>Ga0075471_10001661_pt1 | contig 14678 bp, 10 predicted proteins | sample DEB19_08_DNA_2_FD_74787 | JGI IMG/M metagenome (GOLD analysis project Ga0075471, IMG submission 74787) | Aqueous microbial communities from the Delaware River and Bay under freshwater to marine salinity gradient to study organic matter... | ecosystem: Environmental > Aquatic > Marine > Coastal ... | reverse complement strand
CATCAGCGTGCCGGGCACCTCGAGTAGGATATAGCCCCAGAAAAACATCCCTGCACCAAAGCCGATGACTGCATTGTCAAATTCGGGCAGGTCTTTGGTCATGGTCAGCTTCGCCAAGCTCACATTCGCCCGGTCGACATAAGCGATGACGTAGCAAACAAAAAGCAACGGCAGCAGTCGCCAGTAGGCTTTGCCCCGGGCGCGATCCAAAGCGGAGGTGTCAGAAGTGGTGGGCACGAGCAGGATGGTGTAGGTGGTGGTTATCGTGCAGGCGGGTGCTTTTGCAAAGGGCTGTTCACGCCGGAGAGAAACGCCCATGGGGTGTGCAAAATCGGGCAACCGGGGTCCCGATGATGCTGACAAGAAATGAAGTGGGATTGAGAAGTGAAGGCAAGTTGGAAGTCTTCGTGACGTTTTCAGCGCCCCATGCGCCTTCTTACCCTAGTTATGCTTTCGCTTGTCGTCTCCGCTGTGGCGGACAAAAGGCCGAACATCCTTTTCATTCTCGTCGATGACCAGTCGCCCTTTGATTTGAAGTTATACAATCCAAAATCAACGCTGGAGACACCGAATCTCGATAAGCTAGCAGCACAAGGTGTGGTCTTTGATGGCGCGTATCACATGGGCTCGTCCTCCGGCGCGGTATGCACGCCTTCCCGGCACATGATCATGAGCGGACGCACCGTGTGGCATCTGCCGGTTTCGCCTTGGGCGGCCAGGACAAGCCCGCCGCAGCTTGAACAGCAGACCATTCCGGCCGTCTTCAACCGCGCTGGCTATGCCACGATGCGCACCTGCAAGATGGGAAACAGCTACGAGGCCGCGAACAAGCTCTTCACCGTGCGCAGGGATGCCTCGAAACGTGGAGGCACCGACGAAAGCGGCAGCGCATGGCATGCCGAGCAGGTGCTCAACTACTTGCGTGACCGTGGAGCGAACCAAGACACTAAACCTTTCCTCATCTACTACGGCTTCTCCCACCCGCACGACACGCGCGATGGCAAACCGGAGCTGCTGGCGAAGTATGGTGCCACGAATCACACGGATGAGACGAACCCACCTTCGCTGCACTCCTTGCAGCCGCCACTGCCGGCGAACTACTTGCCGAAGCACCCCTTTGACAACACGGACATGAACGTGCGCGATGAGGTGTCCGTAAGCGGTGTGTGGAAGAACCGTGATGAGGCCAGCATCCGCAATGAAATCGGTAGGCAGTATGCGTGCAGCGACAACATCGACCTCCAGATCGGCCGCGTGCTGAACCGCCTCGAAGAAATGGGCGAGCTCGACAACACCTACATCATCTACACCGCTGACCACGGCATCGCCATCGGGCATCACGGCTTGATGGGGAAACAAAATCTCTACCAGCACTGCTGGCGTGTGCCCTTCATTGTGAAAGGTCCCGGCATCCCCGCGGGGCGTCGCGTGGAGGGAAACATCTACCTTCTCGATCTGCTCGCCACACTGTGTGACCTCGCGAGCATCCAACCGCCGCAGACGAATGAAGGCACCAGCTTCAAACCGGTGCTCACGGGCGAGAAAACAGCCATGCGCCAAGTTCTTTACGGCGCTTACGCCGGCGGCGCGAAACCTGGCATGCGCTGCGTCAAGCAGGGCGACTGGAAGCTTATCCAATACGAGTCCGCCGACGGGAAGGCGAAGCACACGCAGCTCTTCAATCTGGCCGAAAACCCCAACGAACTGCTTACCGAGCATGGAAGCCCCAATCTCGCTGACGACCCCAACCATGCGGAAAAGCTCGCGGAGATGAAAAAACTCCTTTTGAGCGAAATGCGCCGTCTCGATGATCCTTGGCGTTTTGCCGATCAGCCAAGCGACAATCTCCCGCCGCCTCCCGCGCCCCCCAAGAAGATCAAAAAGAAAAAGTGACCTCCGCTAAATATGAAACGCCTTGCCCTGATCCTCGTCGCATTCTGCCCTTCTCTCTTCGCCGCGAAGCCGAACATTGTTTTCATCCTCGCGGATGACCTTGGCTACTCCGACCTCGGCTGCTACGGCAGTGAGATCGCTACGCCGAACCTCGATTCACTGGCCAACAACGGCCTGCGCTTCACCCAATTCTACAACACCGCCCGCTGCTGGCCCACACGTAGCGCCTTGATGAGCGGTTACTACGCTCAGCAGATTCACCGTGATGCCTTGCCGGAGGTCGGCGGTGGTGGACAAGGTGTGCGGCAGAAGTGGGCGCCGCTGCTACCACACTTTTTGAAGCCTATGGGCTATCGCAGCTATCATAGTGGCAAGTGGCATATTGACGGTCCGGTGCTCGAAGGTGGTTTCGACCGTTCACTCGACATGAAGAATCAGGGCAACTTCTTCACCGCGAAGGGTAACTCCATCGACGACGTGCCGGTGACGCCGCCCGCCGATGAAAAAGGCTACTACGCCACCATCGGCACGGCTGACCACGCCATCGAGTGCCTCAAGGATCATGCGACTCATCATGCCGCTAAGCCCTTCTTTCATTACATCCCCTTCATCGCTCCGCATTTCCCATTGCACGCGCTGCCACAAGACATTGCGAAGTATCGCGACAAGTATCTCGATGGATGGGACAAGCTACGTGAGGCTCGATTTGCTCGTCTAAAAAAGATGGGCATCACCAAGACAAGCCTGTCCGTTCTCGAGCGTGAAGTCGGTCCGCCGTATGCTTTTCCTGATGCTATCGAAAAGCTTGGCCAAGGTGAGGTAAACCGCCCGCTGCCATGGAGCGATCTCACAGAGGAGCAGCGTCGCTTCCAGGCTACTAAGATGGCGATTCATGCCGCGATGATCGACCGCATGGATCAGGAGATCGGCCGTATCCTTGTGCATCTCAAGGCAATGGGTGCTTTTGAGAATACGATCATTTTTTTCGCTTCCGACAATGGCGCGAGCGCTGAGATCATGGTTCGCAATGGTGGCCACGATCCCACCGCGCCTTCTGGCAGTGCTGCCAGCTACCTCTGCCTCGGACCCGGATTTTCCAGTGCTGCGAATACGCCGCATCGCCGTCACAAGACGTGGGTGCATGAAGGCGGCATTAGCACACCCCTCGTCGTGCACTGGCCTGCCGGTATCGCTGCGAAAGGCGAGCTGCGCACCACGCCCGCTCATGTGATCGACTTCGTGCCCACCGTGCTTGATCTGCTGGACGTTGAGAAGCCCAAGGCGTGGAAAGGTGAGCCCATCCCAGAGGCACCCGGCAAGAGTCTCGTGCCAGCCTTTGCCAAAGACGAAACCATCACTCGTGAATCGCTGTGGTGGCTTCACGAGGGTAACAAAGCCATCCGCGTCGGCGATTGGAAGCTTGTCGCTGCTCAAGGCGATGCTTGGGCGCTTTACGATCTCCAAACCGACCGCGCTGAGCAGCATGATCTCTCCGTGAAGATGCCTGAGAAGGCCAAGGAACTCGCCGACCTTTGGCAAAAGCAAACGGATGCCTTTATCGCGCTGGCCAAAAAAACCCTACCCGATCAGCCGAAAGGCAAGGGTAAGGGGAAGAAAACAAAGAAGTAAAATCCGACTATGCGCTGCCTTTTCGCATGTCTGCTCTCCCTTGGGTCCACGCTGTTTTCGGCGCAGCCGAATGTGATTCTCATCATGGCCGATGACTTTGGCTATGAATGCGTGACGGCGAATGGTGGCGAGTCATATCAGACGCCGCATCTTGACCGTCTTGCCGCATCGGGCATGCGCTTTGAGCACTGTCATTCGCAGCCGCTTTGCACGCCCACCCGCGTGCAGCTCATGACGGGAAAATACAATGTGCGCAACTACCTGAAATTCGGCACACTCATGCGCACTGAGACCACCTTCGGACATCTCCTCAAGAAGGCGGGCTATGCCACCGGCATCTGCGGCAAATGGCAGCTTGGCCATGAGAAGGACGCGCCGCAGCACTTCGGTTTCGATGAGGCCCTGCTTTGGCAACACACGCGCCGACCGCCGCGCTACGCGAATCCTGGATTAGAACTCAATGGCAAAGAAAAAGAATACCCAGAAGGCAGCTATGGGCCCGATCTTGTGAATGACTTCGCGCTCGATTTCGTGACGCGACACCAGGAGAAGCCCTTCTTTCTCTACTACCCGATGATTCTCACCCACGATCCCTACCAGCCCACGCCCGACAGTCCGGACTGGGACCCGAAGATCCGCAGCGAGGCGAAGCAGCGCGATGGGAAGCATTTCGCGGAAATGGTGACCTACATGGACAAGCTCATCGGCCGCCTCGATGCCAAACTCGACGAGTTGGGCATCCGCGACAACACCCTGCTCCTTTTCACCGGCGACAACGGCACCGGTAAAAGCGCGACCTCCCGCTTCAAGGGCGCGGACTTTCCCGGCGGCAAAGGCAGCACCACACACAGCGGTCATCATGTGCCGCTCATCGTTAGCTGGCCTGCCGTGATCAAGCAGGGGCAAGTGAACCGCGATCTGATCACCTGCACCGACTTCCTTGCGACTTTCTGCGCAGTTGCTGGAACCCCCGCGCCTGATGGCATTGATGGTGTCAGCTTCCTCCCGCAGCTCCAAGGAAAGCCCGGCACGCCTCGCGAAGCCATCTACATGTGGTATTCACCACGTCAGTCCAAGGATCTCGCGGTGAAAGAGCTGGCCTTCGATCATCACCATAAACTCTATCGCACCGGCGAGCTCTACGATCTGCAAAGTGATCCCCACGAGAAAACACCTCTCAATGGTCAACATCCCTCACGTGTGAAACTTCAGGCTGTGCTCGATCAATACAAGGATACCCGTTCCGCCAAACTTGACCGCCAGTTTGAACAGTCTGGAGTTGGTCAATCGAAGAAAGACAAAAAGAAGAACAATGTCGCCAATTAGACTGCACACCATGTTCCGCTCACTTATTCTCATCCTTTGTCTCAGCGTTTCGCTATTCGCTGCAAAGCCTAATGTTTTGTTCATCGCCATCGATGATCAAAACGACTGGATCGGCCATCTCGGCGGCCACGCCATGGCAAAAACGCCGAACCTCGACAAGCTCGCCGCACGTGGCACGACCTTCATGAATGCGCATTGCAACATGCCGCTGTGCAATCCCTCACGCACGAGCCTGCTGCTGAGTCTTCGCCCGACCACCACAGGGATCTACGGCCTCTCGCCTTGGTTTCGCACGCTGCCACAGTGGAGGGACCGCGTGGCATTGCCGCAGCATTTTGAGAACCATGGCTATCTGACGGCTGCCACGGGCAAAATCTACCATGGCGGCACTGGCGGTGGTGGAGCTCGTGGCAAAGGAAAGGGCAAAAATGCCGCGAAGAAGGCGCAGCCGGATGCGAAGTCCGAATTCATGGTCACCGCGCCGTATGGCGGCTTTGGCACCAAGCCGCCGAAGAAGCTCATTGGCGACACGCCGATGGGCAACAACCCGCTCATGGACTGGGGCGTGTGGCCGCTCGACAACGATGACACCGGCAAAGGCGATTACCAAGTGGCCTCGTGGACCGTCGAGCAGATCAAGAAAGCACCAAAGGAGCAGCCCTTCTTCATCGCCGCCGGGTTCTTCCTGCCACATGTGCCCTGCTATGCCACGCAGAAGTGGTTCGACCTCTATCCCGATGATGATAGCGTGCTGCCGAAGATCATCGAGAACGACCGCGCCGACACACCGCGCTTCTCATGGTACATCCACTGGCATCTGCCGGAGCCGCGTTTGAAGTTCCTCAAGGAAGCCAACCAATGGCGCAACCTCGTCCGCAGCTACCTCGCGTGTACCAGCTTCACCGATGCGCAGATCGGCCGCCTGCTCACCGCGCTCGATGAGTCCGGCCATCGCGATGACACCATCGTCGTCGTGTGGGGTGATCACGGCTGGCATCTCGGCGAAAAAGAGATCACCGGCAAAAACAGCCTCTGGGATCGCGGCACGAAGGTCCCGCTCATCTTTGCCGGCCCTGGCGTCACCGCAGGTCAGCGCTGCAATCAACCCGCCGAGCTGCTCGACATCTATCCGACGCTCGTCGAGCTCGCTGGTTTGACGAAACGCGATGACTTGGAAGGCATCAGCCTGACGCCGCAGCTCAAAGATGCCGCGACGAAACGCCAGCGTCCCGCCGTCACCAGTCACAACCAGGGCAACCACGCTGTGCGCAGCGAAAAGTGGCGCTACATTGTTTATGCCGATGGCAGCGAGGAACTCTACAACATGGTCAACGATCCCAACGAATGGACCAATGTGGCCGCGAAGCCCGAAAACGCTGCCATCATCGCTGAGCATCGCAAATGGCTACCGACAATCGATTTGCCGCCCGCGCCAAACAGCGCCAGCCGAGTTCTCACCTACGACAAAAAGACCGACGATGCTGTGTGGGAAGGCAAAACCGTGAAGCGCAGCGATCTGATCCCCGAATAGCCATGCCCGTTCTGCTCGCGCAAGACTGGCAAGGTGGTCTTGAGAGTCGAACTGACGTTCCGTTGATTGTTAAGCACACTCGGGATCATGAAAATGGTTCCTTTGCGATTTCAGTGCTGCAGTGCTCCACTCGAAATTGCAGATTCGTGATTGGGAGACAAAGCGGTGAGATGAAGAAAATGTGAACGACAAAGCGGGAACTGTTGAAGATAAAGGATCGGCAGGCTGCTTGTTGCTCGGTCTTCTTGTGATAGGTGCAGGTGTCTTGGCAGTGTTCAGAGCATTGGGTAAAGATTCATGATCATTTGAAACCTGTCTGGCCTGCCTCGCACGGATTGCTGTGGGTGGGTATATCGATCGAGAAGGGATCGCGGAGTTACGTCGATTCGATCAGGCGAAAGATCGCTATCTGTAGATCCGCATTTCTTTGGTGAACCACATGAATCTGCTACGCAGAAAATAAGCCTTACTCCTTTTCAAACAACAACCGCAGGCTGTTTAAGCATACCACCACTGTGCTGCCTTCGTGTGTGAGCACGCCCAGCGTGAGCGGGACGATCCCAAAGAGCGACGCGATGGCCATGACGATGACGCTGCCGAGGGAGATGAAGATGTTTTGCTGGATGATGCGGCGGGCGTGCTCGCTGATGCGGCGGGCGGAGAGGAGTTTTTCGATCTTGTCCTGCATCAGCACGATATCGCTCTGCTCCAGCGCGGCATCGCTGCCGCGTGCGCCCATGGCGACGCTGACGTAGGCGGCGGCAAGGCTCGGGGCGTCGTTTACGCCATCGCCGACCATGGCGACCTTGCGGCCCTGCTGCGTGAGCTCGCGGATGGCGGCGACTTTGTCCTCGGGATGTAATCCGGCACGCACTTCGCTGAGGCCGAGCTGCTTAGCGACCTCGGAGGCGGCGGCGCGGCGGTCGCCGGTGAGCATGATGGTGCGCACGTCGTCCTTCGCGAGGCTGTCTAGCACGGCGCGGCTGCCGGGACGCACCTCGTCCTTCAGCAAAATGCGGCCGACGATTTGCTCGTGCAGCACCCAGACTTCACTGAAGCCTAGTGGCGCATCGGGAACACCCGCCAGCGCATCGCCTAGCGCGCTGTCTTTGACGAGTTCACGCCTGCCGACATAGCTGAGGCCGCTTTCCGTGCGTCCGCGCAGTCCTTGGCCGGCGATGGAGTTAAACTCGGCCACTTTTTCCGCCACGAAGCCCTTCACCTGCCCGTGACGCGTGATGGCGCGGGCGATGGGATGATTTGAGTTCGATTCCAAGTTCACCGCGATGCGTAAAACGTCGTCTTCGCGGCCACCGGGGAAGGATTCGATCTTTGTCACCTTCAGTTCGCCCTCCGTGAGCGTGCCGGTCTTGTCCATGGCGATCACATCCACCTCGGCTAGCTTTTCAATCGCCGCGCCGCCACGGAACAGGATGCCATGCCGTGCACCCCACGCGATGGCAGCCAGAATAGCCGACGGGATCGACAAAACAAGTGCACAGGGGCTCATCACCACGAGCAGCGTCATCGCTCGGTAAAACGAAGATTTGGACGCAGCAGTGTTTTCAAAAGGGGGAATGCCCAAAGCGAGCCACCACACGAAAAACATCAACGCCACGATGGTCAGTGTCAGCAGCGTGTAGCGCGTGCCAAAGCGGTCGGTAAAGCGCTGGCTAGGTGCCCGCATCTTTTGCGCTGTTTGAATGAGGGTGATGATTTTTGCCAGCGAGCTTTGCGTGGCCGGTTTATCGACACGCACCTGCACGAGGCCCCAGAGATTGAGCGTGCCGCCAAAGATAGCTGTGCCGATTTCCTTCGTGATCGGCAGCGACTCACCAGTCAGCGTGGATTCATCGGCCGCTGTCAGGCCGGAGACGACGGTGCCATCCACCGCGAAGAGCTCGTCCGGCTTCACCACGAGCACATCACCGATGCGTAGCATCGCCACGCCGCGATCCTCCGTCGTCCCATCCGGCAGTAGCACGTGAGCCGTTTTCGGCGCGGCCTTCGTCAGTGCATTGATCTCACGATGCGTGCGGTAGAGCACGAAATGCTCCAAAGCGCCGCTGGTAGAGAAAAGAAAGAGCAACAGCGCTCCCTCTTCCCAAGCGCCGATCGCCACCGCTCCAAGAGCGACCGCGAGCATGAGGAAATGCACATCGAGCCGACCTTCGCGGATGTTTTCCCATGCATCTTTGGCCGCGTCCCAACCGCCGGAGATGAGCGAAGCCGCAAAAAGCACCTGAGAGACCCACATCGGCGCTTCGGCAAATTGTTCGACCAGATAGCCTGCGACGAGGGTGAGGCCGCAAATCGCTGCCTGCATGGCCAGCGTGCGCCATTCGTCATCGCTCTGCTGCTCGATCTCATCCGCCTCTGGCCACTCAAACTCACGCCACTTCCAAAACGTGGGTGCGGTAGGGCAAGAGGGCTTCTCGATCTGCATGACGCCCCTTTTCTCGCTTACTTCGAGCATGGTGGTGCGTTCAGGGAGCTGTTTCAGCCACTTCGCGTCAATTGTGCGCAGCACCTCCGCGAGCTTCGTCTGCAGCAACTCGCCATCCACACGACCCAGTGTGGCCATTTCGACCTTCTTCGAAGTTGGATTGAGCCGAATGGCCTCTACAGATGGCTCATCGAGAAGAAAGGACTCGATGGCATGCATCCAAGCGTTGTCGGGATTTTTGGGCATCAAAAAGGCAGAGCAGATGGTAGAGGTGGCTAGGCGAGATGCAAGACGCGTGACGGATGTAGGATTTGTGGCAGACATGCAGGGCATGCGCTTTGCCAGCCGCCCTCTTTTTTATCTTATTTTGCTGCTCACTGCCTCCGCATTCATGCTCACGGTCTATATGATGTGGAAGTTGCCTGAGGCGGAGGAACTCAGCCGGCTAAAGAAGTCCATGCCAGCGGCGTTACCTGCCGTGCAACCATGAAACCGCTCTTCGCCCTCTTCCTGCTCTCGGCTGCTGCTTTGGCCCGCCAGCCCAATGTGATCCTCATCCTTGCGGATGACCTTGGACGTGGCGATCTGGGCTGCTACGGTCAGAAGTACATTCGCACACCCAACCTTGACCGCATGGCGGCGGAGGGCATGAAACTGATGGATCACTACAGTGGCAATGCCGTTTGCGCCCCGTCCCGCTGCGTGTTGATGACCGGCTATCATCCAGGACATGCGTTCATCCGTGACAACCGACAGGCGAACACGGCGAAGGGCCTGCCGAAGATGGGCAAGCCGGAGCATGAGGGTCAGTTTCCGATTCCTGATGCTACGGTAACTCTGGCGGAGATCTTCAAGGCTGCGGGATACGTTACGGGCGGTTTTGGCAAATGGGGCCTCGGTGGCCCGGGTAGCACGGGCGAGCCTTTGAAGCAGGGCTTCGAGCGCTGGTTCGGCTACAACTGTCAAGGTGTGGCACACAATTTCTATCCCACCTACCTTTGGGATAACGACAAGACTATCGAATTGAAGAACCCGCCGTTTCCTTCTGCGGACAAATTGAAGCCCGATGAGGACTCGACGAAATCAGAAAGCTACAAGAGGTTCCAAGGCACGGAATACAGCGCCGATCTGATCGCCGAGCAGGCGCTGAAGTTTGCTCGCGACAACAAGGACCGGCCCTTTTTCCTTTATTGGCCCACCACCGTGCCGCATCTCGCCATGCAGGTGCCGGATGACTCAGTGGCCGAGTATGATGGGGTGTTTGAAGAGACCCCTTATCCGGGGGGCAAGGGCTACCTGCCGCATTTCAAACCGCGTGCAGGCTATGCTGCGATGATCACGCGTATGGATCGCGAGATTGGAAAGATGATCCGTCTCATCGCCGAGCTGGGACTCGATGAAGATACGATCTTCCTCTTCATCAGTGACAATGGATCGCTTAATGGCACGCACCAAGGCCTCGGTGGTGTGGATGCGGCTTTCTTCAATAGCAGCAGCGACCTACGCGATGGTAAGGGTACGCTCTACGAAGGTGGAATCCGCTCGCCCGGCATCGTGCGCTGGAAGGGCAGGGTAAAGCCCGGCAGTACGAGTCAAGCCATCACGGGCTTTGAAGATTGGATGCCGACGCTACTCGATCTTTGCGGCTTGAAGAACAAAACACCCGAGGGCATCGATGGAGTCAGTTTTGCCAGTTTGCTGCGCGGCGACTCACAAAATGGCCGCGAGTTCCTGTATCGTGAATTTCCAAACTACGGAGGTCAGCAGTGCGTGAGGCTTGGGAAGTGGAAGTACATCCGCACTGGCATCAGCGGTGGGAAGGCCAGAAAAGCGGTGAAAGCTTCGGAAGAGCTTTACGACCTCGAAAATGACCCGGCGGAGACCTCGAACGTGCTCGCAGCACATCCGAAGATGGTGGCGCAAATGAGGCTCATCGCGGCACGTGAGCATCAAAACAGTGCAGATTTCAAGTTCCCGGCTCTTGACCAGTAAATAGCCTATACCTCAACGAACTTCTGGCTCCGACTGGGCATGTGATGGATGCCACCCAAGAAGAGGTCGGGCTGTTGAAACGGCTTTGTGCCCTTTGGGAAAAGCACAAATCCGTTTTGGCTCATATCAGTCCGGCGATGGGCGAACCCATGTAGAGTGTGTGCGGCCGACCGCTAAAGTCTTTCCAGATCGTCTCGCGCGGAAGCCCAAGCGCTTCGTAGATCGTAGCGGCGAGATTTTCCGGCGTTTGAGCATCGCTGATGGGATAGCCGCCGATTTTGTCGGTCTCGCCGATGACACGGCCACCCTGGATGCCGCCGCCGGCGAGCAGGATGCTCTGCGCGTGGCCCCAGTGGTCGCGGCCTGGCAGCGCAGTAGTGGAGATGCTCTTGATCTTAGGCGTGCGGCCGAATTCGCCGCCCATGACGATGAGCGTGTCCTTGAGCTGGCCGCTGGCGTCGAGATCTTCGATCAAGGCGCTCACCGCTTGGTCCATCGGCGGCAGCAGGAAGCCTTTGAGGTTCTTCCACGCGGCCTGATGCGTGTCCCAAGTCTCGTTGTTGCCCAGATTGACTTGCACCATGCGCACGCCGCTCTGCACGAGGTTTTTGGCCATTAGTAGCGACCAACCGAAGCTGTGGCGGCCATAGCGGTCGAGCAGTTGAGGATCGACTTTGTCCAAACTGAAGGCGTCATGTACCTTGCGATTGCTGAGCAGGCCGATCGCGGCCTGACGCGTCGAATCGAAGGCTTCGTCGCCGGCGAGGCGCGTGAGGTTTTCCGACTGCTTTTCGAGTGCATTGCGCAGCGACACGCGATCCATTACGCGGTCGAGGGAAAGGCCCTGCGGCAGCGAGAGATGAGGTGCCTGGAACTTCAGCGCGGGATCGGTTTCAAAGCCGCGCTCGTGATGAAACAGGTAGCCGGGATACGCGCCGTAGTGCTTCGGGTGATACGGCGACATTTCGAGGAACCAGGGGTCATGCTGCGCGCCGAGCATGCCGCCGAACTGCCCCGCGAGCGTGCGTCCCTCGCGGTGGACGAGCTTGTCCGGCAGCACGATGGCTGGCGGGAGGTTGTCTTGGCGTTTCGGCAGCAGCGCTGTCGCGAGCGCTGCCATGCTAGGGTAGTCGGACTTCTGTGGTTTTGCCGGGCTGAAGCCCAGCGGCGCGTCGCTGCGGCCGGTGAGCATAATGTGATGCCCTAGGGAGTGATCGCTGCTGCCATGCGTGAGCGAGCGAACCAGCGACCACTTTTTCGAAATGCGCGCGAGATTCGGTAGGTGCTCGCAGATGTGCAGGCCGGGCGTGCGCGTGCGGATGGGTTTGAACTCGCCGCGCACCTCCATGGGTGCGTCCGGTTTCATATCAAAACTCTCATGCTGCGCCAGGCCGCCACTGAGGAAGATGTAAATGACGTTTTTCGCGCGAGGAGCCTGCGCGGGTGCACTCATCGCGTGCAGCGCGCTGAGATGGTTCATCCCTAGGCCCAATAAACTGACCGCACCCGCCTGAATGACTTCACGGCGAGAGCAAGGATGTGCTGGATGCGGGAATGACATGCATTCGGGATTACGTCGCAGGTGGTGCGGGTTTTTCCGCTGAAGATGAGGTTCAGAAAGGGTGCGGTATGTAGTCGATCTCCATGAACTCGGTCACCTCAGGCAGCCAGCGCCCTTCCACGAAGGCCAAATGGCCCGCGTGGACGTTGTAAAAGGCATACGCGGCCTCGTTGTCGAACTCCATCGACAGGCCGAAGGTGTAGTTGTTCTTCGGGCTGGTCTGGCGCAGGCACTCAAACTTCTTTACGCCCTCGATGTGGGCGAGTTCGCAGGCGGCACGGAGGAAGTCACGCTCGGCGGCGGAGCCGGGCTCGTGCTTGAGGCGGAAGACGACGGTGTGGCGGATCATGGCAGCGGCGGTAAAAGATAGAAACTGGAGGATAAAAGATGAAAGCTAGGGTAGTCTCCACATCTGCCTTTTATCTTTGAGCGTTTCATCTTTTATCTCCGCCCATGTCCTCTCGCGCCCTCCCCGTCCTTCCTGATGCCCACGGCCACTTTGGCAAGTATGGCGGCATGTTCGTGCCTGAGACACTCATGGCCGCGCTGACCGAGTTGTCCGACCATTACGAGAAGGCCAAGGCTGATCCGGCCTTCCAAAAGGAACTCGATGGGTTGTTGCACGAGTATGTGGGGCGCCCGACGCCGCTGTATTTTGCCAAACGCTGGACCGAAAAGCTCGGTGGAGCCAAAGTGTACCTCAAGCGCGAGGATCTGCTCCACACGGGTGCCCACAAGATTAACAACGCTCTCGGCCAGATCCTGCTCGCAAAGCGTCTCGGGAAAAACCGCATTATTGCCGAAACAGGCGCCGGTCAGCACGGTGTGGCCACGGCTACGGTATGTGCTCGCTTTGGTGTGGATTGCACCATTTACATGGGGAAGGTGGATATGGAGCGGCAGGCACTCAATGTCGCCCGCATGCGTTTCCTTGGTGCCAAAGTCGTTGCGGTGACAGCCGGACAAGCGACGCTCAAGGAAGCCGTGAACGAGGCCATGCGTGACTGGGTCACGAATGTGCGCACCACGCACTATATCCTCGGCTCCGCCCTCGGCTCGCATCCTTTCCCGATGATGGTGCGTGATTTTCATCGCGTGATCGGTGTGGAGGCTCGTCGGCAGATTTTGGAGCGTGAAGAACGCCTGCCGGATCTTCTCGTCGCCTGCGTGGGCGGCGGCAGCAATTCGATCGGCCTTTTCCATCCCTTCCTCAATGATGAAGGCGTGCGCATGACCGGCGTCGAGGCCGGTGGCGATGGCATCATCCCTGAACGCCATGCCGCGCGGTTCCAAGGCGGCCGCCTCGGCGTGCTGCAAGGCACCAAAACTTGGCTCCTGGCCAATCCCGATGGTCAAATCGAGCTCACGCACAGCGTCAGCGCCGGTCTCGACTACGCCGCCATCGGCCCCGAGCACGCTTGGCTGCATGAACAAGGCCGCGTGACCTACAACTACGCCACTGACTCGGAGGCACTCGACGCCTTCCAGGAACTCAGCCAGATCGAAGGTATCATACCCGCTCTGGAAAGTTCTCATGCCATCGCCGAAGTCAAAAAAGTCGCTCCAAAGATGCGGAAGGATCAAATCATCCTCGTGAACCTCAGTGGTCGAGGTGACAAAGATGTGGCCCAGGCTGCGCGGATGATCTTGGGTGAAGAATTGAAGTTCTGATTTGGCATGCACGACCATCAGATGCTCAACTCTGCTTTGGCGCACAGAGCCGTTTGTTCGGCTGACGAAATGGCGAGGCAAAGCCATGTTTCATGGATGATGGCAAACCCAAAGCCGGTCTAGTCATGAGCTTGATCGCTACCACATCGTCTGAACTGTCGCAGCCACAGAACATGATCCAAGAGGACATGGCGAAGCTCAAATCGCTCCTTCAGGATTCGCTCTCGCCGCATGTGGCGGCGGGGCAGAAGGACATGCGCATCTTAAACTTGGCCTGTGGGCGTTGCGACGAGGCGGAGACGCTCATCCAGTTAGGTTCTGATCTCACACAGGGGGGCGCGGTCGAAATGGTTGGGGCGGACATCCGCATTCGTGAGATCCGCCAAGCACGTGAAACGCACTCTCATCTTCCGGCGGATTTTTTGATCGAGGACGCCACGAAGATTAGCGAGCACAAGCAACTGGGTGATGACTTCAACATGGTTTTTGTTCGCCATCAAAACTTCTGGCATGGTCAGGAGTTGTGGAAAAAAATCTTCGATCAAGGCATCGCCAAGCTGCGGCCGGACGGCATGCTGGTGATCACAAGTTACTTCGATGTGGAGCACCGACTGGCGCTGCGAGCGCTG
>Ga0075471_10001660_pt1 | contig 14679 bp, 13 predicted proteins | sample DEB19_08_DNA_2_FD_74787 | JGI IMG/M metagenome (GOLD analysis project Ga0075471, IMG submission 74787) | Aqueous microbial communities from the Delaware River and Bay under freshwater to marine salinity gradient to study organic matter... | ecosystem: Environmental > Aquatic > Marine > Coastal ... | reverse complement strand
TGCCGAAGAAGTGCAGCGAGCACCACAGCAGCGCCTCGGGGTCGATCACCTCGAGCGGATGCTCGAATGCCGGTGCCTGGAAGGGCACGCCCAGCTCGCGCCACTGCGCATGCAGCACGTCGAGCAGCGCCGCGCGGACGCGCTCTTCACGCGATGTAGTAGGCGAGGTCTTCATGGCCAAGCTCCTGCAGGAACTCGCGCAGCTCGGCGCGGAGTTGGTGGTTGCGGTCGGGGATCGTGACCACCCAGTCGATGGCGAACCGCAGCTCCTCCTCGTTCGGGGCGAGTGCGCGCAGGTCCGACTTGTGCACCGACTGTCGACCGTGTGCGGCGTCCGCCGCCGCGAACAGCTTGAAGGCGATCAGGTCGCGGCGGTCCGGAAGCCGCAGCGTGAGGTGCGTACCGATGGTGCGGGGCGTGAGCCTTCCCGTGCATCCGGGCGGCAGGCCGAAGTCGAGGAGTCCCTTGGGACCGAGGTTGACCCAAAGTTCCGCATTGGTGATCCCAGACGACTTGAGCTCGGGATGCGCCTCGGCCACGCGCACGATGGCTCGTTCCACCGCGGGCGGGAAGCGATCGATCTGGACGATCTGCAGCGTTGCGGAACTCCAACCGCTGATCACGTCGACGTCGCGCGTCGGCCGCTGCACCAGGCCAAGGATTCCGAGGGCGGTACCGCCGCAGACGATCCAGTCCACGGGCTCGGCGCCCTCGATCGCGAGCGCGTCGTTGAGCTCGCGGAGCAGGGGATGGGTGGCGGTCGGATCGATCATGGGAGGTTCCTCGGCTGGAACAGTAGGCTACGGAGCGCAAAAGTAGAAGTTTAAGTTCCACAAGGGCGCACTGCAGCATCTTTGATTGGCAGATAACTGGCAAGACTCCCTCCGGCAGTGCAGGAAGGGCAGTCCGCTTCGCTCCGCGTCAGCGGCTCTCCCCGGTGTCACCGGAACCGAAACCGCTTCTCGCGCGTGCCCGCCATCAGGTTCGGAGACGCCTACGGCACGCCTTGGGCGGTCAACCCCTGGCCGCAAGCAGCACGTCGACATACGGCGCCATCACCGCCTGCACGCGGTTGATGCGCGCGAAGTGAAGGAGGTCCCTCACCAGATTCCCCGGCTTCGCGTCCTTGCGGCGCAGGTAGGCGCGCAGCGCCTCGATCGCGATGTCCTTGCCGATCTTGTTGCGGAACTTGAAGCAGTCGGCCACGGTCTTCGCCGCACCGTAGACGCGAAGTACACGGCCACCGACCTTGATGCGCTCGACGCCTGCGGCAAGCGAGGCGTCGCCGAAGCGGTAGAACCGCACCGGCGGGTGCTCGAGCTTGCGATCCTTGAAGCCGCGCGGCACCGCGAGGTCGACCGCATGCGGGATCTGTGTCGTGAGGCGGTGGTGGGCCAGCGCCGAGACAAGGCAGAGGATCGCCTGTGGCACCTTCCGTGCGACGACCGCGAGGTCTGGTTCCGATGGCGCTGCGTCGGCAAGCTGGTAGACGCCGCGGCCGAGTCGGAGCACGGTTCCATCCTCCACCATCGCCGCCAGCGTGCGTGGGTGGATGCCTGCGGCCTTGGTCTCCTGCGTGCCGAGGATGCCCCCGGCGCGTCGGAAGACGGTCGTGGCCCTCTGGGTCGGGGACTTCGCGATCGGTGGGCTGGAGGCGGTGCGTGGCATGTGGATCGAAACTGCTACAGATATAAACAAGTGTAGCATCTACAATCCACCGTTCCTGGCATTCCTCGCGTTTCTGCGCGCCAACGCCGAGTGGCGCCCGTTCCTCGGGTCGGGCCAGAGACGCGATCTCCCGTGAGGCGCACCCGTCTGAAACAAACTCGATCGCCCCCGCCAGCTCCTCCGTTGGGCCACGAGCACGCGTTCGCGTCAGGGAGGACCCGTGGCCGCCCAGGCCGCCCGCCTGCTGGACCTGCGCGTCCCGTCCGGGAAGCCGCCACGTTGCCCCGTGTGCCCTCGGCCGCGCCCAGCCCGCCCGTCACCCGTCTCGCTGCCCGTGCGCGCCGTGGCCCCCGTGCGCGTCCGCCTCGACGCCCGCACCTCCCGCCCCGTGTGCCGCTTTCTGCGCCGCTTTCGCCGGTGGCCTCGAAACGCCCAGGAAACAGCAAGGGGTTCGAATCCCTCGCCGCCCACTACTCGAGCCGTCGCCGCTCCGGCGGCGGGCTTTGGCGCTCGCTTCGCGGCGAGAGCCTCGGGTGAATGAGCCGGGTCGTTGCACGGTCTCGCGAGGACTGGCGCGACGGCGCAGAGTGGGCATGGCCCCTTTCCCTGCTTGAACAGTGACGAACGCCCGCGTTCGAGGTGACGCTCGAGTCAACTCCTCGGTTGACGAAGCCAGCGGCTCCGTCCCGAACCCGCTCCTCGACGCCCTGGTCCGCGCCGGTGCGGATCAAAGCGGCACGAAGACCCGCGTGGATCGCCGATGAACCAGCGGGTGCCGATGCCTCTCGACGGGCACTCCTCCCGTCGATTCCACGCCCATGCTCACCGTCTTCCTCTCCCTCGGCACCATCGTCCTCGTGGGCAGCGCGCTCCAGCGGCTGTTCCCCGACTGGAACATCGAGGAGTTCCGCAAGTCGATCAACAGGCTCGTCCTGTATGTGCTCCTCCCGGCGCTGATCTTCAAGGTCATCTCCACATCCGACCTCGACGGCGTGCTCTACCAGGTGCCGCTCGCGGCGGCCGCCGGCATCATGGGCTGCCTTGCGGTGGCGTGGCTCGTCTTCCGCTGGATGCCGCTCGATCGCAGGTCGAAGGGCGCGCTGATCCTCGCCTGCGCGTTCGGCAATGTCACCTACCTCGGACTTCCCGTGCTGCAGGGCATCTTCCGCGACTCCGCGATCGACATCGCCAAGGTCGCGATCCTGTGCGAAGTCACCGTCGCGCCGCTGAACCTGGTCGTCGGCTCGCTGCTGGCGATGGGCTACTGCCAGGAGAGCGGCCTCGGCCTGCGGCAGAGCATGATGCAGGTGGTGCGCCTTCCTCCGCTCTGGACGCTCGCGGCGGCGCTCGCCTGCAAGTACCTCGAGATCCCCGTGCCGGCCTTCATCATGCATGGCACCGAGGTGCTCGGCGCCGCCGTGTCCGGGCTGATGATCCTCTCCCTCGGCATGGCGCTTCGGTTCGAGCGGCTCGACCATGTCGTGCCGATCGTGACCGTGAGCGGCGTCAAGCTGCTGCTCTCGCCGTTCCTCGTGTTCATGGCCGCCGGATTCCTCGCGATGAAGGCGCCGTATCTCGAGGCCGTCACGCTCGAGGGCGCGATGCCGACGCAACTCCTGACGCTCGTCATCGCCGACCGCTTCAACCTCGACAGCAGGCTGCTGGCGCGTGCCATCGTGATCAACACGGTGCTTGCGTTCGTGACGATCCCGCTGGTGCGGACGCTGCTGTTCGCGTAGCGCCGCGCCAACTCAGCCGCGGTGCGGGTGATGCTCTTCGAACTGCTCTTCCTCGGTCGACCCGTGGAGCGCGGAAGTCGACGCGGTGCCGTGGCTGATGACCTCGAGCACGCGATCGAAGTACCCCGCGCCGACCTCGGCCTGGTGCCGCAAGGCGTGGTAGCCGAGCTCCTCGAGTCGGAACTCCTCCTGCTGGACCTTCACATACGCCGGCATGCCGGACCTGGCGTAGCCGTGGGCGAGCCCGAACATCGAGGAGTTCAGCGTGTGGAAGCCGGCGAGCGTGACGAACTGGAACCGATAGCCGAGTTCGCCCAGCCGATCCTGGAACGAGGCGATCGCGTCGTCGTCGAGCGCGCGCTTCCAGTTGAACGACGGCGAGCAGTTGTAGGCGAGCAACTTGCCGGGGTATCGCTCGTGGATCGCCTGTGCGAAGGCACGCGCCTCGCCGATGTCGGGCGTCGAGGTCTCGCACCACACGAGGTCGGCGTACGGCGCGTAGGCGAGTCCGCGGGCGATGGCCGCCTCGATGCCGCTCCTCACGCGGAAGAATCCCTCCGAGGTGCGCTCGCCGGTGCAGAAGGCGGCGTCGCATTCGTCGATGTCGCTCGTGAGCAAGGTGGCGGCGTGCGAGTCGGTGCGCGCGAAGAGCACCGTCGGGACCCCGAGCACATCCGAGGCGAGCCGAGCGGCGACGAGCGTGCGGATGAACTGGCTGGTGGGAACGAGCACCTTGCCGCCGAGATGCCCGCACTTCTTCTCGGAGGAGAGCTGGTCCTCGAAGTGGACGCCCGCCGCTCCCGCCTCGATCAAGGCCTTCATGAGCTCGAACGCGTGCAGCGGGCCGCCGAACCCCGACTCTGCGTCGGCCACGATCGGTGCGAACCAATGGGTGCCATGCTCGCCGTGCTGGCGCGAGACCTGATCCGCGCGCGCGAGCGCGTTGTTGATGCGGCGCACGAGAAGCGGCGCGCTGTTGGCGGGATAGAGGCTCTGGTCGGGATAGGTCTGGCCCGATTGATTGGCGTCGGCCGCGACCTGCCAGCCCGAGAGGTAGATCGCCTTGAGGCCGGCCCGGACCATCTGCACGGCCTGTCCGCCCGACATCGCGCCCAGCGCCCGGATGAAAGGCTCGTCGCCCAGCAGCTCCCACAGCCGCTCGGCGCCGAGTCGCGCCAGCGTGTGCTCGATGAGCAGCGAGCCGCGGAGCATGTCGACATCCGACTGCGAGTACGGCCGCACCACGCCGTTCCAACGGGGTGCGGACCAGGCGCTCGTCCCCTGTGTGTTGTTCCTGCGTGCGTGGTTCATCGGATCTGCGCCTCGCCACCGAAGATACCCGAAGCCGCGCCGGCAGGCGCTGCCGACGGGCACCGCTCACGGTTCGAACGCAGGTCGGAAGTTGCTCAGGCCATCGTCGCCGCGTTGCTCGCGCCCGCGTTCGACCGCGTTGAGATAGGTCGTCGACAGATGGTTCGGGATCACATCTCCGAGTTGGGCGAGGAACGACCACTTCTCGCCGAGATGCACGAAGCTGCTCTGCATGCGCGTCGGGGGCGTGGCCGGCACGAGATCGGCGAGGTTGACCACGCGGTAGCTGTTCGGAACGAGCGCGCTGTGGCGCCGCACGAATTCAGGATCGCCGACCTTGGGGCTGGCGTAGGTGTAGAGCCTGATCTGCGGCGCCAGCGCCGGGTAGGCGAGCGCGATGTCCATCGCGGCGATCGACCCGACCGCGGCACCGAGGCTGTGGCCCGTGATGTAGATCGGCTTCGAGGGATCAAGTCCACGCGCGATCTCGAGCGGCGTCGGGCCCTGCAGCGCGCGATACGCCGAGAGGAACCCGCCATGCACCCAGCCGATGGTCTCGCCATTCGGCGCGACATACGGCACCTGGAAGATGGCCGCGTCCTCGATCCACTCGATCGCGCTCTTGGTGCCGCGGAAGGCGATGATGGTGTCGCGCGGCGACTCGAGCACGAATCCATGGAAGACCGGGGCGCCGCGCTGCGGCCCGAGCGCCTGATCGAGCCGGGCGCCCACCAGCTGTCGCAGGAGATCGACCGGATCAACCAGCGGGCCGCCGGCCATCGCCGAGGTCATGGGCATCAGTTCGGCCACGCTGTTGTCCGAACTGGTGAAGAGCGCCTTCAGCCTGTAGTCGCCGAGCGTCGCGTCGTAGGCAGGCAGCTGCTCGAGGCGTCCGTCGTAGTCGGCGATCATCGAACTCCGGATGAACTGCTGGCCCGTCAGCTCGACGCACCGAACGAGAAGGCGCGACATCTCGTGGTCATATTGAACCGGCGGCGGATCGATGTGCACGCCCGCCAGGATGCGCTCGTTCTCCGCGAGGTGCGCCACGCGTTCCTTGAAGACCGTGGCGAGCGCGCCCTCGCGCTCGGCCCGCGCGTCGGCGCCGCCCGCGCGCGCGTCGGCGTCGCGCATGCGCATCGCATTCCGCGCCACCGTCCATGCCGCGCACGCGCACAGCGCCACAAGCAGCAGCGATTGCAGGCGCGCGCGGCCGCCACTCATGGCGTTCCCCGCAGCCGGGACCTTCGCGCCCAGGACCCCCAGCGCTCATCGCGTGCGCGCGTCGCATGCTCGATCGCCTCGAGGTCGAGGGACTGCTTCGTGAGGTAGTAATGGTTCAGCGCCGTTCCCAGGCTCAGGCACAGCGCCGCCAGCACGGCAGAGACCTCGAAGCCCTTGAGGATCGGCCACGCCGTGCTCGCCGCGAGCAGCGCGAGCGCCACGACGGCTGTCACGCCGATGCCGCTGAGGACGGAAATCGCCAGCCCGAGCACCGCACGCGCTTCGAGTCCCTTCGGCCGTCCCCAGGTCCGTCGCAGATCGAGGAGCACCCAACCGACGAACAGGAGCCCGACGATCAGTTGCGGCCAGCGCGGGCCTGGCAGCGGGAGCAGGCCGATCAGCGCGGCAAACAGGCTGTAGTCGAGGATGTCCCGACGAACCGAGCGGAAGTGCGCCAGGCCGTCCCAGGGGGATGCCGGCGGAAGTTCGATCACGGGATTGTCCGTGGGTTCGCTCATGGGAGGCCGCCGCTTGCGCGGACGCATGGTGCGTTCGCAGTGTACCTGCGCGCGGACGCCACGCCGCGGCGCCCGCCAACTGCTGCGGGGTTCGCGCAGCCAACGATTCACACGATTGCTTGCCCCGCGCGTCGCGGGGGTTAGACTCGCCTTCGAGTGGGTCTCGCGGCGGTCGCGACGACCCCAGCACGCCCGGAGGGCCGCCAATGACCCGCAGCTCAACGCTCATCGCCGTCGTTTCAATCCTGAGCGCGGCCGTCGTTCCCGCCGCCGCCGACACGATCGTCCAGGAAGGCTCGCTCGAGGGCCCGGCGGGGCAGAAGAACCACCACCTCATCGATCTCGTCCAGTTCGACACTCTCGGCGGCACGCGCCAGTTGCGCTTCGTCCGACTCGAGTTCTCGACCTGGCTCTTCGCCGAGTCCGTGACCAACGGCGCGGGGGGCACGGTGCACGCGACGGCTTCGCTGTCGATCGACTACTCGTTCCTGAGCGGCGAGCCCATCGCCGACACCTTTGCGAACATCGATGTGATGGTCGACAACACGGGCAAGCCCGTCGCCACGCTCTACCTCGACACCGACGAACCGACGGTCGAGTACACGCAGCCCGCCCAGCTTGCGCCCTGGATCGGAAGCGGTGGAATCACCCTCGCTGCGGTCGGGCTGATGACGGTGGCCGCCGATCCGCCCGGCGTGATCGAGTGGTCCGCCGGAGGACTTGTGCAGTACCGCGTCATCTACGACTTCATCGCGGTGCCGCCATGTCCCGCGGACCTCAACCGCGACGGCGTGGTCTCGAGCGCCGACATCGCGTTGCTGCTCGGCGCCTGGGGCGGCGCGGGTGGCGATGTCACAGGCGATGGCGTTACCGATGCCTTCGACATCGCGGCGCTGCTCGCCGCGTGGGGCCCGTGCTGAGCGCGTCCTGAGGTCGGGCCGAAGTCGCGCCTGCGCGCTGCGTCCGCGCGTGTTGGCATCGATCTCTCGCCGAGCCGTTGTATCGGACCTCTTCGGCGTCGCGGCCCCGCGACCATTCCCAGCGAGTCTGCGCGGCGGAATGGTGCGCGGGTCGGTGGGCGCGTCGAGTGTCTCTTTTTTCAGGTGATTTCGGTTGCGGGGGATCAAATCGGGCTCACGCTGATCATCGGGTGCGCGCCGTCCTTGAGGCCGCGGCACCCATCGCTTCTCGGAGTTCCAACTCGCGCGCGCGTCGCGCGCCTGCTCGTCGCTCCAGCGTGCGGTCCGGGCCAGTCCTTTCACAGCCGAAAGAGTCGCCATGTACAGAACGACTATCGCCTTTGCGTTCCTCGCCGCATCCCTCGCCGCATCCCTCGCCGCCTCCTCGGCGCGTGCGGACTTCTTCCAGTTCAACGGCACGCTCACGAACGGCTACGCCGTGCAGGGCGTGCTGCAGACCAAGGCGAGCGCGCCTGCCTCGTTCATCGAGAGCAACCCCGCATTCCCCAACGCGCCGTTCGCGACGCAGTTCCTCGAGTCGGCGAGCATGTCGGTGTATCTGTCGGGAAGCGCGATCGCATCCGGGACGCCTGTCTTCGGCGGCATCTCCTACGAGTCGTACCTGTACACGGCGTTCAACTCGTCGACGCTCTCGCTGTCGGCGCTGGACCTGCAGGCCCGCAACCCCGGCGGCGGAACAGCCCCGTACTACTTCATCTCGAACGGAGTCGCGCCGGACGGCACGGCCGTCGCCTACGGATCGACGGCGTTCAACCTGTTCCTCTTCAATCCGGTTGGCTCGGTCTACACCTACCTCGGTTCGACGAGCGGGCTGGGCGTCACTGCGATTCCCGCGCCTGCGAGCCTCCTTGCGTTCGCGCTGGCGCCGATCGTCCGCCGCCGCCGCCGCTGAGGGCAACCAGTCCGCGCTACAGTGCGCGCTCGCGCGCTGCCCCGTCCATTGCAGGCAGCGCGGGAGATCGCCATGCGCAGCCTGACCTCGATCATCCTCGCGGTGCTTGTGTTCCTTTCGGTCTCGTCCGCGCGCGCGGACGACGGGCCATGGAGCGGCGACTGGGATACGACTTGGTCGGACGGCGGAGCGATTCTGCGGCTTGAACAACAGGGCGACGCGGTCAAGGGCGAAGTCGAGCTCTTCGGGGCGCGTCTTGAGGGCAAGGCCGATGGTTCGATCCTGACATGCGCTCGGAGCCTCGGAGGCCGTTCGGCCACCCTCATCCTGATGCTGGACGCCGATGGACGATCGTTCATCGGCCGCGACGACGATCTCGGCTGGTGCTCGGGGTCGAAGGTCGACCCGAGCGACACAGCGCCCCCGGTCGGGCTTGAAACACCCCGAGATGCCGCGGTCGCGTTTGTGTTCTCGGCGAGCCAGGCGCGCTGCGGGCTGAACGCCTGGTGGGCCCGTGCCATGGAAGCGGCGGAACTCTCACCGGAGTTGACCGCACTTGGCCGAGCCGAGCAGTTGCGTCAGGTGTTCGCGTACTTCGACCTGATCGATCTCACCACCTTCCGTGTGTTGGAGATCACCAAGCAGCCGAGCGCAGACGAGGTCGTGGTGCCGCTGCGGCAACTTCGGACCGGTGTGGAGCTTCCGCTCACGCTGCGGAAGAGCAGCAAGGGCGCATGGCATGTGGTGATCCCGAACCAGCAGGAGCAGCTCGCCTTATCCCGGTCGCTGCGGGCCGTGTATGGGAGCGATCCGCCGACGGCGCAGTCATACCGGCGGCTGGGCAACCCGCGCGACACGATGCGCGCGTTCGCGGAGGGCATGACCAGGTGGCGCGGCCGAGGGCGCTCGCTCGCGCTGTCCACGCTGGACCTGACGAACCTGCCTGACGAACTCCGTGAGTCGGATGGAGAGCTCGCCGCCGGGTATCTCTGCAGGATCCTGCACCGCGTGGGCTTTGCCGGGCTTCAGTCGATCTCAAACGACGCCAGCAACCGCGATCCGGTGGTGCTCTTTGATCACCCGTTCGGCTCGATCGTGATCGCGCCCACGGGACCGGAGCCATCGGCTCCGTGGAAGTTCACGCGCGATACGGTGCAGTCGGCTGAGGAGCTCTACCTCGCGACCGTCGGCCTGCCGGAGGGGACGACAGTTCCGCCGGGCACTATCCCCACAACGGCCTACTTCCAGATCCGCGACCTCGTTACGGAGCGCGCCTCCTGGCTGCACCGGCGCTTGTTCGGCCTCGAGGCGTGGCAGGCACTCGGGAGCTTGCTGCTGGTCGCGATCGCCCTGCCGTTGACTCGGCTTGTCGCGGTCGGCGCATTCCGTCTTACCGCGTTGAGCAGCAGGGCGATCACGCCGCCGCCGCCGATCATGCTGCATGCACTCTGGATGTTGGGGTTCTTTGCGGTGGTCGTGCCGGTCTCGGAGCGCGTCGGCATCCCACATCGGTACCTGAGTTCGATCGTGCCGGTCCTCGGCACGCTCGCCTGCGCCGCGCTGGCAGTGATCGCGTGGCATGCAGCGACCATGCTGTGCGCGCTGCTCATGCGCCTTGCGCAGCGCACGACGATGCGGGGCGACGATCTCGCCGTGAATCTTCTCCTCGGCTGCCTTCGCATTGCCGTCGTCGTCGGGGCATTCGTAGGCGCCGCCTACTACTGGTCGCTGCCCGCAACCCATGTGCTGGCGGGACTCGGCATCGGCGGCATCAGCGTGGCATTCGCCTCGCAGCAGACCATCGCGCAGTTCTTCGGAGCGGGTGTACTGGTGGGCGACCGACCGTTCGGGGTCGGCGACTGGATCCAGTGCAGCGGCGGGGCCGTGGGCACGCTGTCCGGCGTGGTCGAGGGAGTCGGATTCCGATCGACGCGCGTACGCAGCGCCGACGGCTCGTTGCTTTCCGTCCCCAACAGCGCGCTTGCGGCGGTGACCATCGTCAACCTGGGAAGGCTGCGTCCGCGGCCCGCGAGTCTGCAGTTGACGGTCACGCAAGGCGCCACGCTCGAGGGGGTCGAGTCGTTCATAGTCAAGGTGCGCGCGCGCATGATGACGAACCCTTCGTTCATCGCCGATCGGACGGCGATTGGCGTCGCAGGCATCGCCAAGGACGGCATCCAGGTGCAGTGCTCGACCTCGCTCAGCGTGAAGAGCGACCAGGAGGAGGCCGCGGCGCGGCATCAATTCCTGGTCGATGTCTTGTCCATCGCGCAGGAGGAAGGACTTGGACTGGGCCCCCAGATCGATCAAGGGACTTCGGGGTCCGCGAGCAGGCCCGCAGTTTGACCCCGCCACGAGGAGCCGCACCCACATGTCGCACGCGATGCGCCACATCCCCCGAGTGTCCCGAAGCATCCAGTCCGTCCTGCGCGGCGGCGCGGCGGGAGCGCTGGCGCTCGGGGCGGCCGCACTTGCGGCGTGCCAGGCCGGCAAGCAGGCGCTGCGCGCCGACTTCGCCGACTACAACGCGATCCTGCAGCAGAACCAGTCCGAGCAGATGCTGCTCAACCTCGTCCGCATGCACTACCGCGAGGTGCCGTACTTCATGAAGGCAGGATCGCTGACGGCGTCGTACGAGACCACCGTGTCTGGTGGCGCCGACGCGACGCTGCAGCAGGGCGACCAGTCGCTCGTCGGTGTGAGCGGCAACTACACCCTCTCGTCGAAGCCGACGGTGTCGTACACGCCCGTCGAAGGCAAGGAGTTCGTGCAGCAGCTCATGGAGGAGATCTCCCCGGAGACCTTCGCGATGCTGCTGCGCGCGGGTTGGTCGGCGCGGCTGCTTGGCGATCTGGTCGTCGAGCGTGTGATGCTCGACGGCGGAGCGGAGCTCATCGGCCGGCCGAACTCGCCGTCCTTCGCGAAGTTCCGTGAGTTCATGGAGTCGATCGAGGAAGCCGAGGAAGCCGATCGACTGAAGGTCGTCTCCCGCAAGGACGGTGGCTACGACCTCGAGTTCGACGGCAAGACGGTCGGCGTCGAGAGGTTCCAGTTGCGCTCGCTGTACTCGGCCATGTTCATGGCGTCGAGGGATGTCGAGACGCCCGAAACGCTGAAGGGCGAGACGAAGCCGAGCGCGGCTATCGGCGAGATGCGCATCCGAGCGAGCCAGAAGCCGACCGTCGGCGCGCTGGTCTCGGTCGAGTACCGCGGCTGGCACTACAGCATCGCCGCCGACGACATCCGCTCGAAGGACACGCTCGCGCTCTTCATGCAGTTGAGCCGCATCCAGGCGGGGCCGCCGACGGCCCCGCCCACGCTCACGATTCCCGCGCGGTAGCGCCGACGCCTCCACGGCACAGATCTGCGCGGGATTCGGGAGAAGGTCCGTGCACTTCAAGGCCGAGTGCGTACGACACGCGTCGCCGTGGTCGTCGTCTCGCGCCGCCGGGAGCATCACCATGCAGTCACTCGGCATCCATGCCTCGCGTTGCGCCGTCATCGCCTCGAATGTCGCGTTCGCGACCCTGGCGACGGCGGCGGCATCGGGCTCTTCGGTCGGTCGGGCGGCTTCCGCGGCGGCGGACGGCGCTGACCGTCACGGCTTCGCGGCGAGCAGCTCGTTCATGGCTCGCCCGAGCGCAAGCCCGACCTCCATGTAGGTCTCGGCGTTGCGGTTGTAGTGGTAGCCCTGGTCCTTCGGCGAAACCGCCGCGTCGCGCCAGAAGCCGCGCGACTCGACGCAGCGCACGCTACCCGCGAGCTCGGGGTGTTTCGTTGCATCGGCGACGGCCAGCTGCGCCTCGGCCACGGTCTTGCCCGCGCCATCGAGCTTCCATCCGTTGAACCCGATGGTGGCCAGCACGAACTTCGCGTCGGGCGCCTGGTAGTCCTTCCGCAGGCTGGCGATGAGGTTCACGAGATTGCGTTCGTAGCGCCCCGCGTGCGCTGCGTTCTGGTCCTTGTGGCCCTGCCACCACACGAACCCCGCGATCTCGTAGCCCTGACTCTTGTAGCCGGGCATGATCGCGTCGAGATGCTCGAGCGCAGCCATCGCGTTGGCCAGATCGGTGTCGTATTGCTTGCCCGCGTACCAGTCGACCTGCTTCTTCGGCTGGCCCTCGATCCACCAGTCGGGCGTGTCCTTGTAGCCGGCGTAGGTCTTGCCCTCGAACTCGAAGCGCTCGCTTCCGGGCGGCAGCAGATCCCAGCCGAGGCTGCGGTTGCCGATGCACGACTTCAGCACCAGCACGGGCGCGTCGATCGCGTCGCCCACCGCGAATCCGAACCCGAGTTCGGGCCCGATGGACTTGCCGTTGTTCGCGAGCGCGCCCAAGGGCGCACCCTTCTTCGTGCGCGCGTCGTAGTAGAAGACATCGGCGCGCGCGGTCCAATCGCCGTGTCCGTCGACGAGCTCCGCGTACTTGCCGTCGGTCTTCGTAAGGTGCAGCAGCGTGCCCGGCTTCTCTGCGGGGCCGATGTCGCCCATGCCCACCATGTTCGACTGTCCCATGAGGATGAAGACCTTCACCTTCTTGGGCGTGTGGGGCGCGGTCGCTTCGGCGGCTTGGGCCGGAGGCGGAGTCTGCGCGGGGCTGGAACCGAGCATGGCGGCGGCGGAGAGGCCGAGGGTGATGAGTGCGAGCAGCATCGAACGGTGCATGTGAGGGCTCCCTACTGCGCGCGATCGTACCCGCTCGGATGCACAGGCCACGGCGATGCACGCGTAGTAGGATGCGGACGATGACCCGCAGAGTCGCCATCGTCGCAGCCATCCGCACGCCCATCGGCCGCCACGGCGGCTCACTCGCGTCGATCCGCCCCGACGACCTCGCCGCGCACGCGATCCGCGCCGTCGTCGCGCGCGCGGGCGTCGATCCAGCGCTCGTCGACGATGTCTACTTTGGCGACACCAACCAGGCCGGCGAGGACAACCGCAATGTCGCGCGCATGGCCGCGCTGCTCGCTGGCCTGCCGCCCACGGTGCCTGGCGCGACGGTCAACCGCCTGTGCGCATCGGGCCTCGAGGCGATCAACTGCGCCGCACGCATGATCGAGTCGGGCGCGGGCGACATCATGGTCGCGGGCGGCGTCGAGTCGATGAGCCGCGCGCCGTATGTCCTGAGCAAGGCCGACCAAGCCTTCGGCCGCGAGCAGCAGATCTTCGACACCACGATCGGCTGGCGCTTCGTCAATCCGCGCCTCGCCGCGATGTATCCGCCGATCTCGCTGGGCGAGACCGCTGAAAATGTCGCGCGCGCGCACGGCGTGTCGCGCGCCGACCAGGACGCGTTTGCGCTCGCGAGTCAGCAGAAGTGGGCCGCCGCGCACGCAGCGGGGCGCTTCCGCGATGAGATCGCGCCGGTCGAGATCCCGCAGGGAAAGAAGCCGCCGATCGTCTTCGACACCGACGAGCATCCGCGTCCCGACACCACGCTCGACAAGCTCGCGGCGCTCAAGCCCGCCTTCTCGAAGGCGGCCGACGCGACGGTGACCGCGGGCAATTCCTCGGGCATCAACGATGGCGCCGCGGCGCTTGTTCTTGTCGAGGAATCGCGGGCGAAGGCGCTCGGGCTCAAGCCGCTCGCCTATGTCGGCGCCAGCGCGTCGGCGGGCGTCGATCCCGCCCACATGGGAATCGGACCGGTTCCCGCTGTGCAGAAGCTGCTCGCGCGCACGGGCGTCGCCGCGGAGTCCATCGACCTCGTCGAGCTCAACGAGGCGTTCGCGGCGCAGGCGGTCGCGTGCGTGCGCGGGCTCGCGCTCGACCCGACGCGGGTGAATGTGAACGGCGGCGCGATCGCGCTCGGGCACCCGCTTGGCGCGAGCGGCGCGCGCATCGTGGTCACGCTCGTCCACGAGATGAACCGCCGCGGCGCGAAGCGTGGACTTGCGTCACTGTGCGTCGGCGTCGGGCAGGGGCTCGCGACGATGTTCGAAGGCGCGTGAGCCAGGGCGAGGGCCGGGGACTCCGTGACTTGCGCAGTGCCGTGAATCGGTTATCCCATGACCGTTCGGCGAGGTGGACTCCCACGCTATCGGTTCCGCAGACTTCGTCTGCGGGCACTCATGACTTGTGAGCACCAAAGGGAGCCGCCGCAGCCGCGACCGCGCGAATCTCACGCCGTCATCTTCTTGAAGCCGCTTTCGAACGCCGCGACGAGCGCGTCGATCTCCGACTCGGTCATCGGCGTCGACAGCATGCCCGTGCAGGTCCCGACCATGAGGAAACCCTCGGCGAAGAGATGCTCGAGCATCATCTTCAGCCGCTTGTTCTCCTCGGGGGTCGTGTACGCCTCGCGGTAGTTCGCGGGCACCGAGGCCTTCATGTGCACGCGGAACATCGA
>Ga0075471_10001659_pt1 | contig 14683 bp, 10 predicted proteins | sample DEB19_08_DNA_2_FD_74787 | JGI IMG/M metagenome (GOLD analysis project Ga0075471, IMG submission 74787) | Aqueous microbial communities from the Delaware River and Bay under freshwater to marine salinity gradient to study organic matter... | ecosystem: Environmental > Aquatic > Marine > Coastal ... | reverse complement strand
CCCACGATCGTCGCCGGCTTCCTCGCGAGCCCGCTCTTTGACCTCACGTTCCACCGCGCCGCGCAGCACGCCCCGAGCCCGCGGCTCGCATTCCTCACGTTCGGCGCCACGTTCGCCGCGATGCTTCTCCTGGTGGCATCGTTCAACGACCCCGCCACCGGGATGCCGCGCCTCGGCCCGGCGATCGCCGCACTCTGGGCCGTGCAGCTCACGTTCACGGTGGGTGCGCACCTGCGCGAGCTGTTCCGGGCACCACCCTCGATCCGGCTGCCTGTGCCGCTCACCGGTGCGCTCATCTGCTTGGGCATCGTGCTCGCCCTCCCGGACGTCGCCTTCGCGATCGCCCCGGCCCTCGGCCCCGGCGAGCCGACATACCTTGGGTTCCTGGGGGCCTACGGGCTCCTCTTCCCGGTGCTGGCCGTGCTGGAGGCGCGCGGCGCCCCCCGGGCCGTGACCCTCGCGATCCTTGGCCTGGGCGTCCCCTGCTACCTGCTCGGGGCGTGGGAGTTCCGGACGTTCCTCATGCCGCTGCCCCTCGTGGCGGCGATCGTCGCCGCCCGGCTGGTCAATCGGGCCACGAAGTCCTGAAACCGGGCAATCCTGCCCCGGTACCTTCGTCGTACCGAGGTCATGGCCGCCGCCCCCAAACCACGACCCGCCCCGCCCGCCGACCTGCGGCCGCTGCCGGCCAACCGGTTCGACGCCGCCGCCGCGCGCCACCTCCTGTCGCGCGCCGGCTTCGGCGGCACGCCCGCGCAGGTCGACGCGCTGGTGGCGATGGGCATCGACAAGGCGGTCGACCTGGTCGTGAACTACGGCTCGCAGCCGCAGGCCGAGGTCTCGCCGGACGACTTCGACCGCGAGCTGGTCCCCTACCTCTCGCCGGACGAGCGGCAGCAGCTCCTCCGCGCGAGGCGCGAGCGCGACGAGGCCACGGTCGAGCGGCTCGAGCGCGCGGAGAACCAGGCGCGCGCCCAGGACCGCCAGCAGCTCGTCGACCTGCGCAAGTGGTGGCTCGCGCGCATGGTCGAGACCGCCCGCCCGCTCGAGGAGAAGATGACCCTCTTCTGGCACGGGCACTTCGCCACCGGCGGGCGGACGGTCGAGGACAGCTGGAAGATGTTCCAGCAGAACCACCTCTTCCGCACCTACGCCACCGGGAACTTCGCGACGCTGGTCCTCAACGTGATCCGCGACCCGGCGATGATCCGCTACCTGGACAACAACCAGAGCCGGCGCGGCCGCCCGAACGAGAACCTCGCGCGCGAGCTGCTGGAGCTCTTCATCCTCGGCGAGGGGAGCGGCTACACCGAGCAGGACATCAAGGAAGGCGCGCGCGCCCTCACGGGGTACACGTTCCAGGACGAGGACTTCGCCTTCCAGGAGCAGAACCACGACGCCGGCCCGAAGGTGATCTTCGGCAGGAAGGGCAACTGGAACGGCGACGACTTCGCGCGCCTGGCCCTCTCCCAGAAGGCGTGCAGCACCTTCCTCTGCGGCAAGCTGCACCGCTTCTTCGTGAACGACACCCCGGACGCGGACCTGCCGGCCACGCACCGAGCCGCCCGCGCGCGCGCCATCGAGGCCATGGCGGCCGAGCTGCGCGACGGCCAGTACGAGGTCGCGCCGGTCCTGGCGAAGCTCTTCCGCAGCGCGCACTTCCACGACGACGCCAACCGTGCCGCGCTCATCAAGAGCCCGGTGCAGCTGGTGGTGCAGACGGTGCGCCAGCTGGGCACCCCGGTGCGCCAGCTCAGCTCGCTCGTCGCCGCCTGCGACCTGATGGGCCAGAATCTCTTCGAGCCCCCGAACGTCAAGGGCTGGGACGGCGGCCGGGCGTGGATCAACACCAGCACGCTCTTCGTGCGCCAGAACGTGGCCATCTACCTGCTGACCGGCAAGCGCCCCGACATCTACGACTGGGAGAACGACGGCGCGCGCTTCGATGCCGACGCGCTCGCCGCGGGTGCCGATGCGCCGGAGGCGCTGGTCGACCGGCTGCTCGCCGTCACGCTCGCCTCGCCCGCGCACCCGGCGCGGCGCGACGAGCTCGTGCGCTTCGCCGCGGCGCAGTCGTCGCCCGCCGCGCGCGCCGAGCGCGCGCTGTCGACGCTCGCCCTGATCACCGCCCTGCCCGAGTACCAACTCGCCTGAACGCACCGCCGGAGGCCCCGCCATGCACCAGCCCGACGCCTACAGCCGACGCATCTTCATCCGCCAAGGGGTGATGCTCGCCTCGTTCGCGGCCACGCTGCCGCACTTCATCCAGGAGAGCGCCCTGGGCATGCTGGCGCCGGACGGGTCCGCGACGGGCTCGCGCCCCGGCGTCCCCGACGAGCGGATCCTGGTGATCGTGCAGCTCTCGGGCGGCAACGACGGGCTCAACACGGTCATCCCCTACGGCGACCGCGAGTACCACGCGGCGCGGCCCTCGCTCTCGCTCGGCGAGCCCGGCAAGGCGAAGAACGGCGGCGCGGCGCTCGAGCTCGACCGCGACCGCGGCATCGGCCTGCACCCGAACCTCACCGGCCTGAAGGAACTGCATGACGACGGGCGCCTGGCCGTGGTCGCCGGCGTCGGGTACCCCAACCCCAACCGCAGCCACTTCGCCAGCATGGACATCTGGCAGAGCGGCCGCCCCGAGGGCAAGGGCACCGGCTGGCTCGGCCGCTACGTGGACGCGACGTGCAACGGCAACCCCGCCGCGGACGTCGCGGTCTCGGTGGGCCGCACGGCGCCGCTCGCCATGCTCGGCAGGACGTCGCGCCCGATCGCCTTCGAGAGCGCCGACCTCTTCCGGTGGCTCGGCGCCGACGCCGGCGGCCAGATGGAGGACGAGTACCAGCGCATGGTGCGCGCGGGCGAGCTGAAGGACGTGGCCGCCGGGTCGCAGGAGAGCTTCCTGATGCGCACCGCGCTCGACGCGCAGGTGACGAGCGACCGGATCCGCGCCGCCGTGAGGAAGGCGCCGCTCGCGCGCTACCCCGGCAGCGCGGTGGCCAAGCAGCTGCAGACCGTCGCGGCGATGATCCGGGACGGCATGAAGACGCGCGTCTACTACGTGAGCATGGGCGGCTTCGACACGCATGCCAACCAGCCCAACTCGCACGGCAACCTGATGCGCCAGCTCGGCGACGCCATGCTCGCCTTCCAGAACGACCTGAAGGCGCAGGGCAACGACGGCCGCGTCATGACCATGTGCTTCAGCGAGTTCGGCCGGCGCGTGCGCCAGAACGCCTCCAACGGCACCGACCACGGCACGGCGGGACCGGTCTTCGTGGTGGGCCCGAACGTCAACCCCGGCCTGCAGGGCAAGTACCCGAGCCTCACCGACCTCGACGGCGGCGACCTGAAGTTCACCACCGACTTCCGCGGCGTCTACCAGGAGCTGCTCGGGAAGTGGATGAAGGCCCCGACCCGCGAGGTGCTCGGCGGCACGTATCAGGCGCCGTCGATCGTGCGGGCCTGAGCGGGGCGCTCGCCGGGCGAACGGCCGCCGGCGCGGTAGGCCTCCATGCCGCGCAGCACCAGTTCCGTGAGCCGCGACGCATAGGCGAAGCTGCAGAGCGGCGCATCGGCGCGCCGCTCCCGGATCGCCATGAGCCACTCGCGGTGGTGTCCGGGGCTTGGCGCGAAGCTGGGCGCGGGCGCGCGCCACGATGCGCCGAGCGCACCGGGCCAGAGCAGCATCTCGCCGTAGTTGGCGAACAGCGCGCCCTGCGTTCCCTGGAAGCAGACGTTGAAGCGGCCGTGGTAGTCCACGCGGTCCTTCGCACCGATCTCCTGCACGAAGGGCGACATGCGCCCGCCGTCGAACCATCGGAGCACCAGCGGGTCGGGTGCACCCGTCGCCGCGCCGCCGACCGCCGGCGGGTCGGGAATCGCCCAGCTTGCCTCGAGCCACGCGGGCGTGCCGACGGCATCGGGCGGCGGGCCCTCGGTGAAAACCTCGGCCGACGCCACGTGCGCATCGGTCAGGCCGAGCGCCCAGACCGGAAGGTCCAGGATGTGGCAGCCCATGTCGCCGAGGGTGCCGGTGCCGTAGGCCCAGTAGCGGCGCCAGTTTCCCGGGTGGATGCCCTCGATGTACGGCCGGCGCGGCACCTCGCCCTGCCAGAGGTCCCAGTCGAGCGAGTCCGGCGGGCGCGCGCCCGGGGTGAGCCGCCCGTCGCCCCAGCTCTTCGTCACCCAGCAATCGACCGCCGTGATGCGCCCGACCGCGCCCGCGCGCACGGCCTCGACGACGCGGCGGTAGTTCTCGCCGGCATGGATCTGCGTGCCCATCTGGGTGGGCACGCCCGCCGATGCCGCGAGCGCGCGCAGGCCGCGCGCCTCGGCCACGGTGTGCGTGAGCGGCTTCTCGCAGTAGACGGGGATGCCGGCCGAGAGCGCCGCGGTCGCGATCGGCGCGTGCATGTGGTCGGGCGTCGAGACGACGATCCCGTCGAGGTCGAGGGCGCGCGCGTTCGCGACCACCTCGCGCCAGACGGGCGTGCGCGCGGCGTCGGGGAACTCCCGGGCCGCGCGCGCGAGGTACTCCGAGTCGACGTCGCAGAGCGCGACGATCTGCTCGTGGCGGACTTCCTGGATGTTCTCCCACGCGCGGTTGGCGGTGCCGATGCACGCGAGGCGCAGCCGCGACGGGTCTCGGGGGGCGACGTGCTGCAGGAACGCGGGCGCGCGCCGTGCGGCCACGCAGCGCGCGAGCGCCGGCGTCAGCGCGAGCCCGCACGCCGCGAGCAGGAACCGGCGGCGCGAGCGGGAGGCCGGCGGGCGGTGCGACGCGGCGGGCGACGGGCCGGGCGATCGGCCGGGCGAGGCAGGCACGCGTTCGGTCGAGTCGGGCATCGCCGGCCGAGGGTACCGACGGCCGGGGCGTGCGCGCCCACCACGGATGGTGGTGCCGCCGCGCTGGACGCCACAAGCGCGGACGGGCCGCGTGCCGGGATGTCCACAATCCGCGCGGCGGGCCGGATTTCCCTTGATTCCCGGCATGGGCGTCCTAGCCTCCGCACCCGCACGGGCCCCATGCGATGCCCGGCATGACGCCCCTTCCGAGGACCCGACTCATGGACGAGTCACGCTCTGCGCGCCCGCACATCGCCGCCACGCTCGACCATCGCCACCTGGTGCCGCCGACCCTGGCGCACCTGGGCGAGCACCCGGGGCTTGCCTCGCTCCTCGATGCCGAGGTGACGACGTGCCTCGCGCGCCGCGCGCGCTTCCCGCACACGCTGCTCGTGGGGCCGGCCGACTCCTCCAAGCGCGCCATCATCGCAACCGTGGCCGCGGAGCTGGACGTCCCCGTGACCTGGACCGACGCCGCCGCGATGAACGACGCCCGCGAACTCGACCGGACGCTCCGGCGCGCGGCCCCGGGCTCGATCGTCGCCATCGCGGGCGCCGACGACCTCGACGCGGACACGTGGTCCGGGCTCGCGCGCATCGCGGCGACCCGCGAGCCGCCGCGGCTGCGCGGCTACCTGGCCCTCATGCACGAGATGGAGCTCGAGCCGTGGCAGCGAACGCCGGCGGATCGCAGCCGCTACGCGGAGTTCACGTTCATGCTCACCTCGCGGCGCCACGTCGCCACCACCGCGGCGTCGGTGCGGTGGGTCGAGCGACAGTGGTTCATCCCCCGCTCGAAGGAGACCGAGGCCGTGCGCCTGCGACGGCTGTTCCGCGCCGCATCGGTCGAGGCAGGCGACGACGCGGTCGCGACGTTCGCCCGGTTCGCGCCCGACCTCGGCATGCGCACGCTCGGGCTCGCGAACGCGCTGGTGTCGATGGCCCGCGCCCACGGCGACGGGTCGGTCGATGCAGCGGGAAACTCCGAGCACCTCGAGCGGTCGCTCGCGCCCCTCATCGACCCGCGCGCCGCGGTCCGGCTGCGGCGCCGCCTGGCGCGCGAGGCCAGGCGCGCGGCCGCGGCCGGCACCGCGTCCGCCGCCGGCGCGCCCGGCGCGCCGGATGCACGGCCAACCGCCTCCGGCGGCACGCCGACTGATGCCGCGGCCGCACCCTGACCGATACGCGCGGAATGGAGACCAGCCCGACGAGATCCGGCGCGTGGACATGGGCCCTCGGCGGCACGGCGGCCGTGTGCCTGGGCGCGCTGCTCGCCGGCGCGCGGCCTGCCGCAAGCGCGAACGGCCGCTGCGTCGGCATGTTCCTCGACTCGCCCGGCCGCGCCGGTGCGCTCCCCTCCACCATCCCCGCCGATGCCACCAACCTCGCGGTGCGCGGCACGGTGCCCTGCCGCGACCAGATCATGGGCTGGAGCCCGCGCGGCCCGATGCGCGTCTTCGAGGACGGCACGGTGGAGTTCCTGGCGTCGCCCGTCCCGCCCTGCCCGGGCGGCGACTTCTACGTCTGGATCGCGTTCCCGAAGTGAGCGCGCGGGCCGGCGCCGCGGCCCGTGCCGTGCGCTATCGCCCCGTGAAGGGCACGGTCGCCAGCTCGACGCCCGGATTCCGCTGCGCGAAGTAGCGCATCGGCCACTCGTCGCTGAAGAGCACCACCCCGCGCCCCTCGTGGTCGAGGGCAAGCGACGCGTCGGTGAACACCTCGGGGAGGAAGTCCCCGGGCGCGCCTTCCTTGCGCCACCAGCGCGCGATCTTCCAGCGCGTCGGCTCCAGGCGGCACTCTGCGCCGTACTCGCCCTGCAGGCGGTGCTGGAGCACCTCGAACTGGAGCGGCCCGACCGCCGCCAGGATCGGCCGACGCGACGCGCCGTCCGGGCCCGAGAGGAGCTGGTACTCGCGCACCACGCCTTCCTGCAGCAGCTGCTTCAGGCCGAGGTTGTACTTCTTGCTGTTGCCGGGCGTCGGGTTGTGGATGATCGAGAAGCACTCCGGGACGAACGAGGGCATCTCGTCGAAGCGGATGGTGCGGTCGGTGGAGAGCGTGTCGCCGATCCCGAGCGCATCGTGGCCCACCAGGCCCACCACGTCGCCGGCGACGCCGTCCTCGACGGTCTCGCGGTCGCGGCCGAAGAGCCGCTGCGCGTTGTTGAGCTTGATCTTGCGGTCGCCCTGCACGTGGGTGACGGTCATCTCGCGCTCGAAGCGGCCGCTCACCACGCGCAGGAACGCGATGCGGTCGCGGTGGCGCGGGTCCATGTTGGCCTGGATCTTGAAGACGAAGCCGCTGAAGGCCGCGTCGGCGGGCTTCACCAGGCGATCGCCCGAGCGTCGCGGGCCGGGCCCGAGCGAGTTCTCCAGGAAACCGTCGAGCAGGAGCTGCACCCCGAAGTTGTTCATCGCGCTGCCGAAGTAGACGGGGGTCAGCTCGCCCGCGTGGACGCGCGCGGGGTCGAAGGCGTCGCCGAGCCCGCCGAGGAGCTCGACCTCCTCGCGCGCCTTGGCGTGGACCTCCGGGCCGAGGCGATCGGCAAGCGACGGGTCGTCGATCCCCAGCACCTGCACGGGCGCCACCTTCGCGTTCAGGCGCGTGCGCTCGAAGACGTGCACCTGGCGCGCGAGCCGGTCGTACACCCCGCGGAAGCCCGGCCCGTCGCCGAGCGGCCAGTTCACCGGGAACGGCGCGATCCCGAGCGCGCGCTCGAGCTCGTCGATGAGCTCGAGCGGCTCGCGCGTCGGCCGGTCGCACTTGTTCATGAACGTGAAGATCGGCACGCCGCGGCGCCGGCAGACCTCGAAGAGCTTCCGGGTCTGCGCCTCGATGCCCTTGCCCGCGTCGACCACCATGATGGCCGCGTCCACCGCGGTGAGCACGCGGTACGTGTCCTCGCTGAAGTCGTTGTGGCCGGGGGTGTCGAGCAGGTTGATCCGGAACCCGCCGTAGTCGAACTGCAGCACGGTGCTCGAGATCGAGATGCCGCGCTGGCGCTCGAGCTCCATCCAGTCGCTCGTGGTCGAGCGCTGGTTCTTGCGCGCGGTCACCGATCCGGCGAGGTCGAGCGCGCCGCCGTAGAGAAGGAGCTTCTCCGTGAGCGTGGTCTTGCCGGCGTCCGGGTGCGAGATGATCGCGAAGGTGCGGCGGGGAAGCGTGGCGGCGTCGGCCATGGCGGGCGGAGGGAAGCGGCGAATGGTACGGTTCCGCCGTGGAAACGCCCGCCGAGACGCCCGTGGCGGCCGCCATCCGGCTGGCCAACGCCCGGGACATCCCCGCGATCCTGGAGATCTACAACGAGGCGGTGCGCACGCGCACCGCGACCGCGGACCTCTCGCCCCAGTCGATCGAGGAACGCATCTCGTGGTTCGCCGCGCGCGACATGCGCCGGCGGCCGGTGCTGGTGGCCGAGGAGTCGGGCGACGTCGTGGCCTGGGGCGCCTTCACCGACTTCAAGCCGCGCGCGGGCTACGCACCCACCGCGGAGGTGAGCGTCTACGTGGCCGCGCGCGCCGCGCGCCGCGGCATCGGGCGGGCGATGCTCGACGCGCTGCTCGCGCGCGCCGAGGCGTGCCGCATCGACCGCGCGCTGGCCCTCTGCTTCGAGCACAACGAGGCGAGCCTGCGCCTCTTCCGGTCGCGCGGGTTCGGCGAATGGGGCCGGCTGCACGGGGCATGCGACCTCGACGGCACGCGGCGGTCGGTCGTGATCCTCGGCTGGTCGGCCTGAGCGCGCGCCGGGCTCAGTCCACCTCGAACTCCGGCACCACGCCCTCGGGCAGCGCGTCGAGGAACGCGCGTCCGTAGCGCTTGGTGGCGATCCGCGGATCGAGCACCACCACGCGCCCCTCGTCGGTCGAGCTGCGCACCAGGCGACCGAACCCCTGCTTGAAGCGCAGCACCGCGCGCGGCAGCGAATCCTCGAAGAACGGCCGTCCGCCGCGCGACTCGATCAGCTCATGGCGCGCCTGGACGATCGGGCGGTCGGGCACCTCGAAGGGCAGGCGCGTGATGATCACGTTGCGCAGCGCGCGGCCGCGCACGTCGACCCCCTGCCAGAAGCTCGACACCCCGAAGAGCACGCTGCGCTCGTCGGCGCGGAAGCGCTCGAGCAGCGTGTTGCGCGGCACGCCGGTCCCCTGCACGTGGAGCGGGTGCCCCATGTCGACGAGGTCGGCGGCGATGCGCTCGGCCACCGCGTCGAGCGTGCGGAAGCTCGTGAAGAGGACGAACGCCCCGCCGTCCGTGGCGCGGACGTGGTGCAGCACGCGGCGCGAGAGCTCGTCCTCGTAGTCGGGATGGTCGGGCTCGGGCATGGCGCGCTCGACGATCAGGCGGACCAGGCGGCCGTAGTCGAACGGGCTCCCCAGCTGCAGCGTCTGCGGGTCGTCGCACCCGAGGCGCACCGCCGCGTGGCGGAAGTCGCCCTGGCCGGTGGCGAGCGTGGCGCTCGTGAGCACCACCCCCTTGTCCTGCGCGAAGAGGTGCTCGCGCAGGATCGGGCCCACGTCGACCGCCGCGCACACGAGGGTCACGTTCGGCCGTTCCCCGCGCCGGCGCTTGCCGGCCTCCACCCAGTACACGCAGCCGCCGAGCGCCTGCGCCATCAGGTCGCGGGCGCAGGTGCCGTGCGCCTCGGCGCGGGCGGCGTAGGCGTTCAGCTCGAACTGGTCGGGCTCGTGGTCGATCCGGTCGCGCAGCATGCGCAGCGCCGCCGCGAGCGCGAGCATCGGCGCCGAGAGGTGGTCCTCCACCGCCCCCGGCTCGCGCATCCGGCCGCTCGCCTCGCCGCGCACCTCGTTCCAGCGCCACAGCGCGTCGAACTGCCGCTCGGCGGCGCTCTCGCACGTGCGCACGGCGCGGATCGCCTCCTCGATGGCGCCGTCGGCGTCGGCCCCGCCGCGCATCGCGCTCAGGAAGCCGCGGCCGGTGCCGGTCTGGTACAGGGTCCGCAGCAGGTGGCGCACGCCGCTCTCGGAGAGCCGCACGCCGAAGTGCTCGGACGCGACGTCCTCGATCTCGTGCGCCTCGTCGAGGACGACGTGGTGGTACGGCGGCAGCACCCCGCCCGAGGCGCCGGCGCGCGAGCGCATGGCGAGGTCGGCGAAGAAGAGCGCATGGTTCGTGACCAGCACCTGCCCGTGCTCCATCCGGCGGCGGGCCGCCTGGTAGAAGCACTTGTCGAAGGTCGGGCAGCGCCGGCCCATGCAGTTGTGCGCGTCGCTCTGCACGTGGTCCCACACCTCGGGCCGCGGCAGCTGCGGCAGCGAGGCGAGCGAGCCGTCCTCCGTGGCGTAGGCCCAGTCCTCGAGGCGGTGCAGGTCGCTGCGGTCGTCGTCGTGGCTGAAGAGCCGGCCCTCGCGTTCGCTCGCGAGCTTCAGGCGGCGCAGGCTCACGTAGTTGCCTCGCCCCTTCACCAGCACCGCCGTGAACTCCTCGGGGATCACCGCGTTCAGGAGCGGGATGTCCTTCTCGATGAGCTGCTCCTGCAGGCTGATGGTGTTGGTGGCGATGACCACGCGCTCGCCCCGCTCCACCACGCGCCGGATCGCCGGGATGAGGTAGGCGAAGCTCTTGCCGACCCCGGTGCCCGCCTCGACGAAGAGCCGCTGGCGCTCGTCGAAGGCGCGCTCCACCGCCGCCGCCATGGACAGCTGCTGCGGCCGCACCTCGAAGCCGGCCAGGCGGCGTGCGATGGCGCCGGTGTCGGCGAGCAGGACGTCGACGGAGACGGACACGGACCCAACCTTACGCGAGGGGGCGGCGCTTGGGCTCGCCGGGGGAGCGCGGGTAGCTGCGCGGGGTGGCGCGCACCTTCTCGATGACCACGACCGTGCCGGTCGGCGTGCGCACCAGGTCCGCCACCTGCGCATGCAGCCGGTAGAGGGCCTGCTTCGCCTCGGCCACCTCCTCCGGCGCCTGGCCCCCCTTGATGCAGAGCACCGTGCCGCCCTCGCGCACGAACGGCACCGTCAGCTCGGCCAGCACGTTCAGGCGCCCGACCGCCCGGCTCACGGCGACGTCGTACCGCGCGCGGTGCACGTGGTGGTCCTGCCCCGCCACCTCGGCCCGCTCCTGGACGACGCGGACGTTCGTGCACCCCAGGGCACGCGCGGTGTCGGCGAGGAACGCGGCCTTCTTGCCGGTGGCCTCGAGCAGCGTGAACTCGACGTCGGGCATGGCGATCGCAAGCGGCAGGCCCGGCAGCCCGCCGCCCGAGCCCACGTCGATCACGCGCTTCGCGCCGGCACTGGCAAGGAACGGCACCAGCGTCAGGCTGTCCTGCACGTGGCGCACCCACGCCTCCGCGGCGTCGGTCACGGCGGTCAGGTTGAAGCGCTGGTTCGCCTCGAGCAGCGCCCCCAGGTAGCCGCGCAGTCGCTCGGCGTCGCCGGGCTCGAGCTCGACGCCCTGGGCGGCCAGCGCCGCCACCACCTCCGGCGGGATCGGGGGCACGCCGGTCACAGGTCGAATCCGCGCGGGCGCCGGCTCGCGATCGAGAAGAGGACCGCCGTCGTCATCCACAGGCACACGAGGCTCGACCCGCCGTAGCTCACGAAGGGAAGCGTCATGCCCGACACGGGAAGCAGCCCGATCGTCATGGCCGTGTTGACCGAGAGCTGCAGGAACACCATCGACCCGATGCCGACCGCGGCGAGCCGGCCGAACGCCGTGCCCGCGCGCGAGGCCACCATGTACGCGCCGAACGCGTAGGCCGCGCCCAGCACCCACACCGCCAGCCCCCCGAGGAGCCCCCAGCGGCATGCGATGACCACGAAGATCATGTCGTTGTGCTCCTCCGGCAGGCGGTTGAACCGGATGAGCGTGCTGGCCTCCTCGCGCCCGAGCCCCACCACGCCGCCGGAGGCCGCCAGCGTGATCGCACGGCTGCCCTGGAAGCCGATCCCGTCGTTGACGCGCGTGTCGCCGGTGACCTGCGCCACCATCGCCTGGATGCGGTCTCGCTGGTGCGGCTTGAGGAACGGGTAGGAAAGCGGCGCGAGCGCCAGGCCCAGCGCGGCGATGATCGCCAGGTGCTTGATCCGCGCGCCGGCCGCCACCAGCATCACGCCGAGGCACGGCAGGAAGAGGAGCGCGCTGTCGAGGTCGGGCTGCATGGCGATCAGTCCCACCGGCACCAGCGTCACCGCGATCGCGGCCGCGACCCCGGACAGCCGCCGGACCGACGGCGCCGCCTGCATCCATGCCGCCATCGCCAGCACCCACGTGAGCTTCACCAGCTCGCTCGGCTGCATGTCGACGCTGCCGACGTTGATCCAGCGGCGTGCGCCGTTCCGCGGCCGCACCAACGACTCGGGAACCCACGGCAGCAGCACGAAGAGGAGCGCCGCCGCGTTGACGGCCAGCAGCACCCACGCCCAGCGCCGCAGGTCCTTCCAGTGCTGCGCGCCCACCGCGGTCGCCATCACCATGCCGACGATCAGGTACCCAAGCTGCCTCCGCGCGAGCCCCGCCTCGGTGGTGCCGATCGCGGCGATGCCCAGGAGGCTCAGGCCGAGTGCGGCCGCCACCGGCAGCCACGCCCAGTTGGCCCAGATGCGCGCAGGCGTGCGCGTGGCCGACGCGCGCTCGCGGCGCAGGCTGCGCGGCAGGGAGTTCGAGACCAGGACGGTCATCCGGCACCCCCCGCGGGCTCGACGTCACCCTCGCCGGTCGGCCGCACCGTGGCGCGCCCGGGCGCGGCGCGCGCGGCGCCCTGCAGGTAGCCCTCCTGCACCAGGGCGTGGATCACCTGGTTGGCGACCGGGCCTGCGCACTTGCCGCCCGAGCCGCCGTGCTCGACGAACACGGCGATCGCATAGCGCGGACGGTTCTCGCGCGCGTCGCCTGCGAGGCCCACGAACCATCCATGGTCGAGTTCGCGCACCGTGCGGTCCGGGGTGCCGTCGCCGTCGTCGTCGACCTTCAAGGGCGGCGCCTGCGCGGTGCCGGTCTTCGCCCACACGCGCACGCCCGGCACGTTGATCACGGGTTCCTGGGTGCGGTCGGCGAAGGCCACGTGGTGCCCGGTGCCGTGGCGCTCGGCCACCGCCTGGCGCAGGCCCTCCAGCACGCGGTCGCAGCTGCCGGGATCGAGCTCCAGGTCCCCCGCGCGCCGCGGGGGACGGCCCGACACGTTCGAGCGCAGGATGGTCGCGTCGCGCACCACGCCGCCGCGCGCGAGCGTGGCGTAGGCGTTCGCGGCCTGCAGCGGCGTCCACGCCACCGGCCCCTGCCCGATGCCCGCGATCACCGGCGCGATCCGGTCGCGCGCGCGCGCGATCTCGGCCATCGTGCGTTCCGAGGGCAGGATGCCCGGGTGCTCGCCCACCCAGCGCGTGCCGACCACGGCGCCCGCCGCGTCGCGCACCGGCTCCTCTCGCGCCAGTCCGCAGTCGATCCGCTCGCCGAGCCCGAACTCGCGGTACCAGCGCGTCAGGGTCGGCAGGCCCATGCGGTCGGCCAGGGTGTAGAAGAAGATGTTGCAGCTGCGGCTGATCGCCCCTTCCACCGGGAGCGGCCCGCCCACCTGCTTCGAGTGCGTCAGGAAGCGGAACTGCGAGCGGTAGATCCAGCAGCGGCCGAAGGGCTCGTTGGCGCCGAAGTAGTGGCCGTTGCAGTCGATCTCGACGTCCCGGTCCGCCGCGCCCGCGCGCACGGCACTCACGTAGACGATCGGCTTGATGAGCGAGCCCGGCGGGTACGGCGCCTCCAGCGCGCGGTTCAGCTCGGGCGTGCGCAGGAGCCGCTCCGGCCGGCCGAACTCCGCCCCCGACGCGACCGTCGGCCACGACACCATCGAGAGCACCTCGCCGGTGTCGATGTCGAGCACGACCACCGCCCCGTTGAGCGGCGCATCGAGCCCGAGCGGCACCGGCTTCGGCGTGCCGTCGGCGTTCCACCCGTAGTGCCACTGCTGCGCGACGGCCAGGCCGACGCGCGGGTCGAAGGCCGCCTGCACGCGCGCCTGCAGCGCGATGTCGATCGTGAGCTCGAGGTCCTCGCCGCGCGCGGGCTCGGTGCGCTGCTCCTCGCCGGTGTCGAGGCGGCGCACCAGTCGCCCGCGCGCGCCGCGCAGCCGGTCCTCGTAGGTGCGCTCGAGGCCGCGCGCGCCGATCATGTCGCGGCCCGGGCGGTAGCCGCCGAGGTCGGTGGCGACGTCGCCCGCCGCACCGACGGTGCGGAACGGCCGGCGGTCGAGGTCCTCGCGCCAAACCTCCTCGCGCACGGTGCCGACCACGTGGTCGGCGACGCCGGCGAGGTCGAGGGTGACGGGCGCGCCGCGCAGCGGCGTCGGCAGCCACGCGCGGTCGAGCTCGATGCGCGCGCTGTCCCAGGGATACACGCGCCGCGTGCTGTCCTGCACCTCGATGATCCCGGGATGCGCGTCCGCCAGCTTGCGCAGCGCGAACGCGGCCCGCGCGGGCAGCTGGGTGGCGATCACGTGCGGCTCGCCCTGCTCGGCGATCGGCCGGGCCTCGAAGCGGTCCTCGGCTTCCTCGCCGTACTTGGCGCGCTCGATGTCCAGGCGCGCCTCCCACACGGCGTTCGCCTTCTTCTCGACCTGCGTGCGCACCTCGCCCATCCGGGCCGCCAGCTCGTCGCGCGAGAGCTCCGCGGCCACGCACGCCTCGGCGAGCACGGCATCGAGCTCGGCCGCGAGCGCGCGCTGGCGCTCGGCGATCCGCTCGCCGCGCTCGGAGGGCCCCATCCGGTTCCATGCCGCACGGCCCGCGTCCCGGCGCGCCCCGGCGAGCGCCCGTTCGTCGACCCACGCGCCGTTGATCGCCGGGTAGAAGACCGCGAGGTCGTAGCTCGGCACGCTCCG
>Ga0075471_10001658_pt1 | contig 14685 bp, 17 predicted proteins | sample DEB19_08_DNA_2_FD_74787 | JGI IMG/M metagenome (GOLD analysis project Ga0075471, IMG submission 74787) | Aqueous microbial communities from the Delaware River and Bay under freshwater to marine salinity gradient to study organic matter... | ecosystem: Environmental > Aquatic > Marine > Coastal ... | reverse complement strand
CCGTTCATAAAAGAGAATCTGTTCTTAAGCGAAAAGTTCTTCGACTACTCAAAAATCAATCACACCTTCGTACCAGGAGCTTAAGTGTTATACGTCATCATGGTCGCGTTCGGACCGATGAAACAGGTAGAGGCGTCGTTAAAGAACTTCCGTTTGAAGAACCCGACGCCACCGCCCGATACGAAATACGTCGTCGTAAATGGGCACTACCCACTAGGGAGTGAAGCTATTAAGTATGAGCTTCCGGTCGTCTCTTGGAAATACGGCTTCGAACTATTAGACCCCGGTAAAGACATCGGCTCTGCACAGTCTCAGACCTGGGCACTAGAGCAAGTCGGGGCAAAAGACGGGGACTACTGGGTGAATCTGGACCCCGACGCCACCTGTCATGAAGAGAATTGGCTCACAACGCTTTTATCGACGATATCAAGCGAACCACGGCTAGGCATTTTAAGCCTGAATAGTCAGATGTTTTGGGAGCGGGCCTTTCGGTTGGGTCAAGTTCACTTCACAAGCGAGTATATCGGTAACCAGGAGATCCTCTATCCGGCAACGCCCGACATGTTTGGGCTCTCTATTTGGAGCGTCACTCACACGCTCCGCATGGGTGGAATTCCGCAGTTAACTCCGTTTTGGGGGAACGTCGAATCAGCATGCTACGCCTACGGGAAGAAGTTGGGCTTCGATATCGGCGTTATCTACGGGCTTATGGAGACCTCAGAGTACAAGCTTCTTCAGGATAGGGTCTTTATCGACTGGAAGTTTCACCACGGTATTTCGAAAAACTTTCTCGGCAGTTTCGCCGAGTATTGCGCCTTTAGGGGAGTAAAATGATAAAGATTGCGATTCACAGTCCGAATTTTTCAGATGGGACCTCATTCTATCGAGTGCAAGGACCGCTTTCGGAATTACGGAAAGAAGGTGGAATAGACGTGTGCTTCTTTTCCAAATGGGATGCAGCCTCAATATCCTTAGCTGATATCTTGTTTTTGCAGAGACCTTATTCGGCGGACGCCGTGCAGGTGGCGCAGTTGGCGAAACTTGTGGGAGTGAAAATTTGGATGGATACAGACGACGACACCACCGCCGTTGGAACGTCCCATCCTTTTGCGTACCTTTACAATAGCTTCGACACAAAAGCAAACGTGAGGAGTTGCCTCGCTCTCGCCGATAAGGTCACCGTCTCTACAGAACACTTAAAAACCGTCATGCAGGACCTCTGTAAAACCGCCGACATTACTGTCATCCCAAACGCCGTGAATTTTAATATCCCCTTCGTTAAGTCGTCGGGCGTCTACCGAGAGGGCGCACGAAACAATACTGTTCTCTATCGTGGTAGTAGCTCTCACGAGAAAGACGTTCTTGAGGTCGCAGTCGAGTTGATTGACGCTCTACGCGAGTTTCCCACTTTCAGATTCGATGCGAGAGGGTATCTGCCGTGGTTCGTAGTGGACCCGTTACCGCAAACGCAGTGGAGCTTCACGCCGTGGTGCGAGCCCCACATCTACTTCCAAAAGCTTATCGAGAGCCGAGCCCTGGTCGTGGTTCACCCATTGGAGAACGTAAAATTCAATCTCTCCAAATCAAACTGCTCGTGGCTTGAGAGCACGCTTGCGGGCTGCGTGTTTATCACTAGGAATCTGCCAGAGTTTCAAAGGCCCGGAGCGGTTCTTTACGACACCCCGGAGCAATTTAAAGAGCTTTTAGTCCAGACACTACGCGGCGAGCATAGCCAAAAGCCGAAAGAGAGCTTGGAGTATATCCGAGAGCACTGCTCACTCGAAAAAGCGAATCTCCTACGGAAGGAACTAATCTATGGCCTCGCCTCAAGATGAGGATAAGAAGATTTTGGACAAACTAGAGCCCCTGGTGGCTACAGAATCAAAGGCTATCGTAGAGAGCGCCATAAAAGAGGCCCTAGAGCGGATAATGATTCGGGCCTATCGAGTTGGCTTTGCGGACGGCAACGCTTGTGCGAATATTAAATCCTCTAATTCGGGGGATTTAAATGATGCGTCTTATCACGGTATTTAGCTTTCTTTTTCTCGTCTTTTTGCTCACTCACTGCCAAGAGAACGGGGTCGTCACCCCGGAGACCGGCCCAGTGCTGGAAGCTATCGGCGAGACGGGCCTTATCCACGACGATTCGGTCTTTTATGAGAGCCCCAACTACTGGGTTTCGGTAAAGCCGGGGCTTCCGCCTCAGAGTTTTGACCTAAGAGACAAGGCCCTAGCGTTCCCTACGCCTGGCGACCAGGGCAATTGCGGAAGCTGCTGGGCGTACTCAACTCACCAGGCTTTAGAGATTTGGCGCGGAGTAAACAAAGGGGAGAAAAATGACCTATCTGCTCAATTTCTTCTATCGTGCTCAGGCAATGGTTCGTGCGGTGGCGGAACTATGTCAGTTGTTTCCTGGCTTGCTAAGAGCGGTCTACCGCCTGAAGCAAGCTTCCCCTACGTGGCGCGTGACGTTAAGTGTAAATTCAGTGCATCCGAGATATCTCAAGGGTTCGGCAATCAGGTTATCGAAGCCCCGTGGGTCGGCGAAAGCATCCAAAAATCCCGCTACTGGAAACTCTCAGGAAAGCTTTACGTTGCTAACGACAAGATAAAGCAGATTCAAGAGGCGATGGTTCAACTGAACTCCCCCGCTGTAGTGACGGTTTCGGCCTACGGCGCTTCAGGCAACGATGTCGTGACGGCGTGCAAAAGTCTAAACAGCGGCGGCAATCACATGGTAGACATTATCGGTTGGGATAACGAGAATGGCGGCGTCAATGCTCACGTCTATAATTCTTGGGGAAGTGGTCACGGGCTGAATGGGATTTCTCGAATCAAATGGGACTGTAACGGAAGCCTTAACCGTGGCCTTGGCGTGTCTGCTAGAGTTTTGCGTGGTGACCTTAAACCTCCTTGCGACCCGCCGCAGGACCCAAAACTAAAACCAGAACAGATTATCTTTCTAGGCTCGAAGGTCGAGGTCGGTAAACCCACGGCGGGCGTCAAGTGTAACTGGGCACCCGCCACCGGCCTTAAGGACCCGAATGCGTGTCTCACGGAAGCCTCTCCCGAGAAGTCTACCGAGTACCATCTGACCATCACTAACGACTGCGGCTCTGTCAGTGCCATGACTTTTGTGAGGGTATTCGCGCCGGTTCTGACGGGCGGCGGAAAGACAGAACATAAAGAGGGTGCGACAATAGTTACTCCACTAGGAGAGGTGAGCCGATGAAAAATCTGATTCTTTTTGGGTTCCTTTTAAGTCTTATTTCTGGCTGCGGCGAAGACGCCAAGGCGCAGGTTGAGGCGAAGCCCTGCGAGTGTGAGCACAAGCAGTGCGAAGTGAAGCTCTCTAAGCCGATCTGGGTGCTAGGCACCTTGTGCCCTGCCGGTATGGTCAGCCAAGGTCACGGACCTAACCCGCAAGGGCAAGTGGTCTCGGGCTGCATGAAACTAGAAGTGGTCTGCAAGCCATGAAGATGACGATGGGGACCGCTCCTCTAGTGGTCTTTATCATGGTTATCGTCTTGGGTATTTACGACCTGGGCTGCGTCGTCTTTTCTGGGACCGGAAGCTCAGTATCGAACTTTCTTATCAATGCCGGATTCGGAGCGCCCGTGTTTACGTTCATGATGGGCTGCATTGCTGGGCATCTTTTCTTCTATATGACACCGGAGAAGAAAAATGAGTGACCTCTCTCTCTACGTTGATGCGGTAGCTAAGCGTAGGGCTATCACAAGGGGCGGCGGCGTGAATGTCGCTATCCTTATGCAGCTTGAGGAGTGCGATATCCCGCTACTCCTAGAGATAGTTCGCCTCTACGATCAGTGCCTATCAAAAGTGATAGACCACGTTGACGAGAAAAGCGAAGAAGGTCTAACTGGTGAGGACGCTGTGACTATGGCTAAGTGGGTCGCCGTGACCCATCTTCGAATCGAAGAGTTGGCCTCTCACGGCTCTAAAGCAAAGTGGGGAGAACATGTCGAAGAAGAAATCATTGAACCCGGTGACGGCACTGCCAAAACAGTCGAATGCGAAGACGACGGAAACTAACAAACCAAGCATCGCGCAGTGCTTTGATGTGGTTTCTCAGGCTTGCGAGTTGGCTCCTATGCCCAAAAGCCAACACCAGGCGGTTCATCAAGCGCTTATCTATTTGAAAGAATCCCTTCAGGACTACGAGAAGCTTAAAGGTAGTCGGTAAAGCCCATAGAGCCGAAATAGGTCTCGCCGTTTCCGACAACCTGTTGCGCTGCCAAGACTAGAATATCTTCCACGCCCGCGACGGTGCTCCCAAATCTGAAAGCGTCGTCATTTCTTATGGCGAGCTCCCCTGTTGCCTGTGCCTGAGAGTAGGCTTCAGAGAGTACGATACCGCCTGATACGGTGACGGTATTGGGGGTATTAATGGAAAGCTCCACTGCGGAATTGGGGTGAGGCACTTGAGTAAAGTTAAAGGCAGAGGCCCCTACTAGTGTCGGGTTTAAAATAAGTGCTGCCCTGAAAGAAGCGGTGCTCGTACACATAAGGCTCGCACCAGCCACGCCAACGTCTATCGCGCTCCTGCCAGACCTTCGCCTTGCTGCGAGCACAGGGTAGACCAGGGTATTGTTATTTGCGGTGAGTGGGTTCTCGCGCCTTCCGCCCCAATAGGTGAATCTCACCGGGTCTACGCCGCCCTCAGAGATAATAGAGCAGCAGATGCACTCTAAAGAGGCAGTAGCCGCACTAGATGAGGATATCTCGTAGCGAACCGGTAAATTCGGGTTCGACATGTAGACCGCATCGAGATTATTTGCGTTATTAAAGACGTGAGCTAAGAAGGTCTTCCCGTCGATATTAAACCCGACGCCGACACGACCCACTCCGAGCCATTCGAAGTTGATAACTAGAATTTGGGTTTTAGTCGGGTCTAGGTTTATGGCGCTTATTCCGCCGCCATCCATCTTATCGAGAGCCCAATCGGATTGAGCCACACGGGTGTCTACCGGCGTCCCGGTAGCGTTAGAGCGTCTCACGAGAAAAAGACCGGCACTCGTTTGCTCTAAGAAGATACCGTCATTCTCATCGAAATAACCGACACGCTTTGTGACGTTCGCGACTTCAGCACCTAACACGAAGGTGCAGAGAATGAGTTGAGACTTTCCAGGTTGATAATTTAACCGGCGTTTACTTTGCCTCACCCTAGTACCAGCGCCGCCACCCGCACTCACTGCGAGAGTATTTGATGCCCTATTTGCATTGAACGTGGAAGAGGCCGCACCGGAAGTGGTCACGTCATCCCAGAAAAGCTCTGACGTAGAATTTGCGGTGAGAAATTTCGTCGCAAAAATAGCAGAAGGCTCAGAGACCCTAAACCTACCGAAGGCGTCTAGGATGACTGAATCTAGTCGTCTGATTATCTCGTTAGGATGTCGTGAACCATTGAACATTTATGGTAGGTCCGAGCCCTGTAGGTCGCCCGAGACGATATTAACGCCACTTGCGTTGAACCCGCCCACACGACCCACGTCGTTAATAGTAGAGGCCGTGTCAGAGCCGTCACCGAAGCGATACCATGAGGTGTTGTTAGCCCACGAATCGAGTGCAGTCGGGTCTCCCGGGTGTCCTGAGTTATAGAGCGCTTGAACTTGAGATAAAGAGAGGGCTGCGTTGTAAATAAGAAGCTCGTCTAAGAGACCGCGAAGAAATGCCCCGGCACCACTATTAAAAGAGCCGATATTCGTAGCGGGTGTTGGGTTATTCCAATCCGCAGCGCTCGTATTAAAAACAATCGCGGTCGCGTGAACCGCGCCGTCTACATAAAAAGTGAACCCCGTGGCGCTTGAGTTGCCGGTGTATACGATAGCGACGTGGTACCAGGAACCTTGAGCTAAAGTGCCCGAGCTTCTCACTTGAATTCGGGTAGCTGCCGCATTGGGTGAGCTATACCAGTTAAGCTTATTCGTTGAGGTGTAGCGAATATCCCAGCCAGTTCCGGCACTGTCTTCTTTTCCTAAGATGATGCCGTCTGAGGGGTTATTTCCGGGCTTAAACCAAAACGAGAGCGTAAAGGGGCTCGCCCAAGAAAGGCTATGGGCCGTGGTGCCCAATCCAAAATACTTTGTCGAGTTAGAAGCGCCAAAATCAACCGCCTTGGCGTTCGCGAAAGGGGTCGGTGGCGGGGCACTAGGGGTAGATACCGTGACCTGCTGCCCACTGGACATAGACAGGATTGAGGCACCTCTCGCGATTATTCCCGGTAATGGCATTAAGCATCCTGGTTAAAGAGATATCTAAAGAGCAAGGCCCCAACCGCGTAGGTTCCCGATTCGTTTATCTTAGGAACTACGTAGATGGTTCCTTGCTGCGCCTTAGACTTCATCGCGATGCCGGTTCGCCCAATCCCGAGCGTCAGTAGAGACGACGCCGAGATGTCAGCGTAGTCGGCCGAAGTGAAGGCTACCGAACCGATGCACTTATCAGCCATTTCGGAAGGGGTCATTTGAATCGGGGTATTGTCAGCCGAGGAGACCGTCGGGAAGTTGTCGAAGAAGAAGAGCGTCATGCTCTTTTTCTGCTTCGATTGGTCGTGGACCGTGAGGCTGATTAGGGTCGTCGTCTTATCCTTAGAGAGCGCGGCGCCCGTGATAGCTTGAACGCCACCTAACTGGTCGTCTGCCGAATAGGCAGTCACCGATATTGAGGGAACTATCTCTACGCTATTGCCGATACCGCCTACGGAAGTGGACATTCAAATTCTCCTGGTCTAGTGGGCTATTTAACGCCCCTACTCCTCTTTTTTCAAGTCTGGTGGGCATCCTATGCCATGGCACTCTCTAAGCCTGCGCCGAGCCCGCTCTTTAGCCTCTTTCTTGGAGAGTTTGCCCTCCTCGATGTCTTTTACATACTGGGTCAATACCGGACCCACGGTGGGTAGTAGGTTAGGCCAGCGCTTTCGAATCCAGTCGACGATGAGGGGCAAACCAAACTTAAGTACGAAATCCAAGAGAAAGCCGATCAGCCATGCAGGCATGAGGTCTCCTTAGGGTTTTACGACTAGTTTAGCCAATTCGTGCAGCTGAATAACCAACTTCAAAGCGCTCTCGATAGCGACTTCTACCGTGTCGTCAGAGATATCGAATTCAGAGACGACATACGCCTCAAGGCCCGCAGCCTCTTCGTCAGTCATATTGGCGTATTCGGAAAGCGCCAAATTCGCGTCTTTAAACGCAGGGCCTACCATACGGCCAATGTCTACGACTTTACCGACGGCAGACCATACCGAGTTACCCGCGCCGAGGTGCGCGACTAGCTCTCCGACGCTTAGGCCCAGTCCCACTATCTCCTTCAAATTCTGAATCGCCATTTGTAATCTCCTTAGGGGTTATCGTTTCAAAAAGCTTCGGGTTCTTATAAGAGCCCCGATAGACATGCAGCATTCCCGGTCCGTAGCCCGCTTCCCAAAGGCGTCTTTTTATCCGGTAGACAGGGGTCTCAACCCCCTTAGCCTCTATGTAGACCTTCTTCCCGGTGGCTACGTCAGTCATTGCGAAATCAGGGATAAATAGAATTTTAGCACGGGTCATCTTCACGTGGGGCTGAATCTCAAGGTCCTTATATTCCCCGGTCGCTATCATGAGATTTAAGAGGTCAAATACCGAAGCCTCTAGTTTAGAGCCGAAAGAATAGCCCGCATGAGAGACCTTTTTCGCATGGTACTTATGCGGCTTCCAGAAGCTCATAGCGGTTTCGGCCCCCCACTACCCGCATCCTTTTTAAGGACCTTCATATCCTCTTTAGGCATGCACTTATCGTGAAAGTGTCTAGTACGTCCGTTCGGTAGCACCACGGTAACGATACTTTTGCTGCTTAAAATATCATCCCGGCACTTATCGCACTGCTTCAAATCTGTTCTGTCATTGTATTTCATGGAAGCCAGTACCTGGGGAGAATAGCCGCCACCATGTCCCCTCGAAAGGAGATGTGCGTCTCTCGCACAAAGGCTCTCTGCGCTATAGCTCTCTCGACCGATGTCGTCGTGTGGTCACCACCGCCCGCTTCAAGAACCGAATAAGCATCGACCATGAACGCAACGTGCGAAATCTTCGAAACGGTCTCGCCGTAAAAAAGGAAAGTGCCCACCGGAAACCCCTCTCGCTTAGGGTCAAACTGGGTTCCTTTCTGAAACAGGATTCGGGCGTAAATCTCTTGGGCCGTCAAATCCTCGGAAACCCTAACGACTCCTGCTTTCCTAAGGATGGCACAAGCCAGACCAGAGCAATCAAAACCGGCAGGGCCATTACCGCCCCAACGATAAGGAGTACCGACAAAGCACCTAGCATAAGAGATGAGGCTGTCGAGCCGAACGTCTGCCATTTACTCTTCACTTTCCAGGGCCTTTCTGAATTCGGGGTAGCTTTGCGATAGGACGTAGTATTTAGCAGCAAACTCCCTATCCCCCTGTTTCGCGGCGTCTGAGAGTATTTTAGCAAAGTTCTGCATCCCTTGCTTTTGAGAGATTCGATAGATGATATTCGACGCCATTTGACCACCGGCACTGCGCTTAGCCGCCTGCACGACGCTTTGAGATGGAGCGCCTGCCTTTAAAGTGCCCCGCGTAGCCATAGAGCGAGCATTATCTACCCACCATCCCGGCTTAAAGACGTTGCTAAGCTGCATCCCTGTAGACGTGTCAGAGGGATTGAAGTTCGAAGGGAGCGCTCCGAGGGTTTTGCTCACCGAACCCGCTTTAGGTCCTAGCTCCCCGAGTAACTCACCACGCACTTCGGGTGAATACTTAGAGAGTAGCGACGATAATCGCTGCACCGATAAGTTCTCGTTAGGGGAAGCTTGTCTCACGATGTCGTCTAAGATAACCGCCTTCGCTTGCTCGTATTGTTGCGGGAATGTCTTTTTCATCGCCTGTATTTGAGCGAAGTCGTTTTTATTAAAGAGGTCGCTGATGATTTTTTCGTTAGTCGTCTCACCTAAGTAGCTTCGAATTTTAGAGGCGAGAGGCTGGGTTTTGCTTTTCTCGATACCAAGAGCCCCGGACGCGCTCTCAAGAGCGTTCTTGTAAATCGAATCAGCCGCCTTTACCTGACCCAAGACTTCTTTACCGCGAGAAGCGTACTTAAGAAGCGAGCGGTCTCTTTCTCTCGTCGCTATCCCGTAAAGAGAGCCCACGATATTCTTCTCGGCGGGCGATGCTGTGGGAGAGAGATACTGGCCAAGCTGCGTTCTGAAGTTTTTAAGCTCGCCGATATTCTGCAAGCCGCCTACCATCTCGCCGGTCTCTTTATTTACCTGAGGCATTATCTCGGATTCGATGCGGTTGATGAGGTTTTTCGAGTTTCCGGTGATGTCGATTCGATATTGTTTTTTAAGACGGTTCAACCCGCGTCGCAACGCTAAGTAGTCGAGCGGAGTTTCCGCGAAGGTCTTCTCAATCGCGTCGTACTTCTCTTCGGCAGGGCGAATCATCGCGGCGAACGTGTCGGTAATCCCCTTTTTAACATCGCCACCAGCCTGGAATCTCGTTTGCTCACTGGTTTTATCGGCGACATCACGACCGAATTTCTCAAGGCCGTTGTAGATAGGTTCCAATTCTTTTCGCGTGTAGTGTCCGCCGAGCGTTGGCTCTTTTAATAGCTTCCCGGCAAGCTTCTCCTGCATCGAACCCTTCTTAGAGAGAAGATAGCCCGGAATCTTTTTCATGTCGGGGGCGACATCTTTTATCGCGGCCACCACTTCGTCTGAATCGGGTCGTGGTTTATTCTGAAAGATGCGAGAGGCGAGGTCAGCTTCTCTTTTGCTCGTATCTGCGCCCGGAACGGCTGCGGTATTTGCTTCTAAGGTCTGAATCATCTCGGGCGAAGAGCGGGACTTGAGATAGTTCACTAGGTTGTTAGAGAGCTTTCCTGCGAGATAGGCCGCGCCTAATCCGCCTGCGACTTTGGTTCCGGCAGTGAGATAGTTCCCCTTCTCTAAATCGTCTTTCGCGGCGTAAAGCCCTGCGCCGCCACCTAGAATGTATTTACCAGGCACTGGAGCAAGCGCCCCTGCGGTGAGAGCGGAAGTCGAAACGTCTTTCAGGGCCTTTCCGTACTCCTCGCCTTTACCAGAAAGCAAATCCGCTTTAGTAGAGCCAAGCCCGTAAAGAGCGCCAAGTCTTGAGGCAGAGGTCGCCTTATCTAGAGCCGTCATCCCTTTACCGGCCGCACCGAAAGCGCCAAGGCCCGCACCGATAGCGACCTGACCTACGGTTCCGGCAATCGCAGACTTGGGGTTTGCCTGATTGGACATCGCAAAGGCGTCGTCTGCTTCCCGCTGAGTAGTTCGATAGGTGTCTCTCACGAATTTGAGAGCCTCTTTAATACCCTTGGTTTTTGCAATTTCTAGGGCCTCAGGAGATTTCTTTATCGCTTCCATTGCACCCATCATCTCGTCGCCAAAAGAAAGAGGTGCCGTGAGGTTTTGAGTGAAGGTTAAACCGGTTGAGGGTTTAAAGTTTTGTTTCATCAACTCCTGCGTCGAAGGAACGTCGGTCGGTTGATAGTCAGAGAGATAGGCGTCCGGGTTCTCTAGGAATGCACGACGACGCTCTTGAAGAGACCCACCGCCCTTAAGTGGGTTTATCTCTCTAACGGGGTTAGCCGCAGCCTCTCTCACAGGCTCAGTCGTTTCGAAGTCGCCTAGGTCATCTAGGGTCATAGCCTTAGCTTGACGCTTTTGCGCCCTAGGCTCTTCAACCTGAATATCTTCGCCTAAGTCGTCTAGGTTCATAGTGGCTCCACTGAATATCCATCACTCAGCACGCGATATTTTTGGCCGTTCTTATTCACGATAGTACCAGGCGGAAGGGTTTTTCTGCCGGATGATTTAGGCGCGGCCTTGGTGCCACCCTCGAATCCCTTCGGGCTTTTGAATTCGCGGAGCGTGCCTTTATTCTCATACTCCGAGGCCATGGCATCATGGGCGGCGAACCTGTTTTTGATATCGTTAATAGCGAGTTTCACCTTCTCGATATTATCTTCAACCGGAAGGTCATTATTCCACGCCTTCTTTTCAAACTCTTTTCGGTCGTTCTCGGTGAATTGCCCGCCCATAATAGCTTTGAGACTTAAAATCGCAGGTCCCAATACCTTATCTTTAATTCTTAGGGCGGTAGTAGACCTTGCAAATTCTGGTACGGGAACCACACCGAAAGCCCTACCCGAAATATTCTCTTTCCCTTTTAAACCCTCAAGCTCCGTGAGGGCGCTCTCCAATTGGGTGATGTTTTTGACGGCAGTAGCCCGGTCGCCCGCGTTCCATTTTATGTAGGCTTGCCCAAACTCTTTATCGGCCGCTTTTTGTGCTTCGGTCAGCTTGTCGTCAACCTTATCAACCTTGGATTGGGTCTCTTTTTCTTTTCTGCTTTCTTCGCGCCTTTTAAGCTCTAACTCTTTTTCGAATTGCTTATCCTTTTGAGACATCTGCTCAGCGTGCTGCCGCTGCTGGGTGTCTCTATTGGCAATCGTCGCATCTAACGTCGCCTGCTGAAGCCCTAGCTGCTTATTAAAGCGTTCATCCTGCTGCTTCTTGTATTCGTCCGCCTGGTCAGCGCGGTACTTGCCCAAGATGTAGTCTTTAATGGTGCGCTCTTGGACGTTTCCTAAAGCCTGCTGCCTTTCCACTCGTCGAAGTGGGGCCTCAGTGTCTACTGCCTTAGTCGAGGGCGGCGTGTATTGGGGCACGCCCGCAATCGCGTAGGCCGCACGAGAAGCGGCGTCGGTGATTGAGTTAGTGAGTGCTGCGTCAGCTGACTGCTGCTCCGCATTCGCTAACCTCTTCGCATCAAGGGCTCGTTGCTCAGCCGAACGCATGAGGTAGTCTTTAATAAGCCGGTCTTTATCAGGCGATTCACTACCCGCCGAAGGCATGAAGTCCATGCCAGTGGAATAAGTGTCCTCATCTTCGTATTCAGAAGGGTAAAAGGGCTTAAAGGCCATAACTATCTCCTCATCTTAAGGTACGCATCTCTGTCTAGGGCGTTCTGCTCGTTTTGATTGAGCATGCCCTGATAATTCTGTAGAGCCCCGCCCAACTGCGCCCCGGCAGAGCCAATCCCAGCCCACATAGAGCCGGTACGGTCCGCGTTCTCAGTTGATTGCTGACTTTGGTTCCCGTAGGCGTTCGCAACGGCCTGAGCTTTTCTCATTTTGTTATCAAACTCTTTTTGCAGTAGCTCTTTATTGTAAATCTGCTGCTTGTTTTGCAGGTCTACGTTCTGATTCGCGAGATTCTGCTTGTTTTGTAGATTCAGATTTTGCGTATCCTGCCGTCTGGCCACATTTCTCGCTTCAGCCGCGTTAGCCGCCTCGGCGTTAAACTTGGCAATCGCGTCTCGGGCGCTTGCTGCCTGCGCTTGCTGACCCCACTCCTGATTTCCTAGGCTCATACCTAGCTCGCCGCCCTGTCGAATCGCATCAAGTGCCCGCTGAGAAGCATCGGCTGCGGACCTAAGCCCCGCCATGTGAGAGGTTTGGCTTGCGTCCTGCGCGTTCTGTAGTTGGGCCGTCAATTCAAGACCGCTTCCTAGTTGCCCACGAGAGGCCATGCGAGAGAGAATCGCTTCTCTTCGGCCTCTATCGGTCGCACCCACATCCGAAAGCACTTGCTCTAGGTTCGCACGGTCGGTGAGATTCATCCCGCCCGATTCGCCGGTCTGCCTTAGTTGGTCTAGGGCCCTTAGTGAGGCTTCCTTGTACTGAGGTGACTGCTTGATATTATCGAAGTCGCTTGAAGAGATAGCCGCTGCGTGCTCAATCTCAGGGGTTACCTCGCCTTGAGATTCATAGAGCTTAAGAGCTAGTTCCTGCGCCTGAACAGGCGGAATACCGACGCCGGTTAGTTCATCAACCGCTGCTTGAATTGCTTTATTCGCGGCGTCTCTATCTGAATCGCCCTTCGCCTTTCCGATAAGTGCCGAACCAATCGCGGCACCTGCTGCGATAAGCGCAGGCAAAATGGCTAGCTGCACACCGTCTGGGCCCTTAGCCCATTCAGGGAAGATGAAAGAGAGAATCGTCCCGCCGATTGCGAGGATATTGAAGACCCAATTTCTCTGAGTTTGAGTTAGTTTCATCGAAGCCCCATCTTTCCTGGGTTAAATTGGTTTTGATAGTCAGCTACGGTCCCGCCGTTTTGAAGAATCTCTGCCATGCTCAAGATACCACCAGGTGACGGCTTCTCAGGAATACCTACCGGGACGCCCGGAGCGCCCGCGAAGAAATCGGGTGGCGCAGGGGTTACCGGTGCTGATTTCCCGCCGCCCGGCGCCTGGTAGTTCTTCCCGGCAAGGTCGTTAGCCCCGTATCGGTTCATGAGCCTATCTCTTTCAGCGACGAGAGCAGCGTAGACCGCCCTCACCTGATTCATCGGCTTGCCTTGAAGTCTCGCATTCCCGTTAGACCAAGAGCCATTTGCGGCAGCCCACTGATTTAAAGAGTCGAGTGCGCCGTTTAGCGAATCAAAAGAAGAGCCGTGTGGCGGGCGATGAATGTCGATGCTCGCCAGGGCGTTTGCTACAGCCGGGTTATCCCACGAAGAGCCGTAGCTATTTAACGACCTATCAAGAGCGCTCTGCTGTCCTTGAATCGCGGTGTTGGCACCTTTAGTGTCGAAAGCGCTTCTGCCGTAGAGGTCACCTGTTCCGACTTTAGTCGCATCGAGACCTGTTTCATCCTTTCGCCCCGCAAGTTCGGAGAGCGCCTTAAGTCTATTGTACTCTGCCTGCGTTGCGGCCTGGCTCTTATCCACTTGGCCCGCGCCCTTTAAATATTGAGTAGCGTCTACACCGTAGAGATTTCCGCCGATACCTAAGCGACTGATTTGGTCGGGTGACAGGCTTCGGTCTTGAATTGCTTTAAGAAGGGCGTTGTAGTCACTTGTCTTGTAGGTGTTGGCGTCGCTCGCCCTCTTCTCAATCGCGCCCAGCATTTTATTGTACGCTGAATCTTTCGTGAACATCCCGGTATCGTCTAATCCGAGAGCCTGCCTTGCTTTGAGTTGAGCCTCTTGAGTGGTCTGCTGCCCTTGAGTAGCAACACCCTCAAGGCGCTTCGATAACTCATCGTAGCCCTGTCGTGCGGCGTCTGCTTTGCCTTTAAGCGCCTCTAGGGCTTGCCGAGAATCCGGCGCAGACTGGATAAGGAAGTTATCGAGTTTTTTCTGTCCTGCGGTGTAACCTGCGTTTCCTGCGGGGGTTCCGTACTGCTCTTCAAGGAACGCTTTTCGTCCGCTTTCGGTGCCCGTGGCCTGCGCTCCCTGCGATGCTTTGTCGAGTGCGGCCTGTGTCTTTTGGTATTCACCGGTTAGGTCGCTCGCAGTCTTAGGTCCCATGTACCTAGCGTCTCTAAGTTTAGCATAGTCCGCGCCCGCGACTTTCGTCGGGTCTGCTTGAACCTGCTTATAGAGAGCCTCATTCGGGTTGACGGTGTTTTTAGCGACCTCATTAGTGAAGGCATTGCCGAAGTTTTGGACCTGTTTTTGAGCTCCTTGAATCTGCGTGTCCACCCTACCTGCGACATCCTGGCCAAACTTAGAGCCCTGTTCTTTATTGGCGTTTAAATAGGATTGAAGATTTGTGTAGGAACCGCTTTTCGTTTGCTGCGGCTGACCCGCTTCACCGCCGCCTTGGCCAGCGCCGGGGCTTTGAAT
>Ga0075471_10001656_pt1 | contig 14690 bp, 11 predicted proteins | sample DEB19_08_DNA_2_FD_74787 | JGI IMG/M metagenome (GOLD analysis project Ga0075471, IMG submission 74787) | Aqueous microbial communities from the Delaware River and Bay under freshwater to marine salinity gradient to study organic matter... | ecosystem: Environmental > Aquatic > Marine > Coastal ... | reverse complement strand
GACGCCCTGCTCGAAGCCCTCGCGTCGCACCCGCCGCTGGCCGACATCGAGCGGCAGTTCCAGGATCGCACCCTGGGCGCGTATCGAGAAAAGATCATGGGCAGCTATTCGCGGCTGATCCTCGTGGAGAAGGTCGTCGCCGGCACCAAGTCCCTGGGCGATGGCGGCGTGCTGTCCGGACGGATCGTGGAGGAGCGGGCCAGCAACCTCGAGGTTGCCAAGGCCAACTTCATCGCCGCCTGCGAGGAGGCCCGGTTTCTCACCCGGCAGGAACGCGACCGCGGCCGCGCTGCGCTCGAGCAGGCCGACAGGCTCGTGCAGATCTCGCGGGAGCACCTGCGCACCCTCGTGGGCAGCCGGCTGGAGTCGGACGCCGGGGACGACGACGCCGAGAGCCCCGGTGACGCCGGCTCCTTGAGCTCGCTCGTGCTGCGCACCCCCTTCGACGGGCTCGTCGAGGACGTGTTCATCGCCCGTGGCGAGCGGGCCCGCGTGGGCGATCGGCTGTTCGTCGTCGCCGACACGAGCACGCTGTGGGTGCGGGCGCAGATCCACGAGCGGCAGTGGACCGGGGTCGATGTCGAGGAGGGGCAGGAGGTGCGTGTCGTGGTGCCCGGGGCCGACGTGCACGACGCCGTGGCCCGCGTCCATCACGTCGGGGCGACGGTCGAGGCCGATTCGCGGAGCGTGCCGCTGGTGGCGGAACTGGCCAACGACGACGCCCACTACAAGCCCGGGATGTTCGTCTGGGTCGACCTGCCCCAGGGGGCGGTTCGCGAGGCGCTGGCGGTGCCCGCTGCCGCGGTCATGAGGCACGATGGGAAGGCGTTCGTGTTCGTGCCGGACGGCGCGGACCGCTTCCGCCGCGTCGACGTCAAGACCGGCATCGAGAGCGGCGGCATGGTGGAGGTCGCGGCGGGCCTGGCAGCCGGGCAGCAGGTGGTGGCGCAGGGAGCGTTCGTGCTCAAGAGCGAGTTGCTCCTCGAGAAGGAAGCGGGCTGACGGTGCGGCGGGCCGCGTTCGTCCGGGGAGTCGGCTGATGCTGTCGGGTGTCATCGAGTGGTCGCTGGCCAACCGGCCGCTGGTGATCGCGCTGTTCGTGCTGCTCGCACTGGGCGGCCTGTATGCCGCGACCCGCATCCCGGTTGATGCAGTGCCCGACCTGGTGAACGTGCAGGTGCAGGTCGTCACAGAGGCCGGCACCCTTCCGCCCCTGGAGGTGGAGCGGTCGGTGACCTATCCGGTGGAGCTGGCCGTGAGCGGCCTGCCCGACGTCGAGGAGATCCGCAGCATCTCCCGGCTGGGCATCTCGCTGGTGACGATCGTGTTTCGCGAAGGGACCGACATCTTCCGCGCCCGGCAGCTGGTGGCGGAGCGGCTGCCGGAGGCCAAGGCGGGCATCGCCGTCGCCGACGCCGAGCCGAAGCTCGGTACGCTCAGCACGGCGCTCGGCGAGATCCTGCAGTTCGAGGTGAAGGGGAGCGGCCAGAGCCTGATGGACCTGCGCAGCGTGCTCGAGTGGGACATCGCGCCGGCGATGCGCGAAGTGTCGGGGGTGACCGACATCAACAGCCACGGCGGGTATGCCAAGAGCTACGAGGTGCGGGTCGATCCCGACCGTCTCTCGGCGCAGGGCATCTCGCTCGGCGAGGTGCTCGCGGCGCTGGAGCGCAACAACGTCAGCACGGGGGGCGGCTACATCGTCAAGAACGGGGAGCAGCGGTTCATCCGCGGCCAGGCCCTGCTGCCAAGCGTCGCGGCGATCGAGCAGGTGGTCGTGCGCAGCCCGCCGGGGGGCGTGCCGGTGCTCGTCCGCAATATCGGCGACGTCACGATCGCGCCGCTGGTCCGCCAGGGGGCCGCCACCCGGGACGCCCGGGGCGAGGTCGTGACGGGCATGGTGATGATGGTCCGTGGCGAGAACAGCCGGCGGGTGGTGGCCGCGGCGAAGGAGCGGCTCGCGGAGATCCGCGGCACGCTGCCGCCCGGCGTCGAGTTGGACATCTTGTACGACCGCTCCGACCTCATCGCCCGCACGCTCGACACCGTGCTGCACAATCTCGCCGAAGGCGGGCTGCTCGTCATCGGCGTGCTGCTCGTGCTGCTGGGCAACGTGCGGGCCGGCCTGATCGTGTCGCTGGCCATCCCGCTGTCGATGCTGTTCGCGGCCAACCTGATGTGGGCCACGGGCATCTCGGCGAGCCTGATGAGCCTGGGGGCCATCGACTTCGGGCTCGTCGTCGACAGCTCCGTGATCATGGTGGAGAACTGCGTGCGCCGGCTCGGCCTGGCCGCGCCGACGCAGTCCAAGCTCGACGTCGTCCGCGATGCGGCCATCGAGGTCCGCGGGCCGACGATGTTCGGAGAGCTCATCATCGCGATCGTGTACCTGCCGATCCTGTTTCTGGAGGGGACGGAAGGCAAGCTCTTCCGACCGATGGCGCTGACGGTGCTCTTCGCGCTGGCGGGCTCGCTGGTCATCTCGCTCACGCTCATGCCGGTGCTGGCGGCCACGGTGCTCTCCCGCGAGGAAGAGCACGAGCCACTGCTGATGCGGATGTTCCACCGGGCCTACCAGCCGGTGGCGCGGCTGGCGGTGCACCATCCGGTGTGGGTGTCGCTGTGCGCGGCAGGGCTCGTGGCGGCGGCCATTCCCGTCGCCCTGAATCTGGGGGCTGAATTCATGCCGCGACTGGACGAGGGAGACCTGCTCATCGAAGTCAACCGGCTGCCGAGTGCCACGCTCGAGGATTCCGTGCCGCTCACCACGCGGATCGAAGAGACGCTGCGCGAGTATCCCGAGGTGAAGACGGTTTTCTGCAAGACGGGCCGCCCGGAGATCGCCAACGACATCATGGGCGTGCAGCAGACCGATGTGTGGGTGATGCTCGAGCCGCACCGGGATTGGCCGGTCGGCGTGACCCGCGATCAGCTCGTGGAGCGGATGTCGGCGTCGCTGGCGGCGGCGGTGCCCGGGGCCACGTTCGGCTTCAGCCAGCCGATCGAGATGCGGGTTGACGAGCTGGTGGCAGGTGTGAAGGCGGACGTGGCGGTGCTCGTCTACGGCGACGAGCTGACCACGCTGGGGAGCCTCGGCAAGCAGATCGAGGGCGTGCTGCGCGGGATCCGCGGCGCGGCCGACGTGCGGGCCGACTGGCAGGCCAACGTGCCCACGCTGCAGATCGATGCCCGTCCCGATCAGCTGGCCAGGCACGCGATCGACGGTATCGACGTGATGCGGACGGTGTCGGCGATGGGGGGCATCCAGACCGGCGTCATCTACGAGGGCCGGCCGCGGTATCCGCTGGTGGTGAAGTTTCCCGCCCAGTGGCGGGAGAACCCGGAGCTCGTGGCGCAGATCCCGGTGGAGGCAACGGGCGGAAGGCCGGTGCCGCTCGGCGAACTCGCCGACATTCGCACGGCGGAGAGCCCGCCCTCGGTGGAGCACGAGAACTCCCGGCGGCGCACGTTCGTGTCGGCGAACGTCCGCGGCCGCGACGTGGCCAGCTTCGTGCAAGAGGCGCAGCGGGCAGTCGCTGCGCAGGTGCGGCTGCCCGCCGGCTACACGCTGCGGTGGGGGGGCGATTTCGAGAACCTGCTCTCCGCCAGCCGGCGGCTGATGCTCATCACGCCGGTGGTGCTGGGCCTGATCGCGATGCTGCTCTACACGAGCTTCAAGTCGCTGCGGCTCGCGGCGCTGATCTTCTTCGCGGTGCCGGTGGCGGCTTCGGGAGGCATCGCGGCCCTCGCGCTGCGGGGGATGCCGTTCTCCATCGCCGCCGGCGTCGGATTCGTGGCCCTCTTCGGCGTGGCGGTGCTCAACGGGCTGGTGTGGGTGGCCGGCGCGGAGCACGCCCGACAGGACGGGCTGTCTCCCCGCGATGCCGCGATCGCCACCGCCGCCGTCCGCATCCGGCCGGTGCTCATGACCGCGCTGGTGGCCAGCCTCGGCTTCCTGCCGATGGCGCTTGCGACCAGTTCGGGGGCCGAAATCCAGCGGCCGCTGGCGACCGTCGTCATCGGCGGTATCGTGACGAGTACGCTGCTGACCGCGTTCGTGGTGCCGGCGATCTATCCGTGGTTCGCGCCGCGGTCGCACGGCCCGGGGGGCCAGCCGGCATGACGCGATCGTGTCGACCCAAACACCAGTCCGGACGCCGCCGATGACCCTGCGTGAATTTCAAGCGCTGATCCGCGCGATGTACCACGAGAAGGACGCCTCCCGTGGCGTCGAGGGCACATTCATGTGGCTCACCGAGGAGATCGGCGAGCTGGCGACCGCGCTGCGCAGCGGGTCGCACGAAGAACGCGCGCTCGAGTTCGCCGACGTGCTCGCCTGGCTGGCGACGATCGCCAACGTGGTCGGCGTCGACCTCGAGGATGCCGTGGCCCGCAAGTACGGCACCGGGTGCCCGGGCTGCGGCCAGTTGGCGTGCACGTGTCCCGACGCGGAGAAGCCATGAGCGTGCTGCGCGCGATCCTGGGAATGGCGCTGACCCTGCCGTGGTGGACGGCCGCGATCCCGGCGGCCGCCGCGGAGCCGCCCCCGGGCGACGTGCGGGTCGGCTTCGACGGCGTTTACCGGACGGGATCGTGGACGCCGCTCGTCGTGGAGTTCGCCGACCCGTCCACGGCGCCGCCGGCGGTCTGCGCGTGGGTGGAGGATCCCGACGGGCAATACGTGCGGTCGCCCCCCGCGCCGGTCGAGCGTGCCGGGGGGGCTCCGGCTCGGGCACGGCTCACCGTACGGTTCGGGCGGCCCACGGGCCGGGTGCTCATCGAGGAGGTGACGCCGGGGATGGTGCGGACGGCCGACCGCGCTGCGGTTCCGGTGCGGATGCTGCCGCCGCCGTTGCCGGCCGGGGCCGACATCGTGCTCGTGCTGGGCGACCTGCCGGCCGCGGAGCGGGCATCGCGGCTGCTGGCCCGCGAGGACGGCACGCGACCGCGGATGGTGCCCATTCCGGGGGCCGCGGCCGGGAGCGGGGCAGGGGAGGCCGCGGCGGCGCTCGGTCGCACCGCCAACGACTTCGACGGCGCGGACGCCATCATCGTCTGCGGCCGCGCGGTGGCGGGCTTCGAGCCCGCCGTGCTTCGCGGCATCGACGAGTGGGTGAGGCAGGGGGGGCGGCTCGTCTTCCTGGCCGGCGAGACCGCGGTCGACGTCGATCGCGGTGCCACGGCCGCGGCCGCCTGGCTTCCCGGCACAGTGGAGAAGCTCGTTCCGCTGCGGCGGGGCAGCGCCATCGAGACCTACGCGCGGGCGAGCCGGCCGCTCGACAAGAACGCCTTCACGAACCTCGGCCTCCCGCTGCTGCGGAATCCGCGGGCGATCGACGGGAGCGTCGAGGCGTTCGAGGGCAGGGGGCCGGCGGACCAGCCGTTCGTGGTGCGCCGCGGCCACGGGCTCGGCACGGTCGTGTGGATGGGCGTCGACGTCGACCGGCCGCCGTTCCGCACCTGGTCGGGCAGCGATTCCCTGCTGGTCGAACTGCTCAACGGCCGTGGCAGCGCCAAGGAGTCGCAGCGCGCCGCGGACCAGGAACGCGGCGGGCTCGACCTCGCCGGCCAGCTGCGTCAGGCGATCGACCGGTTTCCGGGCGTGGCGCCGATTCCGTTCGAGGTGGTCGCGGGGCTGGGTGTGCTGTATGTCGCCTGCCTCTATCCGCTCGATTGGTGGCTCGCATCGCGACGTGGCCGGCGGGCCGGCGGCCCGCCGGGCGGCTGGGTGCCGTGGCTGTCGCTGCCGGTGCTGGTGGCGGTGTGCAGCGGACTGGCGTGGGGGGCCGGGCAGCGGTGGAAGGGCGTCGCATGGCGGACCTCCGCCGCCGAGGTCGTCGACATCGACGCCACCAGCGGCCTGGTGCGAGCCAGCGGCTATGCCGGCATCTGGTCGCCGGTGAACGCCACGCTCGACATCTCGGTGGCGCCCGACCGTCGCATCCTGCCCGTCGGGGCTGCGGACGGCGGCTCCGCCGTCACGTGGTTCGCCGCCGGGGGCCGCGGCATCGGCGGCACCGATGCCGTTTCGCCGCACCCGTCGCTGGCGATGGCCGATTACGGGCACCCGGCTTCGTCGCCCGGCCGAACGGCCGCCGCGGCGCCGGCGGAGGACGGCCTGGTGGGTGTGCCGATCGCCGCCTCCTCCAGCCGGCTGTTCGAGTGCGAGTGCATCGCCGTGGTGGAATCCCCCGCCGTGGCATCGAGCCTCGTGAAGGAGGGGCAGGGCACCCTGCGGGGCGCGATCACCAGTCGGCTGCCGTTCACGCTCGAGGACAGCGTGCTCGCCCATGCCGGCTGGCTTTACGAGATCGGTCGGCTGGAGTCGGGGCGGTCCTTCGACACGGGCACGGGCCGGGGGCCGCGATCGCTCGCCGGTGCGCTCACCCGCCGCACGACCAATCGAGACCGTGACATAGCGACGCGGTGGAGCCTCTCCGAACCCGACCCGCTCCGCATTCTGGAGATCGCCGGCTTCCACGCCGCAGCCGGCGGCCGCGGATACACGGGCCTCGAGCCCGGCCGGCTGGCCAGGCTCGATCTCTCCCCCGTACTTCCGCTCGACAGGGCAGTGCTGATGGGTCGGGGCCCGGGTCTCGTCGCCTGGAGGTGCCGGGCCGACGGCACTTTCGCCGCGGCGTCCGCCATGCCGCCCATCGGCGGCAAAGCCTCCCTGTGGAGGATCGTGATCCCGTTGCCGCGGCCGAACACCACGCCATCGTCCCCTCCCGACAGTCCCACGGACGACACGCCATGATCGAGACGATCGACCTCACCAAGAAATACGGCGACTTCTACGCGTTGGAGTCGCTCGACCTCAAGCTCGAGAAGGGAGACCTGTTCGGCTTCATCGGGCCCAACGGCGCCGGCAAGACCACCACCATCCGCATCCTGTCCACGCTGCTGGCGCCGACGTGGGGCGAGGCATACGTCTGCGGCTATTCGATCTACACGCACCCCCGCGAGATTCGCCGCGCGATCGGGTACATGCCCGACATCTTCGGCGTCTACGACGACATGCGGGTGATCGAATACCTGGAGTTCTTCGCGGCGGCCTACCGCATCGACGGTCCGGAACGCCGCAAGGTGGCCGAGCGGTCCCTGGAGCTGGTCGACCTGGCGTTCAAGCGAGACGAACTGGTCACGAGCCTCTCCCGCGGCATGACGCAGCGGCTGGGCCTGGCCAGGGTCCTGCTCCACGACCCGCACGTGCTGTTGCTCGACGAGCCGGCCAGTGGCCTCGATCCCCGGGCACGGATCGAGATGCGCGGGCTGCTCAAGCGGCTGCAGGGGCTCGGCAAGACGATCCTCGTCTCCAGCCACATCCTTCCGGAACTGGCCGACATCTGCAACCGTGTGGGCATCATAGAATACGGTCGGCTGCTCGCCTGCGGCGACGTGCAGGATCTGCTGGCGAAGGTTCGCGGGCGGCCCGTGATCCGCCTGCGGACTGCCGGGCCGCCGGAGGAGGCCGCACGGCTGCTGGAGACGGCGGCCGAGGCCGCGGGTGTGGCGGTGCGTGATGGCGAGGTCGTGGTCACGCTCGCCGAGGGCGTCACCGATCCGTCGCCGCTGGCTGCGCGGCTGGTGGCCGCCGGGCAGCGGCTGGTGTCGATGCGGGAGCAGGAGGTGAATCTGGAAACGGCGTTCCTGGAGCTCACCAAAGGGGCCCTGGGGCGGCCGGGCCGCGCCGCATCCGCGGCACCGTGAGCGATGGCGACGACCGCGTCCCGCCGCGGACCTCGTTTCGCGTATGATCTGGCAAGCGAAGGAGTGCATCATGCGGACCCAGGCTCGATTGCGCACCAAGGCTCGACGTGGCTGTGGTTATGTCGTCCTCGTGATGGGCTGGGGGCTCTCCTCGGCGGTCGGTCAGCCGCCGGCGCAACTTCCCGCCGCGAAGCAGGAGCCGGCCGCGCTCGACTCGCCCGCCGGCACCCTGGGCTATGCCCTCGGGCTGCAGATCGGCCGGCGGGTGGCGGCCGATTTCAAGGGGCGGGAACCGGCCGTCGATCCGACGGCGCTGGCGCGGGGACTGGCCGACGCCGTCCTGGAGGTGAAGCCGCAGTTGAGCGAGCAGCAGATGCGGCAGGCGCTCGAGGCCTTCGACGCCGTGATGCGCGAGCGGGAGCGGGAGTTCGGACGCCGCATGGCGGAGGCGGCGAAGACGAACCTCGCCAAGGCCGCCGAGTTCGCCCGGGCGAATGGCCGTAAGCCGGGAGTGGTCACGCGGCCCAGCGGACTGCAGTACGAGGTGATCCGCGAAGGGCAGGGGCCCAGCCCCGGGCCGGACGACACGGTGGTGGCGCACTATCGCGGCACGCACGTCGACGGAAGCGAATTCGACGGCACGGACCCCAAGGGCGAGCCGGCGACCTTCCCGCTGCGGGGCGTGGTGCCGGGCTGGCAGGAGGCGCTGCCGCTGATGAAGACCGGCGCGAAGTGGCGGGTCTTCCTGCCCCCGCAGCTGGCCTACGGCGAGGAGGGATCGCCGCCCGTCATCGAGCCGAACGAACTGCTGATCTTCGAGATCGAGCTGGTGAAGATCGTGCCGGGAAAATGAGGCTGCGGCCATGGGCTGGAACCGAGGAGCATCCGGCCGGACTCCGGCAACCCTGGCGTGGCGGGCGGTGGCATGGTGCTGGATCGCCCTGACGCCCGTGGTGCCGACCCGCGCGGCTCAGCCGCCGGCCGACCGCTTCACACAGGCGCGCGAACGGATGGTGCGGGACGACATCGCCGGAGGCGGCGTCACCGACGTCCGCGTCTTGGAGAGCATGCGGATGGTGCCGCGACACGAATTCGTCGCTGCGCCGCAGCGGCCGCTGGCCTACTTCGACATGGCCCTGCCGATCGGCGAATCGCAGACGATTTCCGGCCCTTTCGTCGTGGCCTACATGACGGAGCATCTGGAGCCGAAGCCCACCGATCGCGTGCTCGAAATCGGCACCGGCAGCGGCTACCAGGCGGCGGTGCTCTCGCCACTGGTCGGCATGGTGTACTCCATCGAGATCAACCGGCCCTTGGGGGAGAAGGCGGCCCGCACGCTGGCGAGGCTGGGGTACCGCAACGTCGTCACGAAGGTCGGCGACGGTTTCCTCGGCTGGCCGGAGCACGCCCCGTTCGACAAGGTGATCGTCACCTGCTCGCCCGAAAGCATTCCGCAACCGCTCGTGGATCAGCTCGCCGAGGGGGGGCGGATGATCATTCCGGTCGGCGAACGCTACGACCAGACGCTGGTGCTGCTGACGAAGCGGTCCGGGGAGATGATCCGGGAGTCGCTCGTGCCCAGCCTGTTCGTGCCGATGACGGGCACCGCGGAGGAGGGGAGGAAGGTGCAGCCCGACGGCACGCGGCCCGCCCTCACCAACGGCGGCTTCGAGGAAGCGCTGCCCGATTCCAGCGTGCCCAAGGCCTGGTATTACGGTCGCCAAATGGAGGTCGTGGAGGCGGCCGATGCCCCTGAGGGCCGCCGCTATCTGCGGCTCGAGAATCGTCAGCCGGGCCGCCCGGCGCATCTCTTCCAGGGGTTTCCCGTCGACGGCAGGGTCGTCGGAAAGGTCGGATTCCGCCTGTCGATCAGGGGCGAGGGGATCGCCCTCGCCGGAGGCACGGAGGACGGTCCGGGCGCGGTCGTGAAGTTCTTCAATGCCGAGCGGACGCGATCCATCGCGGTGGCGGTAGGGCACTGGACGGAAAACGGCCCTTGGCGGCAGGTGGAGGGCTCGGCCGCCGTGCCGCTCTGGGCCAGGGAGGGCATCGTGCAGGTCGGGCTGCTGGGGGCGACCGGCCGGCTGGACGTGGACGACGTCGTCGTGACGGGCGTTTCCCGCTGATTTTCGAGCAAACCGGGCATCGCGAACAGGATTGCGACCCCGAATGCGAGACGAGGCCGAAAGTCTTGCGCAGCCTCCTTGATTTACCCAATCCGCAAACTATTCTTGCTCGGGGCCGGCTTATTTCAGGGCTGTCGTTGGCTCACGGCGGTCTTTCAACACATTTTTCACGGAGCGCGATTCAGATGTTGGTGCATCGTCGGTGGCTGCGGGTTGCTGGTGTGGTGACGTTTGTCGCGGTTGTCGCGACGGCCTGTGACGCTCATGCCGGCTGGCATCAGCGGTATCGCGGCTATGGCTCGTCGGGCGGTTCGTCCGGCGGCTCCTCCGGTGGTTCGTCTGGTGGGTCGTCCGGCGGTTCGTCCGGCGGCTACAGCTCGGCCGGATCGTCCGGTGGCAGCTACGGCAGCTACGGCTCGTACGGCTCCTATGGCAGCTGGGGCTCGCACCACGCCGCCAAGATGGCTCGTCGCGCCTACCGGCACTCCTCCCACGGCTCCTCTGGTGGCAGCTCGGGCGGCTCGTACTCCTACGGTGGATCCTCGGGTGGATCCTCGGGCGGCTCCTCGGGTGGATCGTACGGTGGCGGCTCCTACGGCGGCGGTTCGTACGGCTCCTACGGCGGCGCTTCCGCCCCCGTGACCTACTCGAGCGGCTACGCGAGCGGCTATGCCACGGAGTATCCGTCGTATGGCGTGCCCGTGGAGTCGTCTCGCGTGATCAGCGAGGTGCCTTCGGCGACCGGCGGCGAGATCATCCAGGCCCCGAAGCCGATCGCGCCGGCACTCGATTCGACCAGCACCGAGGTTCCGGCCGACGGCGGCCTGTTGTCCGTGCAGGTGCCCGCCGACGCGAAGGTGTTCGTCAACGGCGCCAAGACGTCGGCCACCGGCAGCGTGCGGCGGTTCTTGTCGCGCGGCCTCGCCGAGGGCAGGCGGTACGAGTTCACCGTGCGGATCACCGTCGATCGCGACGGCAAGACCAGCGAGGAGACGAAGGTCGTCTCGCTGACCGCGGGTGGCCGTTCGAGCCTGTCGTTCACCGAGGCCTCGGCACCCAAGACGAGCCTCACGCTGCACGTGCCGGCCGACGCGCAGGTCTGGCTGGCCGGCAACGCGACCTCGTCGTCCGGAGCCACCCGGCAGTTCGAGACCACGACGCTGGCCGCCGGCCAGACGTGGCGGAACTACGAGATTCGCGTCACGACCGTCGTCGACGGCCGTGAGCAGGTCGTGTCGAAGGTGATCGACCTGGCCGCTGGCCAGTCGATCGAGCTGTCGCTCGACCCGGTGCAGCGCACGGCCTCGACCGACGCGACCGCGGCGGTCCGCTAGTCGATGCCGGCCGGCACGCCGGCCCCTGAAACGAGCCCATCACTCCCGCGCGGCCCGGCGGCCGCGCGGGAGTTCTTTTTTGGCGGCCGCGGCCGCCTTCCTTCCGGCGATCGGGTCCGCGGCCCGTCGAATCCGCAGAAACGTCCCAGGCCGCGCCGTCGTCCGACCGTTCGGGAACCGCCGTGGCGGCAGTCGAAGACTCTCCTATGCCGCCGGCTCTCCCACGCCCCGCCGCGATCGACCGCTGGCCGCCCGCGGCCCGCATGCTCGCATCGATCGGGCTGCTGGTGTACCTCGCGGCCGTGATCGCCCCGCCGCTGGCCGGGCCACCACCGGCGAGCGCTCTGGCGGTCGCCGCCCTGCAGCCCTTGCGGCCGCTCGTCGGATCGCTCTACCTCGGCCACGGCTATCGGTTCTTCGCGCCCGATCCCGGGCCCGGGCACTCGCTGCGGTGGAGCATCGATCGTGCCGACGACTCGAAGCTGGAGGGAGTGATTCCTGATCGGTCCGCCGATTGGCCACGGCTGCTCTACCATCGCCGCTTCATGATCAGCGAGAAGATCGCGGCGGCGGTGCCACCGGCGGACGCGCCCGACGACGTGCGGCAGCGGAGCAGGGGGGATTGGCAGCCGCTGGTGAAGGATGTCGCCGGGCATCTGCTGGCCCGTCATGGCGGCACGCGGGTGACGTTGCACCTGGTCGAGCACTACCTGCCGACCCCGGAGGAGGTGGTGCGGGCGGAGCAGGGGGCCGACGTGGTCACACCCCTGGGGACGTACGCGGTCGTGGGGCCGGAGGGGCAATGAAGACGGCGTCGACGCTCGGCGGCGGGCACACGGCCGCATCCGCGGCCACGGGGCAGGGAGGGTGGGGGCGGGAGTGGCTCGCCGCCTGGAACACGTTTTGGTTCGCGCCGGCCGATCCGCTGCCGTTGGCCGTGATTCGCAGCTGTGCCGGAGCCTTGCTGACATGGGCGGCGTGGGTGTGGCTCCTGGATGCCGAGGCGTTTTTCGGCCCCGAGGGATGGCAGCGGCCCGAGAACGTCTGGCGCATGAACGATCAGCCCTGGCAGTGGAGCTGGTATTTCGCGGCCAGTTCACCGGGAGCCGTTCGCCTGCTCGCGGGCCTGACGCTCGTGGCCGCCCTGGCGCTGACGTTCGGGATCGCCACCCCGGTGACGGCGCTGGTGTCGCTGGTCGGGCTCGTGAGTGCCGCCAATCGCTCGCCGCTGAACGTCTTCGGATTCGACGACATCCTCGGCATGCTGCTGGTCGCGGTGGCGGTCGGGCCTTCCGGAGCGGTGCTCTCCGTCGACCGTCTGCTGGCGCCCGATGCCGGCGCCAGCAGGCCCTCGGTACGCGCGAATGTCGCGCTGCGGCTGCTGCAGGTGCAGCTCTGCGTGGTCTATCTGTTCTCCGGGTGCGGCAAGCTGCTGGGGGCGAGCTGGTGGGAGGGGACCGCGCTGTGGGGAGCGGCGGCGAATGTCCAGTACCGGACGCTCGACCTGCAGTGGCTGGCGTGGCACCCGCTCGTCACCAACGCGCTCACCCTGGCGACGCTGTGGTGGGAGGTGTCGTATGCGGCGCTCGTCTGGCCCCGCCTGACGCGCCGGCTGGCGGTGGCGATGGCGGTGCCGGTGCATTTGGGAATCGGCGTCGCGATGGGCATGATGGAGTTCGGGCTGGCGATGCTCGTGGCGAACATGGCGTTCGTGCCGGCGGCAGTCCTGCGGCGCGTCCTCCGGCCGGTCCTGGGATCGTCTTCCGGGACTCCGTGAGCAACGGGCCGCCGCCCCACAGCGCATGCCGCCCGACGGACACACTCCCTCCATGGCAGACACGGCCGGCCCGCTCCGTACGATCCGCCTCACGGTGGCCTACGAAGGCACGCGGTACTCCGGCTGGCAGATGCAGCCCGGTCGCACGACGGTGCAGGGGGTGCTCGCCGAGGCGATTCGGAGCGTTTCCGGGGAACTGGTGCGGCCGCGAGGCGCCAGCCGCACCGACGCCGGCGTGCATGCTCTCTGCCAGGTGGTGGCCTTCACCACGCGGAGCGACCTGCACCCCACCGTGTGGATGCGGGCGCTCAACGCGCGGCTCCCCGCCGATGTCACGGTGATCGAGGGGAGCGAGGCGGTCGACGGCTTCGATCCCGTGGCCGCCGCGGTGCGCAAGCGGTATCGCTATCGCATCCACGACGCGCCATGGCGGCCGGTGCTGCAGCGGCACCTGGTCTGGCGGTGGAAGAGCCGGCTCGACGTCGACGCGATGCTGGCCGCCGCGGCCCATCTCGTCGGCGAGCACGATTTCACCAGCTTCGAGACGACCCCCTCCACACGGCGGTCGAAAGTGCGCACAATCCATGCGCTCGAGGTGTTTCGGCACTCGGGCTCCGACGACGCGGCCGACGCGGAGGTGTGGATCGAGGTCGTCGGCAACGGCTTTCTCTACAACATGGTGCGGATCATCGCGGGGTCGCTCGTGATGGTCGGCTGCGGGAAGCGAACGCCGGAGTGGATCAGGTCGGTGATCGCGGCCAAGCATCGGCCCGCAGCAGGGCCGACGGCGCCACCGCAGGGTCTCGTGCTCGTTTCCATCGAAGTGGACCCGCAGCGAACATGGCGCGAATTCCCGACCAGCTCGGAGCACTGACGCTCGTCCGGCAGCTCGGGGTGGGCCGTCACAGCCAGGTCTGGGAGGCGGTGCACACCACGACCGGCGACCGTGTCGCCGTGAAGGTGCTCGTGCCGGAGATGGCCCGCGACGCGGGGCAACGCCGGCTGCTGCGACACGAATGGACGGTCGCCGCCGCGCTCGACCATCCGGCCATCATCCGCATGTCGCGCTACGCCGAGGCCGGCGGCCTGCCGCACCTGGTCATGGAGCTCTACCCGCATCCCAATCTCAAGCGGCAGCTGCTCGGGGGCGTGGAGGGGATCGCTCCACGGTTGCACCGCATCATCACGCAGGTGGCCTGGGCGCTCGACCACATGCATGGAAGGGGGTGGGTGCATCGTGACATCAAGCCCGACAACGTGCTCGCCGCGACCGATGGCGAGGTCAAGCTGATCGACCTCGCCATCGCCGCACGCACTCCCGGGCTCGTCGGGCGGCTGCTGCCCGGCAAGCGGCCGGTGCAGGGCACCCCCAGCTACATCTCGCCGGAGCAGATCCGCGGCCTCCCTCCCGATCCTCGGTCCGACATCTATTCCCTGGGCTGCATGCTCTTCGAGTTGTTGGCCGGCATGCCCCCCTATTCCGCGGCGACGTCCGAAGAGCTCCTCAACAAGCACCTCTCCGCCACGCCGCCGGCCGTCGAGTCGTTCAATCGCAACGCCACGACGAGCGTTTCGCGGCTGATCCGGCAGATGCTCGCCAAGCGGCCGGCCGACCGGCCCGCCTCGATGAAGGAGGTGCTGGCGCAGATCGGCGCGATGCGGTTCCTCAACAGGGTGGTCGGCTGACGAGATTGACGCGGGACTCGGGGACGGGGGAGAATCCCTGCACGTACGGGCATTTCC
>Ga0075471_10001655_pt1 | contig 14694 bp, 13 predicted proteins | sample DEB19_08_DNA_2_FD_74787 | JGI IMG/M metagenome (GOLD analysis project Ga0075471, IMG submission 74787) | Aqueous microbial communities from the Delaware River and Bay under freshwater to marine salinity gradient to study organic matter... | ecosystem: Environmental > Aquatic > Marine > Coastal ... | reverse complement strand
CTCCGCGCAACAGCCCTCCACGCGCACCGCGCCCGCGCAAGATCCCGTGCTTGAACAGATTCTTATGGACATTCGCGAGCTCACGGCAGAAGGCGAAACGCAGCCGAGCGCCCGTAAGGCGGCGATGCGAGGCATCGAAACCTCCCTTGGTATCCTCGCCACGCACTTCTCCACTCACTACGATCGCCCGCTCCAGGCCGCACTGCGCCGTCGCGAGACGCAACTCGGACGAGCGGCTCTAGTCGGCGGGATCGTCAACGAAGGCCGCAGCATGAACCACGCCCTCACGCATGAGAATGTCGAGGAGGGCCTGACGCGCTTCAGCCAGGTTGGGCTGGCCGGCGCGCTGCGAAACCTTCAGAGGGCGCAGCGGAACGTGCGGCTCAACGCGCCGGACGCGATCCAGGCCGCGACGATGCGCCGGGCTCAGTACTCCTACTGCGACGACCTCGCCTGGCAGATCCAGATGCTCGAAGCGGCGACATTGATCGCCTGCGCGATCGCCATGGCAGAACCGACGCCGCTTGGTGAGGCGGCGTGTGTCGCTATGAGCCTGATGCTCGCATCGTTACTCGTGTCGAAGGCCTGGTGGTGCTAGGTTCGGTAAGGAGGGATGAGGATGGCGGTTCGCTACTCGGGGCATTGGCTCAAGACACGTCAACAAGGTGCTTGGCAGAGCGCTATTCTGCTCGCGGTGCTCGTGCCGCTCGTAGCAATACGCTTCACCACTCACCAACTGAACGTGGCGTTGGCATTGGCGGGGCTGACGATGGCACCGTTTGCGATCGCTTACCGGGCGTCGCGGTTCCTCGAAGCGCAGGAGCGCATGCACACCGAACCCACGCCTGAAATGCAGTTCATCTTCCAATTCGTGGCTAACACGCCCATGGCGATCGGCGGGCTGCTCCTCGTGTTGATGAGCGCGATGAGCCGATAGCGATCGGATGGCACAAGACGTGTGCCGTGAATTCATCGCGGCACACCGCATTTCGCTCGATTGGCACGCCTATTTCATTGACTCTGCCACTGCGCGCCGATAGTTTCGGATCATCGGAGGATCAATGTCACCCTCGCGATTGAACACTCCTCGCCCGTCGTCACTCGCGTCACTGATCGCCACTGCGGCAGTCAGTCCAACTGGAGACGATGCGGATCTACAGAGTGCGCTCACGGAGTTGGAGCGTCAGGCGGGCATCACCGTTCTACGGAACGGCGTCGTCATGAGCGACGCGCTTCGAACCAACGTGGACGCCGTCGCGGCCCGACACCTGCGGCGCTCTGATGCGGAACGCGAGCTGTCGCGCGCGTTTGCGAAAGTCAGCGATCGGCAAGTACGCAACCGGATCGAGGTCGCGCATGGCCAGGTCCTGGATCTGAGTGAGATCGCCTACTACTACGCAGGGCTGATGGCCGGTGTCGCGCTGACGGAACTGAACAAGAACCGGCGCTAGGCCGGAGGCACCCACGGTCCGGCAACCGCGATCGTCGCCTTTTGCGGATCGAGCAATCGGCGCGCAGCGGCATCAGCGGCACTTCGCGTGACGCCCTTCAGCAAATCTGGCAGCCGTTGATCGTAATCCAGGCCAAGTCCGAAGGTGTCTGCCGACAGCAGAAACGAGGCGATCGCCGCATTCGTTTCAAGCTGGCGCGGAATCGAACCGATCATGTAGCTCTTCGATTCATCGATTTCCTGGTCGGTGAATCCTTTTTCGAGCACAGACTGCAACTCGGTATCGATCGACGCAATGGTCTTTTCGACATTCGCCGCCGCGACGCCAGCGCGGATCGCAAACGGGCCCTGCCCGAAGGTGGCATCCAGCGAGCTGAACACGTAATAGGCCATGCCCTGGCGCTCGCGGATGTTGTCGCCCAACCGCCCACCAATCGCGTACTGGCCGAGCGCGTTGTTCATGACCGACATCGCGGTGTAATCGGGATCGGACCGGCGAATGCCGACAAACCCGTAGGCGATGTCCGCCTGCGACTTGTTCATCATCGGCACCGACACGAGCGACCGGGACACGATCGGCGTCGGATCGGGGACGTTCAGCGCTGGCCGTTCCGCCGACGACGAGGCCCACTCGCCAAACAGCTTCGACACGGCGGCGATGGCCGCCTGCTCCTCAACGTCGCCGACGACCACCACGGTGATCGCCGCCGGGTCGAAACCCTTCTGGTGAAAGCGCACCAGGTCCTGGCGGCGCATCGCTTCAAGCCCGGAGATCGTGCCGCGAACCTTGCGGGCGTACGGATGATCGCCGTACAGCGCCTTGTTGAAGGCATCCACCGCCATCGATGCCGGATCATCCTCTGCCTGGCGGATCGTCGTGATCAGCGTTTCCCGGCGTGTCGCAATCTCTTCCTCGGCAAAGCGCGGGTGCCTGGCCGCATCGGCGACCAGTGACAGCACCGACACGAAGTCGTCGGAGAGACACGTCGCCGCCAGCGCCGTCTGATGGCGGCCGGCGATCACCGACAAGGAGGCGCCACGGCCGTCAAGATCGTCGGCGATGGCCTCTGCCGATCGCGTCACCGTGCCGCGGTCGAGCACCCGTGCACACAGTGCTGCGGCGCCGTCGCGATCAGCCGGATCAGCGTAGGCGCCGGTGCGCACGCCGACCAGCGTGCTGACGGCCGGGGTCGTGGTGTTGGATTTCGCGATCACGGTGACGCCATTGCCGAGGGTCACGCGCGTGGGATTCAGGCCCGGCATTACGCCCCCACCTGCGGCTCGAACCAGCCAATCGTGCGATTCGACGCCACGAGGTACCGGGCCGCCGCCTGCTGCACCTGGTCGACGGTCACGGCGTCGAGCCGGTTTCGAAGGTCGTGGTACGCCTGCCAGGAGGCGATGGTTTCGAAGTATCCGAGCTGGTGGGCGATGTCCGTCACGCTGTCACCGTCGTACACGAAGCGGGCCTTGAGCTGCGCCAGGGCCTTGGTCAGTTCGCCGGCCGTGATCCCGCCCGTCTGCAGCCGATCGATTTCGCCGAGCACGACGTCTTCAACGGCGCTGAGCGCCTGGCCCTCGGAGACGCCGGCTGAGACGCCATACAGGTAGGGATGCTGCGTCGGCATCAGCGCGCCGCTGACGTGCGACGCGAGCCCCTTGTCGACCAGTGCGCGATACAGCCGGGCGCTACGTTGCGGGCGCGCCACGCCGCCACCCGACCAGATATTGAGTCCTGCAGCTCCGTTCAACACCGCATCGGCAACCAGCAGCGGAAAGAACGCCGGATCGTCAAACGCGGGGGCGTGAAACGACGCCTTCCAGTACGCGGTCGTGCCGGGCTTGCGCAGCACCACCCTCCGCTCAGCCTGCTGCTCTGGCTCGACCTGCTTCACACGAGCCGGCAGGGAGCCCGGCGGAATCTTCCCGAAGTGTTTGTCGATCGCTTTCAGCGTGTCCTCGGTATCGACATCGCCGACCACGACGAGTGTCGCATTCGACGGCACGTAGTGCCGGCGATAGTGGCCGTAGAGGTCCTCGCGCGTCATGGTCTCGAGGTCGGTCTGCCAGCCGATCGTCGGATGGTGATACGGGTGAACCTTGAACGCGGCGGCGGTCACCTCGGTGTCGAGGAGCTGCTCGGGATCGTTCTCGCCGCCCTGCAATTCGGAAATGATCACCGTGCGTTCCGATTCGCAGTCGGCGGGGTCGTACAGGCACGCGTCCATGCGCTCGGCTTCGATGAACAGCATGCGATCGAGCGCGTCCTTCGACGCGGTCTCGAGATACGTGGTCTGGTCGATCCAGGTGTAGCCGTTCCAGCTGCCGCCGAATTTCTCGATGATGCCTTTCACCTGGTCGCGGGGGATGTTGCGGGTGCCCTTGAAGTTCATGTGCTCGCACCAGTGCGAGACGCCGGTCACGCCGGGCCCCTCGTCCTTGGAACCGACCCGGTACCAGCACCACACCGATGCCAGCGGCGCGGTATGGACTTCCTGGATCAGCACCTTCAAGCCATTGCCAAGCACGGTCTCGCGAACCATGAGCCCAGCGTACAATAGAGAGATAGCTATGGCCGACTGGAAAGAGACGTGCAACCTGCCGCGGACCGCCTTCTCGATGAAGGCAAACCTGCAGACGACCGAACCCGAGACCGTGGCCCGCTGGGACGCGATGGACCTCTACGGCAAGATTCGCGGCGCCCGCAAGGGCGCGCCGAAATACCTGCTGCATGACGGACCGCCGTACGCCAACGGCGAGATCCACATGGGGCACGCGCTCAACAAGATTCTCAAGGACCTCGTCGTCAAGTCGCACAACATGCTGGGCTTCGACGCCCCGTATATCCCGGGGTGGGACTGCCATGGCCTTCCGATCGAACTCAAGGTCGACCGTGAGCTGGGCCCCAAGAAGAAGCAGATGAGCACGGCGGACTTCCGCCGCGCCTGCCGCGCCTACGCCGAGAAGTACGTCGACATCCAGCGCCGCGACTTCAAGCGCCTCGGCATCCTGGGCACGTGGGACGATCCGTACAAGACCCTGAAGTTCGAATATCAGGCGGCCATCGTCCGCGCGCTCGGCAAGTTCGTCGAGCAGGACATGGTCTACAAGGGCAAAAAGCCGGTGCACTGGTGCACGCACTGCCGCACCGCGCTGGCTGAGGCCGAAGTCGAGTACGAGGCGCACACCTCGCCATCGATCTACGTCGAGTTCCCGCTGAGCGAGGGCAGCCGCGCCGACCTCGGGGCGCGCGTACCCGCACTGGCCGGCAAGGACGTCTCGGTCCTGATCTGGACGACGACGCCGTGGACCATCCCGCACAACCTCGGGATCGCCTTCCATCCGGAGTTTGAATACGGCGCCTACGACGTGGCCGGGAAGACCGTCATCGTCGCCAAGGAACTCGCCGGCACAGTTGGTGAGAAGGTCGGCAAGTCCTTCGATACCCTGCTGGCAACATTCCCGGGCAGCGTGATGGAACGCCTGGTCTTCCGGCATCCGCTGTACGAGCGCGATTCTCTCGGCGTGCTTGGTGATTACGTCACGCTCGACGCCGGCACCGGCGCGGTTCACACCGCTCCAGGCCATGGCGCCGATGACTACAAGACCGGCATACGTTACGGCCTGGAGATCTACGCCCCGCTGGACGCGGGCGGCCACTACAACGAATCGGTCGAGTTGTTTGCGGGCCTCAAGGTGTGGGACGCAAACCCAAAGGTTGAAGCGGCGCTGAAAGAACGCGGCCGCCTCTGGCATCGCGAAGATTTCGATCACCAGTATCCGCACTGCTGGCGCTGCCACAATCCGGTGATCTTCATGGCCACGTCGCAGTGGTTCATCTCGATGGACGGCAAGCAGCTGCGCGAAAAGGCGCTGAAGTCGATCGATGACACACGCTTCATCCCTGACTGGGGCAAGGCGCGCATCCACGGCATGATCGCGAACCGTCCCGACTGGTGTATCTCGCGCCAGCGCACGTGGGGCGTGCCGATCCCGGCGATGGACTGCACCAAGTGCGGCACGCCGGTACTGACGAAGGCGCTGATCGACAGGGCCGCATCGGTGTTCGACGTCTATGGCGCCGACGCGTGGTACGAGCGTCCGGTCGAAGAATTCATCCCCGAAGGCATGGCGTGCGCGTCATGCGGCGGCACGGAGTTCGAGCGCGAAGGCAACATCCTCGACGTCTGGTTCGATTCTGGATCGAGCCACGAGGCGGTGCTGCCGTTCCGCGAGCACCACCAGTGGCCGGCCGACATCTATCTCGAGGGCAGCGACCAGCACCGCGGCTGGTTCCACAGTTCACTGCTGGTCGGCGTCGGCACTCGAGGGCGCGCACCGTTCAACCAGGTGCTGACGCACGGGTTCGTCATGGACGAAAACGGGCGCAAGATGTCGAAGTCGCTCGGCAACACCACCGCGCCTCAGGACGTGATCAAACAAAGCGGCTCGGAGATCCTGCGGCTGTGGGTGTCGATGGTGGACTACCGCTACGACATCAACATCGGCAAGGAAGTGCTGACGCGCGCGGTCGAGAACTATCGCAAGTTCCGCAACGTCATCCGCGTGCTCGTCGCCAACCTGTACGACTTCGATCCGAAGGACGACAGCGTGTCGAAGGCGAAGATGCTCGAGATCGATCGCTGGGCGCTCGCCAAGTACGCCGATGCCGCGGAGAAGATCGTCAAGGCGTACGAAGACTACGACTACCCGGCGATCTTCCAGACCGTGAACCACCTGATCACGGTCGACCTCAGCGCGTTCTACGTCGACGTGACCAAGGACCGCATGTACACCTTCGGCGCCAAGTCGGAAGCGCGCCGCTCCGGCCAGACGGCGATGTACATCATCGTCGACGGCCTCTGCCGCCTGCTGGCTCCGGTGCTGTCGGTGACGATGGACGAGTTGTGGCGGTTGTTGCCGGGGGCACGCGAAGAGTCCGTCCACATGGCGCTCTTCCCGCGTGATCTGGAACAGTGGAAGGACGCCGCGTTGCTCGAACGCTGGGCCGCGCTCGCGACTGTCCGAGACCAGGTCAACCTGCAGCTCGAAGAGAAGCGCAGGGACAAGACCATTGCCGCCAACCTCTCGGCACGCGTAACGCTCGACGCGCAGGGCTCAATGGCGGGGCTGCTGGCTGAATACCGAACCTTCCTGCCGACGTTGTTTGGCGTCTCTGAGGTGGAGCTCAAGGCCGAGAGTGGAGATCCGGCGGCCGACGGCGTCACCGTCGCGGTGGATCGGGCCACGGGAACGAAATGCGAACGGTGCTGGCGCTACGTGCCGGACGTCAGCGCGGCACCTGAACGCGCCGGCCTTTGCCCGCGTTGCGTCGAGGCGCTCGCAGAACCGGTGAGCCTGTAGTGCTCGCGTCGCGCAGGCTCGAACTGGTCGTGGTGATCACGGTCGTGATCCTCGATCAAGTGACGAAGGCGATGATCCGCCCGATGCTGGCGCTGCACGAGAGCCGCGAAGTGATTCCCAACTTCCTGGATCTCACGCGCGTCCACAACACCGGCGCGGCATTTGGCATGCTCAACGCCGCCGAGTTCCCGTTCAAGACGCTGGTGCTGTCGCTCGTCGCCGCGATCGCGCTTGGCGGCGTGGCGTGGTACGCAGCGACGGTACCTCTGACGGACCGGCTGGCGCGAATCGGCATCGCCGGCGTGCTCGGCGGCGCGATCGGCAACCTCATCGATCGCGCGAAGGACGGCTACGTGCTGGATTTCGTGGACGCCTACTGGGGCGGCTGGCACTTCTGGGCATTTAACGTCGCCGACGCCGCGATCACCGTTGGTGTGATCTTCATGATTCTCGATATCCTTGGATTAGGTAAACGTGCATCCAATCCTGTTTAGCGCCGGTCCCGTCACTATCTATTCTTATGGCGTCCTTCTCGCGTCAGCCTACCTGCTGGGCCTGTGGCTTGCGGTGCGCCGAGCGCGTGCGGCGGGCGTCGATCCCAACCGGATCATGGATCTGCTGATCTGGGTGATCATTGCGGCCCTGGTTGGCGCCAAGGCGCTCCTCTTCATCGTCGACTTCAACCACTTCACGAGCAGTTGGGAGGAGTTCAGCACCCTGCTGCGTTCGGGTGGGGTGTTTTATGGCGGCCTGATCGCCGCGATCGTGGTGTGCATCTGGCAGCTCAGGAAGCACCGGCTGCCGTTATGGAAGTCAGGCGATCTGTTCGCGCCGGGCATTGGCCTGGGCTACATGGTGGGGCGCCTGGGGTGCCTGATGGCGGGCTGCTGTTACGGCAAGCCGACCGACGTGGCGTGGGCGATCACGTTCACAGACCCGGCTGCCAATCTCAACGTCGGCACGCCGCTCAACGTCGCGCTGCATCCGACGCAGCTCTACGAAGCCGGCGCGGGCCTGATCCTGCTGGTGGCGATGCTGATCCTCGAGAAGCGGCCCGGTCACTTTGCCGGCCGCACCTTCTGGAGCTTCGCCTTCCTGTACTCGGTGTTGCGCTTCGTGATCGAGTTCTACCGAGGCGACGACCGTGGCCTGGTCTTCAACATGATTTCGACGTCGCAGTTCATCTCCCTGGTGCTGGCGCCGATCAGCATCTTCATGCTGTGGTACTTGAGCCGGCCCGAGCGGCCTGCCGAACCCGAACTGCCGCAGGGGCCGCGCAAGCCACGGTTCGTGTAGGCACGCAGGCACGTGGGCACACTGTCGTTCGTAGCCGAGGCCGATCATGCCGGTGATCGCCTCGATCGCTACCTGACCGGACAAATATCAGACTTCTCACGTTCGCAGATCCAGCGGCTGATCGAGAGCGGCCACGTCACGCATTCGCGCTACAAGAAGGCGAAGGCCAACAGCGACATTCGCGAGGGCGACGTGATCGGCGTCGAGTTGCCGGAGGCTCAACCATCCGCCGCGCAAGCCGAAGATATCCCCCTCGAGATCATCTTCAACGACGCCGATCTTGTCGTCGTCAACAAGCCGGCCGGCATGGTCGTGCACCCGGCGGCCGGCAACGCCAGCGGCACGCTGGTGAACGCGCTGCTGCACCACGTCAAGGATCTCAGCGGCATTGGCGGCGAGGTGAGACCGGGCATCGTCCATCGCCTCGACAAAGGCACGTCCGGCGTCATGGTGGTGGCTAAACATGACGACGCGCACAAGGAATTGGCGCGCCAGTTTCACGACCGTGAAGTCGAAAAGGAATACGTGGCGCTCGCGTGGGGGCTGGTCCAGCAGCGCAAGCGCATCAACGCCGCCATCGGACGCGATCCCAAGAACCGCTTGAAGATGACCACGCGGCGCGCCGACCGCGCGCGTAACGCCGTAACCCGAGTCACCTGGGCGCGCGACCTGCAGGGCCTCACGCTGTTGAGAATCGCAATTGCGACCGGGCGCACCCACCAGATCCGCGTCCACCTCAGCGAGATCGGCCACCCGATCGTCGGCGACGCCCTCTACGGCGGTGTGCACAAGAGCATGCCGCAACGACTGCGGCCGGTGCTGCGACTGACCCGTCCGTTTCTGCACGCCGAGCGGCTCGCCTTTACCCACCCACGCACGCAGGAACGTCTCGAGTTCACCGCGCCGCTGGCACCGGATCTCGAGGCCGTGCTGATGGACCTGGTGCCGGAAGACAAGCAGGCCACGATCTTCGCGAAAGACACCCCGGGCACGAACAACGAGTTCGCCGAGTAAGCGCCGGGCGGCGCGACGGGGGCGCCGCTACTCGATTCGCTCCGGCTCCATCACTTTTTCAACGACCTTCCCGCCCTCGAGACTGACGTAGTACACCTTCGCTGCCGCGCGGGTCGACACGACACGCTTGACGGTGTTGTCCTCGAAGTAGATGCCGGCGTCGTTGTCGCAGGCATAACCAGGCTTCATCTGCCCCGCCTGAATCATCTTCTGATACAGCGGACGCCGCCCGGGTTCAGCGTCATAGTGCGGTGAGTGACTGCCCTGCAGGAATCCCATGCAGTCAACCCTCGACAATTCCTTCGGGCGCGAGTCCGTCGTGCCGTGCTCGAACCAGCACAGTGAGCCGGCGCTCGCGCCGCCCAGCACAATGCCTCGGTCCCACGCCTGCTTGAGGATCGCGTCGATGCCGTGCGCCTTCCAGATGACCTGCTGATTCAGCGTGTTGCCGCCAGAACAGACAATGCCGTCAACCGACAGGAGCACTTCCTCCCACGTGCGCGTCTGCGTGTAGCTGGCGATGAAACTGATCTGGTGCGACGGCTCAACGTTGAGCGGCGCGCACGCCCGATACCAATTGATGATGCCGGTTGGCGAATCGGCTGACGCGGTCGGCAGGTATAGCAGCTTCGGTCGCGGCTTGCCCGTGAGCTGCGCCATGTAGCGGATGAACGCGGTGCCGAAGCCGCCGCCGGCGATCAGGATCTTCCGCGTCGATGCCGCGCGCGGCTGGAGTCCCCCTTCGAGCGGGGACGCGCCGAGTGAATGGTCCGCCAGCGTGGCGCCAAGTGAACCGGCAACCGATGACTTGAGGAATTCGCGACGCTTCATAGCGCGCATTGTAATCTTGTTCCATGTCTTCGGAACTGCTCGCGCGCACGACCATCTACAAGGGACGCATCTTTCAACTGGAGGTCGACGTGGTGAAGCTGCCGACCGGCCACACCGTCGACATGGAGATCGTGCGTCATCCAGGATCGGTCGTGATCCTGCCGGTCCCCGAACCCGGGAAGATCATCCTGATCAGGCAGTATCGCTACTCGATCGATCGATGGATCTGGGAACTGCCGGCCGGCAGCTTGAAACACGGTGAAAATCCGGACGAAGCGGCCGCGCGCGAGTGCGAAGAAGAAATCGGACTCGCGCCCGGAACGGTGACGCGCTTGCGCGGTTACTACCCGACGCCGGGCTTTTGTGACGAGGAAATGATTTACTACCGCTGCGAGGACCTGCGTCCTCCCGCGCCGGATTCAACGGCGCGGAAGGATGACGACGAAGAGATCGAGCCGAAGACCTTCACCTTGGACGAGGCGCGCGCCCTTGTGGCATCTGGTGAAATCGTCGACCTCAAGACGCTGGCGGGGCTGACCCTGCTATAGTGCGCCGCAGGAGGCCCTGATGACGCGTCGCTTCGTCACCTCTCTCGTGCTCGCGGTCCTCCGGCCTTCACCACCGTCAGTTCGAGCGATTCAGCGCGCGCGATTCGCGTGCTTGGCGGCGTGCCCGCCCTTCGGCTTCGCTTTGTCGGTCGTGCGCCGTGTCGGGCGATCGTTCTGGTGCACGAGTGCGAGCAACAGCACTTCGTCGATCGTGCTCACCAGGTGGATCGTCAGTCCCTTCCGCAGTTCTTCGCTCAGGTCTTCCTTCACGTCCTTGTCGTTCTGACGCGGCAGGATGATCTCCTTGATGCCGAGACGCTTCGCCGCCAGCACTTTTTCCTTGATACCGCCGACCGGCAGCACCTTGCCCTGCAGCGTGATCTCGCCGGTCATCGACAAGTCGCCACGGACGGGACGTCTCGTCAGCTCCGAGACCATCGCGGTGACCATGGTCACGCCCGCTGACGGGCCGTCCTTCGGGATCGCTCCAGACGGCACGTGGACGTGAAGTTCCGAGCTCTTGAAGAATTCGGGATCGATCTGCCACTCGGTGGCGTGTGCGCGCACCCACGACAGCGCCGCACGCGCCGATTCTTTCATCACGTCGCCTAGCTGACCGGTCAGCGTCAGCGATCCGCCCCCGGCCATACGCGTCGCCTCGACAAACAGGACGTCACCGCCGACCGGCGTCCACGCCATGCCGGTCGCGACGCCAGGATTGCGGGTGCGATCCTTGACTTCTTCGTCCATGAAGCGCGGCGCGCCGAGCAGCTCGTGAACCAGCTCCGGTGTGACCTTGAGTTTCTCCTCGTTGCCTTCAGCGCGGCGCCGGGCAATCTTGCGGCAGATGGCGCCGACCTCGCGCTCCAGGTTGCGAACGCCGGCTTCGCGGGTGTAGCCGCGGATGACCGTGCGAAGCCCCTGATCCGTGAACGCCACCTGCGCTTTGCTCAGCCCATGATTCTGGACCTGCTTGGCGACCAGATGATCGCGCGCAATCGCGAGCTTCTCTTCTTCGGTGTAGCCCGCCAGTTCGAGCACTTCCATGCGATCGCGCAGCGGCGCCGGGATCGTGTCGAGCACGTTGGCGGTCGTAATGAACAGCACCTCGCTCAAGTCGAAGGGCACGTCGAGATAGTGATCGCGGAACGTGTTGTTCTGTTCGGGGTCGAGCACCTCGAGCAGCGCCGACGACGGATCGCCGCGGAAGTCCGAGCCGAGCTTGTCGATCTCATCGAGGATGAAGACCGGGTTCTTCGACTCCGCCCGGCGCAGGCCCTGGATGATCTGGCCGGGCAGCGCACCAATGTAGGTGCGGCGATGGCCGCGGATCTCCGCCTCGTCGCGCACACCACCGAGTGAGATGCGCACGAACTTGCGGCCGAGCGACTGCGCGATCGAGCGCGCGAGCGACGTCTTGCCGACGCCCGGAGGACCGACAAAGCACAGGATCGGCCCTTTCATGCCAGGGTTCAGCTTGCGCACCGCGAGGTATTCGAGAATGCGATCCTTCGCCTTCTCGAGCCCCGAGTGCTCGTCGTCCATGATGCCCTTGGTCTTCTTGAGATCGATGATCTCGTCGGTCTTCTTCGACCACGGTAGCGCGACGATCCAGTCGAGATAGGTGCGCGCGACCGTGTATTCAGCCGCGGCCGGCGGCATCTTCGACAGGCGATCGAGCTCGCGCAGCGCTTCCTTCTTCACGCTGTCGGGCAGGCCTGCGGCTTCGAGCTTGGTGCGCAGCTCTTCGATCTCGCGCGTCTGGTCGTCGCCTTCGCCGAGTTCCTTCTGGATCGCCTTGAGCTGTTCGCGCAGGAAGTAGTCGCGCTGGTTCTTGCCGACTTCCGACTGCACCTGGCTCTGGATCTTCGACCCGAGTTCGAGGACTTCGAGTTCCTTGATCAGCAGGCGGTTGAGCAGGTCGAGGCGCGCGCGCACGTCAAGCGTGGCGAGCACCTCCTGCTTGGTGTCGGTGCCGATGGTGCCAAGGCCTGAGGCGATGAAGTCTGCGAGGCGACCAGGGTCGGTGATGTTGGAGGCCAGCGCCTGCAGGTCGTCCGACATCAACGGCGACAGCGAGACGATCTGCTGGAAGTTCGCCTTGATGTTGCGTTGCAGCGCATCGATCTCAAGACGGTCGTGGTCGCGAAGGACCTCGTTGGCCTCGGTGACCTTGGCGCGCAGGTATGGCCGCGATCCGGTGATTTCGTCAAGCCGGACGCGCGCGAGCCCCTGAACAATGATGCGCAGGCTGCCGTCGGGCAGCTTGAACATCTTGTGGATCTGGCTGGCGGTGCCGATCGGATGCAGGTCGGCCTGCGTCGGATCGTCCTCGCCGGCTTCGCGCTGTGCGAAGACCGCGATGGTTTGTCCGCTGGCCACTGCCTCATCAATCAGCTTGACCGAGCTCTCGCGAGCCACGGCCAGCGGCATGAAGGCCTGTGGAAACAGCACCGTATCGCGCAACGGCAACACGGGCATCTCCGGCGGAACACGGAACGACGGTGTGTCCGCGGTTGGATCGAATGGTGGATTGGGATCGCTCACATCTGGCGGCCTCCTACGGCCGCGAGCACGATGTCACTTACTGATTAGAGTGAGCCGGAGGCGGGATGTTTCACAGGCCCCGTCTCCGGAGCCTGTGAATCTAGGACGCCGGGTATTACCCGCGCATGTCGAAGCCGAGCGTCGCTGACCCGCGGCGGGCCTGGATACGCTCGCGCTGCTGGGCCATTTCGCGGGCCTCTTCACAGTCCTTGCAACGAACCGCGAACGGGAGGGCGCGCAACCGCGGCTGCGCGATCTCCTCGCCGCACTCGAAGCAGTTCCCGTAGGAGCCGTCTTCAAGGCGCGCGAGCGCTTCGTTGATCTTGTTCAGCGTCTCCGCCTTCATCTGGATGAGGGCGAATTCGATGTCTTCCTGGATGTCGACTTCCGAGGTTTCACCCGGATCGAGGACATCGTGGTCCTTGTCGGCGCCTTCGGCGCGCACGTCGCGGATCTTGCCCTGAACTTCGTTCATGATCTCGCGCTGACGCTCGATGAGCATCCGCTTCAATTCGTCGTACCGTGCGCCGCCCGGCGCTTCGGCAACTGCAACGCTCTTCTTCACTTTGGCCGCCATGACAGCCGCTCCTTCTTGCCACCCACCTTTATGGGATGGCCATGATTGCTCCGCTCTTGCGTCCGTTCCTTAAGCAAAAGCGATGCCTATAAACCTGACCGAACCTGAAACTCAAACGACGGTTATGAGCGCTAGAAATGAAGGACTAAGGACTTACTGTCGTCCCTGTCTTGCCCGGCTCAACGGTCCGAACACCGTTCACTTACCTATTAGACGCCGCTGAGCCTGTTTGGGTTCTGGCTGCCCCTGTCACTATTCGGGGACAACCACAAACCGACAAACGGTAGCACACCACGTAGAGTGTGGCAAGTTTTACACTCCGGCCTGTGCCCTTACACGTTTTTTCGAGCCATTTGCCGGTGCACGAACCTCCGTCACGCCCCGGAACTGGTAGTGTTTGAGACCGTGCAGTGCCCGCTGTGTCAGAAAAGACCCACCAAGCGCTTCTGTCCCGCAAGGAGGGAAGAGATTTGCCCTGTCTGTTGCGCGACCAAGCGGCTGGTCGAAATCTCCTGCCCTGAAGACTGCCAATACCTTGAGGCGGCCCAGAAACATCCGGCAGCGGTCGTAAAGCGCCAGATTGACCGGGACCTGATGCAGCTCATGCTGTCCGTCGGCCGGCTCTCGGAGCAGCAGCTGCAGCTGTTCTTCATCCTCCAGTCGATGATCCTGTCGTACAAGCCCGAAGGGATCAGTCGGCTGACCGACACCGATGTCGCGCAGGCGGCCGGCGCGCTGGCCGCGTCCCTCGAAAGTGCAACGAAAGGCGTCATCTTCGACGAAGCCCTGTCGTCGGTCCCGGCCGAGGGGTTGAGAAAAAATGTGAAGCCTGTGATCGAGGAGATCACGCAGAAGGGCGGAACGCGAGAAGTGGCGCTCATCCTCCGGGCGATCGAGCGGGGCGCCAGGCACGAGGGAGGCACGATCGCCGATGGCGAGACCTCGTATCTCGATCTGGTAGGGCGAGTATTCCAGCGTCGGCCGAACACAGCGAGCGGGCCCGGCGATGGGCCCCGGATCGTGCTGCCCTAGCCGGCCCGAAGGCCGGGCAAGGCGTGATAGGATAG
>Ga0075471_10001654_pt1 | contig 14695 bp, 21 predicted proteins | sample DEB19_08_DNA_2_FD_74787 | JGI IMG/M metagenome (GOLD analysis project Ga0075471, IMG submission 74787) | Aqueous microbial communities from the Delaware River and Bay under freshwater to marine salinity gradient to study organic matter... | ecosystem: Environmental > Aquatic > Marine > Coastal ... | reverse complement strand
AACTACAAGTACTGCGCGACCGTAAACGGTACGGGGACTAACCCCATTACGGTGTCCAACTGGGCTTCGGTGTTTGTCGATTACACGAACTTTGATTATCGGCTACTGGCAGGGGCAGCGTTGATTGGCGCGGGCATTGGCCCTGCTTCAGATGCTAACGTACCGACTACGGATATCGCGGGTAACCCCCGGAGCGGAACCACAACAGATGCTGGCGCGGCAATGTACGTCGCTTCTGCTGGCATTCCTATAGCTTGGCTGGTAGCGTAATCGCATGGCTATTTCACACGCATTTACCAACCGAATCCCGGATGGAACGAATACCAACATCGTTCGTCCGTCTGATTGGAACTCAGCCCATAATCAGTACTACACCCTCTCTGGCAATACGCTAGGTGCAAGCACGGTCAGCGGGACCAATGTTGTTCTCCAAGGTGGGGGTAACGTCAGTCTTTCCGGTACGGGCCAGACGGTTGTTGTCTATGGTGGTGGCGGCGGCACTGCGGGCGGGGCAGTAATTTCCGCCGGTACGCAGTTTGCTGACTCTGGTACGGTATCGTTCGCTAACTCCAATGGCATCTCGTTCGGGATGTCAGATAGCAGCCGTATTACGGCGAGCTATACCGTCCCGTCTACCACGGGCCTCGCGGGAACAGGTTTCACTTCTACCACGACAACCGGCACCAACATCGTCGGTACATTGTCTAACAATGGACTAAGCCTTGGCATCCCAGCATAACTGACCACTGCCGGTGCTGGTGGCGGGGTAGCGATTGGCGCAAGTACCCAAACTGCTACGTCTGGTACGGTAGTTTTTTCCAACTCCAACAACATCACGTTTGGGATGTCAGGTAGTAGCCGAATCACGGCTAGCTTCTCACAATCTGTTCAAACACAGGCTTCTGGGAACATAGCGGGTACAGGATTCACCTCCACTACTGTCACCGGCTCAAACATTCTTGGTGCGCTTGGTACTGATGGATTAAGTCTTTCCGTTCCGCTTTACCTGACGAACGTCGCGGGTGGTAGCTCATGGACGGTATCGGACAACGCGACTAGCGGAACGGTCGGTAGGCTGGCGTTCACCAACCTGAATGGCATAACCCTGAGCCTGTCTACAGGTGCGGCTGGCTCACATACGATTGTGGGAAGCCACAACGGACTGACTTCGCAGTCCAACCAAGCCTTCTCTGCAAGTGGCGGGTCTAGCGCGTTCCAGACGTTGAACTTCGCCAACTCCAATGGCGTGACGTTCTCCAACTCCAACGGGTCTGTAATAGCTAGTCATAATGGTCTGACTACGCAGACCGTTCAGACCCAAGCTTCCGGGAACATAGCGGGTACAGGCTTTACCAGTACAACGACTGCTGGCACAGCAGTCACAGGAGTGTTGGGAACTGATGGAATCAGTCTCGGTATCCCTAACTACCTAACAGCACTTAACGTCAGCAACACAGCTACTAGCGTCAACGCTAGACGGCTTATGTTTGAAGACGCGAATGGCTTGACGTTTGGAATATCTACCAACGTCAACAGTGCCACTATCACCGCTAGCTACACCGTTCCGGCTACCACAGGTTTTGCTGGTACAGGCTTTACCTCTACCACTACCACGGGTACGGCGATTACGGCAGCGTTGGGGACCAATGGCCTTAGTATGGCTATCCCTGCTTATCTCACCGCCGCTCCCGGCGGGGGTAACGCAATCGGTATCTCTGGCGGTGCGAACTCCGGTACAGCCGCTGCGGGTACGGTCTATCTCGCGACAGGTAACGGGATATCGTTTGGCTTCGATGCAGCAAGTTCTCAGATCACAGCGAGCTATGCATTTGTCGTAACGGACTCTGCTACCAGCAGCAACATACGGCGACTCGCGTTCTCCAACAGCAATGGCGTCTCTTTTGGAATCAGTACGGGTGCTGGTAACAGTGTCACCCTCACTGCCAGCCATGACGGTCTAACCAACATCAATGTATCGGCGGGTACTACGTCCGGTAACTTGTCAAATGTTGTCTTCAGCAACTCCAACGGTGTGTCGTTTGGCTTGAATGGTTCGACCATTACAGCGAGTGCTGTCGGTGGTGGCGGGGTCATGTACGCCAACTTGTCGGGCAACACTTCAGGTAACAGCACTGCATCCGGTAGCACGCTCAACCTGTCTGGTATTAACATCACGCTGTCTGGTGCGAATAACTCCCAGATCGCCATCTCTGCGCCTGCTACGTCCAGTTTGTCCTCTGGCAACAACATCAGTATCAGTTCCAACGGAAGCACTATCGGTATCTCTGCGCTGGCGCTTGGTCTGAACACAGCGGCAACCAACGTCACGTGGACGGCGAATACCAGCGGTATCAGTATCAACGCCAGCGGGTACGCGGGTACGGGTACGTCAGCTACCAACGCTTCTGTCACGCTGAACTCTAACGGTCTGGCTATATCCGTCGCTGCTCCGGGGGGTGGAGGAGGTATTGCCGCCGCTGCGGGGTCTCAGACAGCTACGTCCGGTACAATAGTATTTTCCAATTCCAACAACATTACGTTCGGGATGTCTCTTAGCAGCCAGATCACGGCTAGCTTCTCGCAGTCCGTTCAAACACAGGCTTCCGGGAACATAGCAGGGACGGGGTTTGCCTCCACTACAATCGCTGGTACAGCAATTGAAGGAACACTGGCAAGTACGGGGTTAAGCCTTAACGTACCTAACTACCTGACGGCTCTTAACGTCAGCAACACAGCTACTAGCGTCAACGCTAGACGCTTGATGTTCCAAGACGCAAATGGCTTGACGTTCGGGGTATCTACTAACGTCAACAGCGCCACTATCACGGCGAGCTATACCGTTCCGGCTACCACAGGTTTTGCTGGTACAGGCTTTACCTCTACCACTACCACAGGTACAGCAATTACGGCGGCGTTGGGGACCAATGGCCTTAGTATGGCTATCCCCGCGTATATCACCGCCGCTGCCGGTGCGGGTAACGCTATCGCTGTCACTCAAGCCGGTGGCGGCACAACCGCTGCCGCTGGAACGGTACAGTTCGCCACGGGTAACGGCTTCACGTTTGGCTTTGATGCAGCAAGTTCTCAGATCACATTGAGTGGTACGCTGCTTACTGTGTCTGACAGTGTTCTTAGCACCGGCATGAGGCGGTTGGCATTTGCTAACAGTAATGGAGTTTCGTTTGGTCTTACCACCAACGCCCAGAGCGTCACCCTCACCGCCAGCCACAACGGTCTGACCAACTTCAACGTATCCGCAGGCACTACGTCCGACAACCTGTCGAACATCGTCTTTAGCAATTCCAACGGAGTATCGTTTGGTCTAGACGGGTCAACGGTTACGGCAAGCGTTTCTCCATCAGGGGGAGGTTTCACCGCGTCAGGGTATTCGCCCCACGCGGATTACCCAATCATAGTTACCCAAATGGGTCAGGGCGTGTTGGTATTTGACCCAGACCATATGCCTGATTTCACGATGGATCAGGTTGCCCATGCTATCAACCACTCTCACGCAACCAACTCTACCGGCACGGTCACTATCTCCCATTGGGTAGGGCTGTATACAAGAAGCAATAGCAGCCTGTCTCTATATGCAAGTACCTCAAACTCTTTGGCGTTTACATTCTCAGGTACAGCTAACAGCAGCAACTACGTCGGGTGGAGAAACCTTACTTATCCGTGGAGTACATCTTTCTCTGAGGGACAGTACTGGCTAGGACAAATCTCCAGAACGACCACAGGCGGTGCTAACGCTAGCTTGTCTAATTATGTAGCTTCGCAGATTGCTACTAACTTCTCAGGGATTTTCGGGCAAGGATCAACTGCTACCGCGCAGTTTACGTTGGGTCAGGGGAGTTACTCTGCGACTACTTCTGCTCTGCCCTCTAGCATTGCGTTTAGCCAAATTCAGGGCAGCGCGCTCCTTGCTCAACGGTTCCCTATCATGCAGTTTGGTTACGGATCGGTATAACTATGCAAATTTCTGACTTTTCTACCTATCCTCAGTTTGAGTTAGACGGAGAAACATATATAGTTCTAGTTGAATTACCAGTACAAAAAGCCCTGTGTTGCCGCGTAGCAGATGTAGAAGGCGGGGCGGATTGTGTACCTACAGTCTTGATGGAGAACCTTGCTTGAAGCCCCAGATAGTCTCGTTGGATGGCGGACACCACAACCAAGACCTAACTGCGTCTACTACTAGAATTGTTCAGGGTAATAGCTGGAAGAAGCAGCGGACGATCATGCTGATTCCCGCTGGGGAGACAATCCCAACCAAGGTCTATCTCTCCCACTGTGGTCTGATCTTCCCGCCAAACCAAGGCGCTCACCGCATGGCGGCTATCGGGATGGAGGTAGGCGAGGCGTTCTCCAACTCCATTGCGGAGATCATCGCGCATCCTGATTTGAGTCAGTGGGAATTCCTCCTGACCATCGAACACGACAACATCCCTCCTTCAGACGGTCTGGTGAGGCTGATTCACCAGATGGAGCTTCACCCTGAGTTCGCTGCGATTGGTGGGCTGTACTGGCTGAAAGGCCCCGGTGGGCATCCGCAGATTTGGGGCGATCCCACAGACCCCGTGGTGAACTTCCGTCCGCAGCCTCCTGATCCAAATGGTGGTCTGGTTGAGTGCTGTGGCACCGGGATGGGCTTCACCCTGTGGCGGTTGTCGATGTTCAAGGATGAGCGCCTGCGCCGTCCGTGGTTCAAGACAATTGCTGGTAAAGAGGGTGTTGGGACACAAGACCTGTACTTCTGGGGAGATGCCCGGAAGCATGGCTACCGTTGCGCTATCGACTGTTCAGTGAAGGTGGGTCATTACGACATGACCGGAGCCTTCGGTATTGAAGATTTTACTTGGTAAAGGATAGTTATGAAAATCGATCTGGGCTGTGGCAAGAACAAGAAAGAAGGCTTTATCGGTGTCGATCAGTATCCGATGGACGGCGTAGATGTCGTGCTTGATATCGGTTCTGAAACATGGCCGTGGGAAGATAATTCCGTTGAAGAGGCGCATTGCAGCCACTTTCTGGAGCATCTGACCAACTTTGAAGGTAAGTGGCAACGTACCCACTTCTTCAATGAGTTGTTCCGCGTATTGACTCCGGGGGCTAAATGCACCCTTATCATTCCGCACTGGGCGTCCACGCGCTACTACGGTGATCCTACCCACAAGGAGCCGTTCTCAGAGATGGGTTTCTACTACCTGTCCAAGGAGTGGCGCATGGGTAACGCCCCCCATGCTGATAAGGAGGTAAACCCAAATGGATACGACTGCAATTTTATCGCAGTGTGGGGTAACGGTATGCACCCTGCTATTGTTCAGCGTAGTCCTGATTTTCAGCAGTTCGCTATGTCGTGGTTTAAAGAAGCTATACATGATATTCATGCGACGTTGACCAAACCGGAGAAGTAGCGTGGCATGGTCGAGTGTCCCCGATACGCAAGTACCAAGCTGGGGGGCACTCAGTCCTAGCAGTATCCCCGCATGGGGAACAGTCCCAGATTCGCAGACGCCGAATTGGTCAGAGTTCCTGTCCAACATCATCACGGCGTTCCAAGCCGATGCCTTCCAGTTCAACGGATTCCAGATAGGTCGGGAGGGGACATGGTCCCTTGTTGACGATAGTGAATCTCCTAACTGGAGCGTTATCTCGACCCCTTGACCAGACATTTTTTATTTGATTTACTGGGCAAAGAGGTTTTTACCTATGGCTAAGTCTCCCGCGTGGACGCGCAAAGAAGGCAAGAACCCTGCTGGTGGGTTGAATGCCAAAGGTCGTGCGTCTTACAACCGTGCCAATCCCGGTAAGCCGGGGCTGAAAGCTCCGCAGCCTGAAGGTGGCTCCCGCCGTGACTCATTCTGCGCCCGGATGAAGGGCATGAAGAAGAAGCTCACCAGCGAGAAAACCGCCAAAGACCCCAATTCCCGTATTAACAAAAGCCTGCGGGCTTGGAATTGCTAGAAGATTTTCATGCCTATGCCCAGCAAGACCCCGAAACAAGCTAAGTTGATGCGAGCCGCCGCGCACAACCCCGCTTTTGCAAAGAAAGTCGGCGTACCAACCAAGGTTGCGAAAGAGTTCGTAGCCGCAGACAAACGTAAGGGGAAATGACAATGGCTGATATCGGTATTGGTGAGTTTCTGAAGAAGCGTCTTGGCTCGTCTGCTAGTCGAGATAAGCGGGTAACGTGGTCTGGTACTTTCGGTACTGAAGCGTCGCGTAAAAAACAGCGTGAAAGGCTTGCACCGCCTGAAAACGTTAAGGTAACTGCTAAGAAGCGCCCCATGCCCGTAGCAGATGTACCAGCAGCTAAGCCTAAAGCTGCGCCTAAAGCTGCGCCTAAAGCTGCGCCTAAAGCTGCGCCGGTTAAACCGCGTAATTACAGCAAAGAAGCTGCGGATATTCTTGGTTCTGGCAAAAACGCTCTTAGTGAAGACAACGCAGTGATGAAGAAACTGCGTGAGCGTGGGTTCAATAAAGGCGGAAAGGTTGACGGCTGTGCCACTAAAGGCAAAACCAAAGGAAAGTACATCTAATGGGTAAGATGTCTAGCGAAATGGCCGCGTTCTTCAAGAAGAAAGGTGAGAAAGGTCTTGCCAAGCACGAGAAGCGTGAAGCTGCTGGTAAAGAGAAAGATACCAAGGCTATCGCCAAGAAAGAAGAACGCGCTCTGAAAGGTGCTCCCAAGAAGCTGCGGGAGTACGAGAAGAAGGAGCATAAGGAAATGGGCTACAAAGCTGGCGGGACTATCCGCATGGCTGACGGCGGTTTGAATCCGCGTATGTCGCGTGGGTTTGGTCCCGGTATCGCCGCCGGTATGGGTCGTGGATCAGGCAGTGTGCCCGGAGCCATGATGGCAAAAGGCGGTGGCGTTGAGGCCAAGAAAAACCCGCCCAAGATGGTCAAGATGTCTCGCGGTGGCGGTATCGCGCAAAGAGGCAGGGGCCGGGCCTGATGTCGTGCGTATGCGGGGGCAAGTAAGTGCAGAAGTTTCAGACGGCGATCACTAGCCCGACTGGGGATGTTATCCCTAATGCGGTCATTACTGTTCTGACTCTGGCAGGCGCTCCTGCTGAAATCTACTCCGATAACGGCATCACGCCTTATCCTACCAACCAAGTAACGACGGACTCGCAAGGCGAGTTCAGCTTCTACGCTGCCAATGGGCGCTATAGCTACACCGTCGCTGCTTCGGCTTATACCACTGAGTCCTATACAGACTTTCTTCTGTACGATCCTGATGACTCAGGCGTGGGCCTTAGCGTTATCGGCTTTGGTGCAATAGGTGATGGCGTAACCGACGATACGGCTGCGTTCCAAGCTGCGGTTGATTACGCGGCCTCGCAAAATGGTGGAACCATTCTTGTTCCTCCCGGTACGTTCTTGATTTCGTCCACTATCGTCATTAACACTTCTAATATCATTTTGCAGGGTGAAGGCTCCGCGTGGACGCATAGTAACTCTCCTCAACTAGATGAAGCTGCTTCCATTATGAAATGGTCTGGTGCTGCTGGTGGCACCATGCTTCGTTTTGTTTCTGATGGTGGGGTATCTGGACAGAAACAGTCTGGAGGTGGCGCGGAAGATATCTGTTTTGATAGCGGCGTTGCTACGCTTGGAACCGGAGCAAGCTACGCTATTCGCGTGTCTTCGTGGAACAGAGCGTTCTTCACCGGCTTGTATTTCTATGAGTTCCAAGTAGCCGCGATGCTGTTTGATTGCGTCCCGTATCTGAACGATGCGCGTGATCCGCAGATGAATCGCACTATTGACTGCGCTAGCCGGAATAGCATCAATAGCAACGGTGGCTTGCTCAAGCTGTACGGTGACCGTACCGCAAATGCTACATGGAGTGCTTCGGTTGCTTATTTGGCTGAAGACTTGGTTTCGTATTCTGGCAATTCATTCAAAGCCCTTCAGGCCAACACCAATCAGCAGCCGGATATTAACCCGACGTATTGGCTGCAAGTTACAGGTGCAAGTGCTACCGGCGCTAACGTCAGCTTGAACCATTTCGAGCAGTTGGGTGGGTACTTTTCTAACGGCAACTTTCTCAATATATACAATACCGACCACAACTTTTTCTTTAATACCCGCGCTCAACGCCTCCCTGCGGGGACAGGCTATGTTGTAGCGTTTCATGGGTCAGATTTCACGACCAATACTAGCGCGCCGTTTCTGGGTAAAGGCGCGCGGTATAACACTTTTATTGGGTTCTCTGGTGGGTATTCCGCAAGGGCCTATGGTTCGCCCACATATCTGTATCCTTCTTTTAGTAACAACATCCTCGTTGGAGATAGCGGAAACAACTTCCCTTCTCCACTGAAAGGCTTGATGACGATAGATACTGGCGCAAGTGTCTACGTTACTGACGATCAATCCCAGAACTATCGCTCACTTAATGTACAGGGGTTCTTCTACCCCTATTCAAGCCAAGCTGCGTTCGATTCTGTAAACGGTGTACAGACAAACTACCCTTACAGCGACTCTACTTCTGCTGGGGCGTATTTCTTTGGTAACGGTACGCTAGATAATGCTGTATTCGGTAAGTACACCGTAACTAACGGCGTTTATTACCCGCAGTATCAGTATGGATTGCAGACAACTTCCGGTGGGCGTTTCGCACTTTCTCAAGGTTTCCTTGCATCCGGGGCGGCAACTACGCAGTGGAACTCTGGAACCACCTACTCAATAAATGATTTGGTGCTGTACGGCGGTCTCTCGTATGTAGCTATTGCAGCAACTACGGGCAACATACCTAGTAGCTCCCCTGCTAGCTGGTCAACTGTCACCACTTGGAGTTCCGCCACTTCGTATTCTATCGGCGCGTTGGTGGTGTATCAGGGAATCACATATCAAGCGATTCCGACTCCAAGCGGAACTTCTCCGTCGTCTTATACGAACCTGAATAACATACCCAGCAGCAGCCCTACTTATTGGAGGGCGGTAACTTCTTACACTACCCGGATGCGGCTGGATGAAAACGGTAACTTTAACCAGATAAGTCCACAGCTTATTGGATACGGTATCGGCGCAGGTAGCGCGGTAACTCAAGGTACGTCTCGTACCACTCCGGTCACTATCAATAACCCCGCCGGGGCGATAACGCTGTTTACCGCTGCGGGTGCTACCGCCGCTACGACATTCACGGTCAACAACAGTTTGGTGAGTTCGACAGATACTATTATTTTGTCTGTGCGCTCCTCAAACGCGGCAAACAAATACGTTGCCTTTGTAACCGCTGTAGCTACGGGATCATTTGATATCACGTTCTACACGACAGGCGGTACGACATCTGACACGCCGGTCATCAACTTCTCTGTCCTTCGTTCTGTAAGCACCTGACCATGACGCTGATACTTAACCCATCCGCTGCGTCAAACACCCGTACCTCAGACAGTACGGCGTTCAACCTTGATCTGAATGCGATCATTGAAGAAGCTTTTGAGCGATGCGGAGCAGAGGTTCGTTCTGGTTATGATGTGCGTACCGCTCGCCGGTCGCTGAACCTGCTTCTGCTGGATTGGGCCAATCGTGGTATCAACCTCTGGACGGTTGAGCAAGGTGAGCAAGTACTTACCTACAACGAAGATACCTACGATCTGCCCATCGACACCGTGGACTTGCTGGATCATGTGATCCGCACCGGGTCTGGGACAACCCAGATCGACATCAATATCACCCGGATATCAAACAGCACCTACGCATCCATCCCGAACAAGAACGCCACGGGGCGTCCGATCCAAGTCTGGATTGACCGACGAACAGGTGCGACTAGCGCCGTTGGGGTGGTGCAGTATCCAAGGATCGTGGTCTGGCCCAAGCCGGATAACTCGACCACCTATACCTTTGTGTACTGGCGGCTTCGCCGTATGCAGGAGGCGGGTAATGGTGTGAATGGGCAAGACATTCCGTTCCGCTTTCTCCCCTGCCTGATCGCAGGTCTGGCATACAGCCTGTCGATGAAGATTCAGGGTGCGGAAGAACGCATCCAGATGCTCAAGTCTGTATATGATGAGCAGTGGGCGCTTGCAGCGGAAGAGGATCGGGAAAAGGCTTCGGTACGGTTTGTCCCCCGGCAGATGTTCATAGGGTGACCCGTGGCTAGCAAGTTTGCATCAGCCAAGAACTCAATTGCTGAGTGCGACCGATGTGGGTTCAGGTATAAGCTGACTCAGCTTAAAACGCTGGTCATCAAGACCAAGAACGTCAACATCAAGGTCTGCCAAACGTGCTGGGAGCCTGATCAACCGCAGTTGCAGTTGGGGATGTATCCGGTAAACGATCCGCAAGCAGTGCGTGATCCGCGTCCAGATACGAGCTACTATACTCCTATTACAGGGAGTCGCATCATTCAGTGGGGCTGGAACCCGGTAGGTGGTGCTAGAAGCATTGATTTCGGCCTGACCCCTAATGACCTGATCGGTCGGGCTAGTGTGGGTACTGTTACGATTCTGACCTCATAGGAGGGTTTATGGCAGGCGGTAAAGGTTGTGGGTCGATGCCCATGAGCGTTAAGAAGATGAAGGCCGGTGGCCCGACTTCTTTGGACCGGAAAAAGTATGGGCGTAATGTCTCTCGCATTATGAACCAAGGCAAATCGTCGCGGGGCAAGTGATGAGCAATATCAAATCGGTTCCGGTTCCTAACTGCAACGGCTATCCCCAGACTGACATTGGCAAGGCCGATGTATTGGTCAAAGGGCGCTGGCTTAGTGGTACCAAGCAGAAAAAGTACAGCACCATGCGTGGTGCTGGTGCTGCTACGAAAGGAACGAAGTTCCTGTCGGATACCGCCGAGGTAGGCTGATTGTGGCCGTTACTTACACAAGCCTTGTACAACTGATTCAGAACTATACGGAAAACACGGAGCCTAGCTTCGTCTCGTATATTCCTACGTTTGTACAGCTTGCGGAGCAACGGATTTACAACGCTGTTCAGATTCCTGCGCTCAGGAAGAATCAGGTCGGCTACACGACCCTGAACAACAAGTACCTTACGCTGCCGGATGATTGGCTGGCGACGTTCTCGTTGTCGGTGATTGATCCAGATACGTCCGCGCAGGAGTACCTCCTGAACAAGGATGTCGAGTACATCCGCGAGTCCTTCCCGTACCCCGGTGCGACAGGCAAGCCTACGCACTACGCGCAATTCGATGTCAACTCTCTGATACTGGGGCCGACGCCCAATCAGAGCTATCAGGTAGAACTTCACTATTATTACTACCCGGAGTCGATTGTGACTTCGGAGGTATCGTGGCTGGGGACTAACTTTGATAGTGTTCTGATCTACGGCACGCTGCGTGAAGCGTATATCTACATGAAGGGCGACCAAGACCTCGCCAATATGTATGAGGCCAAGTATCAGGAAGCGTTGGAAATGCTGAAAGTACTGGGTGAGGGCAAAGATCGTCGCGATGCATATCGTAGCGGTCAAAGTCGCGTGTCGTTCTAAGCGAGGGCACCGTGGCTATCACTCAAACAATCACCAACTCCTTCAAGACCGATGTACTGAGCGGGGGCATGAACTTCAGCACCTCTAACCGGGCGCTGACTGCCAGTACGCAAGACGTATTCAAGATCGCTCTGTACACCAGCCTCGCGTCTCTGGATGCCACGACTACGGCATACACCACGCTGAACGAAGTGGCTAACGGCAACGGCTACACCACAGGCGGCCTGACTCTTACGGTAACTCAGGTGCCAACTACGGGCGGATCACCTACGACTACGGCATATATCAACTTTGCCAATGCTGTGTGGACTCCGGCTACATTCAGTGCGGCTGGGGCGTTGATCTACAATAGCAGTAACGCAAACCGCTCAGTGGCAATCCTTTCCTTCGGGGCCACAAAGACGGCGGCAGGCACGTTCACGGTTCAGTTCCCTCCCGCTGGGGTCGGATCGTCCATCATCCAGATTGCTTAAAGGTGCGCCATGACCAGCACGTATTCACCCAATCTTGCGCTTGAACTGATTGGGACAGGTGACCAACCGGGTACGTGGGGCACCACGACCAACAATAATATGGGCACGTTGCTTGAACAGGCGATCAGTGGGTACACCACGCAGGCGATTACTGACGGCGCTGATACCGTACTGACGATGTCAAACGGTGCGTCTTGCACCGCACGAAACATGGTCATTGAACTGACAGGCGCTCTTACCGCTGCGCGGACTTTGATTGTACCAAACAACAAAAAACTTTATTTTATATACAACAACACATCTGGTGGGTTTGGTGTAACTGTAAAGACCGCTGCCGGTGCCGGCGTACTGGTTAGAAATGGGCAAAGAGTAGCTCTGCTTTGTAATAGTACGAACAACGTAGTTGCCGCAGTAAATTCACTTGTAGCTCCCGCTACCGTTACTTCATCTGGCCCCAGCACGGTCCTGCAAGTTACCCAGCAAAGCGGTACAGGCACTGCGCTGTCGGTCACCGGCACTTCTGTTATATCCGCCAACGATGCAACAACCCCGGCTCTTCGGGTTACTCAAGTTGGTGATGGTCACGCACTGCTTGTTGAGGATGATACCAACCCGGATTCGACACCTTTTATAATCACAAAAGATGGGTATGTATTTATTGGTGCTAATACATCCGTAGCAAACCCTACTCCATTTTCGGCAGTTTCTCAGATCAATGCGTTTATCGGACAGCAGCTTACTTTTGGCAGTGCTAATACTGCGGGACCTATTCAGTATTTTCAGAAATCAAGGCTCGTTGCAGGGTCACCTAGCGTAGTAACCACAGGCGACACTCTTGGGGGGCTTCTATTTGCAGGATGGGATGCAGGTACTCCCACGGGGGAAATGCGAAACGCTGTGGCTATAACAGCCGAATGCACTGGAACAATCGGAGCAAATAGCGTCCCCGGACAGATTTCTCTTCAAGTTACTCCTAATCTTGGATCTGCTTACGTTCAACAGATGATCATTAACGGGGCTGGAGTAGGTATCGGTACTACCGCTCCCTCTGTTGCTAACGCGATTACGTTTAACATCAACAAGAGTTTGGGAAGTAGCGCGACTGCTAATCTTTACTCCATCGTCGTGGATAATGTTATCCAAGACAATACTAGCCATACCTATACTTCGGCTACTACATTTCGGTCGTTTCCTTCGACGCAAGCATCCTCACTTGCCGTAACGAATTACTATCATTTCACCGCAGAAAATATAACCCTTGGGGCGGGGACGACCCTTGCATACCAAGTCGGTTTTACCGTAGGTGCGCTAAGCTCGGCTACGGATAACGTCGGGTTTGTAAGCAACATTGCTGCTGGAGCAGCTAACGCCAACTTTTATGCAGCGGGAACTGCGCCGAATAAATTCAACGGTAAGGTTCTGTCGCTTGGTACAGGCGCGAACTCCGGTATCGGATATGGCACGGGTGCTGGAAGCACGGTTCTTCAAACTGGAACGCGGGATAGTGGAGTTACGATCAACGCTATTTGTGGGCAGATCACCCTAGTTAACGTACTTTCAGTTGTTGGATATAACAATATTATTGTTACCAACTCTACCGTCGCTGCTACTGATGTAGTAATCGTCAATTTTGGTAGCGGTGCTACGTCAAACAGATATAACTTGTGTGTTACTCAAGTGAGTGCAGGTAGTTTCCGCATTCAAATTCAAAATATCCAAGCAATAACTGAGCAACCCATCATTAACTTTGCTGTGATCAAAGGAGTTACCGCGTAATGAACGAGGGCGAACTCCAGTGGTTAATTAACGCGGGGTTTACTTTGATGGCGACCATTTTTGGCTGGCTGGCGCGGCAACTGTGGGATGCGGTAGGCGCACTCAAAAAAGACCTGTCGAAGCTGCGCGAAGAGATCGCCAACGACCGCGTACACAAAACCGATTTCAAAGACCTGTCCGATGCCATCTTTCGCAAGTTGGACCGGATCGAAGACAAGTTAGACGGTAAAGCAGACAAGGGGCATTGATGGGTATGGTTGAGTCTCTGGGGGACAAACAACGCCGGTTTACCCGGATGGTCGCAGACCTGATCATCTGGGCGTATGATAACGGCTATGAATTGACTTTCGGGGATGCTTACCGTGATCCTCGCGTACACAATGTCATGGGCATACCGGGCGGTTACGGCCATCCTTACTCCAACCATAAAATCCGGTTGGCGGTAGACTTTAACCTGTTCAAGAAAGGTAAGTACCTAGAGTCCACTGAAGACCATCTCCCGCTTGGAGAGTATTGGGAATCGATGGGCGGTACATGGGGCGGACGATTCCGCGACGGTAATCACTACTCACTGGAACATGAGGGACACAAATGAGCGACCAAACTCCTGCCAAGCGTTCGCAGCGCAACAAGATCGTATCCTTTCTGAGCGGCACCCTGACCATCATTGCCTCTGGCGGCGCGTCCGGTGCAGTTGATCCTGTCCTCGCAGCCAAAGTTGGTCTGATCGGTGGCGTACTGAATCTGGCGATCAACAACTTCTGGAAGAAGTGATGCATGGTCTGCATGATCGGCAAGGCTGGAGCGTTTCATGCCACTGACAAAGGTAGAGTTCAAACCCGGCATCAATAAGGAGAATACTACTTACTCCAACGAAGGCGGGTTCTACAACTGTGACAAGATTCGTTTCAGGTCTGGCTATGCTGAGAAGATCGGCGGCTGGATAAACTTCGCGTTTGATCAGACCTTTGCTGGCGTCACTTTCTC
>Ga0075471_10001653_pt1 | contig 14695 bp, 43 predicted proteins | sample DEB19_08_DNA_2_FD_74787 | JGI IMG/M metagenome (GOLD analysis project Ga0075471, IMG submission 74787) | Aqueous microbial communities from the Delaware River and Bay under freshwater to marine salinity gradient to study organic matter... | ecosystem: Environmental > Aquatic > Marine > Coastal ... | reverse complement strand
TGGGGATTTAGATTTTTAGGAAAGCCCCCCTACCCCCCAAGTTTAAAAATCTTCTTGGAAAGATAGAGAGAGTTACACATCTGGTACATTTGAGTTCTCAGTGTAAGCCCCCACAAACCATACTTAGTATAACATATGAAAAATTGTTAGGTCAACAACCCTAGAGTCTATCTACAAGGTACCTGAGTTCCGATTTAACGAACTCAATTTGACCAGATATACTTTTTAGCTTCTCCTCATACCAAAGATGTCCATATGCGTCATCTTCCATATTTTTAGCCATCTCATATTCAAATAACTTGATCTCAAGATTATCAAGCATTTTAACCAGAGTATATATCTTAGCTATATCTGTCATTTTAATTCGATTGTGCTTCTACAACAAATCCTGATTCTCGATCAAATAGTACCCAGTCTATTTCTTTAATATCAAATTGTGAGCCAAAGGTTTTTAATACTGCATCTAGATCTAAATGTCCACAAGTGTATAAATCAAATTGAATTAAAGATGGATCTAGCTCATCCCAGATATGGAAAGCTATATGGCTTGTTTCTATCATTACTATTGCAGTTAACCCGCGATTTCCTGGAGCATCTACATATGATGCAAATGGTCCTTTGATAATTTTCATATTAATCTGGTCGACTAGATTTTTTAAGAATTCTATTCCAGCTTCTTCGGTATTAATTGGATTATTTACTTTGGCATTTACCAGTAAATGCTTGTGATATATCATAGGACCCCTCCTTTTATGTATAGAGATCAATTATAACATTTATTATATTCTGGTCGACTGCTTTTTTAGATTTCATAAAATGTTAATAGGGATTTATTTTGTATGATACATCATATATAGAAAATCGGACATAACGGATAGTCCGCCCATATTGGCCGCGATATGTGAGGCGTATCACAAAAAAAGATTTCAATTTGTCCGACATGTCCGAATTTCAGAGTTGCGGTTGTCAGTCCTATCTGTCAAGATAAAGCCATGAACAAGGAACAAGGACTAGAGAAAGGAAATAATATGAAAATCGAAATCCTAAAGCCTAAATGCCAAACCTGCGGGTATATCCCAATGGAATCTTGGGATAGAATCTGCCCAAGAGATAAATCGGTAATGCGTACCGAATTAGTAGAAGTGGAGATTTAGTAATGAACACTCAATGGGTAGGCGCATATTGTGAGGAAGGTTGCCCTGATGAGGCTACCGCTTGCCTTCTATGCGTAGAAGGTAACGACAATAACGGGTACTACGATGAGGAGATAAACTAATGAGCAATATCAAGCGTTATCTAGAAGAAGTAGAGGGCGAATCTTTTACTGAGGCTATGGAGGCCTTGTTAGCCTTCTATCATCAAGAGCAACAACTAGAAAAGGAAGAAAAATAAATGAGCGCGACAATTCTAAGTAAATCTAATTTACTATTAGGTAAGACCTACGAATCCAAGAGAGGTTCAGGTGTTATCGCGGAAGTAATGAACAGTAAGCATTATTCACCGCAAGGAACCTCCTACGTAGTAAGAGTAGAGCAACAAGACGGCGGGGTATTTTTTGCGACAGTAGTAATAGCCGACAATGATGAACTATGGGAGGAGATGTAAATATGTATTCTTTCGATAATAATTCGACACTAGATAAGTATTCGACAATTCAGGAGGACGTGTTCGATATGTATAACGATGTAGAAGATGTAGAAGATGAAGAACCCGCCCTAGATTTCTTCAATGATTCAGACATAGAAGATGAGCAATTAGACTGGGATGATGTAACTGATTCGATGTTCTTCTAATAACTAAATAAATAAATAACTACTAACGAAAGGTAATAACAATGAATAACGAATACTTAGAGATAGGAATAGATTCATGGGGCGTAATGTTCTCCACCGCCCCGTACTACTTCTCCGTATCGTGGGGAGGATTAGCGCTCGCCGTAGCCGTAGCCGTAGGCTGGAGGGTGTATCGCCACTTCAGACCCACTAAGCCATTCTCTCTACTCTAAGAGAGAACCCCCACCTGCCACCCGAAAGGGTAGCAGGTAGGGGCTATGGACTGAGGGCGATCTAAAATAGGGTTACGGAATAACTATTAAAAATCCCTGAAGCTAGACAAGAGATCGAGGGTGGCCCACTCTTTTGTGGGCGGTTATCCACAGGTTTACGCACAGTTGTGGAAAACCCCCGAAAAATCTGTGGATAAACTACGGCGTGTCGCCCACACCGCAAATGTCCGATTTCTCCCAATCCTGCTTACGGGAGTGTCGTAGATCCACTTTTGAAATAGGTGTAAATTTACAGGTTTTTTATTGGGTTTTTTCACACCTAAATTACCTCTATTTTTTACCTATCAAAAAAGCCCAATATTTTCGTGTAACGCATTCGGGCGTGTCGAAGGCATGTGAGGCGTATCACAAATTATTTTTCAAAATGTCCGATTTATTAGCATTTCTAATTTGTTTATGTCGGTGCGTTAGTGTATAGTGTGAACTAGTCAATTAGAAAGAAGGTTCACAATGTCCGCTCTCACATTTTCTCACAAAGGTTTGCTCGTTGGCAAATTCTACCAAGGCTCTCGCGGGTCTGGAATTATCCAGGAAGCCCAAGACTCTGAGGCTTGGTATGGCAGAGGAATTTCTGCTTATAAGGTTCGCGTTCGTCCTGATTATAAGGGTGACGGAATTTATCTCGAAGATTTCTGGGCAACAGTTGCCGTAGAATGTTAGGAGATAACTAACCGAAACAGGGGCAGTTTCGAGAGTGTTCTCGCCCAATGTCGTAAGTAATAACTCTCACTTTTTTTGTCAGCGCCAGATGATACAATTCAGAAATAAACGAAAGGGAAAAAATGAGCCAGATAAAATTATCGTTAGAAAATTTTGACGAAATGCTAAACGAAGTTTATGGAGAAATAAATGTTGCGGGCAGTATTTTCACCGCTTCAGATATTCTAAAAAATTGCGACTCTATTGCTTATAGTGTTTATGCTTCAGATTATTTGAGTTTTGATGAATATGAAGGGGAATAAAATGAAAAAATACAAAGTAACTTTTGAGACTTATGTAGAGGCAGAAGATAATCTCCGCGCTTTTTTTGCGGCTAACCATAAACTTGACCCGCTTGGAGATGTTCAGTTTCAGTTTGATGTTGTAGATGTTGAGGAGGCATGAAATGGCAGAGATGGAATTTTTTCGCATGGATAGCGAGGGAGCAGGTTGGTTACCGCTTTCTCAAATGAGTAAAGATGAATTTGATGAATTAGAAAAGTCAGTTGCGTTTGAGTTAGAATTTTCTAAATACTTCAGATAAGGGAGAAATAAAAATGGGTAATTTATTAGATGTTATTTCTGTTGAGTGTTCTGTATGCGATAGCGCGGGATTTGTTTTCTATGGTGATGAAGGCATGATGGTTATGCCTTGCGAGTGTTAGGAATAAAAAAATGTACACGATTATAGTTGTATCACTTTCAGTTATTGCTACTCTAATTGGAGTAGCATTAGCCTTAGCATTTTTTGATCTAGAAGAAGATTGAAAAAAGGGGAATATTTTCGTGTAACGTAGTCGGGCGTGTCGCCCCCTATTTTGCGGCCCAAAAGATCATGTTACGACACGAAAAAATTTCTCCCTAGAATTTGCTAATGTCAGTTGGCTGTGCTATCGTTCTCTTACCTACTACGAAAGGACTCCCAATGGAAGATTTATCTGCCGACCTCTATGGCGACTGGTTTGAGGCTGAGGAATACTCAACCGAAGAAGAATATGAGGAGTGGGTCGATACCGACCTATTCTATGACGATGAACCACCAGCTGATGATATGTGGGGCTTTTAGCCCCACCAGGGCCCACTATTTTGCGGGGTTAGAAAGACTGTTACGAAGATCACATTAGTTTCACGAGCCTAGGCTTGATAATGTCAGTTGTCTATGCTATCTTTTTCCTACCTACTACGAAAGGCTCAAAAATGGAAATTTACAACGGCGGCGAACTCATCGATTTCTCCAACGAGGAGTATTTTGAGGGCATCATCTTTACTGATGAATGCGATGCGGAGGCGGCCTACTTTGAGTCTCTATGGCTCGAAGACCAAGAACAGGAGTGGATATAAGCCCCTGCGGGGGCCCGCTATTTTGAGGCCAAACTTTTTGTGTTACGGAGATCAAAATAAAATTCCTGAATTTTTGGCGACACGCCGTAATTCAATTATGTAATGTCAGAGTGTTGTGATATTATTTGGGTATTGATAACGAAAGGAAAGAAATGAAACAACCAAATCTACAAGAACTACTAGACGCTTGCTCCGATTCTATCGTTGCTGATGAAATTACAAACGAGGCAAGAACTCTAATCGCAACGCTTCAAGGTTCAGATAATCGTAGCCAAATTATCTCAGAATTATTCGAGTATTCTTCCAGCCTTGCTTCTATGGTACTTACAAATGTACTTCATGTGTTATACACACACGAACAAGTACAACAACTAATCAGAGCGCAAGAACAGGCTATGGCCGATGAACTAACAAATGAAATATCACAATTCCTAGGAGGTAAATAATATGAGCGCTAAAATGATTAAAAGAACAACAGTAGTATTTGAGCATGAAATATCTCTAGAACAATTCCCACAACTACTAAACTATTCAGAAGAACAATTAACAGAGTTACTTAATGGTGCCGTAGTTTCTATGTTCGCCCTTAAAGAAAGAGAAGCAGAAATTAACGAGCACGGCTCACACAGTTTCATTAGAGTAAAGGAGGTAATTTAATGGGAAGAAATTTTGCAGAAGCATTGTCAAATACTGAAGGATTAGGTATGGAGGATGCAATTGCTATGCATCTTCAAGGTAATCATTATCCACCAATTCCAGTTGAAATGGTGACAGCATGCATGCAGGCTATTGCTTGCTATAACAATGAATTCGATATGGATTTACCTATTGCTCTACCCGAAATTGACGGATTCCAGGTAACTTATAAAGGCAGAACAACTGCACCTGCATGGTCAATTATTGAACAGCATCATCTGCATCCTTGGCTATTTGATTACTATAGCGACTATCCAGAAGAAGATGAAGACTAGTGGCAATTTGCATATCGTGTGACAATGAAGGCACTCACAAAATAATTACCAATTCTTTTTATCTTACAGGAACTTGGTATTGTTGTGAGTGTCACGGCCAATGTAATTGTAAATGTGACTGCGGGTGTAAAGACTAGATCAGCGAGCCTAAAGCTGCCCCCTATTTTGAGCGCAAAAAATATTTTTTACGAGTGTGATATAAATCACCCGAAAATTGACAAATAGATTTGCCAAATGTCGGTGGTTTAGTGTATTATTTACCTATAACTCAATAAAACTACTACGAAAGGAAACAATGTCCAAAGGCAAAGCGATAAATGTAAAAATCGCTACAACTAAAGTAATCAAAGCACTAGAAACCAAACTAGCGCAAATCAAGAAACAATACGCTGAACAAGATGCTCTTGAGGCTAAGTATCAAAAGGCTCTGGAAAAGTGGAAAAAAGAATTGTTAGAGTTCGCTCTTGGCAATATCAAAAAAGCCACAAATGTTCGTACTAATTTCAGTAGTTGGAGTAACAAAGCAAACATTGATTTTGATATTCCATTAGACGGATTAGATTTTCCAAAAGAACCTAAGCGTGATTTTGAGCAACTACACCCTCACACATATAGCGAGATGGTAGAAGAAATTGAGAACGCAATTCGTATTCTCAAAATGACGGACGAGGAAGTTGTAAGCACAAGCACATACAACGCTATCGCTCGTTATCTATAAGTTTCCTATACGCCCCTCTTTGGGGTACACGGGAATGAACCTTCCTGAGCAAGAAGCCAAACTGCTCACCAGATTTCATCTCTGTGTTCAAGGCAGATTTATCTGCGAAAGTCCCCTGAGATGACCTTCCTGAGCAAGAAGTAAAAAGGCTCCCTCACCTAGGCACGTGAAGGCTAAACTGCCTACAACATCCCTACTAAAGAAAGCTACAAAATGAGAAACAGATATCGTATAGAAATCTTTGACGAGATCAGATCTAACGATTTAACTATCTATTCAGAAACAGCTGTAGACAATGATTATTTAAGAGATATTGTTTTCAGTAATCTACGCAACTTTCAAGGAAATCTAAATGCGTTTGTTTTTGATAATAAGACAAAAAAGAAAACGACATACCTAACCCTACCGCTTGAAACGGTTAACTTAATTAATTCAAAAGCAATTGATGCAGCTGAGCTCATGGGACTAAAATCCTAGGGCTCAGCCCACAAAAACGTGGGTGAGAAATATCACATACGAGCCGTGTTAAAAGATCCCCCAATTGTCGTACCATTCGTGTATAATTCAATTAACGAAAGGCGGCCATGAAACTAAAACGCTCTAATGATAGGAAAGTAACTAATGCAGTCTCCAAGAATGGAAAAACACCCGCTATTGCTAATACTTTTGGGCTACCTGCTGGCAAAGACTTCTCATGTCCTGGCGCTACTAGCATATGCGAGAGTGTCTGCTATGCAGGAAAACTCGAAAAACTCTACAAAGGAGTAAAAGCCGTACTATTGCATAACTGGGAATTGTTACGCAATGCAGATATGGATACCATGCTACTTTTAATTGATGAGATGATTGTTGATTTTATTGCAGATTGTGAAAAGAAAAATGCGCCTAAACTCTTCCGTATCCACTGGGATGGCGATTTCTTTAATGAAACATACACACACGCATGGAGACTAGTAATCATGAACCATCCAGACGTAAAATTCTGGGTCTATACTCGCGTAAAGTCTTCTGCCGAGATTCTTCAAGGCTTAGAGAATTTATCCGTTTACTATTCTACCGATTCTGAGAATAAAGAAACCGCTCAAGAATTATCTGGTAAGGGCGTAAAACTCGCATACCTTGCAACTACTTTTGCAATGGCTAAAGAAGATATGCTAAACCTAATTGGAAAAACTGGCGTTAAGTGTCCTGAGAATAATAAAAAAATACCGCTTATTTCTGTTAACGGCTCCGCCTGTGTTACATGCGGGCAATGCGTATATGAAAGAAACGATATTCTCTTCTCTGCCTCTAAAAAATAGGGGCAGAGCTAGATCGGCCCGCAAAACTGTGGGGCAAATGTCCGTTTTACGCAGATCAAAATAAAATTCCCAAAAACTAATCTTGTCAATGTCAGTCGAATCTGCTACAATTCATCTAAACAATCGAAAGGATAAAAATGGCTCATAACCTAGAAGAGCAAGACGGTCAAGTTGCGTTTGCATTACGTGGCAAGCCTGCATGGCACAATCTTGCAAATCGTATTTTCTCAGAAGATGAGGAAGTATCAACCGCTGATATGCTTAGAGAAGCAAAACTAGATAATTGGAATGTTCGCCTCGAAAGCGTTACCGATTATCTTCCAGAATCTTATCGCTCTATTGATGAGAATTTATTGGTAGTTAGAACAAATCCGTTTGATGGCGGAACTGATGTTCTTTCAGTTGTAGGTTCTCGATATAAAGTAGTTCAAAATGAAGAACTATTCTCGTTCGCTGATAACATTCATGATGGCAATACTGATGTTCGATGGGAGTCTGCTGGCTCTTTGAAAAAGGGTAAAGTAGTATTCGGCTCTCTCGATATTCCCCGCTCAATGGTTCTAGACCCACAAGGCGCTAATGATACAACCAAATTGTATCTTATCGTTTGGACATCTCATGATGGTTCCGTTGCGGTTCAGGCAGCGATTACACCTGTTCGTGTAGTTTGCCAAAACACATTGAATCTTGCTATGCGTAACGCTAAGCAATCATTCAAAATTCGCCATACACAATCTGTTGATGGTCGAATTCAAGTTGCTCGTGAGACTCTTGGTCTCGCTCTTGGCTACTTTGATGAGTTTGAAAAAGAGGCTCAATCTTTATTCAATCAATCAATCACCGATAAGCAATTCTCAGACCTTATCAAATCTATTTATCCTAAGCCACAAGGTGAGGGAAAGAATGTGCTAAAGCGTTGGGAGAATAAAGTAATTCTTCTAGATGACCTTTATCATAATTCACCTACCAATGCTAACATCAAGGGTACAAAATGGGGTGCGCTAAACGCAATCACCGAGCGCCTTGATTATTTCCGTTCAGGTCGTAAGGGTAATTCAGATTCACTTATGGCTAGCGCAAGCGGATTTGACCCAGTAATTACTGCCGAGAAGAATAAGATTCTTCAAGCCGTAAAGGCGCTATAAGCGCAACACCTAGGCACGTGTATAAACTGCCTGCTGGTCCGTTAGCTCAGTTGGTTAGAGCGCTACCCTGTCACGGTAGAGGTCGTGGGTTCAAGTCCCATACGGATCGCTGGCCCGTAAAGACTAGGGGTCGTGTCAATGTGTTACGAATCACAAAAAAATTCCCCTGAGAAGTGGACAAATGTCAGTCCAGTGGTGTACACTTCTCCTATAACAACGAAAGGAAAAACATGTACCAAGAACACAATCCAGTTCAGCCAGTTCAGGTCCAGGAGTTTGAAGTTCCTGTATTTATGGAACAATTAAATTCCAAAATTGCGAGCCTGGAAGAGCAAGTTAAGATTGCCACAGAAAGAGCAAGTCAGCATTTTAATTTCTACAAAAACCTACAAGAAAACATTCGTGCGTTCTTTGAGGAACATCAAGTAGATGATAGTTTCAGATTTAATCTTGATGAGGCCAATTCTTTCTTAGCAGAAAATTCTATCGAAACCTTTAAGCGACTTTACAGAGTTCGATTTGAAATTACTGGCGAAATAGAAGTAGAGGCAGAGAACGAAGAAGAAGCACAAGAACTAGTCAATGAACTAGAAGTAACCCACTGGTCCTTTGATGTAACATCTTGGGAATCTGAAGCAACTGGTGCGTGGTTGGCATAATGTACTATAAACTACGGGCACGGGATAAGGTCTCATTTAATGGGGCCTTATTCAACGCAGAGATAAATGGATTAGACCCAGATAATTTTAACATCAGCCAAAATATATTTGATATTGGAACTGGTCAAGTTGAAAAGGTTTACCGCTTGATTTCTAAGTACAATTTAGATATACTGGTGGAATCAGATTATGCGCCGAACCAATACGCATATCTTCTAGAAAGGTAATTATGTCGGACAGTTATCAAGAAGGCTACGCAGACGGATATAAGTTTGCTCGTGATGAAATTATTGACAAGTTGCGAGAGATTGATATCGATGATATTGACGGATGGTTATTAGATAAACTATCTGACATGATTGAGAGCAACAGGATATGACAGAAGAATGGATCGGCTGCGATAAATGTTCAGTTGCACAGGCTAGGTATCTATTGAAGGGGATTGACGGGGAGCTGTATTTCTGTCACCACCACTACAATGCATACAAACAGGGACTAGACAAATGGTCCTATGAGATGATAGAATTGAACAAGAAGGAAGAAGTACCCAATTTAGAAAAGGCGGAATAACATGGGAGACAGAGCAAATTTCGGATTCGTACAACCTAACGGTGACACGATTGTATTGTATGGACACTGGGCAGGAAATGGAATGCTAGCCAATTTGGCGGACGCCGTTTTCAAGGCTCAGAACCGTTGGGGTGACCCCTCATATGCTACACGTATTGCAATCTCACACATGATTGGCAATGAATGGACATCCGAAACTGGATGGGGCCTGCATGTCAACGAGATTGGCGACAACGAGCATAGAATTCCAATTGTTGACTTTCAACAACAGACATTCAGTCTTCACGAGGAAGACAGTTTTAGTAATCTAGATAATAAGGTCAGGGGTGTAAAAAACGAGCCTAAGTTCACCATGGATTTAGAATCGTTTATGCACAAATACGGAGACGTTGTAGTAGGCGTTTGACATACCAGGCCTAATTATTCTATAATAGGAATAGGCTTCCCAGGGCCTATTTTAAATAGTGGTGCCGCTATTAGGATATTCTCCGAGTGGCTAAGTAAAGCAGCGTTCTTCCTTTCGTTGGCTAGCAGCCCTATTGATATTAATCCCCACAGGTATCAGCTGTGGGGATCTATTTTGCCCATAAAAAAATAGGGTAACAATTTTCTTTTACGGAGTCAAATTAAAAATTCCCGAAATTTGTGATATCGATCACTTGAATTTGGCTGGACAAATGTCAGTCCTTTGATATATAATTTACATAACGACAACGAAAGGAATCCAATGCCAAATTGGGTATTCAATACCTTGACAATTCAAGGTAATAAATCAGAAGTAGATTATATCAAAGATAAACTAAATGAGCCATATACTATGGAGCATAAGTCTTGGAATCCTAAGACACAAACAATGGAACTTGCTACTAGTACTTATTCCAATCCTGTATTTTCATTTTGGAATATAACCCGTCCCGAAGATTTAGAAGCATATAATACAACACCCGAGCATACAATAGGCCAAACAATATCTGAAATGTTTTCAGGTAATGATTGGTATTCTTGGAATGTAAGAAATTGGGGAACCAAATGGGATGTTGCTGTTGGTGATAGTAATGAATATCCCGATACGGTATTAGTTGAGCATAAGTCAGAAGGTGAAGACCAATGGCTTGTATATAAATTTGATACTGCTTGGTCCCCTCCTGTTTCTGCATTAGAGAAATTATCTGAATTAGTTCCTAATTGTGTAGTAACTTTAGATTGGCAGGAAGAGCAGGGATTTGGTGGACAAATGGAATTTGTTCGAGGTGATGTAACTGCTGAATCTGATTATGAATCTAGATGTTATGACTGTGATGCAATTGACACAATGGAATACTGTGAAAATGACTGTGGTCAAATTTGTTCTAAATGTAATAATCTTGGTGAAGCCGACCTAGATTGTGTTGCAGAATGTCAGGACCATAAGATATACTTGGACTCCGAGCATGTTCCTGATTATAGAATGGAGCAAATCAAATGAGCGAATGTGATGTTTGTGAGGCCCCTGACGGGGCCCCACATTGTGACTGTGGACAATGCGATTGTGGAGAGGCGGACCTATGAGTTTCTTAGATGAAGAAAACCAGCAAGTTGTAGATCTAATTATTCAAGAAGTTGCTGAGGTATTATTTGAAGAATGGAATAATGCCAATTTAGATGAAGGCGATCTTTATGCCGATTATCAAATTCTAAATCATGCAGGAAGCAATTACTTATTTGGTAGATTTAATCAACACTACGATTTGAAACCAGGCGATGAATATTATATTGAATGGGATGAGGAGGCATAATGCTAGGTTATACTGAACAAGATTTGAACGATATGATTAATGGTATAGCGGTTTCCCTGGATGCGACAAATCCTGAAGAAACTGATATAATTAGGCAATTAACAATGGCAAATGATTTCTTACAAGGCCTTTGGGCGGAAGGATATTTTGACTAATGAATTCATTAATTGAATATATTAAAGCATACGCTATTAGTTTAGAACAAGATGCAGATAAACTAGAAAACCTAAAACGTAATTTTGAAGGTGATTATGATTCAGAGGAGTATGAGAACCTAGTCCTTGATGACCATTATAATACTGGGGAACTTATGGCTACCCGCCACATATTGTCAGTGGCTCGTGATATGATTGCAGACCAAGGAAAGGAAGACTAATGGACGACTTAATTCTAAAGCCTCATCTACAGAAGCAGCTGGAGGCTGGAATCGACCCGCTGGATATCATGCATGGCGAGCTCAAAAATTTAATGTACGAGGCTGAGCAAGAATTTAATTTAGCTGTTGAGGAAGAAGAGCGTACTGAGGAAGCAATGGATTCCATGGAACGCAAGTACTGGGAGGGTCAACTCGAAGCTCTTGGTATGGTATATGCATTAACATATAAACTATCTTTTGCGAGAGGGGAATAATGAAATTCAAAGTATATGGTCGTAAGCACCAGGACTATACCATTGTTGTGAATGCTCCAAATGCTACTGAGGCAATCAAAATGGCAAACAACCTCGAAACCCACCTTTGGACCGAGATTGAAAATGATGACATCATTGAAGCAATTGATGTAGCTGAATATGAATTGGGGAATAGATAATGCAACTAACTAATCAATTTATTCAAAATGAACTTAGCAAGGCTCAGGCCTTGCTTTGGGGTGGATCAGAGACAGAAAACATCGAAGCTCATAATATCATAGCTGCATTACTAGTAGATGTTGAAAAAAATTCCTAAACAGGGGCGGAAATTCCTGTTTACGGAGATAACTAAATATAGGCGGAACCCTATTTACAAATTCGTGTAAATAGGATATAATTAATAAAGATCTAGAAAGGATCATACAAATGACAACAAAGCGCGAATATCTCAAGTCCAAGGGCATCACCGTTGGAGCCCGTGGCCGTTTCTCAGGAGCTGCGAAGCAAGCCATCCAGGAAGCTCTTCAAAAGGGCGTAACCTTCACAGATGAGAAGGCACCTCGCAAGTAACCTACCAGGTCGGAGGGGTGTACAGGGAAGACTTGTCACCCCTCCTTTTATTTGGTACAATCAAAGGTTCGAGAGGCGGATATGAAAAGTAGAAAAACAGAAGAAGAAAAAGTAGTAGAGATACTTGCTAAGTTATTAGACAACCATTGGTTCAATCCAAGGGTATTCGCAAATCTAATTGTTAATGAATATCCATTATATACCCAAGATAAATTAACTGAATTGTTGGTAGAAATTGTAAAGTATCAACGTCAGCGATATAACACAGAAGTAGAACACGGTATCACCTCCGCTGGTCTCGCATTCTCAGACCTACTAGGAGATGTAATTACAGGATGGGAGGTCCCACATGGCAGGTAAAGGACGTTCAGGACCACGAGCCAAGGATAAAGACCACACCTGGCAGATGACAAAGAAAATTATAGATCGGCGGAAGCTAGAAAAACAAAAAGATCTTGATCTATATAATTCCCTATGTGGTCCAGTAACTATAACATATATAAACAACAAATAAAATAAACAATCTTCCCTTATGCACAAGCTATTAAACTTGTGCATATTTTTATGTGCAAAATAAGGGCCAAATTTCTGCTTTACGAACCAAATTAAAAAAATCCCTCAAATTTACATAGAAATAGATCAATATGTCGACAAATCTATATAGAATTATAGCAATTTAGGTCTAAATAGATCAGAATTTAGGCGAAATATGGGCCAAATTTATGCTTTACGAGAGCATATAAAATGTCCCAGAATGCCCTATATGTCCTATATGGAGCAAAATGGAGGATTATGGGGGTTTATGGGGATTCGCTCAATTACACATATATAAATTTGTCGATATATCTATAGCATTCAGAACAATATCTATAGTGAATTTACCTATAGACTAATCTCTAGAATGGTCTTTAAAGGGCTTATAAGGCCATTTAAGAGGACGGGGTGAATCTTTGATAGTGTTCTCTTTTGGCTTATTTTTAGAGCTCTCTATCAATTTTCCATTGATGTTTAATTGCTCTATATAGCCAGTAAGAACTCTATCGTAGTTATTAGACAATTTACTGTACTTTGAGTATAGTTTGATATATAGGGTTATACCATGTATATACAAGAGAGTGATTAGTATAGAGAGAATTATTGCTATCTTTGTTAGCCCGTCCAAGTTATTCATATTTCTCCAATAGGTGATCCATAGACTCTATAAAACTTTCATTTGGAATGTCATTAAAATAAATTAGTGATTTATCGACATTAGCAATATATCCTCGCCAACCATCTTCATCCTGCCATAAAGCCATACCTTTAATATAATCATCATTCATCAACAATTGAACCTCCTTCATCCATTAAAGGAATCATAGCTCTTACAAAGTCTAAAGTTTCTGTACATGGTTTACATAACCATAATAACCCGCCAAAATCGTCTTCCCAAGCGTAGCTTCCTTTTCTTAGGCAATAATTACATGTGAACATATTCATTATTTATCTCCTATTGTTGATCCAGTATGGATCATGGGGTTCTCTTCCGCCGTCGCACTTTTCGCACTTTCTGTCGAATTAGGACTAATATTAGATATATAATAGCCATTAGATTCTAATACGTGCATAATGAAACGAGCCATCTGTCTAGGCTCATCAGGTAAGCCATACTGATATTGCCTGTATAGGCCCTCCTGGAGCACGTAGAATGGTGTTTTCTCGATACTGCTAGATCCCATCTTGGCCCTGTCCAGATTCTACACTAATCTTAGATACTTCTGGATGCCAATGTTTCTTAGAAGACAATAGCCAAATTAAGTCTTTGATTCGCTGTTCTTTTTCTCTAATTCTTTTATTATTCTTTGATGCTCGCTTCATTCCTTTTTCAGTTAGGTTCTTATTACTTTTTCGCATTTGTATCCTTCATGATAAATTCAGCGGCATCAGGGTAACCCGCCTCAACTAATTGATCTGCTATTGTTTCACGTTCTAATTTACTGGCCTTAGTACATCCACTGCAAGGACACTTCCAATTTGTTTTTTTATAGCTAATTTGATCTCTAGGTGGTCTTAGATGATCTGTCTCAGCAGTCTGTAAATCCATTATTCCGCCATTCACTCATATATTTCATTATAGTATATGTAAATATTCTAGTCAACCACATTTAGGACATTGTATTTTACTGTGCACACATGAAGGTAATTTTCGGTAAATACTAAATTCATTTAACCAAGATATAATGACTGGTGGTGTTGTATTACAATGGTTAGC
>Ga0075471_10001652_pt1 | contig 14702 bp, 16 predicted proteins | sample DEB19_08_DNA_2_FD_74787 | JGI IMG/M metagenome (GOLD analysis project Ga0075471, IMG submission 74787) | Aqueous microbial communities from the Delaware River and Bay under freshwater to marine salinity gradient to study organic matter... | ecosystem: Environmental > Aquatic > Marine > Coastal ... | reverse complement strand
GGCAACACCACGGCCGTGCTCGATGGTGATCTCGATCAATTTCTCGAGGCCTCGCTGAAGGCGGGCCTGTAGCGCGGAGCATTTTGACGATGAGCGACACGCAAGCCCCAGAGGGTGCCGCGGCACCACCGGAAGACGAGAACAAACTCATTGCGGAGCGTCGCCACAAGCTGTCGGCGCTGCGCACCGCTGGCACGCCGGCGTTCCCCAATGATTTCCGACGCGACTCGCTCGCCTCCGAGTTGCATCTGGGCTTTGGTGAAATGGAGGGCGCCGCGCTCGAGGCGCAGGCGATCCGGGTATGCGTCGCCGGGCGAATGATGCTGCGTCGCATCATGGGCAAGGCGAGCTTCGTGAAGATCCAAGACTCCTCGGGGCAGATCCAGCTCTTCTTGCAGCGCGATTCGCTCGGCGAGCATTACGAGGCGTTCAAGGGCTGGGATATCGGCGATATTTTGGGCGCCGAGGGTACGCTCTTCAAAACGAAGACGGGTGAGCTCTCGGTGCGGGTCGAGTCGCTGCGTCTGCTCGTGAAGTCTTTGCGGCCGCTGCCCGACAAGTGGCACGGTCTCGCCGACACCGAAGCGCGTTATCGCCAGCGTTACGTCGATCTCATCATGAACGAGGAGAGTCGGGGGGTGTTTCGCAAGCGCACGCGGCTCGTGCGTTATCTGCGCGACATGCTCGACACGCTCGGGTTCATGGAAGTCGAAACGCCGATGATGCAACCCATTCCGGGCGGCGCGACGGCGCGGCCGTTCGTCACGCACCACAACGCACTCGACATCGACATGTATCTGCGCATCGCCCCCGAGCTTTACCTCAAGCGGCTCGTCGTGGGTGGCTTCGAGCGCGTCTATGAAATCAATCGCAACTTCCGCAACGAGGGGCTGTCGACGCGACACAACCCCGAGTTCACGATGCTCGAGTTATACCAGGCGTATGCCGACTACCACGATCTCATGGATCTCGTAGAGCGGATGATGCGCGGCGCGGCCGAAGCGGTGGTGGGGGCGCTCGAGTTCGATTCGCAAGGGCGTCGGTATGATCTTTCGAAGCCGTTCGCACGCATTTCGGTGGAAGACATCATCCTGCGTGAAAACCCGAGCCTCGAGCGCTCGAAGTTGCGCGATGTCGCTTACTTGCGCGCGGCATGCGAAAAGCTCGGCATCGCCTGGAAGCCGGGCGATGGCGCGGGCAAGCTGCAAATCGAAATCTTCGAGAAGACCGGCGAGCACACGCTGCAAGATCCGACCTTCGTCTATGCCTATCCGGCTGAAGTGTCACCGCTCTCGCGGGCCAACGATGCCGACCCTTTCCTCACGGATCGCTTCGAGTTCTTCGTCGGTGGACGCGAGCTCGCCAACGGGTTCTCTGAGCTCAACGATGCCGAGGATCAGGCGGCGCGATTCCACGCGCAGGTGGCACGTAAGGAATCGGGCGACGACGAGGCGATGTTCTACGATGCCGATTACGTTCGTGCGCTCGAGTACGGCATGCCTCCGACGGCGGGACTCGGCGTCGGCATCGATCGGCTCGTGATGTTCTTGACGGACTCGCCGTCGATCCGCGACGTGCTGCTTTTCCCGCAGATGCGACCGGAGTAAGGCGCTGACTCGGCGGCTACTCCGGTAGCGCGTAGCTCATGGGTAGGGCGACGACCGTGAGCGTCGGCGTGTCGTTCGCACTACCGGCAGGCTCGGGCGTAGCAGAGCCGAAGTTCGTGACCGCGAGACATTCGATTCCCTGAGATCCTTGAGCAACGTTCACGATCTGCGCGGAGCGAGTCGAGCTGCCGTCGATCAACTTCACTTTTTGTCCCGGTTGCAGCGCGTTGGAGTGATGCAGCGCATCAACGGGTTTCGGCGCCTCATCAGGCCAGGTGGTCGCGGTGACTCGAAATCTTTGAGCACGACGCTTCACGCGACCTCGATAATGGGCGCGCGCGATGACTTCCTGCCCGGTGTAGCAGCCTTTCGTAAACGAAATGCCGCCGAGGGCATCGAGGTTCAGCATTTGCGCCACGAATTCACCGCGCGTCGATTCGGTGATCTCAGGTAGACCTGCCGCGATGTCGGCGAGCTGCCAAGCGGTTATCGCTTTGGCGTCGCTCACGTTCGGATCGCTCACGTTCGGCCCGCTAACGTTCGGTTTGCTCGCATTCGCGTCGCTCGAGCTAGGCCGCAGTCGAATCACCCGACCATCGGCAGCGTGACGCCACGAGATCTCCGTGCCGTCGACGCGAGCACTCCCCACGGCGGCGGGTAAGGCTGCGTCGTGAGTCATCCCTTCGATGATCCAGTTCGCCGACTCGTCGGTGAGCGTGGCTTTGGCGCGAAGGAGAAATTTGCGCAGCGTGGCGAGCGTATCGCCGAGCAGGATGCGCGGCAGCACACAGAGCACATCGTCAGTGCCCAAGGGAACGAGGCGCAGCAGCGCCACCAGGCGACCTTGCGGGTTATGCAGACCTGCGAGTTCGACGCGATCGGCGGCGAGACCGATGACGTCCTGAGAGAGCTGCCCGTTCAAGAATTTTCGAGCGTCAGCGCCACGCACGGCGAGGATGCCGAGGTGGGGGAGGGCGATGGGGCGTACGGGGGTGTGATCCACGGGAGCTGTTAAAAAAATGCTGTGAAAGACCGTCTGTTAGAGCGGGAATTGTGCATCAAGTTCAGGGCCTTGCCTGTGGTCTTGATGCAACGATTCTGGCATCATTCAGACCTGATGCAGAACGATCCTCAGGGGGAAGATCGGCCCGCGTCCGCGGCCCGATCGTTGCCCGAAATCTCTGTTGAAGCCAACCCGCCCTCGGGGTTGATCGAGCCCGTGGTCGTCACCGAGATCGGTGGACCCAAGGGGCCAGAGCCCACTCGCTTCGGCGACTGGGAGAAGAACGGCCGCTGCATCGATTTTTGATCACACGGGAACCCTTCAGCGATGCGCCAACGTCCCCTGTCTCCCCATCTCGGTGTGTACAAGTTCGCGTACACCATGGCGACCTCGATTGCGCACCGCGCCTCGGGCATCGTCCTCTCCGTCGGTCTTCTCGCTCTCGCAGGGTGGTTGATCGCTGCCGCGAGCGGCCCTGAGTCGTACGCCCTCGCAGTCGCGCTACTCGGCGGCGCGTTCGGTCAGCTGTTGCTCGCCGGATGGCTGGTCGCGTTCAGTTACCACTTGTTCAACGGACTGCGTCATCTCAACTGGGATCTCGGGCGCGGTCTCGAAAAGTCCGAGGCGCGACGTAGCGCAGGGCTCGTTGTCCTTGCCACGTTGCTACTTGCCACGGCATTCATTTACGCCGCGTTCTTCGCGGGGGTGCCGCGATGAGTCTGCGTAGCCCACTCGGTAAGGTGCTCGGTCGCGGTTCGGCGAAGCAGGGCGTGAGCCACTGGTGGGTGCAGCGCGTTACCGCGATCGCGCTCATTCCTCTGACGTTGTGGTTCGCGTATCAGCTTATGCATCTGCCGACTGCGAACTACGACGAAGTGCGTGCTTGGGTGGCCTCGGGGCTCAACCCGGTGTGGTTGCTGCTCTTCATAGGCGCGGTTGCTTGGCACTCTGCGCTCGGCGTGCAGGTGGTGATCGAAGACTACATCCCGAAGAAGGGTGCGAAGGTCTTGGCACTGCTCGCCAGCACGTTCCTCCATATCGTCGTGGCGGTGGCCGGCAGCTTTGCCGTGCTGCGTATCGCGTTCACCACTTTTTCTGCGGGATGATCCGAGATGGCTTCGTACACGTTCATTGATCACACCTACGACGTCGTCGTAGTCGGCGCCGGCGGCGCAGGTTTGCGCGCGACGCTAGGGCTCGCCGAAGCTGGGCTCTCGACCGCCTGCATCTCCAAAGTATTCCCGACGCGCAGTCACACGGTGGCGGCCCAAGGGGGTATCTCGGCCGCGCTCGGCAACATGGGCGAGGACGACTGGCGCTATCACTTCTACGACACCATCAAAGGCTCCGACTGGCTCGGCGACCAGGATGCGATCGAGTTCATGTGCAAAGAGGCGCCCGCCGCCGTCATCGAGCTCGAGCACTATGGTGTGCCGTTCTCGCGTACACCCGATGGCCGCATCTATCAGCGGCCTTTCGGTGGCATGACGACCCAATACGGCAAGGGCATCGCACAGCGCACCTGTGCGGCGGCCGACCGAACGGGCCATGCCATGTTGCACACGCTTTATCAGCAGTCGATCAAGAACGAAGCCGAGTTCTTCATCGAATATTTTGCGATCGATCTCATCATGGAAAACGGCGAGTGCCGTGGCGTGATCGCGCTCAATCTCGCCGAGGGCACGCTGCACCGCTTCCGTGCTCACCTCGTCATTCTCGCCACGGGTGGCTATGGTCGCGCGTACTTCTCATGCACGTCGGCGCACACCTGCACCGGTGATGGCGGCGGCATGGCGCTGCGCGCCGGTTTGCCGCTGCAAGACATGGAGTTCGTGCAGTTCCATCCCACCGGCATTTACGGCGCGGGCTGTCTCATCACCGAGGGATCGCGCGGAGAGGGCGGTTATCTCACCAATTCGCGCGGCGAGCGTTTCATGGAGCGCTACGCGCCGAACGCCAAAGATCTCGCCTCGCGCGACGTCGTCTCTCGTTCGATGACGATCGAGATCCGTGAGGGTCGAGGTGTCGGCAAAGATGCCGATCACATCCACCTGCACCTCGAGCATCTCGGACCGGATGTCATCAAACAGCGTCTTCCGGGTATCGCCGAGACGGCGCGTATCTTCGCTGGCGTCGACGTCAACAAAGAACCGATCCCCGTATTGCCGACCGTGCACTACAACATGGGCGGAATTCCCTGCAATTACCACGGCGAAGTCGTCACCATGAAAAATGGTGATGCCGATACGGTGGTGCCGGGCCTGATGGCGGTCGGTGAGGCGGCGTGCGTATCGGTGCACGGCGCCAATCGCCTCGGTTCGAACTCGCTGCTCGATCTCGTGGTGTTCGGTCGCGAGGCGGGGCGTCACGCGGCCTCGATCGTCAAACCGGGCCAGTCGCATAAGCCGCTGCCGAGAGACTCGGGCGACCTCGCACTGTCGCGCCTCGATCGCTTCTTGAACGCGAACGGTAGCAGGCCGACCGCGCAAGTGCGTCTCGAGATGCAGAAGATCATGCAGGCCGATGCCGCGGTGTTCCGCACCGGCAGTTCGCTGCAAGAGGGTTGCGAGAAACTCCAGAAGACCTACGACTCGTTTGCCGATGTGCGTACGAGCGATCGCGGCCTCATCTGGAACACCGATCTCATCGAAACGCTCGAGCTCGACAACCTGCTCGGTCAGGCGATGGCGACGGTCCGTTCGGCGGAGAACCGCAAGGAAAGCCGCGGCGCCCACGCGCGCGAAGACTTCAAAGATCGCGACGATGCCAACTGGATGAAACACACGCTGTGCTGGGTCGATGACAAGGGTCACACCAAGATCGATTACCGCGCGGTGCATCTCAATACTTTGACCAACGACGTCGAGCCGATTCCGCCCAAGGCTCGCACTTACTGATCACCTCAGGATCCCACGACCATGGCCCAGCTTCGACTGCCCGAGAACTCGCGCATCAACCGCAACGGCAAGGTGCACAAGGCGCCCGCCGGTGCGACGAACGTCCGTACGTTCAAGGTCTATCGCTACGATCCCAGCGCGGGCGATAACCCGCGTGTCGACACCTTCGAGGTCGACATGGACAGCTGCGGTCCGATGGTTCTCGATGCGCTCATCAAGATCAAAAACGAGATCGATCCGTCGTTGACCTTCCGTCGTTCCTGCCGTGAGGGTATCTGCGGGAGTTGCGCGATGAACATCGACGGTACCAACACGCTCGCCTGCACCAAGAGCTGCGGCGACGTGAAGGGCGAGGTGAAGATCTACCCGCTGCCGCATATGCCGGTGGTCAAAGATCTCGTGCCCGATCTCACGCAGTTCTACGCCCAGTACGCCTCCGTGAAGCCCTGGCTGCAGTCGCGTACGCCGGCGCCGCCCGATCGCGAGCGCCTGCAGGCGCCCGAGGAGCAGGAAAAGATCGATCGGCCGTCGGCCTGTATTCTTTGTGCCTGCTGCTCGACGTCTTGCCCGAGCTACTGGTGGAACGGCGATCGTTATCTCGGTCCGGCCGCGCTGCTCGCGGCCTACCGATGGATCATCGACAGCCGCGACGATGCCACCGGCGAGCGACTCGATGCGCTGGAAGATCCGTTCCGGCTCTATCGATGCCACACCATCATGAATTGCACCGAGGCCTGCCCCAAAGATCTCAATCCGGCCAAGGCCATCGCCGAGATCAAACTCATGATGGCCGAGCGCGAGCACGCTTGAGCGAGATCGGTCGGCTGCGCTGGCGTTGTCGGCGTGGCATGAAAGAACTCGACGTGCTGCTCGAGCGCTGGTTGGCCCGTCACGGGTCGGCCGCTACGGCCCCCGAAATCACCGCGTTCGAGGCGCTGCTCGACCTGCAAGATCCTGAGCTCGCTCGCTACCTACTCGCGGGCGAACCCCATACCGAGTCGGTCATTCGGAGCGTGATCGAGCGCATCCGAGAGGGGTAACCGCCCATCCGCCAAGCGGTTACACTGCGGCGTATGGGTCCCTTGCGAACTTTTGCGCATTGCTCCGGTCTGATCGGACGCAATGCTCGTGGCCCCTGTAACAGCCTGTGATGCATCGGTCATGAGTACCGAGCAAAGCGATCTCAGCCTGGTGCAACTCGCTCAACGCGGGGATGCCGGGGCCTTTGATGCCCTGGTCCGTCGCTACCAACACAAGGTCGTGAAGCTGGTGTTGCGTTACGTGCGAGACCCTGCCGAGGCAGAGGACATTGCCCAGGAAGCCTTCATCAAAGCCTACCGAGCGTTACCGCGCTTTCGCGGTGACAGCGCGTTCTACACCTGGCTCTATCGCATCGCCATCAACACGGCGAAGAACGTTCTCGCCTCGCGCGGTCGAAGTCCCATTCGATACGAAGTCGATCGGGCGGACGATGACGACTACGACGTGGTAGCCAACTTGAAAGACACCGCCACACCCGAAGCGCTCGCGCTCACCGAGGAGATTCGCTCCACGGTGACGGCTGCGATCGATGCGCTTCCCGAAGATCTACGCACGGCGATCCAGCTGCGCGAACTCGAAGGACTGTCTTACGAAGAGATTGCGGCCGCCATGGAGTGCCCGGTGGGGACCGTGCGCTCCCGAATCTTCCGCGCTCGCGAGGCGATCGACGCCCGTTTGCGTGACGTATTCGATGGCGGGCTTGGGCGGGGAGAGGTGATCGGATGAGCATCAAGGACATCGAGGAACGGGAAAGCCAGCTATCGGCCATGTACGACGGCGAATTGCCGCAGGCCGAGTGCGAGCTCGTCGCAAGACGGTTGTCTCGCGACGAAAATCTTCGGCGCAGCTGGGAGAATTACGCACTGATCGGCGCTGCGATGCGTAGCGAACAGATGGCCGGACATCGGCTCGCACCGAAGGTGGCCGCAGCGATATCGCGTCGCGAGACCGCCGAAAGCGGTGCCTCGGGTCGGTCGACCCGATCGTCGAGAGCTTGGTCGCGTTGGGCGGTGCCGCTCGGCAGCGCGGGTCTTGCCGCCTCGATCGCCGTGATCGGCGTGCTCGGGATGTTCTGGTTGGGTGGGGGCGCGAGCAATCCCGTGGCGAACAAGACCGAGACCGCGACCGCCAGCACGGTCAAAGAAATTGTGATTCCGGCGGTACCTCAAGATCGAACGATCGTCGTGGCCTCGGCATCGCCGGCCTCGCGTGCGAGGGTGGCCGATGTCACGCGGGCGAAGCCTGCGGCGTCCTCGAACGCCGAGCCTGAGAGCTATGTCACGCCGCCGCTACGAGAAGGGGGAGTGGCTTCGGCAGCCCCTGCGTTTGAACTCGCGGGCTACGTCGGTGCGCATAGCGCGGTATCCGCCCCGATGATGCGTCACTCGGCCATTTCTGCGGTGATTGCGACGCCTCAGCAGGCCGTCGCCGTCGTGCCGATGTCCGAGGCGCCTCGGTGAGCACGCCGCGACGGCAGCGGATTGTGCAGCGATGGCGCATTGCGTTCGTCGTGGCATTGGTTGCACCCGTTGCAGCCTTGGCCGACGACGCGCGCGAGTGGCTCGAGGGCATGAATAGCGCACTCGCCGAAAAAAGTTACGAAGGCACGTTTTTCCATGAGCGGGGTGGCGTATCGGAGTCGCTCCGCATTCACCATCGAATTCGCAAGGGGGAGGTCGCCGAGCGTCTCGTGTCGCTCGATGGTTCGGGTCGCGAATTCATTCGTTTAGGCGATGAACTTTCGTACGTCTTGCCGGACCAGCGCACCATTTTGATCGAGCGCCGCCCGCGCACTGGTGGGCTGTTGCCGAGTTTTCCGCGATTCGACGACCGTACGGCGCGTTTTTACCGACTCGAGCCCGTGCAGCGAGCGCGTTTCAACGATCGGGATGCACGACTCGTGACCCTAGTGCCCCTTGATCCCTATCGCTACGGCTTTCGCGTCTGGATCGACAGTCGCACGAAGTTACCGCTCAAATCCGAACTCTACGATCGTCGCGGCCAGGTGCTCGAGCGCATCGCGTTTGCGAGTCTGCAGGTCTCTCGGGATATTCCAGATTCGACGTTCATGCCGGGAGTGTCGACCGAAGGCTTTCGCCGCATCGAGAGTGATCGGAGCGTGCGCGTGCGCACGGTCAACGACCCTGGCGCAATCTGGAATCTGCGCACCGCGCCGCGTGGATTTCGCCTGACCCAGCGTGCTCGGCAGACTTTGCCGGGCGCCGAGGAGCCTGTCTCCCATCTCGTACTCTCCGATGGTCTCGCTTCGGTGTCCGTGTTCATCGGTGCGAGGCTGCCGCCGAAATCGGCCAAAGAAATCGCGATCGAGCGACAGATCGGGGCTTCGACGGCGTTTTCCACATTCATCCATGGGCATCATGTGGTGGTGGTGGGCGAGGTGCCCGTACAGACCGCCAAGTTGATCGCATCCGAGCTCAGTCCTGAGGAGCCCGGTAAGCCACAGAGCCCCGCCGAACCCGAGCGCCCCTCGGAGCCCGTGAACCCGTGACCGGCACGGGCGCTCCGCCGGGCAAGCTGACGCTGCTCACTCGCGAGGGTTGCGGGCTGTGCGAGGAGTTCGCCGAGGACCTCGCCCGACTCTCTACGACATTGCCTCTGCCGCCCGTCGAGGCGCTGGATATCGACTCCGACCCCGAGCTTCTGCGTCGCTTTGGACACAAAATTCCCGTGTTGTTATGGGACGGGGTGCCGGTGGCGGTCACTCACCTCGATCCAGGCGAAATCGAGCGCTTGCTGAAGGCGCGCTGATCGGGGATCAAGTCGTCGAACGCAGCGACCGGCAGTCGGTATAATTCGCCGCCTTTGAAAGTCCCGGGGTTGTCTCGGGGGATCACCTCGGAACCGATGCAGAACATCCGCAATTTTTCGATCATCGCTCACGTCGACCACGGCAAGTCGACGCTGGCCGACCGCCTCATCCAGCTCTGCGGGGGTCTTCAGGCCCGCGAGATGCAAAACCAGGTGCTCGATTCCATGGCGCTCGAGCGCGAGCGCGGCATCACGATCAAGGCGCAGAGCGTCACGCTCTATTACAACGCAGCCGATGGTCAGCGTTACCAGCTGAATCTCATCGACACCCCGGGACACGTCGACTTCTCCTACGAAGTTTCACGCTCGCTCGCGGCCTGCGATGGCGCGTTGCTCGTAGTCGATGCCTCGCAGGGCGTCGAGGCGCAGAGTGTCGCCAACTGCTACACGGCGATCGAGCAGGGGCTCGAGGTGTTGCCGGTCATCAATAAAATCGATCTGCCGTCGGCCGACCCTCCGAAGGTCATTCGCGAGATCGAGGAAATCATTGGTATCGATGCTCAGGATGCCGTGCGCGTCTCGGCGAAGACGGGCGAGAACGTGCCCGAGCTTCTCGAGGCGATCGTCCAGCGCATTCCGGCGCCGAAGGGGGATCCTGAGGGTCCGCTGCAGGCGCTCATCATCGACTCGTGGTTCGATAATTACGTGGGCGTCGTCTCGTTGGTGCGCGTCGTCAACGGCACGCTGCGCACGGGGGACAAGATCCGCGTGATGTCCACGGGTCGTGCCTGGCTCGTCGACAAGCTCGGTCGTTTCACACCGAAGTCGATGGCCGCACCGCAGCTGGGTGCGGGCGAAGTGGGATTCGTCATCGCCGGTATCAAGGAAATCGACGGTGCGCCCGTCGGTGACACCATCACTCTCGAGAACAAGCCTTGCTCGACTCCGCTACCCGGGTTCAAGCAGGTACAGCCGCGCGTGTTCGCGGGGCTCTTCCCCGTCAATGCCGACGACTACGAGGCGTTTCGCGATGCGCTCGCCAAGCTTCGCCTGAACGACTCGGCGTTGCATTACGAGCCCGAGGTCTCGGGTGCGCTCGGTTTCGGATTCCGAGTCGGATTCCTCGGGCTGCTGCACATGGACATCGTGCAAGAGCGTCTCGAGCGCGAGTACGATCTCGATCTCATCACGAGTGCGCCGACCGTGGTCTACGAGGTGGGGCTCACCGACGGCACCAGCGAATACGTCGACAACCCCGCTAAATTGCCGCCGCCCAACAAGGTGGTGGAGATTCGCGAACCCATCATCATCGCCAATATTTTGGTACCGCCCGATTACGTCGGTGGCGTGCTGCAGTTGTGCACCGAAAAACGGGGCACGCAAAAGAAAATGCAGTACCTCGCGAACCAGGTGTCGCTGCAGTACGAGCTACCGCTCGCCGAAGTCGTGCTCGATTTCTTCGATCGACTGAAGTCGGCGAGTCGCGGCTACGCCTCGTTCGATTACGAGTTCAGCCACTTCCAGACGGCGCCGTTGTCGAAGCTCGACATCCTCATCAACGGGGACAAAGTCGATGCCCTGTCGATCATCGTGCACCGCGAAAACGCCTATCAACGTGGCCGTGAGCTCGTTGATAAGATGCAGGAGCTCATCCCGAGGCAGATGTTCGAGGTCGCTGTCCAAGCGGCTATCGGAACTCACGTCATCGCTCGTGCCACCGTCAAGGCGTTACGCAAGAACGTGCTCGCCAAGTGCTATGGCGGCGACATCAGCCGTAAGCGCAAACTCCTCGAGAAGCAAAAAGAGGGTAAGAAGCGCATGAAGCAGGTGGGTTCGGTGGAAATTCCGCAGGAAGCCTTCCTCGCGGTACTCAAGGTCGGCCGGAAGTAATCACATGCTCGAATTGCTGATCTCTACGTTGGCACTACTCGCAGTGCCTGTGGCTATCCTTTGCGTGATCGACGACTGGTTCGTCCGTCCGGGGCGACAGCTCGTACTGAAAGACGGTCAACCGTCGCCCGATCCGCTCCTGATGCGCGTGTTGTATGGCGCGCTGCCGATTCTGGTGATCGCCTGGTTTTTCCAATTGATGTCGGCACAGCGTGCCGATTTCAGTCTCGTGCTGATCCTCATCACCTTCGCCTCGGGCGTGGTGTGGGCCATCGATCATTGGGTGCTCGCACCACGTCGACGGGCGGCAGCTCGCGCGGCCGGTCGGCAGATCGAGTCGCTGCAGTTACCCGGAACGGTCGACTATGCGCGCAGTTTTTTCCCGGTGATGGCCGTTCTGCTCGTGCTGCGCTCGTTTTTCTACGAGCCCTATCGCATTCCGTCGGACTCAATGATGCCGACCTTGCTCGATGGCGATTTCATCCTGGTCAATAAATACGCCTACGGCGTACGACTGCCCGTGGTGCATCGCAAGGTGCTCGAGATCGGCTCACCCGAGCGGGGTGATGTAGCGGTGTTCCGTTTTCCGGCGGATCCGGCGGTCAATTACGTCAAGCGCGTCGTCGGCTTACCGGGTGATCTCGTCGAAGTTCGGAACGATCAACTCATCATCAACGGCACGCCGGTACCGCTCGTTCAGCAGGGGCGGTACGAGGACGGTTGCTATCAGAACATGCGTATCGCCGAAGAGACGCTCGATGGTCGTCGGCATGGCGTGCTGCATTGCCTAAGCTCCGACATGCTCGCGGTGCCACCGCTACCTTCGTGCAATCGCAGCATCCCGCAAGGTTATATCTGCAACGAGTCCACCGCCGGCATCAACCCCGATCTCGGTGATCGCGTGATGCAAGTGCCGGAGGGGCAGTACCTCATGGTGGGTGACAACCGCGATAACAGCTCGGATGGTCGCGTCTGGGGCTTTGTCGATGAGTCGCTGCTCGTCGGTCGGGCGAGTGCGATCTGGTTCAACTGGGATCTGCAGCGCAGTGGCGGTCCCGACTGGTCCCGTATCTTCACGAGAATCGAGTGAGCGTACAGCGTCCCGACTGGCCGTCGCGCTGGTTGCAGAAATCTTTGGGCTATGACGCGAAAGATCTGTCGCTGTTCACGGCAGCGCTCACCCATCGCAGCGCTGCGGGACGAAATAACGAGCGACTCGAGTTCCTGGGCGATGCCGTACTCAATATGCTGGTCGCCGAGTTGCTTTATGGGCGTTTTCCAGAGGCTGACGAGGGCGATCTCAGTCGTCTGCGCGCGAGCTTGGTGAGTGCCGAGCCGCTCGCCGGTCTTGCGCATCAGATGGGTCTCGGCGAAGAGCTCAAGCTCGGCTCGGGCGAGCTCAAGACCGGCGGTTTCCGTCGGCAATCGATACTCGCCGATGCGTTCGAGGCGACGATCGGTGCGGTCTATCTCGACGGTGGCTTCGAAGCGGCTCGTTCGCTTGTGCATCGATTGTGGATGCCGCTCGTCGAGGCCTTGCCTCAAGCGTCTGCGCTCAAAGATCCGAAGACGCGACTGCAAGAGTGGCTGCAGTCGCGGGGCCATGGCTTGCCGGTTTATATCGTCGAACATGTCGAGGGCGAACCGCATGCGCAGCACTTCACGGTGCGTTGCGAAGTCGCGGCGCTCGATGTGTCCACCCATGGCGAAGGGTCGAGCCGACGTAAGGCAGAACAGGAGGCCGCACAACGTGTCCTCGAGAAAATCGAGGTGAAGACATGACAGACGCGACGGACATGACGGACGTGACGGATCAAGCAGAATTTAAGGCGGGCTTCGCCGCACTCGTCGGACGCCCGAACGTCGGTAAGTCGACGTTGCTCAATGCGCTCGTGGGCGAGAAGCTCTCGATCGTCACGCCGCGGCCGCAGACCACGCGCCATCGCATCATGGGTCTCGTCAATCGCCCCGGTTTGCAGATCGCCTTCGTCGACACGCCGGGTTTGCATGCCGGCGGTAAGCGCGCACTCAATCGTGCGATGAATCGTACGGCCGCCTCGGCGTTGGTCGATGCCGATCTCGTGGTGTTCGTGGTCGAGGGTTTGCGTTGGACCGAAGAAGACGAGGCGGTGATGCAGCGTATTCGTGACAGCGGTCGTCCGACCATCGCCGTCGTCAGCAAGGCGGATCTCGCACGGCCCCGCGAGCATCTTCTGCCGTTCATTCAGCAGCTCGCCGAGCGTCACCCGTTCCGGGCCATCGTGCCGGTGTCGGCCGCGCGTCAAGAGAATCTCGAAGAGCTCGTGTCGGTGATCGGTCGCGAGTTGCCACAGTCGCCGCAGCTTTTCGACGAATCGGATCGCACCGATCGTGATCTGCGTTTTCGAATCACGGAAACCATCCGCGAAAAACTGACGCTCGAGCTCAACCAGGAAGTGCCATATGGCATCGCCGTAGAGATCGAGCGTATGGAGCGTGAAGTCGATCAGGGTAGCGAGCGCGAAGTCATCCACGCCGTGATCTGGGTCGATCGTGAAGGTCAAAAACCCATCGTCATCGGAGCGGGGGGCGCGCGCCTCAAGCGCGTTGGCAGTTCGTCGCGTCGCGAAATCGTGGCGTTGCTCGGCCGTCGCTGCCATCTCGAACTCTGGGTGAAAGTGCGCGAGAACTGGGCCGACAACGCTCAGGCGCTGCGCACACTCGGACTCGAGTGACGACCGATCATGGGCAAGGGTGGCCGTCGGGTTGATCTCGCGCCGCTGTACGTGATGCATCATCGTCCGTGGCGCGATACGAGTCGCATGCTCGATGTATTCACTCGCGATCATGGGCGTTTGACGCTGTTCGCCCGCGGAGTGCGTGGACCAAAATCTCGCTCCGCATCGTTGTTGCAGCCGTTCCGTTTGTTACTCGCTTCGTGGAGTGGCAGTGGCGATGCGGGTCAGTTGACGCAGGTCGAAGCGGCCGGTGTTCGCGAGGCTGACGGTGCGCTCAAACCGCTGCCGGCGGCGGCGCTACTCAGCGCGTGGTATCTCAACGAGCTCGTCTTGAAGCTCACTACGCGCCACGATCCCCAGCCCTTGGTGTTCGACCTGTATCACCAGAGCCTCGAGCGCTTGCGGGCGGGCGAGGCGATCGCGGCCGTGCTGCGTCGTTTCGAGCGACAGTTGCTCGATCTGCTCGGCTATGGGGTCGAGTTTCGTAGCGAAGCCCGTGAGGGTCAGGCGCTCAAGGACGATGCGTATTATCATTTCCACCCCGAACTCGGCTTCACCGAAGTGTCGGGCGGGGCACAGCAGGGTACGGTCTTTCAGGGTCGTGATCTGCTCGGTATCGCCGAAGACCGATACGACGATGCCGCAGTGCTCGAGACGGCGCGCAGCGTGCTGCGTGTGGCGCTCGATCATGCGCTCGAGGGGCGTGACTTGCGCACCCGAGCCGTGGCACGAGCGGTGATCGGGCGACGTCGCAACAAGGAGACCTAAGGCGTCATGA
>Ga0075471_10001651_pt1 | contig 14704 bp, 30 predicted proteins | sample DEB19_08_DNA_2_FD_74787 | JGI IMG/M metagenome (GOLD analysis project Ga0075471, IMG submission 74787) | Aqueous microbial communities from the Delaware River and Bay under freshwater to marine salinity gradient to study organic matter... | ecosystem: Environmental > Aquatic > Marine > Coastal ... | reverse complement strand
GGGAGTGCTTGAGGGAGAAGACGTTCGAGACCGTCGTTACGCTGTTACTGCTCGGCGGCGCGGCGTTCGGCTGGCATCGTTACCGGGTAAATCCCGCGGAGGCCGAGTACGTTTATCGTTCGGGCTTTTCCATGAGGCCGGAGGAGGAGATCCGCTGCGAGAGCGTAACGCGGTTTGAGGCGCGCTGCTGGTCTCCGGCGCACGGTGAGATGCGGTGTAGGGCCTCATGGGATGGGGCGTATTGTGCGAGGTGAGAGGGGGCAGGGGAGTGTACTTGGAGAGAGTTATTGGACCTCTCTCCAGTTTCTGCTTAACCGTAAAACCCTTGAGTGCATTTTCTATGGTGCGGGCGGTCTCCTTGGGGCCAGGGCGGGAGGGGCGTGGTGATGGCGAAGGGAGACATCTGAATCGACTACGGAGTTGTATCCTCTGAGGCCTTCATGCTCCGTCGAAAGTGGGAGTGGCGTTCGTCGCTTAGAGTGGGAGGCCCGTGGTGACAGAGATTCTGGGAGCCTTTTACAAGGCTAATGCTCCGCTGTCACGACGGCGTTGGGCCGTCGTGTCATTCTCTGCATCGATGTCTGAGACGCTTTTTCGCGTCGCGGGGGTAAGAGGAGGAAGCGAGTGGTAAGGAGCCCGAGAATAGCGCGGTTAGGGGTGTCGTATGGAGGGGGAAGGGCCCCGCAATGGACCCTTGAGCTGCTGAGGTACGAAATCTTACGCCTTTTCGGAGGGCGCGCTGCAGTAGATTTGGGGGCGCTTCGCGTAGGAGGGACGTGGTGAGGTAGCAGAGTCCGGCGGATAATTGGGTAAAAGATTTACTGGGTAAAGGAGAGTGTATGGAGGAGGAAGAGGAAGAGACGTACCAAGGGAGCATCGGTCTTGGATACTCGGTCAAATCCGAAGACACGAGCATGCTTTGTCGCTACTGGATCTGCGTCGTTTGCCGCTTTGTTAGATGGGCAGCGCTTCGCGTAGGAGGGGCGTGGTGAAAAAGAAACCGCGGTCGTTTCGCGACTACCCTGGAACTGTTGGCTGGGACCCATATGAGCGAGCGGATAACATTTCGCAGCCAGTTCGAAATTGGGTAAGCGTAATGGTGGTAATGCCGCCGGGGACAGAGCGTTCCGGCGTTAGAGGGGGCGCGCCGTGGTAATAACTAAGGGCGATGTAGCGAACGCGGGTAGTTTTCTCGCGCTACCCAAGCGACACAGGACGATTGGTTTTGTCCGCTTAGGCGTTCAGATTGGGGCGCTCTACCTTACGCGTCCTTGGATCGTAAGGACCTTTCCGTCCTGGCAGGGGGCGCTTCGAGGTAGCTCCACGTGGTAGACAGCAGGACTAAAACGATCGGTATCCCGTTCCTGCGCGTGCGGTGTTTCGCTATCTCTTTTACTCGTCGCTGGACAGTACAGGAGATCCTGTCACAAATAGGCTCGATTCGAGGGGGCCGTGGTAGTGTCTAAGGGGATTATCAACGATAAATTCGAGGAGGGGGCCGTGGTAGTGTCTAAGGGGATTATCAACGATAAATTCGAGGAGGGGGCCGTGGTAGTGTCTAAGGGGCTTATCAACGATAAATTCGTGGGACCCACGCTTCGTGCGTTACACAAGACGATAGGCGTTACTAGCCTCGGCGTTCGGATTGGCGCCTTCTACTTTACCCGGCGTTGGGTGACCCGTATTCTTCCAGCCCGGGGCGGGGCGCTTCGAGGAGGCTCAGCATGGTAGGCAGTAGAATTCTTCGAGTAAACGCCTGGGGCGCTTTGCTCATCGCCCTCGTCATTCCCCTTGTTCTCAACTTCTTGTGGAGGTACGCTGAGAACGGGGGATACCGCGAGGAGTCACGCAGACAACAAGCACAACGTCAAGCTCTCGAAATGGTCAATGGAGACGGGACGGCTATCTGTTTCAATGGGCGGGAGGGTTACTATCGGTGTAAGGTGTTGCGCCGTCCCCTTCCTCCCGTCACGTTCTTTTGCACGCATGAGCTGTGCTGGATGCCGTGACGACAAAAGAGATCGGGCAAAACGGGTGCAGATATAGCTCGGCATATGCGACCACCCGGTACTGGGTAGTTCAAGTGGTTTTTCGTTTAACTAAAGGCAGCACTACACGTGGCGGCTTTAGATTGGGAGGAACGTGGTAGTCAGTTAGGCGGCGTAGTTTTCGAGGAGGGAGCGAATGGTAAAAGGGTACAACCTGGTTGGAGATGTAGGAACGCACTACGAGACCTTTGGCGTGCTTTCTAGAATAGTCGCAACCCTAGCGTGCTGGTTTTGGTCCAGCGATTGCCGGGCAGAACGCTCTCTACGGACTGGAGGTAGCTGGTGATGAGTCTCTCAAAAGAAAAGCTGTTTTCTCTCAAGCTGTATAGCGCCGGCTTTTTGTTTGTGTGCGCTTTTGTCACCCTTATCTACTCCCTTTATACGGAATGGCGCCTACTGAGGCTGGTCTCTCGTCAATTCCCGCCGCACTACACCGTGGCCTGTCTCCCCTACATGAACCGTTGGGAGTGCATGGGCTACGACCCCAATGAGCAAGAGCCCCTGCTCATCGGGCCGCGCTACGTGGCGTGTACTCGAACTGTTTGCTGGCGCGTAAGGCGTCGGGAGGACTGTGAGCCGTGAGTGAGAACAGACTGAAGGTCGTCGTAGGCGCAGCCTTTGTGATGTGGGCTGTAGCGCTTGGTGGGGCGATAGTGTCGGATCGGAAGGAGCACGCGAGGCTCGCTCAAGTGGTTCCTATCACGGCCGCGCCCTATTTTCCCGAAGGGCGACGCCCTCGCTGTTTTCGCTACAACGACCACTGGCGTTGTAGCGACGGGCGTACCACCATGGATTGCACCGAAAACCTGTGCTGGCCGTTGTGCGGCGTGTCGAGGTGAACTACGCGGCGATAGGTGGCGGCGTCTGGATGATCCGGCGCATCCTGGTCACAATGTGTCTTCGAGCAGCGCGTACGAACGCGCACTACGTAGTACTTCGGGGCGGATCTAGCTGGTAGGAGGGCTGACATGGCAAAGGTAATCACGACAGTTTTAGGGAAGAGACGGGCGGCATATAGAGAAAACGAGGGTGGCGATATGGAAAAGGAAGAGCTTCGGCGCAAGCTCGAGGAAGCAGAGCGTGAGATTCAACGCCTTCAAGAGCGGAGGCGGGAAAACGGATTCTGGACGAAGAAGAGGGAGATCACGATCGGGCAAGAAGCTGCGCTGTTCATCGCCGCCACCTGTTACGTCACGGGTCTTCTGTTTCTGTACGTGGATTTTAGCGGGGAGGAACACACGGCCCTAGTTCGCCGCAACGCCGTAGTTTACTCGGTAAACTATTTTCGCAGCAGCCGTGTGAACGTTCGTTGCGATGATAGCTCTTGCCAAGGCCGGGACAATCAAGGGCACTATGTGATTCTTCACTGTGACTCCGTGCGGTGTTGGCGGGTGTGGTGATGGAAGGCTTTGACGCGGATCGAGTAAGCAAGGAATCCCTGAAACTCTGGCCGCGCTTGCTCGATCAGGCCTTCGGCTACGTCTCGTCGTTTCGCGAGGACACTCTGTACGTAGTCGAGGGCTACGTTCATGACATCGGCCATGCGCTTCTTCACTTCACGGAAGTACGCGCTCCTCGCCCCCTGCGATTGGACGTCAAAGCGGCGCTATACGACCAGACGTACCGAGAGGCCATTCACGAGGAGGTCTTGGTAATCGCTGCCGAGCGCTGGCTGCTGGCGACGTTGAAAGAGCCCTATTTCGCATACGATAGCGAGATTATCTACGCCTTACGCGACTCCCTCATAGGCAAACACGGTAAGGCTCCTTCGGCGTCGGAGCTCGAGCGGCGTATCGAGGCTAAGGTGCGCACCAAGCGTGCAGCGGCATTGGCCCGGCGTATCGATAAAGTGATTAGGGCGGCTGTGACCTGGGCTGTTCTTGATCTTGATCGGAATTAGGTAAAAGAAAGCACAGGAGGTTTCGATGGTAAATGAGGCTACGCTGAACAAGATGGCAGAGGCGCTGTTTGAGGCGCCCTACTGGTACGAAGTAGTAGAGAACGTTGTCGCGCTCGACAACAACGGCGAAACGGTTCTACGGGTACAAGAAGAAACCCTGGCCCTTAGCTGGAAGCGCGCCGAGGAAAGGCTGTTGGCGCAATACATGGAAGCGGCGGCGAAGTGCGCGGAGCATCTGGGGCTCCACATTCAGTTCTACAAGTCTGTGGGCGCCCCTGGGTACGCTCTCGTGGAGGACGCTCAAAAGGTGTACACGGGAGCAGACGCTTACGAAGCGTGCTCGAACTGGCTGTTTTATCAGTCAGGCGGGGACACCGTGTACGACAAAGAAGCCGACTTGGTGCGGCTTGTTTCGGCGCTGACTCGCCAGCCTGCGCAGTGCAAGCTTACGTATCGGTTCCTTTCCGACGGCACTTTGCAGTGGGTGACGACCGTGCGCTCGCAGGGTTTTAATCACGACTGGACTGGGAACACGATTGAGAACTCGTTGGGCCCCGCCGTTTTGGCCGCCCGGGCGGCTGTGCTGACCGTGCGTGACGAACTGAGCGCTCTCTTGGAGAAAAAGCAGTGAACACTCAAGAACAGATCGACTACATTGCAGAACGCCTGGGCGGCGAGTTCGAGCTCCGCTACGATGAGGAAGATTCCTGGTATCGGGGCTTTTTCCTGCAGGGGGACGTTACGCTGTCCCTGACCGCTACGTACAGCATCAAGAACTTGGCGCTGGATGCGTCGTTGGCGTACCTGGAAGGGATGTACGTCAAGAACCTCTCGGAGTTTCTTAACGGGGAGGATCTTGAAGTTCCGCGCTTCTCCTTCTACCAAGAGGTAGGAGATCCCCCCGATTTCGCTGTTCTCGATTTGCAAACGAGAGTCTTCTGGACTGCGCCCACGAAGTACGAAGCCTGGGAGAAGGCAGTAGTCGCTAGACACCGCGACGCACATCCGGCGCTGATCGCGGCTTTGCACAGGAAGCTCAGGGCGTTGGCCGGTGAGCGGGGGTACACTCTAGTTGAGACGTTCGACATCCGAGAGAAGAAGATTTTCTGGGGGGTCCGGGTGCGTTCTCCCCTCTTCGACTTCGAAGCCGGTCCCGTGGAGTCTGCGGAATACGCTTACAAACAGGCCCTCGGTGTTGTGGACGCCCGGCTTCAATGCGCTATTGAGGATATCCGCGCGGCGCTTGGAGAGTGGGGGGTGCTGTGAGTGTCGGTTTCAAGCGGGAGGCGCTGAGTCTCGCAAAGAAGCTTTACGCTTCTCCCGCGTTCGTAGAGACTTCTGATACTCTCCAGCTGACCGACGGGAATCAAATAGTGCGTGCGTGGTTGCGCCGGTTCTCTATAGGTTATCCCTGGGAGGAGGTGTGCAAGCATCTGTTGGTGGACATCTGCGCGGTCTATCGCAAGGCTATTGAGCAAAGCAGCGCGGCTCCCGCCAAGGGCGTCTATCTTGTGCGTAGAGCTAACCTGGAGAATGCTTCGTTGGAGCCCGTGGGTGTGCTCCTACGTCACGCTACGGAAGAAGAAATCTTTTGGTCGAGCCACGAAGAGTACGCGTGGATTAACGCCACCAAAAGTTTACTCGGTAAAGGTCACCCGGCGCTTGTCAATGGCGTAACCAAGATGGCAGCAGTCTTTCAGGAGACTTGCTCCGTCGAGTTGGACGTGGTCAACGGGGCGCTTCAGTGGACGTTTTCTAGTAAGCGCCCGTCGGACGCCACGCCACGTCTTCTCGTAGAAGCTTCGACTGCTGAGGAGGCCTACGAAAAAGCTGAGATCGCGTATAGAGCGCGGATTAACGCGAAGATTCTCGAACTCAAGGAGTGTCTCAGTGAGCGTACTTAGAGCGACTGTTTGCGAGGGTATCGTCCTGGAGATTCTCGACTCGGCCGAACTTCTCGCACTGGCGAGCACCACCGATTACAGGGATCAGCGCGCTTCTATGGTGCTCGATCAGGCGCAGCTCGTTGTGGATTACGAGCTTGATAACGCCCTGGAGCATGCGCCTCACAAGCGTCCGCCCCTTCCGGACGCACGACGTAGATACGCGATTCGCTGTGTAGCTACGGAGACTGCCCTGGTGTTTCCTGTAGTGAACCTGCTTACAGGAACTGGCGCCGGGTTTGGCGTTTTCCCGTATAGCGCGATTAAGCGGCTTTGCGGGTAGTGTGTGGACTGAGCCTTCCTTAGCTTTTCATCTCTCTCCCTCACTCTCAAAGGAGTCTCCCATGTACGTCTGTGCTCCCCCGCCCTCTCCCCAAGAACGGCACCGCAGTGCGTTGCGCTCTATCCTCGAACACGCGGAGCGGGAGTTCCCCATTGCGAACACCCCGTTGCACCTGCGCACGTGTGTGCGTCAGTGCTTGGACTTGCTCATTCTGCATTCGGAATGCAGTGCTGCTCTTGTGTGGCGGCGCTTTCTGGGTACTTTGGAGTTTCCTCATTACGCTACTGAGGAGACTCGAGCGCAATACGCCGTGGTGGTAGCGGCGCTTCGGACGCAGCTCGAGTCGTTGACACAGGAAGATGTCTCTGAGTTCTCCGAGATGTTCACTAAGCTCTTGGAGATTCAGCCTCTTACCCCGCTCACGGGAGACCCCTCTGAGTGGCTGGAACCCGATAGCGACGGAACGTGCCTGTCATTGCGCCATCGGGACGTGTACAAGGACGCGGAGGGGAAGGCTTTTCTTCGCCGCGGTCTTGTCGTGGCGTACCCGCGAGACCCCACGCAGACGGCTTACACGGACGATTTGCCTTTGATGTTTCCGTGTATTCCCACGCCGCAGTCAGGGGAGTTTGACCGGAGGAGGCTCACTTACGTGCGGTACGCGGAGCGTGAGCTTGATCTGGCAGGCACCCCTGAAGAGATTCGGGAGCCGGTGTTGAACCTCTTGGAGATCTTCGATCAAGAAGGGCACTCAGGAGTGTCCTCTAACTGGGCGGTCGGGTTGTTTGCGGTCCCCCCGTCTGAACGTCCGCCTGTTGAGCCGTTCTCGGTCTCCACCAACGATAAGCTCGCGGAGATCGAACGCGATATGAGCGCCGCCATGGCAGCTCACCTTCGCGTTCTCGACTCGGAGCTCGATCTCTCTCCGACGCATTTGCATGCTGATATTCGTCGGGTCTTTCAAAAGGTCGCGCTGTACCAGCCCCTTACTCCCCTCACCGGAGATGACGATGAGTGGGCGCACGATGGAAGGGGGCAATACCAGAACAATCGCTGTGTCAGTGTCTTCAAAGATGCCACTGGCGCGTACCAAACCGACGCGATTATCTGGCGCGAAGACAGCGGCGCTTGTTTCAGGGACAGTCATTCGCGCCAGCCGGTGGTGTTTCCTTATGTGCCTGTGCGCACGGTAAAGCCGGTGTCGGAGCACCCCTAGCAGGGCTGAGAACCGAGTAAAAAGAACCTCCAGCCACTCCCACTTGTACGGGGTCCGTACAAGTGGGAGTGGCTGGATACGTTTTTGGGTATAAGGCTTTACTCAGTAAACTTCGGGAGGGCGCATGAGGAGTGACAGCGCGGCGATAGGAATGTCATGGTACCGGGACGCTGTTTACGCGGCTAAACGAAACACGGTAACGGTGACGCTTTGGCCCTTGACTAGGGACAGGGCTGTTGCTGCTCGCGTCGGGGGAACGTGGTGAAACTAAATCTTGCCACGGTGAGGCAGATAGGTAAGACGCACAGCTTCTATAACCCGGATTCTCCACAGCTTGCTCCTCGCGCGGGAGGCTACTGGTAAATCTTCAACCCATGGTGGTATAAGTTTCTGGAGGTTCAAGTGGACATCGCAACGCGTCTCAGCAGTACTTTTCGTCCCTTCCGTCCCGCCCTCGTTCTCGCTATCGAGGGGGAAAACACTGACAGTCTGACCAGCGTGCTTCACCCTGGGTACAATATCCACGGTACGGGCACGGGGAGATTGTCGTCGTCCTCAGGCGTGAAAGGCCTCGGGTTTAACAATCAGAATGTCCCTAAGGGGAGTATCGGGGCACTCCCCATTCTCTATGAAGCGTGGGCGCAGTCTCACCCGTTGGGGGCCCTATTCGTTTGGGACGAGATCTCGGAGGAGAACAAGCTGGAGATCCGTCGGTTTCTCGACGAGAACGGGATTGCGCACTCTTCCCCCGACCCGGTCTTCACCGGGACGTGGGCTGCTCCGTGGGGTCTCGACTTTCACCCGTTGCCCGCCGTCACCCTGTGGCGGTTTTACGGGGAAGAGGGCGGCGGCTTTGTGCCGGAGGTGGTCGATCTGTCTGATCTCCCATTGGACTTTACTCTCACTGCCATGACCGACTACGTTCAGGAAGTCCCCCCTGACGTGTCTGTGGTGGAAGTACGGATGCCCTGGAGGGGCCGTCCCTTCTTCTTCTATCGCCACCAGGAGTTCGGCTTCGTGCCGCGACCTGGGGACGGGGAAGCTTACTTCCCTACGATCGAAGAGCTCGGCGGACCATGGGATGTGCGCCACCCGCTGCCCAACGGGGACACGCACTGGCTGGTGTACGTGCCTGGGAACGCCGAATTTCGGCGCGCACAGGATCCGGACAAGACGGTAGCTACCCCGCCCGGGTTCATGGGTAAGTACACCGTCACGGTGAAGGAGTGGAACACCTTCTGCGTTGTCACGGGGCGCCTCGGAGTCAAGTCCTTGACCGAGATGCGCAACAGTGGCGTGTACGACATCACCAACCACCCTGTCACATCCCTCACGTTCGACGACGCCTATGCGTGGGCGGTGTGGGCGAGGCTGGGTATCCCTGATCCCACGTTTTGGGAGCACGCAGGTTTCGGGGATGATGACCGCGAATACCCGTGGGGCTCGGAGGCGCCCAATGATGAGTTGGCACACACCAGCGTCGTCACGGTGAAGGACGGCACTTGCCCTGTGGACGCCCACCCCCAGGGGGCTTCGGTCTACGGCATGAACGATGTCGTCGGCAACGTCTGGAACTGGGTGACTACGTCGCCCGTCCAGGCGAACGGCGTCCAGTACGTCGCGGGGCGGGGGTGGGTCTGGTCGGAGTAGTTTACCGAGTAAAGGCGGGAGAGTGGAGAAAGGCGCCACTCTCCCGCTCCCGCTTGCGCTTCCGTTTTTTCTCTAGTAGGCTGGGAATGAGAAAGGATTAGCCCATGTTCAAGTCAGATGCACCTTCGCCTCCGCGTGGCAGTTACGGTACCCCTGTTGCTCCGTCACCCCATTATGGAGGCAGTCTTGAGCCAAAAGAAACCGTCAACCATCCGCCCCACTACGGCGGCGATACGGTTTACGAGGTTATCAAGGTGATCGAGGCATGGGGGCTCAACGCTAGTTTTTGTTTGGGCAATGTCATCAAGTACGTGGCGCGGGCGCCGTTCAAGGGCAACACCCTTGAGGACTTGAAGAAGGCCCGCTGGTACCTGGATCATGAGATTCAGCGGATGGAGAAGAGCCTGTGAAAAACCGTCAAGTTCGCGTGGGGCCTTCGGGCGGCTACATCAAGCTCATTGAATACATGGGTAACGATGAGCTGATTGTCGAAAGTGCTCGTATGAGCACCGACAAGGGCTTCTTGGGTTGGGGGACGCCAGAAGAGCCGGGGGATGAGAAGCTTCTCGGGCACCTCATCGCTCACGAGCACACCTCGCCGTTTGAGATGGGGGAAATCATCGTCGAGATGAAGGCCCCCATCTTCGTGGCTCGGGAGTGGATGCGTCATCGTACGCAGAGCTACAACGAGCTCAGCGCGCGTTACACGAAGATGCCTGACGACAATTACCTTCCACCGCTCAGCATGGTTCTTCGGCGGATGGACGCCGCCAAGAAGACCAAGAATAAGCAGGCGCAGGCCACCACGTACGAAGTGGCCACTGACGCTCAAGTTGCAGCGTGGCTCAATTCGCTTGAGGCCGTTTACGCTCAAGCCGAGGCCGTTTACGCTGAGGGGCTCAGTCTGGGCATCCCCAAGGAGCTCGCGCGGCTTCCCGTCCCCGTCGCGCGGTTCACGAAGTGGCGGGCAAAGGCCAACCTGCGTAATTGGCTGGGATTTCTCAAGCTGCGGTGTCACCCGGCGGCTCAGGAAGAGATTCGGGATTACGCCTATGTCGTAGCGTGGTACGTGTCCCAGCTCTTTCCCAAGACCTATGAGCTGGTCTGGCCGAAGCTGCAACTGCCAGATCCCCTTGGCTTCGAGTACGAGGACGGGCCGTGAACTCCGAAATCTACGCGTTTATCATCGCTTTGATGGAAGCGTTTACGGGGCCGCGCAATCATCAAGGACACGAGCGTTTTGCTCGGGCCATCATGGCAGCGACCGACGACCCCCAGGAGCAACGACTTCTCACAGTGGTGGCATACGGGGAGAACTGGTATCATGAGACCAGCTATCCGCCGTTCGGGCTGACGGATCTGATTCGGGATAATCCCGATTGGTGTCGTACACAAGCCGGTCCCACACGGGATCGCCCGAATTGCCGTGTGCTTACCATTGAGGCGGGTGCGCGTATTTCCATTGTTCAGCTTCGATTCGTTCGCCGCGTACGCTGCCCTCCTGGCGCGAGCGATGAGGCCGTTCTCGGGCGGTACGGATGGGGCGGTGCCTGCGTGGCGCGTCCGCTCACTTCTCGACGAATGGCCCGCGCTAGGCGTGTGTGGCCGATTCCCCCCACTGGCCCCTCGGAACGCCGAGTAGGCGGGTTGCGGTAGTCTTCTCAATTTACTCGGTAAAGGAACCAATGGGCATCCCCAACAAGACCAAGCCCCTCATCATCGAAGCCCCGGAACAGGAAGCCGAGATCGATTTCCTGCACCACAAGCTTGCTGTGACGGTTACGGTGACCCCCACCGGGATTGAGATTACGGCCAAAAAGTACAGCGACGACGCCTATCAGTGGCAGGAGGGAACTGCCACAATCAACTTGTAAAACAGCAAACACCTGAGGTATAAGAACTCGCTCCCTCGTATGAGTATCGCAAAGTTTCTTGCGGCTCAAGAAACGAGGGGCTAAGGAAAAAGCCATGGGCAAGCAGGAGAAGCAGGGGACGAAGGGCGCGGAGAAGTCGGGGGGTCCGCGGAAGCGGCCTCAGGGGTCTCCGAAGGCGCCGAACTCGAAGTTCGACCCGCAGGCCTACCAGGAGGCCAAGAAGTCCGGCGCGCTCCGCGAGGAGCAGGAGGCCTTCCGGGAGGCGCGGAAGGCCCCGGTCCGTCCCCCGTACGACCCCAAGTTGGAGGAGGTGGTGGGTGTCATCGGTGAGGCGCCGCTCCACGGGCGCCACAAGCTCCGCGTGGAGGAGCTTCGATACGAAGGGGTCGGCCCGACCAAGCTGCGCCTGATCAGGTTCGGTGAGGCCGCCCATGGCCCCTACGAGTCGCCCCTTGTGGGCGTTCTGCCGCCAGACGCCGTGAAGGCGTTGGCGGCGATCTTCGCCAAGTGGGAGGGCAAGCCGGCCCTCCCTGCGGCGGCGAAGAAGTAGCGCCCCGCGTAAGCGGGGATGTACCGTAGGGCGCTGATCTCAGCGTTCTCGTACACCACGATACCCCGCGTAAGCGGGGATGGACTGAAGGGCGCGACGTCGTTGTCGCGCCCTCGTCTACCAGGGGTGGCGGAATGGCAGACGCAGGAGGCTTAAAACCTCTCGGAACGTGACGAGCGTTCATGCGGGTTCGACTCCCGTTCCCTGGACTGATGGAAAGGAGGAAGCCCATGTGCGAGTGAAGACGCGTATTTTAGGCCCCCGCGTCGGTAATATCTAGGGGCCCATACTAGTTGTGTGCTCTGAGTGCTCCTCCCCGCGGAGCTTGTATTAATGGTGCCCAAGGAGGGCAGTCATGACCTGGGTGTCTATCTGAGCGCCAGGACCCGGCGCGAACAAAAGTAGGGTGACCACTTACGTAAATGGGCAGAGTGACGGGCGCATAAGGGGGTTCCTTATGCGCCCGTTCGTTTTCGGTATACTTCTTCTTTTTGGGTATAAGGCTTGTCGCGCCTTTCGCGGCAAGGAGCACTGCTATGCGCAGGAAGAAGTACACCTCGGTTGTTCTCCCCAGTCACACGGTGGGGGACCTTCCCCCGTGTGACTACGTAGTTATTGAACTCACCCCCCGAATGGTTATCTCCGTTCGGGACGCGGTCAAGCGGTGGGATTCCATCTCCGCCGCTTTCGGGAAGGACGCCCCCGTTAAGTCGACCGCGTTCCCTTGCCCTCCGGCTTACTGGGTTTCCTGTGAGGAGCCCCTGAACCGGAAGGACAACCTTCGCGCCTTGATCGACAAGCGCCGCCTGAAGGCGGAGGGGCAGGTCGTCTACCCGCCCCGGGGCATTCCGTCTTACTGGGAGGAGGAGACCGCCTTCTCACAGCTGTACGTTGGAGGGGGTAAGCTCTGGTTTGAGGGCATTCCCCTTACTCCGGGCGAGGAGCGCTACTGGTCTGGAGAAGTTTCGACGAGCGTCTTTGAGAGCATCATGGCTCTCGGTGAAGAGGCGGACTAACATCAGGGGGTGAACCCTGAGTCCGCCGATACGATGGAAACGTCGGGAGAGGCGCCTGAAGAGGCGCCTCTCCCTGCGCTACCCCCGTCTTCTTTTCTTTTGGCTATCGAGTCTGAGCTACTGGAGACGGGTGAATGAGCAACCGGATTTTTTGGACTCCCCCATCGGAACTTGTTGTCCGTTACGTCGTTTCCACGGCCTCGGCTAGTGGTGAAGACTTCGAAGACGTAGCAACGATTCTCGAAGACCGAACTAGGCCGCCTTTTGACGTTTCCAGGGGGCGGTATTACTTTGATGACTCCACGGGGACGCCTACGACTCTTTACCGGGTAAAGGCGTATGACCTTACCGGTTTGGTAGCAGACACGGGGGTTTTCCAGCCGCGGGAAAACTTTGCCGCAGCCCTGGCTACTCGGGTGAAGGTGGACACCCACTTTGGGCTGACTGACGCTTTGCGGTATACCCACGGGGGTGTAGGGATTCCGGATGCCTCCATCAAAGTATACCGTGAGGCTGATTACCTTGTTGGCCGGACAGAAACTCCTCTTTTCATTGTCAAAACGGATGCCACCGGACGTTGGCGAGCGCCGGTTTATTTAGAGCCTGGGATGGACTACGTTTTGGTATATTCCAAGGAAGCCGCTTACGGCCCTGACGTAGTCACCATCACGGTTTAGGTACACCGATGCCCGCACCCCGATTTAGTCACGATGAAACAATCGTTCTTGTTGCTGCCACGCCACAAGAAATTGAGATCACCACGGATCACGCGCTCAACTGGGAGTTTCTGATTCAGGTGACGGCGGGTAATCCGCTTACGGTCCTTGATGTTTGTTGGGCCCCCCGAGGAGAGGTGTATACGGCTTATACGGCTGTAGCTGGAACGCCACTGGCGCTCGGGGGCGGTCCCATCATCGTGTTTGGCACCAATCGTCCCGTGGCGAAGATCAAGTTCCGCATCGCTAGTGCGGTAGGCGGCACTGTCCGTATCAACGGCGCAGGTGCCCCGTGACGATCACGGCAGGAGGGGTTGTCATCTCGGGCGGTGGGGGCGGTATGTCCAACCCCATGACGACGCTTGGCGACATCATCACGGGCGGCGCCTCGGGCACGCCCGAGCGGCTCGCGGTGGGCGCAGATGGCACGGTGCTGACGGTGACGGGGGGAGAGCCGGGGTGGGCGGCTGCGGGCGGCCCCGCCATCCCCGACCCCACCGGCGCCCCCGACGGCCAGGTGGTGACCACGGCGAGCGGCGCGCTGGTGCTGGCGACGCCTGCGGGCGGCATCGACACCTCGCTCCAGGCCGCGCCCGACACTGGGTGGACGGCGGCGGGCGACGGCTCTGCGGCGATCTCGGGCGGGGTGGCGACCGTCACTGTCACCCCGGCGCAGGTCTCTGGCGTGCTACGGCGCGCGCAGGTCGTGTGCTCGCCGTTTCTCCCGGCGATTGAGGTGATCGCCCGCGTGACCGTGACCACGGTACCCGCGGCGGGCGCGTACTACGCAGGCATCGGCGTCATCAACGCGGACATCCCCGCCAACGCGAGCACGGTGCGCGGCCTGCTCGCACAGGCCGACAGCGCAGGGGCTATGGCGGGGTTGTACACGGATTCCGCAGGGTCGTGGGTGTCTCATGGCACGGCGGCGCTCCCCGCGGCGCTCACCAGCGGCACCCTGTGGCTGCGGCTCGTGTACTCCGCGGGCGGAGTGTCTGCCTTCGCGGGCTCCGGCGCGACTATCCCGTCGACTTGGACGCAGCTCGCCGCAGCGGCACCTGTCCACGCGATCTCGGGCACCGGCACCGTGACGCAAATCGTGGTGTACGCGGGGCGCGGGGGAGGCGGCTCGGGCACCTACGTCGTCCAGTGGTCTGACATCCAGTGGCGCTCCCTCCTGGGGCCCGCGCCGTGACCCTCGCGCCCATCACCTTCGCCCTCCTGGGCTTCCTCCTTGCCGCGGTGTCCTCCCTCGTCGCGGGCGGCATCGCGTGGGGCGCCTTCCGCGCACAGCTCGAACGCCAGCGCGACGAGATCCGCGACCTGCGCGGCGAGGTGCACGAGCTCGCCCAGACCGTCCACGACCTCACCACGCGCCTCGCCATCGTCGCCGACCGGCACGACCGGGAGCACTCGTAGCCGAAAGGACTTCCACCATGTCTCTCCCTGACCTCATCCGCTGGCTCTCCGCGGACTGGACGCACGCGGTCACGGCCGCGGGCCTGCTC
>Ga0075471_10001650_pt1 | contig 14709 bp, 15 predicted proteins | sample DEB19_08_DNA_2_FD_74787 | JGI IMG/M metagenome (GOLD analysis project Ga0075471, IMG submission 74787) | Aqueous microbial communities from the Delaware River and Bay under freshwater to marine salinity gradient to study organic matter... | ecosystem: Environmental > Aquatic > Marine > Coastal ... | reverse complement strand
CCGCGCGCGCGAGCGCCGCCAAGTGCCACTCGAGCAGAGAACGACCACCGACCTCGAGCAAAGGTTTCGGACGCTCGTCGGTCAGCGGCCGCATGCGCTCGCCGCGACCGGCCGCAAGAATCATCGCCCTCATCAGGCTTTGCCCTCGCGCGCGCGAAGATTGGCCGTAGCCAACAGCGGAACAATGCGCTGCTCGAGCCACAAAACGAACTCGCGTAACTCGACATGCCTCGCGGCCGCATCGCGTACGTAGTCGAGGGTCAGCGGCAGATCGTCGAGATAACCCGCCTTGCCGTCGCGCCACCAGAGGCGCGCGAAGATGCCCAGAACCTTGATATGGCGCTGTACGCCGATCAGATCGAACCAGCGCAGGAACTCGCGATCGCTCGAACCTGCCAGCGACGAAGCCCCGCGCTCGAGCAACCTCTTCCGATGGGCGAGCACGAGACGCTCGACCTCGGCACGCGGCCAGGAGATATAACAATCTTTGAGGAGAGAGACGAGGTCGTACCCCACCGGGCCCGCCAACGCATCCTGAAAATCGATGACGCCCACATCGTCGTGAGGCAACACCATCAAGTTTCGCGAGTGATAGTCACGGTGAACGAAGACCACCGGCTGAGCAAGCGCCTGATCAATCAGCCAAAGAAATGTCCGCTCGATCAACTCCTTCTCTGCTTCACTGAGAGAAATCTGCAGATGTCGGCCGCAGAACCACTCGGGCATGAGTTCGAGCTCTCGACGCAAGGCCGCTGCATCGTAGGGCGCGAGCTCTCGCGCCGAGTCGAGCGCATCGATCTGGATACGCGCCAGAGTATCGAGTGCAGCCGAATACAAAATTGGCGCTCGGCCGGGCTTGCGCAGCTCTGGCAAAAACGGCGTCGAACCGAGATCTTCCAGCAAAACAAAGCCACGCTCGCGATCGACTGCATGGATCACAGGAACGTGCACGCCCGCACGGTGCAACAAGCTCGCCACCTTCAAATAAGGCCCGATGTCTTCCTGCGCCGGCGGCGCATCCATCACTACGCGACTGCTGCCGTCTGGCAGAAAGGCCCGAAAGTAACGGCGAAAACTGGCATCCGCAGAGGCCACCTCGACGCGGGTCGCCCCTAGGCCAAGATCGTGCGTGACCCAGCGCGACAGAAGTTCGAAACGGGTGTCCGACAAGAGCTTTGAAACCCACGGTCTCGGGAAGGGCCGCCATTATAATGTCCGCAGCCATGACCCCGCCGCGTCGCATCGTCCGTTTCATCGCCTGCGCGGCTTCGTTCGCAGGTAGCCTCATCGGGGTCTTCGATCTTGAGGCAGCGACGCCGGGTTTCGAGCCGTCCGCTCCCGAGGGGTCCAACCCTCCGATGCGATGCCCCGCCCCCTCGGCCGTACCCGATGCGCTCGTGCGAGATGCCAAGTTGCCCGAACCAGGTGTCGCTCCTGCCACACCCACAGCACTCGAACCCCCCGACGAAGAGGTTGAAGTATCGAGTGATGCAGCAACGCTCGGAGTGACCGGCGATGCAGCCCTGAGCGGGCGCGTGGCGATCCGGCAGGGCAATCGAACGTTGAGCGCCGAAGATGTCACGTATGACGCCAAGGCGCGTGAGTTCTCGATGAGGGGTTTGCTGCGTTATCGCGATCCCGTTCTACAAGTCGAAGGTCGCTCCGGCCGGTACGACCCTGCGGGGGGCGCCGCCTTCGCCGATACGCGTTTCGAAATGCCCGAGGAGCCCGCACGCGGCGCCGCCGACGGACTGGAGTTGGGGATAGACGGCAAGGTCACGCTGTCACGCGTGTGGTTCACCACCTGCCCGGAGAGCTCGCCGGACTGGAGAATTCGGGCGAGTCGTATCGAACTCGACACTCGGGCTCGCAACGGAACGGGTCGGAGCGCAGCCATCGAATTCAAGGGCGTGCCGATTCTCTACTTGCCTTACTTGTCTTTTCCTTTAGGCGATCAAAGAAAAAGCGGCTTCCTATTTCCGAATGTCGGCTATAGCTCTCGCGGCGGTGCCGAGATCAAACTTCCCTATTATCTGAACCTTGCTCCGAACTACGATCTCACCCTAGAACCCACGCTTTACGGACGGCGCGGCGTCGACCTCGGCACGAGTTTTCGTTATCTCACCCGAGCGCATCGGGGTGATCTGCGTCTCAATGCCCTGCAATCTGACGGTATACGCGACATCAACCGAAACTGGCTGCGAGTCCGTCACCGAAGCGAACTACCTGCAGGCTGGCGCTTCGACGTCGATGCGCAAAGCGTCAGCGATGCCGAATATTTCGAAGACTTCGCCTCGGGCACCGAAGGCACGAGCACCGCATTTCTCCAGCGTAGCGCTCGACTAAGTTATCGAGACTCGCATTGGTATCTGCGGGCCGAGGCTGAGCAATTCCAAACGATCGATCGCGCCTTGGAAGCCATCGACCGACCCTATGCCCGTCTGCCGCACGTGCAAGTGAGCGGCGAGTGGGAGAGCGCGGGTCCGATCACGGCGCGCTACGGATTCGACAGTGAAGTCGTCAACTTCGATCGCGAAGTCGGCGTGGAAGGATGGCGTACTCACTTCGCTCCTCGAGTCGGTCTCGATGTCGGATCGCCTGCGTATTACTTGAGGCCTAGCGTGGGCTGGCGCTACACACGATACGACCTCGAACGTGCCGCGGTCGCCGAGGATCAGCTCTCGCGCTCCCTGCCTTACGCGGCGCTCGATACCGGACTTCGACTCGAGCGAAATACGATTGACGGGGCTCGAACTCGGATGACGCTCGAGCCACGACTGCTTTATCTTTGGACACCTTATCGAAACCAAGACGATTTACCGATTTTCGATACGGCTCTGCCCGATCTCGATTTCGTGCAGCTCTTCCGCACCTCGAGCTATGTCGGCCCCGATCGCATCGCCGATGCCAATCATGCGAGCATCGGTGTGACTTCGCGCATTTTCGACAGCTCCTCGGGTCGCCAATTGCTGTCGGCTACGATCGGCCAAACCTATCGCTTCGATCGCCCGCGGGTACGACTCCCCGGAGAACCAGAGACCCGCGACTCACGCTCCGACCTCGTGGCGCAACTCGGTATTTCCGCTTGGCAAAACTGGAACGTGAATCTCGGTCTGCAATGGGACAGCGAGGAAAGCCGGCAACAGCGCAGCCACGTCCGCCTTCAATATCGACCCGATACCGATCGTGCCGTCAACGTCGCCTATCGCTTTCAGCGCGATCGACTCGAGCAAGGTGAGGTCTCGGGAGCCTGGCCGCTCGGTCCACGATGGAATGCCTATGGGCGATTCATCTACCACCTCAAGGACCGCAGCACGCTCGATCGTTTCGCCGGGCTCGAATACAAGTCGTGCTGCTGGCGTTTGCGGGTCGTGGGTCGCCGTTTCGTTTCGAGTCGCACCGGCGAACGCGATACAGGGATTTACCTGCAGCTGGAACTCAACGGCCTCGCAAGTGCCGGAAGTTCGGCGGATGCTTTCCTCGAGGAGGCAATTCGGGGATACTCGCCCGTCGGCCTAAGCCGCTGAGTTTTCAGGAATTTCGGAACCCACCATGACGCTTGCACTGCGACCTGCCCTGTCTCGTTTCTCGGCTCTCGGCCTAGCCCTCCTGCTCTCGACAACGCCTGCTCTCGCGCAGCGCTCGCTCTCCGATAAGGGCGTGATGCTCGACCGTGTCGCCGCAGTCGTGAACGACGGAGTCGTCCTCACGAGCGAACTCGAAGAACAGATTCAAGTCATCGCCGGTCGATTGCAGGCTCAAGGCCTCGAAATGCCGCCAGCCTCGGTGCTGCGCCAGCAGGTGCTCGATCGACTCATTCTCCAAGAGATTCAGATGCAGCGCGCTCAGCGCGCAGGCATTCGTATCGGTGACGAGTCGCTCAACCAGGCGCTCGCCGACGTCGCACAGCGCAACGGCATTCCCCTTGCGCAACTTCCGACTGCGCTCACCCAACAAGGCATCGACTACGCGTCCTACCGAGAGAGCGTGCGTCGCGAAATGACGCTCCAAGTGCTGCAACAGCGTGACGTCATCCAGCGTATCAACGTTTCACCTCGCGAGCTCGAGCAATTTCTCGATAAGCAAAAATCGCGTCCTTCAGAGCTCAATGAATACAACCTGTCGCACATCCTGATCGCCGTGCCGCAGGAAGCCACGCCCGCGCAACTCGACCAGGCATCGCGTCGCGCGCAAGAGGTCTTCGATCGCGCAAAGGGTGGCGAAGATTTCGCGAAGCTCGCCGTCGCCTACTCCAACAGCCAGACGGCTCTCGAGGGCGGTGCGCTCGGCTGGCGTCGCGGTCCGGAAATCCCGACCGTACTCGCCGATCTCGTGGTGGGTCTCAAACCCGGCGAAATTAGCGAACCGCTGCGTACGCCCTCGGGTTATCACATCGTCCGTCTCAATGAAATTCGAGGTGCCGATCAACAGGTCGTCATCGAACAGACCCATGCGCGTCACATCCTGCTGAAGCCCACCGAGATTCAGGACGACGCCACCGTACAACAGCGCTTGCGCGACGTCCGTGACCGCATTCTCAAGGGTGAAGAGTTCTCGGTGCTCGCCAAGACGCTCTCCGAAGATCCGGGCTCTGCGGCTGACGGAGGCGACCTCGGCTGGACGGCACCGGGCACGTTCGTTCCAGAATTCGATGCGGCGCTCGGAAGGCTTTCGCCCAACGAAATCAGCGAACCGTTCCGCACGCAGTTCGGCTGGCACATCGTTCAGTTGCTCGGCCGCCGACAATTCGATAACACCGAAGAGCTGCGTCGCCAGCGGGCGTTCATGCAGCTCCGAGAGAGTAAGGCAGACGAAGAAACCGAGCTCTGGCTGCGTCGGCTGCGCGACGAGGCGTATGTCGACATCAAGAGCTGAACACCCGCGGATCATCATCACGTCGGGTGAGCCCGCAGGCATCGGCCCCGAGCTCTGCGCGCAACTGACGAGCGTAGACCTGCCGCCTTGCGAGCTTCATTGCCTCGTCGATCAGTCACTGCTCGAGGCGCGCGCACCTGCCGGCACGACGCTCGATCGACTGACCGTTGTGCATCGCCCACTCTCGGCGCCCTCGATCGCCGGCACACTCGATGTTCGTAACGCTGCCTACGTCGTCGGCCTTCTCGATGACGCGCTCGAGGGCGTGAAGCGCGGCCAATACGACGCCATGGTCACGGCTCCCGTGCAGAAAAGCGTGATCGCCGCCTCGGGCGTGCCCTTCTCAGGTCACACTGAGTATCTCGCCGAACGCTGCGACACACCCAAGCCCGTGATGATGCTCGTGGCCGGTGGCCTGCGGGTTGCGTTGGCGACCACGCATTTACCTCTGCGGCGGGTGCCGGACGCGATCACGCAGCCGCTCGTGCTCGAACTCTTACGCATCATGCACGCCGATCTAAAGAACTCTTTCGGCATCAAAAATCCGCGTATCGCGGTGTGCGGGCTCAACCCTCATGCGGGTGAGGCCGGGTTGCTCGGTGACGAAGAACTCCGACATATCCGCCCTGCTATCGACGCCGCGCGTCGCGAAGGCATTGAGGCTTTCGGCCCCTTGCCGGCGGATACGGCCTTCGTACCGCGCGAAATGGCGAAGGCCGACGCCTTCCTCGCCATGTTTCACGACCAGGGGCTGCCCGTGCTCAAACACGCCGGCTTCGGCCATGCGGTCAACGTGACGCTCGGCCTACCGATAATTAGAACGTCCGTGGATCACGGCACTGCACTCACACTCGCCGGCACTGGACGCGCCGATGTCGGCAGCTTGCGCGCCGCCGTCGAGCTCGCCATCGATCTCGTTCACCGCCGGCGCGCGACTCGCTGAGTTTTCGGTGGTCTTCGCTCGAAAACGCTTCGGACAAAACTTCCTGCACGATCCGGGCGTGATCGCGCAGATCATCGAGGCGATCGATCCGCAGCCCGGAGAGTCACTCGTCGAGATCGGACCGGGTCGTGGCGCGCTCACCGAACCGCTGCTTGAGCTCTGCGACGGGCTGGATGCTATCGAAATCGATCGCGATCTCGCCGCGGAGTTGCAGCAAAGATTTGGCGCCCGCGGTCTGACCCTCCATGTGTGCGATGCGCTCAAATTCGATTTTGCGATGCTCGCGCACGCGCGCGGTCGAAAATTACGGGTCATCGGCAACTTGCCGTACAACGTCTCGACGCCCCTGCTCTTTCACTTGCTCGATCACCGCGCGTCCATCTTCGATCTGCACGTGATGCTCCAGCGCGAAGTCATCGAACGAATCTGCGCGGCACCCGGTAACGGCGACTACGGCCGACTCACCGTGATGCTTGCCCCTTGGGTGACAGCCGAGCATCTCTTCGACGTGGGTCCGGGGGCTTTCCGTCCGGCGCCGCAGGTCTGGTCTGCCGTCGCACGCCTGACCGTACGCGAAACGCCCGCCTTCCCCGTCGACGCCCGCTACGATCGCGTGGTGTCGGCGGCGTTCTCGCAGCGTCGCAAGACCCTGCGCAATGCCTTGCGCGCCTTGCTCGAAGCCGATGCCATCGCCGCCTGTGAGATCGATCCGGGCGCAAGACCCGAGACTTTGTCGCCGGAAGAGTTCGGGCGACTTGCCAGAGCGGTGTCCGAGCCGCTAGCGTGAGCTACATCATGCGTGCCGATCATCATCTCGATATCAAAATCGAAACGGCTTACCTCGAAGGACAATCGGATCCGAACAGCGAGCGCTATGTGTTCGCCTATACGGTGACGATGCGAAACGAGGGTCGTATACCCTTGAAATTGATGACGCGTCATTGGGTCATCACCGATAGCAACGGTAAAGTCCAAGAAGTCCGTGGCGAAGGCGTGGTCGGCGAACAGCCGCATCTCAAACCCGGTCAAGGATTTCGCTACTCGAGCGGTGCCGTGATCGAAACACCCGTCGGCACCATGCACGGTAGCTATCAGATGCGCGGCGACGACGGCCTCGAGTTCGACGCACCGATTCCGGCTTTTCGCCTCGCAATGCCCGGAGTGGTGCACTGACGATGGCGAGAATCGCCATCGGTGACGTGCAGGGTTGCCTGCCCGAACTGCACCAGTTACTCAAGCAGGCTGATTTTCGAAGCGACCGCGATGAACTCTGGTTCGTCGGCGATCTCGTCAATCGCGGGCCTGACTCACTCGGTACCCTGCGTTTCGTCCGCTCGCTCGGTGATAACGCTCGCGTCGTCCTTGGCAATCACGACCTTCATCTGCTCGCCGTCGCGTTCGGTGGAAGTCGCACCCTACGCGACGACGATACGCTCAATGACATCCTGAACGCTGCGGATCGGGATAGTCTCTTGGAATGGCTCGTCTCGCGGCCGCTCGCGGTGCGAGAAGGCTCTGATCTCATGGTACATGCCGGAATCGTGCCTCAATGGACCGTCGACGACGTCATGATGCTCGCCGCAGAAGTCGAACAGGCGTTACGCGCCGATCCGGTCAAACTTTTCGAGTCGATGTACGGTAACCGTCCCGATCGATGGTCACCGGCACTCGAGGGTGCCGATCGGCTGCGCTTCGTCATCAACGTGCTGACACGATTGCGATATTGCCGTGCCAACGGTCGTATCGACCTCAAAATGAAAGGCGCTCCCGGGTCTCAGGAGAGCGGCTGGATGCCGTGGTTCGAGACGCCCGACCGTCGAACGTCGAACGCCCGAGTGATTACGGGGCATTGGTCCACACTCGGGTTGGTCGACCGCCCCGATCTGCTTACGCTCGATACCGGGTGCGTATGGGGTGGCGCGCTGACGGCCGCAGCGCTCGATTCGGACGCTCGCTGGTCGCTGCCCTGCGACGGGTATCAGCGAGTTAAAATGTCGGCTCAATCCGACGGGTGAAACCATGACGATCATCAAACAGCAGGATGTCATCGCGAGCGTCGCAGATGCCCTGCAATATATTTCTTACTACCATCCGATGGACTACATCGAGTCGCTCGGTCGAGCCTACGAACTCGAAGAGTCGCCCGCCGCTCGCGATGCCATCGCACAGATTCTCACCAACTCGCGCATGTGTGCCGAGGGCCATCGTCCGATCTGCCAAGACACCGGCATCGTGGTCGCTTTCGTAAAGGTCGGCATGAATGTCCGTTGGGAGGCCACGCTCACGCTCACCGAGATGATCAACGAAGGCGTTCGCCGCGCGTATCTCGACCCCGATAACACGCTGCGCGCCTCGATCGTGGCCGACCCCGCGTTCACCCGTAAAAACACCCGCGATAACACCCCGGCCGTCGTACACGTCGAAATGGTGCCCGGCGATACGGTCGAGGTCACCGTGTCCGCCAAGGGCGGTGGCTCTGAGAATAAAGCCAAGTTCGTCATGCTGAACCCCAGCGATTCGATCGTCGATTGGGTGCTCAAGACCGTCCCGACCATGGGCGCAGGGTGGTGCCCGCCGGGCATGCTCGGCATCGGCATCGGCGGCTCCGCCGAAAAAGCGATGGTGCTCGCCAAAGAATCTTTGATGGACCCCATCGACATGGCCGAGCTCAAGGCTCGTGGTCCGCGTAACCCCATCGAAGAACTGCGTATCGAGCTGCACGACAAAGTGAACGCGCTCGGGATCGGCGCGCAGGGTCTCGGCGGCCTCTCCACCGTACTCGACGTGAAGATTCTCGATTATCCGACTCACGCGGCCTCGAAGCCGGTGGCGATGATTCCAAACTGCGCTGCCACCCGGCACGTTCACTTCACGCTCGACGGCTCGGGTCCCTCGAAGCTCGCGCCGCCCGATCTGTCACGCTGGCCCAAAGTCGACTGGAAGCCCTCGCCCGAAGCGCTTCGCGTCAATCTCGATACGCTCACGCCTCAAGAGGTCGCGTCCTGGAAGCCCGGCGATCGGCTGCTCCTCAATGGCAAGATGCTCACGGGCCGCGATGCGGCTCACAAACGGATCGCCGATCTCTATGCGAGCGGCAAAGGCCTCCCCGAAGGAGTCGATTTTCGAAACCGAGTGATCTACTACGTCGGCCCGGTCGATCCGGTGCGCGACGAAGTCGTGGGGCCTGCTGGTCCCACCACTGCGACGCGTATGGATAAGTTCACCGAGATGATGCTCGCCAACACCGGGCTCATCGCGATGATCGGTAAAGCCGAACGCGGCCCAGTCGGTATCGAAGCGATTCGCAAGCACAAGGCGGCCTATCTCATGGCCGTGGGAGGCGCTGCGTACCTCGTGTCGAAGGCGATCAAATCCTCGCGCGTCGTCGCCTTTGCCGATCTCGGCATGGAGGCGATCTATGAATTTGACGTCAAAGATATGCCAGTGACGGTCGCCGTCGATTCGAACGGCACCTCGGTGCACCAAAGCGGCCCGGCCGAGTGGAGCCAGAAAATCGCTGCAGGGTCGATCAAGACGCGAGCGCGCTGAAGTCCTCGATCGAAAAGTGACCGGATTATCTCGGTTTGATTAAAACCTAAGAAATTCCGCGTCGCTGCAGCGTGATGAAACTCGTCGGATACTGATTGCGCTCGTCGACCGGGTGCTCGGCACGAGAAATCTCTTGCCATTCCTCGGGGGGCATCGCAGGAAACAGGGTGTCTCCCTCGACCGTCGCGTGAACCCGTGTCAGTTCGACGAGCTCGGCATGCGGAAGAGCGAGGGCATAGATCTCCGCTCCGCCGATGATCATGATTTCTTCGACATCGCCCGCCGCCTCGATGGCGGCATCGAGGTTCGGCACGACAACGACACCGGGCGAGTCGACGGTGTAATCACCGCGTCGCGTCACGACGATATTGGTACGTCCTGGCAACGGCCTGCCGAGAGACTCCCAGGTCTTACGGCCCATCACGACGGGTCGCCCGAGCGTACGCTGCTTGAAGCGACGCAAATCTTCGGAAAGTCTCCAGGGTAATCCGCCCTCACGCCCGATCACGCCGTTCTCGGCTACGGCGACGATCAGAGTGAGGCGCGGCGCCCTGCCCGGCATCAGCGTCGCGACGCTTTTCGTCGGCGGGTCGCGCTCGAGCGGCGCTGGGTCTTTGCTCTCGGCTTGGCGCTAGGCTTGACGCCCGCCTTCGCGCGCGAAGTCACACGCGACGTCGTCTTGTTTTTCGCTGAAGTCTTCACGCGAGGGTTCGCTTTTTTCTGGGCTTTTTTCTGGGCTTTTTTCTTCTTGCGCGGATCTTTCGGCGGCCAGAGCATCGTGCCGCGGCACTTCGGCGAGCCGCAACGGCACGCGAAGATTTCGTCGACGTTCGGCGGATCGTCTTTTTCGCGACCGATCTCGTAGTCGTAACCGAGCTCTTCGCCCTTCTCGACGACTCGGGTCGTTTCGATGAATACGCGCCGGTCCTCGATCACCGATTCGCAATTACCGTCGCAGGAGTGGTTGATGAACCTCGCGCCGTTACCGCCGACTCCGGCGTCGATCACCGTCTTTTTATCGACGATGAACAGGAAGGTGTGATTGTCGTTCGGATCGTGATCGTCGTAGCGCGCATCGGCTTCGGCATGGGTGATGCGGTCACCGAGATACTCGATGACTCGCGTGCCCTTCGGGATACGCTTGGCGGCAAACACGCCCTTACCGTGAATTTTGGAGTTGCGAACTTTGATCCAAGCGCTGGTGCGCATGACGGGTATCGGCACGAAGAGTCTCCCGGGTGATTAAAAGGTCAAACAGCCACCGGCGCCTTGATCGCCGGATGATGTTGGTAATTCGCGAATTCGAAATCGTCAAACACGTAGTCGAAGAGCGAGGCGGGCCGACGCTTGATCACGAGCTTGGGCAACGGGTAAGGCTCTCGCGAGAGCTGCAGATCAGCCTGCTCGAGATGATTGAGATAGAGATGGCAGTCGCCGCCCGTCCAGACGAAATCTCCGACGCCGAGATCACATTGCTCGGCGATCATGTGAGTGAGCAAGGCGTATGAGGCGATGTTGAACGGCACACCGAGAAAAATATCGGCACTACGCTGATAAAGCTGGCATGACAGACGCCCATCGGCGACGTAGAACTGAAAGAACGCATGGCAAGGCATCAGCGCCATCTGGGAGAGCTCGCCCACATTCCAAGCGCTCACGATGATGCGGCGCGAATCGGGCTGAGTACGTAGCTGTTTGAGCACCTCGGAAATCTGGTCGATCGACCCGCCATCGGGCGTGGGCCAAGATCGCCACTGCTTGCCGTACACCGGCCCGAGCTCGCCTTTGGCATCTGCCCATTCGTCCCAAATGGTCACGCCGTTTTCGCGAAGATAAGCGGTGTTGGTTTCACCGCGCAGAAACCACAGCAACTCGTGCACTACCGACTTCAAATGGATTTTTTTGGTCGTGACGAGCGGAAAGCCCTCGCGCAAATCGAAGCGCATTTGATGACCGAACACCGACAGCGTGCCCGTACCCGTGCGATCGGTCTTGCGCGTCCCGTGCTGACGCACGTGACGCATGAAATCGAGGTATTGCTTCATGACGCGGCTCGTTCGATTACACGATTACCCGACGCGTCGCCCCTGCGATAGGCAATCACCATCAGCGCGATACCCACGACGAGCATCGGTAACGTGAGCAGATGGCCCATCGTGAACCAACCGCCGGCGAGATACCCGATGTGCGCGTCAGGGAGTCGCCAGAACTCCACGGTAAGCCGCCCGAACGCATACATGATGAGAAACAAACCCGACGGCGCGAGCCGCGGTCGATCTTTGGCGGTAAACCACCACAGCACGATGGCGACGAGCAAGCCTTCGAGCAGCGCTTCGTACAGTTGGGTCGGATGTCGTGCGACACCATCGACCATCATGGCCCATGGCACCTCACCCGGCCTGCCCCACAACTCGCCGTTGATGAAGTTGCCGATACGCACCGACAGGATGCCGAGACCCGGCAGAGCCGCAGCAAAATCGAAGACGTCCGCGATATGACGTTTACGTCGAATCGCGAACACCGCGAGAGCGACGAGCACGCCGATGAGACCCCCGTGGAACGACATGCCGCCCTCGGTGATACGCAGCGGATACCAAGGATCGTGCGCCCAATAACCCAGACCGTAGAAAAAAACGTAGCCGATGCGGCCACCCAGAATGACGCCGAGCATGGCGTAGAAGAGGAAGTCATCGACGTCGACCGCCGTCCAGGTCGAGCCTGGCTGCGAGGCACGTCGACGACCGAGCCACCATGCCGCCGCAAAAGCGACGAGGTAAGTAATGCCGTACCAGCGCACCTTGAGCGGGCCAAGTTCGAGCGCGACGGGATCGAAGCCGGGGTAATCGATCATTGGTGAGATTTTAACGGCTAGCCGCGGGTCACGCGGCAGAAAAACGCCTTGAGGTACCGGGTCTCGGGGATCGCCGGATGCCGGGGATGATCAGGCGACTGTCCGCCCTCGTGCAGCACCTGCACGAATCGATCGACATGCCGGGCCGCACCCTGGATCGCCACGAGGAGGTCGTCCGCAGCCAGATGATGCGAGCACGAGCAACTCACGAGTAGGCCGCCCGGCTCGAGCACCCTCAGCGCGAGCTGGTTGAGCTTGCGATACGCCGCCTGGCCTTGCGGAATATCCTTGCGCCGCTTGATGAATGCCGGGGGATCGATGACCACCGCGTCATAGCGCTCACCCGCTTCGGCGAGTGCCGACAGCACGTCGAACGCATCTCCGCGATGTAGAACGGCCTTGAGCGAAGAATTGGCAGCCACATTCCGCTCGGCAAACTGCAAGGCGGCCAGGGAAGAGTCGATGCACGCGACCTCACGCGCTCCAGAAGCCGCAGCGGTCGTCGCCCAGCCGCCCGCATAGCTACACACGTCGAGCACGCGGGCACCCGGTTTTAGAAAACGCGGCAGTACGCTGCGATTAAAAGTTTGATCGAAGAACCAACCCGTTTTCTGCCCGCCGGCCAGCGCCACTTTGAAGGTCAAGGCACGTCCATCGGAGAGATGCTCGAGTACCACGGTCTCGTCGGGTATCGCACCCCAAGCGGTTTCCACGATTTCCGGTAATCCTTCCAGCTTGCGTGCACCCGAATCGTTCTTCCAAATCAGCGCAGTAGGCGAGAGGACTTCCCGGATCGCTGCCTCCACTTCTGCGCGTAGACGCTCCATGCCGAGCGTCGCGATTTGACCCACGACGAGATCGCCATAGCGATCGAGCACGAGCCCGGGCAAAGAATCGGACTCCCCGAACACCCAGCGGTAATACGGGCTCGGGTAGAGGCTGTCACGCAGCGTCAGTGCTTGACGTAATCGCGAAGCAATCCAGTGGCGATCGACGCGTGCCTCGCTCTCTCGGGCGAGGATACGCGCGGCAATCAACGTGGCGGGATTGAGATAGCCCACCCCGAGAACATGATCGCGATCGCTGACGATGCGCACCTGAGTGCCCGGCTCGAACGATGCGAGAGGCGTCGCGGTCGTGTCGACCTCGTTACTGAATACCCAAAGATGACCCGCCCGCAAACGGCGGTCTTCGCCGCGACGCAGGCGCAGCTCGGGCAGAGTCGAACTGGAGTGGGAACCCAAGGGAAACATCCGGGCGAGTGAACCGCCGCGGAGTTTAGCGGATCGGCACTTCGCCTCGGAGTGCACGCTCGCGGCGCGCGCTCATTTCGGTGTGTAGACCCTTCACGGCATCGGAGCCGGTGGTCACGAAGAGAAACGGAAAAATGCCGTGCAGCAGGCAGGCGATTCCGGAAAACACCATGCGGAGCCCGAAGCTACCCGCCTGACACAGATGCCCGAAGTAGGTCTCGCCTACGGTGGCCGGGTGCTCGGTGAACGCGCGCAGTAACTTCATGGGCTTCAACAATATCTCTCAAGGGCGGCAACCGGGTTTCGAAGACGTCGACAAAATCGACTTTATGCGAAACAATGTTGCGCTATATATAACTATCGAGAAATTTTATTCCATGGATAAGCTCGACCGTAAAATCCTGGACGTCCTGCAGAAAGATGCGAGCCTGACCGCCGCCGAGATCGCCGAGCGCGTCGGACTCTCGAAGGCACCCTGTTGGCGGCGCATCCAGCGCCTGCGCGACACAGGCGTCATCCGACGAACCGTCGCCCTGCTTGATGCCCGAGCGCTCAACGTCGGGACGACGGTCTTCGTCACCATCAAAGCACCGAGCCACAGCGCGGCTTGGTACGAGCGTTTCGCGAAAGTTGTACGCGACCTGCCGGAGGTCACCGAGTTGCATCGCATGAGTGGCGATGTCGACTACCTGCTTCGCGTCGTGGTCCCCGACATCGAGGCCTACGACGTCGTCTATAAACGTCTGATTGGTGCTCTAGAAATGCTCGATGTGAGTGCGAGCTTCTCTCTCGAGACCATCAAGTCGACAACCGCTCTGCCGCTTTCATACGCTCGACTCGAGTGAGGCACGCACGGCTGCGATAAGGGCTGCTTCTCGCGCCGGGTCGAACACCGGCGCGGCGTTCCAGTCATACGCCCAAGGATGCGCGACATCGAGCGGTGATGGTTCGTCCCGATAGCGCGGGACGACATGTGCGTGCAACGCGGGCTCAAGATTGCCGAACATCGCGTAGTTGATGCGCAAAGCGCCCGTCGCAGCGAGCAAGGCATCGCCGAGACGACTCATATCCGATAAAAATAGATCGCGAGCTGGAGCGGACAAATCATTGAGCGTGGGCACGACCGGGTCGGGCAACAGCAAGGCATAGCCGCGCAAGAACTGGCGCTCGCCGAACACGGCCCAGCCCGAGGGCATCTTCGCAATCAAGGTCGGATCACGCCCTTCGCGCAAGGCCTC
>Ga0075471_10001649_pt1 | contig 14728 bp, 21 predicted proteins | sample DEB19_08_DNA_2_FD_74787 | JGI IMG/M metagenome (GOLD analysis project Ga0075471, IMG submission 74787) | Aqueous microbial communities from the Delaware River and Bay under freshwater to marine salinity gradient to study organic matter... | ecosystem: Environmental > Aquatic > Marine > Coastal ... | reverse complement strand
CTGTTTCAAAGACCCCTAATGCCAGCGTAAGTCATGACTAAGCCCGAACAGGTCATAATCGGTGCAAGACCGAAGCAAAACGCCTTAAATCGGCAACAGGCGGTCTTAGAAAGCCAGCATGAAACCATGCTAGGCGAGCCGATGCCACGCGTGCATACACCGCTGAATGACTATCCGAGCAAGGGTCAGGAGCTTATAGATTTCGCAGATCAGCTCTTTGAACATGGCTTTATGGAGTGGCAAAAGAACCTTGCGATGCACTCTTGCAAGGTAAAACCCGATGGCAGATGGGTTCATCCGATATTTAATGCCACAGTCGCTCGTCAAAATGGCAAATCAACCTATATGAACGCTCGTATCTTGATGGGTTTATTCAAATGGGATGAACCGCTTCAAATCTTGTCTTCTCACCGACTTCAAACATCACTTGAGCGTTTTCGAGAGCTAGTGGGCATGATTGAGCAGCACGATGATCTCGCGAAGCAGGTAAAGCGCATCAGATGGGCGCATGGATCAGAAGAGATTGAAGCTCTCAACGGAAATCGATTGGTGCTAAAGGCTGGCGGTGCGGCTGCTCGCGGTATGGCTCGACCATCGACAATTTACCTTGACGAGTTACGCGAAATGCGCGATATGGAGTCATTTGCATCTCTTCGATATTCGATGATGGCTTCTCCCAATCCGCAACTGCTAACTTTTACGAATGCTGGCGATGCCACAAGTCTTGTGCTGAATTCTTTCCGCGAAAGAGCGCTTGCAACTGCGGCTGGAACAAAAGATGATATTGGCTACTTCGAATGGAGCGCTCCGACAGACGATGTAACTCTTGAAAATGCGAGGTATTCAAATCCAGCGCTAGGCATCACAATCCATCCCGATAATTTGAATGCAGTTTTCAATGATCCGCCAGATGTCGTTCAAACTGAAGTCTTGTGCCGATGGGTGCAGACAATCAATTCCGTAATTGATACAAATGCATGGAGCAAGTGCGTTGATAAGGATGTCGATTTAGATACCGAGAAGCTCACATGGCTGGCGGTTGATATGAGTCCAGATCGTAGGTTCGCGGCTTTAGTGGGCGCTCAAAAATTAGGCGATGAAAAGTTTATTGTGAAGCTTCTCCACACATGGGAGAACGAACTTCAGTTAGACGATAAGGCTATTGCGAATGATGCCGCGAGTTATTGTCGAAAATATCCAATCGAGTATTTGCTCTACTCACGCCGAACATCGGGTGCGGTCGCTGCTCGAATGCAACCTGCTGGAATTCCAATCTTCGACATGGACTCTTCATATCCACAAAGCTGCGATGAGCTTGTGGGCGCAATCAACTCAGGTCGCTTAAAGCATCGAGCGCAAGAAGAACTTACAAAGCAGATGCTTTCGGCAGTGGCGTTAAAGCGTAACGATGGCTGGATCATTGGTCGTAGGGCTAGTGGATCAGCAGTATGCGCGGCAGTGGCAACCGCTCTAGCCACCCATTTTGCGACACGCCCAGAGATAGAGATTGATATTCTTTCGGTTTAGCAGTAAAAGCCTTGCGACAATACGCGCATGGGTTTATTGGATAACTTCCGTGCAAAAGCCATCGCTCCAAAAACTAGCGATGTAGATGCTGCGCTTCCGCTTCCAACTATCGACTCGCTCATCATTCCGTTTCAGGGTGCGATCACTGCTACACGCGAGGAAGCGATGAGCATTCCAGCAGTAGCTCGCGCTCGCAACATTATTTGCTCTGCAATTGCCGCATTACCACTTGAAGTTTGGGATAAAGCAACTGGCGCTGAAGTCGATGCTCCAAAATCAATCACATTGCCAGATCGCCGCGTTAATGCAGCTGCGACTTATACATGGCTTGCCGAAGATTTGCTTTTCTATGGTTACGCATATCTTCGTATAAATGAACTTTATGCAGATACAGGTCGAGTCCGTGATGGCGAACGCATCAATCCAACTCGCGTTGAAATTATTACTAATCGCTTATCAACTGAAATTGAATACTATGTCGTAGATGGTTTTCCATGTCCGACATCGGGTGTAGGTTCATTGGTCGTTTTCTATGGCAGCGATGAGGGTCTATTAAATCGTGCTGGTAAAACAATTCGCGCTGGAGCTGAATTAGAGCGCGCCGCTGCAATGTATGCAAAAGAACCAGCGCCAACAATGGTTTTGAAATCGAATGGATCAGCTCTTCCATCAGATCGCATTGCTAAACTTCTTGAGTCATGGGGCGTTGCTCGCAGAAATCGTGCAACTGCTTTTCTCAATGCAGATGTATCACTTGAAACAGTCGGCTTTGATCCTGAGAAACTTCAACTTAACCAGGCACGCTCTTACATTGCAACAGAATTAGCGCGAGCGATTGGCATTCCTGCATATTTCGTGGATGCTGAAACTGGTTCTTCAATGACTTATGCAAATGCAAATCTTGCTCGTCAAACCCTTGTAGATTTTTCACTTCGTCCATTGATGACTTCTCTGGAACAAAGATTATCCATGCCGGACTTTTTACCATCATCGCAAATTTGCAAGTTTTCATTAGATGATTATTTGCGTGGATCAGCTTACGAACGCGCACAGGTTTATGAAATCTTAAATCGCATTGGTGTAATGACTGCCGAAGAAATCCGTCAAGAAGAAGACATGGTGAAATAATGGACGAAGCAGTTTATCCGCCTACGCAACGCCAAATCATGCAGATTTCGCAGTATGAGTCAATTGTTGAAACTTTCGGTCAATTCGATCAAGGGTCTGGTGCAAATGGATCGCATTACACTTCAGCTGAAGACAATCCGTTTAAGGAGCAAGGTCTTGTTTGCTCTAATTGTTATTTTTTCGAGGGTGGGCGCGCTTGCGACATTGTTAGTGGCGAAATTGACCCAAATGCAATTTGCAAACTCTGGGTTATACCTGAAACTCTCGTTCAAGCATCCGAAGCACAAGGAGATGGAATGAAACTAAGAATGCCAATGCGCATTGATGCAGCAAATGATGAAAGTCGTATGATCACTGGGCGCATCGTTGCGTTTGATGAAACCGCAAATGCATCAACTGGTCGAGTCGTATTTGCCAAAGGTTCAATCGAACCGAAGCCAGTATTGCTTAATTTAGAACATGATCGCACACGCCGAATTGGTCGCGCAATCGATATGAATTTATCTGAAGATGGAATGGCTATCAATGCAACATTTAAAATCAGCAAAACAACTGCTGGCAACGATGCTCTCGTTGAAGCAATGGATGGACTTCGCGATGGTTTTAGCGTTGAACTAAAAGTCGATGATTACGATGTGCTTAAGGATGGCACAATGAAAGTTTTGAAAGGCACACTTGAGGGCGTAGCTCTTACCAGTGAGCCAGCAGTGCGATCTGCACGCGTTAGCGATGTAGCAGCAGTTGAGGGCGAAGAGCCACAAGAAAATTCTGAAGCTCCAGAGGTTTCAGATGCAAACACAAATCCAAACGAAGGAGAACAAGTGTCCGACACTACCGTTCCAGCTCCTGCCGATGATGTAGCGGTAGAAGCATCTGAAAGCGTTAAGGCAACCACAAAGCCACTCGCTTATACATCTCCACGCTCACCGATTGTTTCTGGCGGTTCATATCTCCAGCACTCAATCCTTGCAAAGTTAGGCAATGAAGACTCACGCCAATATGTAGCGGCTGCTGATGACTCATTCACAACTAACCCTGCATTTTCACCAGTGTCTTATGTGCGCAATGTCGCTCAGAACACAACTTCAATCCGTCCTGTTGTAGATGCTTGCGGTGGCACACGCCCACTTCCAGCAGCTGGCATGACTGTATCAATTCCAAAGATCACCACAAATGCTTCAGTAGCAACAGTCGCTGAGGGTGGAGATACAACTGGAACTGACCAAATCACATCTGCTTATGTAAATGCAACAGTGATTAAAAAGGCTGGCTTCCAGCGCTACTCACAGGAGCTTTTGCTTCGCTCTGATCCATCATTCTATGAAATCATGCTTCAGAACTTACGCGATGGCTACGCACAGGCAATTGATCAGTATGTAATTGCACAAATCGTTGCAGGTGGAACTCAAGCGGCTACAACTGCTGCAACTTCTGCTGGCATGATCTCATTCGTATCAACTGAAGCTGCTGCTGCTTACAACGCGACAAAGCGTGTAGCAACATCACTCGTTTCAGGCACTGGCACATGGTCGCTCCTAATGGGTGCGACAGACTCGACTGGCAGACCAATTTATAATGCAGGTCAGCCAATGAACTCAGGCGGAAACGCTGCACCGACATCTCTTCGTGGAAATGTCTTGGGTCTTGATTATTATGTAGATGCAAACATGGTTTCAACAGTGATCGATGACTCTTCATTTATCATTGAAAAGAACTCAATTGAAATCTACGAAAGCCCAGCGCTAACACTTCAGACCAATGTGCCATCAACAGGCGAAATCGAACTTGAACTATTCGGCTTCGTAGCTGCTGGCGTAACTTGGGCTGGCGGACTTCGCCGCTTCAACCTAACTTGATCTGAACCTAGTCGCTCCCGAATAGGTTAAACAGAGAGGAAACGAAATGCCAAACATTATTACTGCAAGCCAACTGCGTAAGGTGCTTGGCGTTTCGTCTTCCTTGTTTGATGATGCTTACCTAAACAACATCATCGAAAGTGCAGAGGGCGTGGTTTTGCCACTGCTCGAAAGTTATTCAAATAGACTTCAAGGATACGAAATCAAAAATGGCACAGCGGTATTCACAACTCAATTGCCAAATCTCTTCGTAGAAAATCAAACGCTTACAATCTCAGGCGTTTCAACCGCGTTGAATGGTAGCCAAACAGTTACAAGCACTTATCTACGCCCATATTTCTTTTCGATTGCTACGAATGAAGCTGATTTGAACTATCAGCCACTAATTCCACAAGGTTATGCCTATGTATCTGGAAAGAGCGCTGGCGAGATTTACGCCGCTGATCCTGATATTGAAAACGCAATCACTATCGTAAGTGTGGAAATTTTCCAATCAATTACTGCCGCTGGCGGTCAGATTGAGGGTGTCGATTTTGTGCCAGCGCCATTCCGCATGGGTCGCAATTTGCCAGCACGCGTTTATTCTTTAATTGCTAAATATGTCGAAGTCGGAAGCATGGCTCAGTAATGCCTACACCAACGACCATTTCAACGAATGTGCGCGATGCGCTGGCAACCGCTTTATCAGGCGTTGCGGCATCCGTTTATTCAGAACCACCTGAAACAGTAATTCCACCAGCTTGCATAATCGTTCCAGATCAGCCATATCTTGAGGCTGAATTCATTGGCAATTCTTCAGTGCGAGTCAAAATCAATTTTGTTGTAACCGCTGCTGTGGCTTATTACAACAACGCTGGATCATTGGATAATTTGGAGCAACTCATCATTTCAATCATGGGAGTCATTCCAACCAATTACACAATCGGCACAGTGAGCCGACCAAATATCACGCAAGTCGGGGCAACAAATTTGCTGGTCGCGGACATCGAGATCAGCACTAACTACACGCAACAAACAATCTAAGGAGAACAAAGTGGCAACCACAGTAATCACAGGGCGCGATATCACGCTCTCATTTACTGGCGGCACAGACATCGAGGCGCAAGCGACTAGCGCGGTGCTAACAAAGGTGAATGAGCGCCAGACTTATCAAACTCTCGATGGCGAGGCTTACAAAACCACTAATATTAGTGGCACTTTCGCTCTTGAGATGCTTGCCGATTGGGGCAAGGCAAATTCAGTTTGCGAAGCTATTTGGGCAGCTGCTGAATCAGCACCAGATACCGCAATCACAATCACATTGACTGCTGCAACAGGCGCTCAATTCGTATTTGGCATCATGCCTGATTTTCCAACTGCTGGCGGTGCTGGAATTGATGCACAGACAGTTTCATGGAATTTCAAGGTCTATCAAGGCACAGTTACAGAAACCTTTAGTTAAGAAAAGGATCGGGAGCAATGAAACTACCAATTACAATCGAATATACCAATGGCAAGCAAGCAACCTATGTGGCGCAGCCGCCTGAGTGGGTTAAATGGGAGCTGAAGACTGGTAACACAATTTCACAAGCGCAAGAGAAGATTGGGCTGCACGATCTTCTCTTCCTTGCGTATCATGCCATGAAGCGCGAGAACGCAGGTGCGACACCAATCAAGCCTTTTGAAGTTTGGACTGAAACGGTGCTTGATGTGATTGTCGGTGATGAAAACCCAAAAGCCACCCAGACGGAAGTATCAGCCGAGCCATCTGGGAGTTAGCAATAGCGACTGGCATTCCGCCATCAGAGTTTCAATCGGCTGAAGATATTCAAACAGTCATGGAAATAATGAAAGGTCGCAATAATGGCTGAAAATGCTGAGTTTGATATGGCTTTCGATAAGTCAGAACTTCAGGCGCTCTATCGCGCTTTCAAAGTCATGGATCAAGAAGCAATCGACCAGGCTAAACAACAGTCAGGCGCTCTTGCTGAATATCTGCAAGGCAAAATTAAAATTACTGCCGCTAGTCGCGGTCAAGACTCTGCGGCAGCTAGTCGAATTGCCGATGGCAGTCGCGTAAAGAAATCTTCAAAGATTGGCGAATTATCTTTTGGCTTCGTAAGTCAGAAATTTTCGGGTGGCGGTAATACGCAAATGCTATGGGGCGGCAACGAATTCGGATCAAATAAATATAAACAATTTCCAGTTTGGTCAGGCTCTGAGGGTCGCGGTTCAAAAGGTTGGTTTATTTATCCTACGCTTCGCAAAGAACAGCCTTACATCGTGAGAGAATGGGAAGCAGGATTTCAGAAAATCGCTGGAAAGTGGGATAGCTTCTAATGGCAACTGGTTCAAGAACACTCACGCTCAAACTTCTAGCGGATATTGATAACTTTCAAAAGAACTTAAAAACCGCCGATGCTGATACAAGTGGCTTTTCGAAGTCAGTCGAAAAATTCGGCGATATGGCGAAAACTGCATTTATCGGTGCAGCGGCAGCTGCTGGCGCTTATGCAGTAAAAATAGGCGTTGATGGCGTAAAAGCTGCGATTGAAGATGAAGCAGCACAATCAAGATTGGCACGAACACTTCAAGCCGCTACCGGTGCGACTGACGAACAAATTGCATCAACTGAAAAATATATTTCAAAGATGCAATTGGCAACTGGTGTTGCTGATACAGATTTGCGTAATGCTCTTGGTCGTTTATCGCTTTCAACTAATGATTTGACTAAATCACAAGAATTGCTTGGTTTAGCTTTAGATATTAGCAAGGCAACAGGCAAAGATTTAGATGGCGTTGCAAATGCACTTGGTAAGGCTTATGACGGACAAACAACTGCGCTAGGCAAATTGGGCATTGGTCTTTCATCTGCTGAATTAAAGACAATGACTTTCAAAGATGTGCAAGGCAAACTTTCCGATTTATTTGGTGGCGCAGCCGCAAAGAATGCTGAAACATTTCAAGGCAAATTAGACATTATGAAACAGCGCTTCGGTGAATTCGAAGAGAGCGTTGGTCAAAAGGTTTTGCCAATTTTGATGTCGCTATTTACATTCTTCGAAGAAAAGCTTTCACCTGCGTTCGATTGGTTCAAGCGCAATGCTATTGATCCAGTAACCAAAGCGGTTACAGATAACTGGGACACATTCAAAGGCTTGTTTGAATTCCTTTCAAAGACTCTCGTGCCATTCTTCGGCACTGGTCTTGCTCTTGGAATGGTCGCTCTCGGTAAGGCAACAAGTTTCGTAGTCGATGCAGTAGCTGCTGGAATTCGCGCTCTTGAGCCGCTAATCAATTTTGCGGTTTCGGGCATAAATTTAATTATTCGTGGCTTGAATATTGTAAGTCCAGCCAAAGACATTCCTTATGTGCCAAAGTTAAATACCAGTGGAGTTTCAACATCCGTTTCTACACCGAGTGTTCCAAAGATTTCAGTGCCTAGCTCATCTGGGAGCAGCGGAAGTGGTGGTGGCGTAGCGAGTGCTGCATCATCTGGGGCTGGGGCATCGGCAGCGGCTTCATCTCTCAATGTGGCTTCAATCGTAGGATCAACTGGATCAGCGCCAACCAGTATTTCAAACGGTTCTTATTTGAACCCAATCGTGGTCAATGTATCTGGCGCAATCGATCCAGAGGGAACTGCTCGAACAATCGTAAATACATTAAATTCAAGCTTCTATCGTGGCACTGGCGGCGCTGGTGGTTTGGTTTATGGAATATGAGCAATTTCAAACCAGTTTGGCAGGTAACAATCGATGGCACAAATTACACAAATTATGTGCTTGCTGATTTAACCATTACATCTGGTCGCACAAATATCTATGAACAGGCTTATGCAGGTTATTGCAATATAACCTTGATGAACCTTGACCAATCGCCAATTACTTTCGACATCACTGATCCAATCACAATTTCGGTTAAAGACTCGACCAATACTTTTGTGCCAATTTTCGGTGGCTCAATTGTGGATATTGGTGTAACAGTCCAAACTGCTTCACAAGTGGCTCTTACTGAATCGGTCAATATCTTAGCAACAGGAGCGCTTGCAAGGCTTCCTAAAGCTCTAACTAATGGAGTCTTGACTAAAGCCCTTGATGGCGTTCAAATTGCCAAAATCTTAGGCGAAGTGCTTTTCAACACTTGGGCGGAAGTGCCAGCAGCTCTTACTTGGGCAACTTATGATCCAACAACAAATTGGGCAAATGCCGAAAATAATGGCATGGGAACAATCGACATTGGCAATTACGAATTGACCGCCAGATCGTCAAACCGCACGGATGTATATTCTCTCGTATCGGCTCTTGCTTCTTCGGGTCTTGGTTATCTTTACGAGGATGCTCAAGGTCGTATTAGCTACGCTGACTCAACTCACCGAACGACATATTTGAATGCAAATGGTTATACCGAAATCAGTGGCAATAAAGCGCTTGCTCGCGGCGTAAGCATTCAAACTCGCGCTGGAGATGTCCGCAACGATGTAACAATTCAATATAAAAATGGCGCTGAAATAAATGCCAGCGATACTGCATCTATTGGTATTTATGGACAACTTTCACAGATATTCTCGACATCTCTTGAAAACACGGTTGATGCCACAGAACAAGCAAATTTTTATCTTTCGCTGAGATCGTATCCACAAGCGAATTTCAACGCGCTAACTTTTGAACTCACAAATCCAGAATTAACAGATGCGGAACGCGATGCGCTCATTAATGTATTCATGGGGCTTCCAATATCAATCACCGACTTGCCAGACAATATGGTGGGTGGTCAATTCTTAGGTTTCGTTGAGGGCTGGACATTTAAGGCTGGTTTCAATCAATTGGCGCTTTCCATTATTGCTTCGCCGCTGGCATTCAGCTTGTTAGCAATGCGTTGGAATGATGTGCCGATAACGGAAACTTGGTCGAGTGTCGCACCGACATTAGATTGGGCAAATGCGACAATAGTCGCTTAGAAAAGGAGAAAACATGAGTAACCCAACTTCAAATTTCGGCTGGGTCATGCCGACTTCGACCGATCTGGTTACAGACTTGCCAGCAGATTTTGCGGTATTTGGTCAAGGTGTTGATACATCATTCCAATATCTAAAAGGCGGAACGACTGGTCAAATTCTTTCCAAAACTTCAGCAACAGATTTGGCTTATACATGGATCGACAACAATATAAGCACCAATAGCCCAATCAATGCTCCACTTGAAGTTTGCAATGTAACTGCTACCGCAGCAACTGGCACAATTAATGTCGAGGTTGGTTCGCTTGGTTCTGTTTGGTATTACACAACAAATGCTTCCGCAAATTTCACACTGAATTTCCGCAAATCAAGCACAGTTTCACTTTCCACTCTTTTAACGGTTGGTCAATCAATCACTATTGTTTTTTTAAATACGAATGGGGCAACTGCTTATTATCCAACTGCTTTCCAAATTGATGGATCATCAGTTACGCCAAAATGGCAAGGTGGAACTGCTCCGTCAGTAGGTAATGCAAATGCGGTCGATGCATACAGCTTTACAATCATCAAGACTGCTGCAACTCCGTCTTATTTGGTTCTAGGTTCTCAAACAAAGTTTGCATAATGCCAATCAATGGAATGCGTGCTGGCGTATCCAGTCGAGGCTATGGAGAATTCGGTGCTATCGCTGATCCATTTCAGCCTACTGGTGGCAATGAAGTTAAAACCGTTGGCACTTACAAATATCATATTTTTACAACTAGCGGCACTTTTGGCGTAACAACAAATCCAAATAATAAAACAGTAAGCATTATGGTTGTTGGTGCTGGTGCTGGCGGCGGTGCATCACAAGGCGGTGGCGGTGGCGGCGGTGCAATTGAGGGCGCTTCATATTGGCAATCTCAAACGCTTTCGGCTGGTTCTTACAATGTAACAATTGGCAATGGTGGAACTGGCGCACAAGATAATACGACAAAAGGTTCGAATGGCGGTAATTCAAGTTTTGCTGGAACAAGCACAATCACTGCTTTAGGCGGTGGCGGTGGCGGTTCTGAGGGAACGGGACTTCGCGCTGGTAGCACTGGCGGTTCTGGTGGTGGATCATCAATTACATTGACTGGTGGTTCTGCATCAGGAAAGAACACAAACATCGGTGGAAACGGAATTTCAACTGGCGTTAGAGGTTGTGGTGGCGGTGGCGGTGCTACTGCTCAAGGTGCGAATGGAAGTGCAACAACTGGCGGTGGCGCAGGTGGTGAGGGTTTGGCATTGACGACAATCGACTCAAATTTAACATCAGTAAATTTCACTTCATTTAGTGGAATGACCAAAATTTCATCTGGCGGTGGCGGTGGCGGTTATGCGGATGGTGGCGCAGGCGCAGGTGGAACTGGCGCAGGCGCTGGAACTGCAAACACTACGACTGCTGGAAATGGCGTATCTTATGGATCAGCTGGTGGCGGTGGCGGTTATTCAGGTGGTCTTGGTAAAGGTGGCAATGGAAAATCTGGCTTAGTTATTGTGAGGTATTCAATAGCATGAGCAAATCCGTAGCAATAATCAATAACGAAAATTTTGTTGAAAATCTTATAGTCATGGATGACTCATTCATAGATCAGGAAAACCAAATTACCTACAATGAGTTAAATCCTGCATTTATAGGTGGTTTATATGAAGATGGATTTTTTTATCCGCCGCAACCTTATCCATCATGGACTAAAAACGAGGGCAAATGGTTGCCACCAATTCCAGCACCTGATTTTGAAGCTTCATGGGATGAAGATAAACAAGAATGGATTGGAATTTAATGGCTGATTATGGAATTGGAACTGCCGCACGCATGATTGATGTCGCTAAGGCGGAAATCGGTGTGGTCGAAGTGCCTGATAATAAAGTCAAATACAATAATGAAAATGGTTTGGCTTGGTGCGGTTACTTCATTGATTGGTGTGCTAAAAAGTCCGGACTGAAGAAGCTTCCTAGTCAGATCAGCACAATTCAAGGTGCGCATAAGATGAAAGAATTCGGCTGCTGGATCGATGGTTCGCCCGCACCAGGTGATTTGGTTTATATGGGGTGGGGCGCAAAAAACCATATTGAACACATCGGTCTGGTAGTCGGAATTATTGATAAAAATACAGTCTTAACAATTGAGGGCAATACATCGGACAAGTCGCAATCAAATGGCGGCGCCGTCATGGTCAAAGAGCGCACAATTGGCAAAGAGATCATTGGTTTCGCTCGACCAAAATATCTTGCATTTGCTGGAGAATTGCCAAAGGTTGAACGACCAGCGAAAGCGAAAGTTTCGGGAGTCAAACTGAAAGGCAAAAAATGAAAGAAGCAAAATCGCTCGCAGCTTCATGGTTGCGTTCATTCTTAGCTGCTGGATTGGCTCTCTACATGGCAGGAGTTACTGATCCAAAGAAGCTTCTAATGGGCGGCGTGGCTGCAATTGCGCCAGTTATCCTGCGATGGTTAAACCCTGATGATCATTCATTTGGAAAGAAGCCATGAACTCTCAAGACTCAATGACTCTTTACCTAGCGACTCTTACAGTCATGGGTGGGCTTTCAGCATTTGTTATAAGCCATTTGCTCACAGAAATCAAGCGTTTGCATGAACGAGTCGATGATATTTACAACATCCTTTTGGATCGTAAGTAGCCGACACGCCCAAAATCAGGCGTAAGGCTTGCAAATCGTTGAACCCTGCTTCACCATTTACGCAGGGAGCAACAATGCTTCCAAATTTGAAACGGGAGCTTCAAAATGAATTATTTACAATGGGTCATGTATTTCTGCATTGGCGGTTTTGCTTACACAATTGGCTGGTATAAAGGGCTTGAAGTAGGTCGCATCGAGGGCTATCGCCGCCGCAAAGCAATGGCAAACCATGTAAGTCAGCAGGGCAAATAATGAAAGAGATTGCAGCGGCTCTAGTAGCTGCACAAAGCGCTTTTCAGCCAGCGTTGAAGAATAGCCAAAATCCACACTTTCGAAGCAAATATGCCGATTTGGGCGCTTGTATTGAAGCGGTCATTGATGCGCTTCATGCCAACGGAATTGCACTTATTCAGCACACAGATGAGAGCGACAAAGGCATCATCATTAGCACAACATTCTTACATCGATCTGGCGAAATCTATGATGCTGGTTCGCTTTTCGTTCCAGCAAGCCAACAAACGCCACAAGCTTATGGATCAGCGCTAACCTATGCGCGCCGATATTCATTAATGACTGCTTGCGGTATCGCGCCCGAAGATGATGATGGAAACGCAGCTTCAAAGCCACAAGCTCCAAAGAATATCCAATGGGATACAACCGCCAATGATGATATGTGGGCAACAACAGATACACGCGCCAGTGCAGCTATTTCATTGGATGCTCCACATTGCGGTCATGGCATGATGATTTTGAGACACGGAAGCAGGGATGGCAAGCCATATAAGGGTTATGTATGTCCTGAAAAATCATGTGGAGCAAAGTGGATGATCATGTCTGCTACGACTGGCGAATGGCGCTTCAAGGATGGTGAGTGATGGGATATATGCTGCTAACTAGCCTAGCCACAGGCGAACAAGCGTTCATTGGCGAGGGTCAAATTGTGAAGCTTCCGCCGATTACATGGCGCTGCGATTTATGCAAGGCAAATGAACATCCTGAAAATGGCGCTTTCCGATATGTAAATCATCCATTTGAGTATTGGGCTTGCAATCGTTGCATTGAGGCAGGTAAAACTCTTAATGATAATTAAACTTGAAAACACAGAATTAGCACAATGCACAGTCGCTGGACTTCAACGCTTGATGCGCAAATTGGCTGGTCATAACTCAGGCTTTTACTATAACAATTCGTTATCATTTCAAGAACGCGTTGCTGAGGAGTCAGAAAGCGTTGCAGCTGAATGGGCAGTGGCTAAGTATTACGGGCTTGATTTCGACCCTGCTGAGTCAAATAACCATTTCAAGAGCAAAGCCGATGTGGGCAATGCGCTTGAGGTCAAATGGACTAAATACACCGATGGATCATTGATTATCTACGAGTCAGATCGCAAAACCGATATTGCGGTGCTGGTTGTAGGCAAGAGTCCGACCTATGTGATAAAAGGTTGGATACCAGTGGCAGTATGCCAAAAGGAACGCTATCGCCATTCTAGTCAGCCGACATGGTGGGTTAGCCAAAACCATTTACAACCAATCGAAACGCTAGGAGCTTCAAATTATGCCGCTGCAATTGGTTAAAGTTAAATGTCGCATCTGCCAAAAGAAAACAGATCATGCCAATTTGAATGCTAATAATGAAATGAAATTAGGCGAAAACATGGCTCTTGTCTGCTGCTCTCAATGTGGAGTAATGGGCATTGAACAAATCGAGGTGGAAAAAGATGCCTGATTATGCGTGGAAATGTAAGTTTTGCCACTTCACGCAAACCATTTGGAAAGCATTTGCAGCTGAATGGATCATCCCAATTTGTCCTGAATGCGATACTGAAATGATCCGCGATTATCGAATTAGTGGCGTTCATTTCAAGGGCAATGGCTTTTACCAAACGGACAAATAGTTATGCACAATCCATCACAATCTGTGGATAACATGGTCAAGACTGGTCATAATAAGCGTAAGTTATCCACACTCTTGACTAGCGTGTTACGCTTTTCTCGCGCTGGAGAGCCGCTTGCCGTTAGCTCGAAAGCAAGACGAAATGCGTTTGGGCTATCTCTATGCCTAGCGGCAATCTCCATGCAAACGATGCCATTAAATGCTGCTTCATTAACTGATCATTACAAGCTTTACTTACATTCAAAAGTAATAAGCGAAAAACAATACATTTGTGGCTTATATGTCGGCTTTACTGAGTCCAGATGGAATACACAATCACGCAATGGTGATCATTACGGACTATTTCAAATGAAGAATAAAAGCGTTAAATACATGAATGGATACCAACAGATTGATATGTGGTTGAAGTATGTGCATCATCGTTACAATGGCAATGTATGTAATGCAATGATTCATCTAAAGAATAAAGGTTGGCAATGAGTAAAGGATGGAAGAACGGAAGCACAAGCGAATGGCGAAAGCTTCGTGAGTTTGTATTCAATCGTGATGGTGCAATATGCATTCAATGTGGTGAAGATGAACGCAGTAATCTGCACATAGATCACATCATTCCAAAGCGAGTGTTAGGCGATGCAGCTGATAACCCTGAGAATTTACAAGTGCTATGCAAACGCTGCAATTTGAGTAAGGGCGGTCGTTTTTTTGAGGAGCATTTACAC
>Ga0075471_10001648_pt1 | contig 14743 bp, 8 predicted proteins | sample DEB19_08_DNA_2_FD_74787 | JGI IMG/M metagenome (GOLD analysis project Ga0075471, IMG submission 74787) | Aqueous microbial communities from the Delaware River and Bay under freshwater to marine salinity gradient to study organic matter... | ecosystem: Environmental > Aquatic > Marine > Coastal ... | reverse complement strand
CGCGTTCCATCGTGGACAAGCGTCGCGCTCGATCGTGTGGGATGGTCCCGGTCGACCGGCAGCACGGGGTTGCCGGCATACTTCACCCAGTGCTCGAGATCGTCGCTGGTGGCGATGCACGTGCTCCATTCACCTCCCTGCGGCCGGCCGCTCGCATGGTAGTACGCGTAGTACCGGCCCGCATGCCGCACGACCTGATTCATCGCGATGAGATGCCGATCGTAAGGATCCGGACCGCAGGACAAAACCGGGGAATCGCTGACGTTGGTGAACCGCCGCAGGTCACGCGACGTCGCGAGCCAGACGCCCGCGTCACGCCGTTCATAGAACAGATACCACGTCCCACGCTCGCACCACACCGTGGGCGTGCCTCGCGGACCGTCCGGAATCGGGCTGCCGTCTACCAGGCGTATATCGACGGGGCCATGCCCCCTCCAGTGCAGCCGGTCGGTGCTTGTCAGCCAGTGCGCGATGTCCTGCTCTCCCTCGGCGAACATGACGAGGCACCCACCCCTCCGCACGATGCACACGTCTTCGACCCACGCGTCCTGCACCAGAGGGTTGCCGTTACCCCGCACCCAATTCAAGCCGTCAGGGCTGCTGGCGTACCCCAGCCGGCGCAGCGGCGATCGATCCATGTTCGACCCCGTGTACCACAGATGCCAGCGGCCCGACTCCCGCATGATCCAGCCTCGCTCGCGGATGTCGCGGTCCCACGCCTGTGGCCCGCCGCCGACGAACAATGGATCACGCGAGGCCGGGCCGAAGTCGACCAGTTGATCGGGAAAGAGCGGAGTCTCCGCGGTCCCACGCTGGCACGGACCGGCGAGGAGCAGCCAGCTCGCCACGATCACAACCGCTGTGGGGGACGTCCTTCGCATCAAAGCACCATACCCATAGCCACGACGGCGGGCTAGGTCCCGTCTGACGGACACAGCGCAGATGCGCGGCACGGATCTCTTCGCCGCCGGGCTTGATGCTCCCGGCATCCGATCCGGAGCGGCTCCTGTTTTGCCGAAGCGGCTTGTCGGAGGCATGGGGAAGGCAGGCGAGGGGGTCGGCGAACGCTCGACGAGCGTGTGGCCGCTTCGGCCACAGCAAGGAGACTTTTGCCGCCCCCGAGCCGGTGCTATACCAAAGTCGAATGCGCTCTAACCGCCCATTCCCACGGGTTGCTGATCGCGTCCCCGTTTCGCCGTGCCGACCGGCCCTCGCTGCCGAAGAGCGGCCGCCGCCCGCCTCCGCGCGTCGATCGCAGCCCCCACCTCCCCCGCGAGGCCGCTCGATCGCTGCAGCCACTCCGCCATGCGACTCGGATCGAAGGCGATAGCCGTCACGTCAGCCTCGGCGGCCACGAGGATCTCGCTCGGTGCGCCCGCGGAAACCGTCGCCTCGCCACAGCAGTCACCCGGCCCGAGCGTGGCGATCCGCACCAGGCGACCGGCCGCATCGGGAGCGGACACGACCGCCCGCCCTTCCACCACGAGCCAAAAGCCGCTCCTCGTCGAACCGAGCGGGATCATGGCCTCACCGGCCGCGAAGGTGACCACGCGCGCGAAGGCAGCCTCGTTCCGGCCCGCCGTGCCGACCGCCTCCACGTGCTCCCGAATCGCCTCGCAGACGAGACGATACCGAGGAAACCGCTCCAGCAACTCCTCGACCGTGGCCTCTGGCGCCGATGGCGATTCATTCGCCCGGTACTGAACCGCGATCGGAAACGGTATCTGCAGGTGATCGCGCCGTGCGACGTACCAGATGCGGGTGAGGATCGCGTCTCGGACCGGCAGCACGTCCTCGTAGCGGGCCACCGTGAAGTAGACCCGGTACGTGATCGAATAGTCGCCGTAGTGCAGGGTGTGCACGGAAGGTGGCGGCTCGGCCACCACGCCCGGCGTCGACTCCAAGAGCGCGATTAACGCACGCTTCACATCGTTGGGTGGGTGATCGTAGGAGAAGCCGATGTCGTACGTCTCGGTGCGGTCGTTTGTCGGTCGCGACAGGTTGCTGAACGACTCCTTGTAGAGTGATATGTTGGGGATGATTCGCATCTCGTGAAGCATCGTCTCGATGTGGACGCTGCGCCAGTTGATCTCGATCACCTTGCCCGTCGTCCCATCGGCGATGATCCAATCGCCGATGTTGAGTGGCCGCTCCAACAGCAGCATCAGGCCGGAGACGACGTTGCCCAGCGGCTCCTGCAAGGCCAAGCCGATCACGATGCCTCCAACGCCAAGGGCCGTGAGAGCGCCGGAGATCTCCTGGCGCCACACCTGCGAGTAGATGACGGCCGCCCCGACCGCGATCAAAACCCCCCGAGTGAGATCCCGGAGCAGTTTCGGCACTCGTTCCTGCCATGACCCGCGTTGTGCGGCTCCGAAGATGCCGTCATTGACGACCGACAATGCGGCGTAGAGCGCGCAGACCCAAAACACCGTCTTGACCAGCCGCCCGACGACGTCGTCAGGCGCCACGCGGCACACCTCCGTCGTGAACAGCATGGCGGCCAACGCCGGCGCGACGAAGTTCCGCAGCACCCGCAGTGTCGGGGTGAGCGTCCAGTGTCGCCGCTGACCGGAATTGATCAGCTCCGTGAGCAGCAGGATCACCAGCGGAAACCCTGCCACCAGCAGGGCCGCCGGCAGCAGTGGAATTGCGGAATGGTCGCTCGTCATGCCCATCGCCGGCCCTTCACCCTTGCAGCAGCCATGTCTTCACGGGTGCTGCACCCCGGAGCACCACCGGGTCAGCTGCCTGAAATGCGTAGAGATCGCTCAACCTGTCGTGGACCCCCTGCGTCACACGGATGCTACTGTGTGGTGGTCCTCCGGCTCCTGCCGCATCGTCGTCCCCGACCAGGTGCGAGGCCACCGCGAGGGTGTCACCCCACAGGTCGTAGCGAAACTTTTGGCGGCCCACCACGCCACCGACGATGGGCCCTGAATCGACGCCGATGCGGACGCCGACCGCCGTTCCACGTTCACTGTTGAACGAGCCGACAGTCTGCACGAGTTCGCGGGCGAACAGCACAGCCCGTGCGGCATGATCGGGCCGGTTCACCGACAGCCCGCAGACGGCGAGATACCTGCCGCCCACGGCACGAATCTTCTCCACGCCGCACCGCTCCGCCGCCTCGTCGCACGCCGCCACCAGGTCGGCCATCTGGCCGAGTGCTCGGCTGTCCCGGCCGGCGACGTCGCCCCCCGTCTCCGCGCCGCTGCCGGATTCGCCCAAGCCATCGATCCCCACGAACGCGGCCACCAGCACGGTCACCTCCGCGAAGCGACGGGTCGCTCGCTCGTCTCCCTCCAGCCGCTGCTCGACGGCCGCCGCAGGCATGATATTGAGCAGCAGTTCGCGATTCTCCCGTGCCCGCCGCTCCAACTCGTCACGCTGGACGAGCAGATTCGCCGCCATGTCGTTGAACGTGTGGGCCAGTTCGCCGAACTCATCCCGTGTGCGCAGGCTCACGGCCACGTCCGTTTCGCCCGCGCCGAGCCTTCGCGCCGCGTCGGCGAGCTCCTTGAGCGGCCGCATGAACACCCAGGAACTCCCCAGCGCCAGGCACGTGGTAGCGAGGGCCAGCGCCGTCGCGGCCAGCAGACCCTTGCGCGCGTAGTCGCGGATCGGCCGATAGGCCTCCTCCACGTCCATCTCGGCGACGACCGCCCAGCGCAACGAGTCGAGGTCGAAGGGACCGTATGAGCTCAGCACCGGCACGCCGCGATAGTCGTTGATCACCGCCAGTCCCTCGCGGCCCAGGAGCGCCTGCTCCACCGCATAGGTCCGCACCGGAAGCTGCCCGATGACGTTGCCCTGGCGTTCGATCTGGTCGACGACCGACCGCGACAGCGGCGACGTGCGCAGCGACTCCAGGAACGCCCGAGAGTCCTCCACCATGAAACGACTGCGGCTGCGCATCGTGAAGTCGGGCCCGACGAGGTAGCATTCGCCGGTCTGTCCCATCCCCTCCCGCTCCCACTGGAAGTTGCCACTCAAGAGATGGATGATCCGATCCATGGGAAACTCCAGGCCCAGAATCCCGATCATCTCCGATCCGTCGAAGATCGGGCTTATCGCGAAGCCCACCGCCGTTCCGCCCGCGGGACGGTAGTGCTCGGTGTCCACCACCTTGAACGCGTCCCGGTCGCGCTCACGAGCCAAAGCCTCCACCGCCGCTGCGAGCTTGGTCGCCGCGTACGGCCCATCCCGTAAGTTGGTGGCGAAGTCCGGCCGCTTCCGGAGCGAGTACACGACCTCGAGCGTGTCGTCGTCGATCAGCAGCACGTCCTCGAACCCGAACAGGCTGGCCACCCTGCCGAAACGCTCGTGAATCGCGGCGTGCACCCGGGCATAGGGAGATGCTTCACCCGATGAACCATCGGCACGCTCTCCCTCCGTGCCGCCGACGGGAGCCTCGGCGGCCCCTGGGCCGTCCGTCGACCGTGCCATGTAGTGATACTGCAGATATCTCTGATACGGGGCCGCCGGAATGTACTGTCCCGTTTGCGGGCTGCCCCCCAGCCTGTCGCGCAGCAGCCGCATGTACCCGGTGGAGTACGTGCCCTCCAGTTCTTCTTCCTGTGCGGGAGTCAGCCGCCTGTCCTCTGCGGCGTGGAAGGAGTCCCTCAGTGACTTCATCGCCTCGATGGCGAGCTTTCCGTCGGAGAGCGAGATCACCTGGTCGCGCAGCGCGCCGAGCATCGCGGCGAGGCCGCTGGTCTTCGAGTGCCTGACGCTCTGCAGCTGGTTTTGGACGGCGGCGGTAATGGCGGTGCGGGCGGACTGGTAGCCGATCCAACCGATGACGGCGATCGACCCGAGGCTCACCAGGAGCATCAGGAGGATCAACCGCGACTGCACACCGATCCGCTCCAGCCCGAACATGCGGGACCCTCACGAGGCGTCAGAGCGCGGGAGCCTCTCCGCCGAGGCCCCGCGTCGAACCCGCGACCATACCGCCTCGCCAGGCCCGCAGCAACGCGCCGGCCCCTTCCGGAGCCTCCCTCTCGCCGCCGGCTCGGGCCGGCCGGGGTCACGGGGCTCGTGCGGCTCCTGTCCCGTCGCCGATGCGGTAGAGGTGGGACTTGGTCCGCACGATCAGATCGTCGTCCACGACCGCCGGCGACGCCATGCATCCCGCGTCAAGCGCGTTCTCCGCCACCGGCTTGAATCCGCTGGGAGATGCCTCGTAGACCACGGCGGAGCCTTCCTCGTCGAAGGCATAAAGCCGTCCACCCGCCTCGAGCAGGGATGCGGAATAGCGACCCGATCGACGCTCCGACCACGCCGGCTCGGCCGTCCGCACGTCGATGCAGCCGAAGATCCCGGCGTCGTTCACCATGTAGAGGTGGTCACCCACCACGGTCTGTGATGGCCGAGTCGGCGTCGACTTCCCGAACCGCCAGGCGACGTGCGTCTTCGTCACGTCACCCGAGCCATCGGGCCGCACGCCCAGCAGCCGATCACCGCGCTCCGTGCAGATCACCACCAGCCCGTGAGCGACGACCGGCCGGCAGGCGGCGTTGAATCCGCCGTGCATCACCTTCCACAGTTCGGCGCCGGTGCCGGGATCATACGCGATCGTGCCTGCGGCCGCGGGGCAGACGAGCTGCCGCCGCCCGGCGTGTTCGACGACGGCGGGAGTGCAATACGCTTTCTTGACGTCGCCATTATCGGAGCCGTAATCGATCGTCCGGTCCGTCTTCCATCTGGTCGCGCCGGTGGTCTTGTCGAGCGCCGCGACGTACTGCACGTCGAAGCCGTCGAAGCAGAGCACGAGCAGATCTCCGCACACGATCGGCGAGGAGCCCGGCCCGCGGTGATGGTCGCAGGGCAGATCCTGACGCTTCCAGAGCGTCTTGCCGGTGGCCGTTTCGATGCAGGCGGTGCCCGCACTGCCGTAATGAACCCACAGCCGCCCGCCCTCGACGACGGGCGTGGGGCTCGCGTAGCTGTTGTAGTCGTGGCAAAACATCGGTGCGGCGATCTCGAACACGGTAAGGTCGTGCAGGACCTTTCCGGTGGCGGCATCGACACCCAGTACCGAGAGGCGACGTCCATCCTCGGTGGCGTTGGCCAGCCAGATGGTGCCGTCCGCCTCAACCGGCGATGCCCAGGCCTTGCCCGGAATCGGCACCTTCCACCGGATGTTCTTCTGCTCGCCCCACTCGATGGGCAGCCGCCTCGACGCCGCGCGGCCATCGGCGGTCGGCCCGCGAAATTGATTCCACGAATCCGCACGAGCTGCTCCCGTGGGGCAGACGCACCAGATCGCGACCAAGGCCGCAGCCGCCACCTTTGCATGCATGGTCTTGCTCATCTTCACGGCCGCGCGAGCGCGGCGACTGCTGACCGATCGGCCGAACAGTACGTGTGTCTGGCGGCCACCGACCCCGTCGCCCCGGGGAGTGGTGAACCTCAATCGACACACCCATACCGACGTTCCGTGAGTGTACGAAACGACACTCACAATTTCACTGCCGATGCAGTTCGTGCTCATGATCCGCCCTCTGGGCCCAGGTGTGTGGCCCGAATACCCCGATCCCTTGACCACCACTCGAAGCCCCGATTCCTCGATCGCATGTGACGTTGGAGGGGCACCGGCTCGGGCCGGCAAAAGTCGCCCACTGCGGCTGCAGCGGCCACACGATCACCGAGCGTTCACCGCCTTGCTCGAATCCCTTCCCGATGCTTCCCATGCGTCGCTTCAGCACAACGAGATGCGGTCTGGGAAAATGCTGCGGAAAAACCTGCATCCCAACCCAGGACGGGCCCAGCGTGTACCGCTCCCGTTCGTCATGCGGTCGGCATCCCTCCGCATAGCTGCCCCGGTGAATGAGGCTCTGCCTGAAAACTCTGTTCGGCCTTCTGGTTGGTCTATGTGACCGGTTCTTCGTCGGCTTCGCCCACCGTACCGCCGTGATGCGGCTTGGCTCCACCACCTCGATCCGCGCACTGTCCTCGGCTCAGCCGATCTGGTCGCGTTTTCAGACAGGACCTCATGCAGTGCCGCACCGCAGCCAGCAAGACCACGAAACACGTGTTCTCGAAAGCCTGTCTGGCCATTGTTTTCACAGGCCACTCTTCGATAAAGTGCGGTCTGCTCATCGTGCGTCGCGCGAAGCATCGTCGAGACGTGACGTCCCGGCACCCGGCATGCGCTGAACACGCTCTGTGCATGATCCCAACTGCGTGACAACGACCGTCCCCAGCTTGCACTACGGCTGCTCGAGAGCGGTCACCTCCGCGCAATTTCGGGACGCCATGCCCGTGAGGATCGGAGTGCTGACTGACTCGGCGATGAACCGCACGCCGCCATCACACATCGCGGCGTGAGCACCCCCTGGGTGATCGGAGAAGAGCGAAGCATTCGGATCGTCGTACCACGCTCCGACCGATGAATCGTCCGCCCGCGGGTTGACGAGCGGCCGCGTCATGGACTCGGGCCCGATCGTGATGCAGTTGAGCCCGGCCGCCCACGCTCCCCGCGGATTGTCGGTCGTGGCCGCCACGGAGGCTCCCGCAGCCTTGTTCACGCCTCTTCCCGACAGCTCACACAAAAGGATTGTCTTGGACAGCCCGTCCACGATGTCTCGGATGGCCACCCCCTTGCCCATCGACAGGACCGGCGTGTTCAGGATCGTGCCGGTGTCGTCCGGATACCGAGCGCCGCTCGGAAGCAGGTAGCGTGGATGGTTGCCGTTGGGTCCAGCGTTTCCCGCGTAGTCGATGCAGGCCATCCCCTCGAACAAGGCGGGGTCGAGCGTTCCATCTCCATCACGATCGCCAATACATGCGCCGATCCGCGACGCATGCATCCGCCACGCGCTGGGACAGAGGTAGAGAGGCAGCGGTGTGGCAGTCGCCTTTCGGTTGTATGTGCTCCCCATGCGAGCCCGCAGGTAGAGCCGCGAGTCCGGAGCATCGACCAGGTCGGCGTTGCCGGGCACCCGCTCCCAGGTGGTCTGAACCTGCGACTGCTCCAGGAAATCGACAAAAAAAGCGGACCAGGCGATCGTTTTGAAGCCGGCGGCGACCGATGTCCGCAGTTGCCCCGGCGGATAGTGCCGCCGGGCATCCGCAAAACAGGCCATCGACATGCCGATCTGCCGGAGGTTGTTCTGGCACGACGCCCGTCGACCTGCCTCGCGAGTGATCTGCACAGCCGGCAGAACGAGGCTGGCCAGCGTCCCGAGCGTCGCGACGACAACGAGCAGTTCGACCAGCGAGAATCCTCGTGGCGAGTCTTCGAACGCGGCGCCGACATGTGCGTTCCATCCCATATCGACCGCATTGATTCCGTCGGGGCCCATCTGCCGTGCCTGCGCGGCCGCGTCGGTCGCTCCGCCGGCTCATCAATCCCGGCTCATCAATCAATGACGAGTGGAAGACCCCGCAGGGGCAAGTTGCTCGTGGTGCCGCACTGGCGGCGCCATGGCCACCGAGGGGGTGACACCCCTCTTCACGGTACCGCCACATCTTTGAATTACCAGCCCAGCCAACAACCGACCACGGAACGCACGTGCATTCCGCTCGGCATGCGGCGATCCCAGGCGCTCCGAAACCTTGCGTACACGAGCCCGTTCAAATAGATTGACTCTTGGGAATAGCGACTCCTACTTATCTATCCGTCCAGCATTTCTTGGGGGTGTGATGACTGCTCTTCTTGTCCTCGTGGACCGAACCGCTTCTGCTTCCCGACGCCGGGGATTTACGCTCGTTGAACTCCTCGTCGTGATCGCCATCATCGGCGTCCTCGTGGGCCTGCTTCTGCCGGCGGTGCAGTCTGCCCGCGAGTCGGCGCGGAGGTCGCAGTGCCAGAACAACCTCAAGCAGCAGGGCCTCGCCGCCCTGGGCTACGTGGGGGTGAAGGGGGGCCTGCCTCCTTCCGTCCACGACAACCTCGCCCAGAAAACAACCCTGGGCAACACGGGCACGGCCAACATCACCGGCTTGAGCTGGAATTTCTTCCTCCTGCCCTACTGTGAATTCCAGGATCTCTACGATCAGATTTTCACGGACACCGGCAAGCTGACCAAGAACTGGCAGAGCACGGGAACGACCGTGACGCCCAAGATCGGCAGCAGCTCGGTCAAGCCCTTCGAGTGCCCCTCGAACGAAAAGTATGGGGAACCCAGCACGATGAGCGTGTCCGTCCTGGGCACCACCTTTTATCTCGGCAAGAGCAACTACGGCTGCAACGCCGGCCGAAGTGCCTCGACCGGCTACCAAACAGCCTCCGCCACCACGTATGACGATATGGGCGGCATCTGCGGCGTCCGGCCGGAGGTCACCTGGATCAAGCATTCGGACATCCGCGACGGTCTTAGCAAAACGATCATGGTGGCCGAGCACTCCTCGACTCCGGATGCCCCGAGCCTCCTCAACTGCGGTGGAACGGCCAACTGTGCCTGGTACGGAAAAGGCTGGATCGGCGCCCGCCTGAGCGGCAACGCGGGCGATGGCTGGCATACGGGCGTCCTGGGCTACCAGGTGGAGAGCTACGGCGGCTCTAACGTCACGTATCTCATCAACCGCTCCGACGTGAATTGGGGCGTCGACTGGACGAGCTCCAGCCCGCACCTCGGCGGCATGAATGCCGCCATGTGCGATGGCGCCGTGCTCTGGATCAGCGACATGATTAGCCCAAGGCTGTACGACAATCTGCGGCAACGAAAAGACGGCACCACCTTCGAGATGAACTCGGTCTCCAACTAGGACTCCAACGAGGTCTCGTTTCGGGGCGACGATCTCGCACACCGGGACGCGCCGGTGGGGAGGTCGACGCACGCTCGACGGGCGTGCGGCCGCTGCGGGGTCCGGGGAGCCATGTGCCGTACTCGCGCTGGTGCTCCACCGAGGCGGCCGCGAACGAGCCGCTCGGAGTGCGGGCAGAGGCTGCGTCAATCCCCTCCCTGCCCGCCATCCGGCCCGTCGTCGATGTGCAGCCTGTGCATCACGCGGTGCACGAAGGGCGCGAGCACGAGCGACGCGGCGCCGATGAAGAGCAGCCCCGAGAAGAGCGCGTAGAACGACGCAAAAAGCTTGCCGACCGGGGACGTGATCGGGTCGACCGGCCCCATGCCCCCCAGGATCATCGAGGCGTTGACCAGCGCATCGATCCACGGCAGGCCGCCGAGGTAGTGGTAGCCCAGGACCCCGAGGCCCAGGGCAGAGCCGACCAGGGCCGACGCGATGCCCACGAAGCCGGCCACCCGCCGGTAGAACGACCGGCTCGGCAGCAGCGGATCGGTGCGGTGCTCGAACATGATCAGAGCATAGCAGCCGCCACCCTTGACCGAACCCGGCCCAAACCCCACAACCACCGGCATCCCCTCCGGTCGAGACGCCACAATCCTTCCGGGAGCCCCAGGACATGCGTGAGACCTTCCTGCTCCGGTCGCGGCCCGCCATGGCCTCGAGTCTGGTGCTGCTCGCGCTCGCGAGCCGCGCGATCGTCGCTGCCGATTTCCCGGCCCCCACGAACTCGGAGAAGTCTGCCGCCAGCCCGATGGCCCCCGCCGAGGTCTGCCGCTCGGCGCGGCTGCCGCCCGGCTTCTCGCTCCAGGCGTTCGCAGCCGAGCCCGACGTGCAGAATCCGATCGGCATCTGCACCGACGCCCGCGGCAGGCTCTGGGTCGCCGAGAACTTCACCTGGGCGGGAAACGGCCTCGGCGTCTGGGACGATGCCCTGCGCGATCGGATCGTCGTGCTCGAGGACCGGGACGGCGACGGCCGCCATGACGTGCGGACCGTGTTTTGGGACGGCGGCACACGGCTGACGAGCGTGGCCGTCGGACTCGGCGGCGTCTGGGCGATCGACCTGCCGCACCTCATCTTCATACCGGACCGCGACGGCGACCTCATCCCCGACGGCGCTCCGGAGATCGTGCTCGACGGCATCGACCAGCGGAGCGTGGGCCACACCCCCTGCAACGGTCTCACCTGGGGGCCGGACGGCTGGCTGTGGGGGCGGCACGGCATCCAGGGCACGTCCCGGATCGGGCCGCCCGGCGCCGGCGATTCGCAGCGGGTGCAGATCAACACGGGCATCTGGCGCTACCACCCGACGCGACGCATCGTCGAGAAGGTCATCGACGGCATGACGAATTCCTGGGGCACCGACTTCGATGCTCACGGGGAGACGTTCGTCATCAACACCGTCATCGGCCACCTGTGGCACGCCGTCCCCGGCAGCCACGTGGAGCGGATGTATGGCACCGATCTCGAGCCGCACGTCTACGACCTCGTGCCGCAGGTCGCCGATCACGTCCACTGGGACACCGGCGAGAAATGGAACGACATCCGCCGCGGTGTTTCCGACAAGACGAGCGCGGCCGGCGGGGGACATGCCCACATCGGGCTGATGATCTACCAGGGGGACGACTGGCCCGCGGAGTACCGTGACGGCGTCTACACGCTCAACCTGCACGGCCAGCGGATCAATCACGACGTCCTCGCCCCGCGGGGAGCCGGCTATACCGCGACGCACGGCCCCGACATGTGCTTCGTCGCCGATCCCTGGTTCCGCGGCATGGATCTCGTCGCCGGCCCGGATGGCGGCGTGTTCATCGCCGACTGGTCCGACACCGGCGAGTGCCACGATCACGACGGCGTCCACCGCACGAGCGGCCGGATCTACAAGCTCGTGCACGGAGCGGCCGCGGCGGCGGGCCGTCGGCCGGTGCACGTCGACGCGGACGACTCGGCGACGCTGCGGCGGCACCTCTTCGCCACCGATCAGTGGTGGAGCCGCGCGGCGGTCCGCGAGTGGCAGCGACGGGCCATCCGCGGCGACGACCTCGCTGCCGACGTCGCCTGGCTGCGCGACCGCGGCCGGGCCGCGGCCGACCCGTTGCACCGGCTCCGCGGCCTCTGGGCCCTGGCCGCGATCGACGGCGGTGCGGGCGGATCGCTCGACGAGTCGTTCCTCCTGGCGACGCTCGATGATGCCGACCCGTTCGTGCGCAGCTGGGGAGTGCGGCTGCTCGTCGACGGCTGCTCCCCCGCGGGACGGCAGCCCTCGTCGGCAGTGACCGCGCGGCTGGCGGCGCTCGCCGCGAGCGATCTCGCCGCGCCGGTACAGCTGCACCTGGCCTCGGCGGTCGGACGGCTCGCGGATGCTCCGGCCTGGCAGCTCGCGAAGCTGCTCGTGAGGCACGATCGCTATGCCACCGACCCGCTGCTGCCAAACCTCGTCTGGTATGGACTGGCGAAGTCGGCACCGCGCCACCTCGACGAGTGCACGGCGCTCGCCGCCTCTGCCCGTCTGCCGCGCGTCCGCCGCAACCTCGCCAGGCTGCTGGCGGGCCGCCTCGACGAGCGGCCCGACCTCGTCGCAGCGGTGCTGCGTGCGGCAGCCGACGGCGACGCCGCCGTGCGCCGGGATCTCGTCGGCGGCCTGGCGGCCGGCCTGCGCGGCTGGAGCAAGGCCGCCCCGCCCCCGGGCTATGCGGAGCTGTCGGCCCGCCTGGCCGCCTCGCGCGACGACGCGACGCTCGAACCGCTCCGCGAGCTCGACGTGCTCTTCGGCGAGGGCCGCGGCATGGAGGCGGTGCGGAAGGTGGCGGTCGACGGGTCCGCGACGCCGGAGGCCCGCCGCACGGCCCTGCGGACGCTCGTGGCGACGACGCCCCCCGACGGGGCCGCACTCCTGCACGGCCTGCTCTCCGACCGCACCATGATCGCCGAGGCCCTGGCGGGACTGGCACGCTACGACCATCCCGACACGCCCAAGCGGGCGCTCGAGAAGCTCGGCACCTACGCGCCGGCCGACCGTGCCGCGCTCGTCGACCTCCTCGCCTCCCGCCCGGCCTACGCGACGCGGCTCCTCGACGCCGTCGAGGCGGGGCAGCTGCTGCCGGAGGAGATCTCGGCCTTCCATGCCCGACAGATCGCCGATTTCGGCGATCCGCGGCTGGCGGAGCGGCTGGCGAAGCTCTGGGGGCAGATCCGCGTCAGCGCCGCCGACAAGCGAGACCTGATCACCCGGTGGAAGCGGGATCTCTCGCCCGAGGTGGTGGCGGGGGCCGACCGCAGCCACGGCCGCGCGATCTTCGTGCGCGATTGCGGCTCCTGCCACGTGCTTTTCGGCGAGGGTCGCAAGCTCGGCCCCGACCTCACCGGCTCCAATCGCAGGAACGTCGACTACCTCCTCGAGAACGTGATCGATCCCGGTGCGAGCGTCGGCGCCGACTTTCGCGCCGTCTCGTTCGTGCTCGAAGATGGCCGGGCCATCACCGGCGTGATCAGCGCCGCCGACGAGCGCACGCTCACGGTGCAGACCGCGCAGGCCACCGTCGTGCTCGACCGCCGCGACGTCGCCGAGCAGTCGGTGCAGCAGCAGTCGCTCATGCCCGACGGCCTCCTCTCGAAGCTCTCCGATACCGACGTGCGCGACCTGATCGGCTACCTCTCGTCACCCGATCAGGTGCCGCTGCCACCGCCGCAGCCGCCCCGCGAAAAGCCCCTGTAAGACGCAGGCCCGCGACGTGCTGCCCGACACCTACCGCATCCGGCCGATGGCTCCCGCCGACTACGCGGCGATCACCGCGCTGTGCCGCGTCGCCTACCCGGACGACGTGCCCTACACGTCGGCGGAGCTCGACGAGCACCATTCCGTCTATCCACAGGGCCAGTTCGTCGTGGAACACGTGCCGACGGCGCTCCCCGTGGGAGTGCACTTCACGCTGCTGCTGCGGATGGCCGACTACCGGGCCGACGACTCGTGGGACGTGCTCACCGCAGGCGGATCGTTCGCCGATCATGATCCCGTGAACGGCCACACGCTCTACGGGGCAGACATCTTCGTCAGCCCCGAACACCAGCGTCACGGGCTGGCCCATGCGCTCACCGACGCCGCCCGCGGACTCGTGATGCGCGATCGACTCTGGCGGATGGTGGGGGGCAGCCGCCTGCCCGGCTACGCGGCGGTGGCCGGCACGGTGCCGATCGAGGACTACGTGCGGGACGTGGTCGCCGGCACGCGTGTCGACCCGGTGCTCTCCACGCACCTGCGAGACGGCTGGCGGGTGGTGCGACCGATCCACGGCTACCTGCAGCACGATCCCGCCAGCGGCGGCTGGGCAGCCTTGATCCAGTGGGTCAACCCCGCATGCCCGCCACCGCCGGAATGCGTCCTGCGGTAAGCGGCGGCACTGCCGCGATGCACAGACCGCCGCGTCGCCGCAGGATGCGTTCTAGACCGCATCCGGCTTAGCTCGAGCGGTGTCCCGGCAGGCCATGAGACGTAGGCGAAGGGATCGGCGGAAGCTCGACGAGCGTTTGGCCGCCGCGGCCTAGAGCGAGGAGACTTCTGCCGTCCCGTCGCCGGTGCTCCAAGGAGGCGGGATGCGCTCTAGCGGCCGAGCTGCCAGCGGGCCTGACGCAGCACGGAGGTCTCCCCCACCTTCTCGTACCAGACGGTGAGCAGCGTCCCGTCGGCCAGTTCCACGGTCGACGGATAGCCGAGATCGCCGGAGCCGCCGTCGGCGGAGATGACGACGGGACCGCTCCAGGTGCGGCCATGGTCGACGCTGACCCGTGCCTGGTTGCCCAGCGGCGGGCGGCGGTGGCCGTAGGTCATCAGTAGGCGGCCGTCCCGTAGCCGCAGCAGGTGCGACGGCTTTCCCCACACGTCGATCGATGCCGGCTCCGTCCAGGTTCGGCCGCCGTCGGACGATTCGCACTGCAGCGTGCAGCCGTCGTCGGCGCCCCGTTCCTTGCGGATCTGCACGATGATCCG
>Ga0075471_10001646_pt1 | contig 14746 bp, 11 predicted proteins | sample DEB19_08_DNA_2_FD_74787 | JGI IMG/M metagenome (GOLD analysis project Ga0075471, IMG submission 74787) | Aqueous microbial communities from the Delaware River and Bay under freshwater to marine salinity gradient to study organic matter... | ecosystem: Environmental > Aquatic > Marine > Coastal ... | reverse complement strand
CGCTGCGCGAGGCGCACGGCCACGAGTTCCGCCGCCGAAAGCCCGGCCAACGGCGAGCGCAACACGGCCAGCAGCGGCACGTCTTGCAACGGATTGTCCAGCAGCCGCAGCAGATTCAGCAAGTCCGCGACCTCGATGGCGTCAAGGAAGCCCGCCCGCGCCGCGTGCAGCGGCACGCCGCTTTGATGGAAGGCCTTCGCAAAGATCTCCGCACGCCCCGCCACGCCGCGCGCCAGCACGACCATGTCGCGGTATTCCACGGCGCGGAAATCTTTTTTGTCTTTGTCCCAGATCTGATGGCCGGATTCCTTCAATTCGCGCAAACGCCGCGCGATGAGCCGCGCCTCCCGTTCGGTGGATTGCAAGTCGGGCAGGTCATTTGGCTTCGCGCCGGGTTCGGGCGCGGCGTCCGGCTCGGCAGCATCGTTGGCGTCGGTGTCTTTGGTGATGATGTGCAACTCCACGCGCGGCGCGACGTCGGCGGCGCGCGTGAGCGGCGTGCGCCCGGTGCGGTCGCCGAACTGTAGTTCCGCCGTTGCGTCGTAATGCAGCCCGCCGATGACGGGACGCATCAGCGCGCGAAACAGCGGATTGATGAAGTGCAGCAACGCCTCGCGACTGCGGAAATTTTCCGCGAGCGGCAGCTTCTGGCCGGTTTTGCTGTCGCTCCAGCGCGTTTCGTAATCCTGGAAAATGCGCGGATCGGCGAGGCGGAAGCGGTAGATGCTCTGTTTCACGTCGCCGACGAGGAAGCGGTTTGCCGCCGCGCCGGCGCTGCTCACGGCGCGGAGGATGGCGTCCTGCGCGGCGTTGATGTCCTGGCATTCGTCCACGAAGACAAATTTGTATTTCTCGCGGCACGCCGCAGCGATCTTTGCGTCCCGCAAAAGCTCCAAGGCCAGTTGCTCCTGATCCGCGAAGTCGATGCCGCCCAGCTCGCGCTTCGCCGCAGTGAAGTCGGCGGTGAACTCCTGCGCGAGTTCCAGCAACGTGAGCAGATGCGTGCGCGTCCACGCCCAATCCTGCGCGAGCGCCGCGCCGGCATCGCGGGTGAGTTCGTGCAGGAATGCAGCGGCCGCGAAAAACTTTTCCAGCGGGTCGCGGCACCGACCTTTCGTGCCGCGCTTCCATTCGGCGGTGTCGGCGGCGACGATGCGTTCCACGGCGGCCGCGCCGGCGGCGAAGTTGGCGTCTGCCGGCAAGGCGTTCAACGCAGCGAGGCTGGCGGCGACATTCGTGCTTTCAGCGGCGCGCGCCGCGACGGGTTCGCGCCAGAGTTCCGCCCATTCGGCGATGCCCTTCACGAGTGCCGCGCGCCAGCCATCGGGGGCTGAGGCGCGGACGGCGGCGATCTGTTGCGCGAACCAGGCGGCTGGCGCGGCGAGCGTCTGCGCGTGGCGGTGGATCTGCACGACGAGGTGGCGGATGCCGTCGTCGCCGCTGCCGTTGCCGTAGTGACGGACGAGTTCGCGGACGGCGGCGGAGTTGAGCGTCGTTCCGGCGTAGTGCCGTTTGAACAATTCATCCAGCACGGCGTGGATGAGCGGCTTGGTCTGCGATTCGTCGAGAACGGTGAACTGCGGGTCGAGGCCGAGGGCATGAAAATTGCGACGGATGAGTTCGAGGCAAAAGCTGTGCAGCGTGGAGATGGGCGCGGTCTCCAGCAGCGCGAGTTGTTCAGCGAGGTGGTTCTCCTCGGCTTCCGCGGCGGTCGCCGGCGCTGCATGCAGGGCTTTGCGGATGCGGTCGCGCATCTCCGCCGCGGCCGCTTCGGTGAACGTGACCATCAAAATGTTTTCGACGGAGCAGCGGTTTCCTTCCGGGTCGCGCTCGCGGAGGATGAGATCAAGGCAGCGTGCGGTGACGGTGTGGGTCTTGCCCGTGCCCGCGCCGGCGGCGACGAGCACATTGCCGCGCGCGGTCACGGCGGCGTTTTGCTGGGCGGTGAGCCGACTCATGATTTTTTTCCTCCGCGCTGCGGTTTTGCGGCGGGCGCTTCTGGCGCGACGGGCTTCGGCGGCTCGGCCAAGGTGCGGAAAGGCTGCGTCCAAGCATCGAAGCGGCAGACGTTGGCGTAATCGCAGCGCGAGCACGCGGTTTCAGCGCCTTTGCGATACGGCGCGGGCGCGATGCTGCCGGAGAAGATTTCGGCGCCGAAGCGGCGCAGGTTCGCCACGGCGCGATCAAGCAGTTCGCGGAACGCGGCGGTGGTCATGCGGTCGTGGCTGCGGGAACTGGTCTTGAATTGCTCGCCGTTCTCGCGCGGGTCGAGCTGCGCGAGGATGTGTTCATCGTAGCGGCCGGCGTGCTGGAAACTTTCGCGGAGCGCGGCGGCGGGGTCGGCAAGCGCTTCGCCGCGGGAGCTGGCGGACTCGAATTCGCCGCGCAGGTTGACGTAGAAAACGCCGGCGGGCGTGAGCGCTTTCGCGCCGAGTGTTTCCGCGGCGGCGGGAAGTTTTTCCAGCACGGCTAGGTAGGTGGGAAGTTGAAGTTGCAGGCCGTGATGGAGCTTGAGGCGATCGGGTTTGCGGCTGCTGGATTTGTAATCCACGACGACGGCGAGCGCGGCTTCAGTGCCGCCGTCGCGGAGCACATCCACGCGGTCGATGCGGCCGCGCAAGAGCAGGGCGCGGTCGGCGGCCAGATCCACGCGGAGCGCGGGCCAGGGGTTGTCCTTGAGGCCGAAACCGACTTCGACGAGCGCGGGGTCGAACTGGTAATCGCGCGCCCAGCCGATGAGGACGGCGATGAGCGTTTCGAGCGCCCCGAGGAGGAGTTCGCCGGAGAACTTGCGCGCGGGGTCGGCGGTGAAAAGTCCTTGGCGGTAGCTCGCGAGCAGTTTTTGGCCGATGCGGCGGACGCGGGCGCGGGCTTCATCGGGCGAGACGTCACGCCAGCGGAGGTTTTCGGCGGTGAGTTCGTTGTGGAAGACGGTGAGGACTTCGTGCTGGAACGAGCCCCGCTCGCGGGCGTCGAGCTCGAATTGTTTGCGTTCCTGGGCGCGCAGGCCGTGGCCGATAAAGAACTTGAACGGACAGGCGGCGAAATCTTCGAGGGCGCTGATGGAGGTGCGGAGTTCGTGGCCGTAAAGCTGCTCGGCGGCGGCCGGCGGCAGGTGGTCGCGCTCGGCGGCGGCGAGTTGGCGGGCGCGGGCGAGAGCGGGCTGGAGTTTGGGCAAGGCAAACAACTCTTCCGCCGGCAGGCTGCGAGTGATGCTTTCGTTTTGCAGCCGGATCGCGGGCGTGATGCTTTCGCACGGATGGACGATATCGCTGAAGCCGGCGGGTGGTTGCCACGCTTCGGGCTTCAAGCCCGGGAAAATCTTCTCGAGGTGGTCGAAAAACGCGGAGCGGTTGAGTTTGTTGCCACGGGAGTCGCTGGCGGCGCAGGTGAGCAGCAGGCGTTCGCTGGCGCGGGTGCAGGCGATGTAGCCGTAGAACCATTCGTGGCCGAGGCGATGACGGGTGCCGGGGCTGAGGCGGAGTTTCTTGTCGGCGAGAATGAGCGCGTCGCGTTCGAGTTCGTTGAGGAGCGGGTCTTCGCTGGGCGGCGCGGGGAAGACGCCTTCGTTAAGGCCGAGGACGCAGGCGAATTTCAGCTCGGGATTGCGCGAACGGTCGATCGCGCCGACGAGCACCTGATCGAGCGCGGGCGGGATGACGCCGACGGTGAGGGTGGCGAGACCGGCTTCGAGGATGGGGAGCCAGTCGCGGACGGGCAGGGCGGTGGCGGGGAACGCGTGCTCCAGATTGTCAAGCCACTGCTGCAATTGTTCCCAGACGGTCGCGTGAAGTGCGGAGTGCGGAGTGCGGAGTGCGGAATTGGCGGACGTTACGCTCCAGGTCTCCAGAATTTTTTCGGCGGCGAGGTCGCGCCAGAGTTCGCGGAGGGCGGCGGCGAGTTGAATGCCGGTGAGCGGCGCGGCGGCGGCTTGGGCGAGCGCGGCGAAGGGCGGAATCAATTTCTGGCGCAGGCGTTCGGCTTCGGCGGCGACGGAAGTGTTTTCCGGCAGGATGAGCGGTTGCCGCCAGAGGTTGCCGTCCCAACCGTGTTCGAGCGCGGCGTTTTCGAGCCAGTCGATCTCTTCCTCGCGCGCGGGGACGAGGCCGGTCTTGAGCGCGCCGAACCAATCGGCTTGCCGCCAGCCGTAGGCGACGGTGCGGAGCGCGGAGCGGGTGAGTTCGGCGAGCGGGTGGTGGGCGACGGGTTCGCGGCGGTCGAGGAAATAGGGAATCTCGTAGCGGGCGAACACGCGGCGGAGCGTGTCGGCGTAGCCAACCAGCGAGCGGACGAGCACAGCGCAGTCGCGGAAACGTCCCCCGCCGCGGATGTGCCGGCAAATCTGCCGTGCCGCGAGCGTGGCCTCGGCTTCGGGGTTTGCGCATGTGAATGCGGTGATGGCCGAGGTGGGCTGGGCGTAATTCTGGGGGGCGGCCCAGCTTTGCCCGAGATGGAACAGGTCGCTTGCTTGGAAGCGGGTCGTTTGCGGGTCGCACGACAGGGTTTCGACGGTGACTTGGGCGGCGGGAGTTTCTTTGAGCCTCTGATGGCAGCGCTGAAACGTCTGGCCGACGACGGCCCAAGGTGAACGCCAGGAGGGTTCGGCAGTCGGCGTGCCGCCGAGGCAGAAGGCGAGGGTGGCGCGTTCGCAACGCGGCAGGAGGGCGGTGAGAAGGTCGAGTTCCTGCGCGGTCATTTCAGCGAAGCCATCAAGCCAAAGCCGCGCCACGCGGAATGAAGAATCAGCAGCACGGAGCGCGGCGGTGGCGGCGTCGAGGACGGTGTCGGGGTCGTGGAGGTGGTTCGCGGCGAGCCAGTCGCGATAATCGCCGAGGAGCAGGGCGAAGTCGTGGAGTTTGTCACGGAGCTGGGCCGGGCCGGAAACTTTGGCGGCGAGGTGCGTGAGGCGTTCGGCGGAGATCTGGCTGCATTGGAGTTCGCGGAGCAAGCGGCTCAGGCGCGTCGCGAAACCGGGGAGGCGCGCGGTGGCGTGGAAGACGCGGAGCTTGGTCTGGTTTTGCGCGAGCAGGGCGCGGAGGACCATGACGCGGCCTTCGTCGTCGAGCCAATCGGGCGTGGCGGGGCTGGCTTCGGCCAGGAGAAATTGGGCGAGGCGGTCGAAAGAAAGGATCTGCAGGCGCGTGTAGCCGGCGAGGGAATTGTCGGCGAGCAACTGGCGTTCGAGTTGGGCGGTGGCTTGCTTGGGGGCGAGGAACAGCAGCGGCTGGCCGTCGGGTGACCGGCGCAATTCATCACGGATTTCGGCGAGGCAGCGGAAGGTTTTGCCGCTGCCCGCCGGGCCGAGGAGAAATTGCGCGTGCATGGGGCAGATGTTTCCCGGAAACGAGCGGCGGCGGAAGAAAATTTATTCCGCCATGGGTTGGTTGTCCCCAGAACTGGTGACTGGCAGGTGACGTCGTTCCGTCTATCGTTGCACCGAACCCGCAAACCAAGTTTGACAGAGCTGCATCGCCTATATGAAGAGCCGGACACGAGTGTCCGGCTTTTCTTTTTTTGAGGCAGCTCAATTTTTCTTCCGGCGGGTCAGGTTGGCGATGACTCCCAGCACCGCGATTCCCGCACAACTCCAGCCGAAAACGTCGCCGTGGCGGCGGTGGAAGGTATCCGGGCGGGCGGCATCGGCGGCAGCGATGGGGATTTGCAGGGTGATCGCGCCGGCTGCGTAAATGCTGCCGCTGGAGTCGCGCAAGGTATCGCGTCGGCGGCCTTGGGCGTCAATCCAGCAGGTGAGGCCGTTGTTGCAGGAGCGGAGGAGCGGGCGTCCATTTTCCACGGCGCGGAAAACGGCGGCGGCGGCTTGCTGCCATTGGGCGGCGCCTTGGCCGAACCAGCCGTCGTTGGTGAGATTGAGGAGCAGGTCGGTGTCGTCCGGGGTGGTGCGGGCAAGCTGCGGGAAGACGTCCTCGAAGCAGATGAGCGGAGAGATGTTTAGGGAAAGATTTTCCAGCGCGAACCTCCCCGGCTGCGTGCCCGCCGCGAAACCGCCGGTGATGGGGGTGAGCCATTTTACGAACGGCAGCCAGCGCACGAGCGGGATGTATTCGCCGAAGATGACGAGCTGGCGTTTGTGGTAGCGGGCAACAAATTCGCCGGCGGGGTTGAAGAGGAACGCGGCGTTGAAGACGTCGTAATCGCTGCCGACAAGACTGGCTCGGAAGTCGTCCGCGCCGAAAATCATCCAGATACGGTGCCGGACGATGAGGTTGGTGATCGCGGTGTAATTGGCTTCGTTTAGCTCCGGCAAAGCGGCTTCGGGCCAGACGAGCAGGTCGGTTTCGTTGGTGAGGGCGCGCTCGGAGAGTTCGAGCAACCGGGTGAAGCGGTTGGAGTTTTCGCGCGTATCCCAGATCATCGTCTGCGGAATGCTGGGCTGGATGCAAGTGACGCGCAGGGTGCGGCCGGACGGAGTTGGTTCACGCAGCCGGGCGCAGCCAAATGCAAAAATAGCGGCGACCATGGCAAGCGGGAGGATGATTTCCGCCTGCCACGCGAGGCGGCGGGTGGGCTGGAGCAGGAGGCTGCGGCCGGCATTGTAGAGCGACAGCGAGACCCACACGACAAGGAACGAGACGCCATAGACGCCAGTAGCGGACGCAACCTGGATGAGCGGCGTGAGTTCGGCCTGCGACGTGCCGAGCAGATTCCACGGAAAGCCGGTGAGGAAACGCGCTTGCAACATTTCCAGGGCCACCCAGGTCGCCGCGCCGGTCAGCGCCCAGCGCAGCCGCTGCGCCCAGTTGGCAATCGGCGACTGGCTGTTGGAAATCAGCCAGACCCACGTCGCGGAGAAGAGCGCGACGTAGGCGCTGAGAGCGACCCAACCGAGAATGGGAAACCATTTCACGGGAATCAGCAGCAGCCAGTAGAGTGCGGCGAGCGCGAAGGCGAATCCGCCCAGCCAGCCGAGGCGAAAAGCGCCGCCGCCGGATTTGCCGTGCGCCGCGGCGAGTAGCAGCGCAGGGGCAACCCATGCGAATCCAGCGAGGCCAATTTTCGGAAACGCGGCGGCGAGCAGCAGGCCGGAAATGACGGCGAGCAGGCGGCGACTCCACGGGCTGTTCCAATAGTTTTGCAACGGCAGGAGCTTGCCGCAATGGTTGCGAAAGACAAGTTTCCGCCATAGCGTGGCGGCGAAACGTCCATGACCGAACCCGCCGTCCCATTGCGCCTTTTCATCGCCGTCAACCCGCCGCCGGAAGTCCGGGAGCGGTTGGGGTTGTTGCTGCGCCGGCTGAAGTTCCCGCTGGCGCGCGCGGGCATCACCCGGGCGAAGGCGGCGCAAATCCAGCTCCCGCTGAAATTCCTTGCTGATGTTCCGGCGGATGCGGCGGGCGATTTGGCGGCGGCAATCCGGCGCGGCAGCAAAGGTATTCCGCCGTTCACGCTGCGCGCGGAAACGCTGGGCGTTTTTCCCGGAGGCCGCAAGCCGCGTGTCATTTGGGCCGGCGTGGGCGGGGAACTCGAGGTGTTGCGGCGGTTGCAGGAGGGCGTCGAGCGGGAGACGGGCTGCTGGCGCGCGCCGGAGCGGGGGAATTTCGCCCGCACCTGACGCTGGGCCGGGTGCGGTATCTCACCGCCGCACAGGCGCAGACGTTGCGGGAGAAGCTCGCAGCCTTTTCGCGATTTGGAATTCGGCGGCGGCCGCACCGCCGAGGTGGAGTTGATGCGGAGCGAGCTTTCCAGTGCAGGTGCGGAGCAGCATTCAATGGCGGCGTTTCCCCTTCGCGCTTGCGGCGAGGCGCGGCTCTGCTAGTTTCACGGCACTATGGCACTCGACGACATTCTATTGGAAGCCGAAGAAAAAATGATCAAGACCGAGCAGGTCGTGCAGAACGAATTTGCCGGAGTCCGCACGGGTAAAGCTTCACCCGCGCTCGTGGAAAACATCCAGGTGGAGGTCTATGGCTCCATGATGCGCATCCGCGAACTTGCCGGCATCAGCACCCCCGAACCGCGCATGCTCATGATCCAGCCGTGGGATCAAGGCTCGGTGCAGCCCATCGAGAAGGCGATCCAGAAGGCGAACATCGGATTGAACCCGGCGGTGCAGGGCAAGTTCATCCGGCTGGTGCTGCCGGATCTGAATACCGAGCAACGCGAAAAATTCTGCAAAGCCTGCAAAAAGATGGCCGAAGACGGCCGTGTGGCCATCCGCCATGTCCGGCGTGAGGCGATGGAGCAGTTGAAGAAGCACGGCCACGACAGCGGCGTGACCGAGGACGAGGCCAAGAAGGCCGAAGCCGAAGTCCAGAAGCTCACCGACCAATACACCAAGAAAATTGACGACCATCTCGCGCACAAGGAGAAGGAAATCATGACGGTGTGAGCGGCGGTTTCGCTGCTGATTTATGAGACGGCTGTCTTGTCTGGCGACTGCCTGGTTGGTGTTGGCGGCGTTTTCCCGCGATGCCGCTGCAGAAAAATACACCTTTGGCGAAGTGCCTCCGCCGGCCAAGTTCCCGGGCGCAGTGGATCATTCCCGGGCCACGCCTGCCGGGCCCGGTGCGGTTCCGCCGCAGGTGAAGCCCAAACCGGTCCAGACGAATTCCGTTCCTCCCAAGGACGTTGCGCCGGTGATCCGTCCCCGGGTGGAAGTTCCCAAGCCGATTGCCATCGCACCGCCGGTGGTCAAGCCCGAGCCCGTCGTTGAAAACGCGGCGCCGGCGGCGCCAAAATCCCCGCCTCCAGTCCGTCCGCCCGGGCCGCTCGTCGTCAAGCCCGGTGGCGGGATCAGCGGCAAGGTCATGATGGCGGACGCGCGCGGCCGGTTCGTGATCTTGAATTTTCCGTTCGGGCAGATGCCGGCGGTCAATGCGGCGCTGGACGTCTTTCGCCACGGCGTGAAGGTCGGGGAGATCAAAATCACCGGGCCACAGCGTGACGATAACACGGCAGCAGATGTGATTTCCGGGGAGCTGCAAACGGGCGATGTGGCGCGCCAGCGCTGATCACTTCCGCCGGGCAGCTTGTTTTTCCGCTTCAGCGGCTTTCGTGGAGAGCGGTTTCTGGTAGGGCGAATTGAGATTGAAATAGATGCCGCAGAGCGGGCGGTCGCTGTCCGTCTGGCTCAGGATCACCGTCACAAACTTGTCCAGCGCGATGCCGTGGCGCATATGCGGGCCGCGGTCGGCGTAGGCGCGGATGGCTTTGTTCACCAGCGAAACCATCGAGGCTTCGAACTCATCCGGGGTCTTGTGGATGCAGATGATGTAACGGTCGTAGGCTTTCAGCGCCTCGGCCATTTCAAGTTTGAAGGTATCCGCAGTCACGGGAAAAGCATACGCCGCGACGCTGAAAGTGCAACCCGGAACTCCTCCGGCCTCACGCTCCGGGCGCTTCCCGTTGCAACTTGGGCCGCGCGCCGAACAATGCCGTGCCGACGCGCACGATGGTCGCGCCCTCCTCGATGGCTACCTCGAAATCGCCGCTCATCCCCATGCTCAATTGCGGCAGCGGCGCCCCGAGAATCTGCTCGCACTGTTCCTTGAGTTCGCGCAAGCGGCGGAAATGCGGACGCGCCTTCTCCGCGTCCGTCACATACGGCGGCACGGTCATCAGTCCGTGGATCTCGAGGCGCGGCAGCCGGTTCAACTCCGCCAGCTCGGCCAACAACCGCTCCGGCGCGTAGCCGAACTTGCTCGCCTCGCCCGCGACGTTCACCTCCAGCAATACCGGCATCGGCTTGGCGGCGACCGCGGCGCGTTTGTTGATCTCCTGCGCGAGCGCGAGGCTGTCCACGCTCTCGATCAGCTGAAACAGCTCCACGGCATCGCGGCATTTGTTCGATTGCAGGTGGCCGATGAGATGCCAGCGGGCTTTGCCGGGGCAGAGCGGGATTTTCGCCTTGGCCTCCTGTACCTTGCTCTCGCCGAAAAGGAGTTGCCCGCACGCGGCGGCGGCGGCGATGGCTTCCGGCGGATGCGTCTTGGAAACGGCGAGCAACGTCACGGCGTCAGGGGCGCGGCCGGCGCGGGCGCACGCGGCGGCGATGCGTTGGCGGATGGAATTCAGATTGGCGGCGATGTCCACACGGCAAATTAACCACAAAGTCACGCAGGCACAAAGCTGCAAAATTTCTTCGTGTCTTCGTGTTTTCGCGGTTATTTTTGGCGCATGAATTACTGGCTCGTGAAATCCGAACCGGAAGCCTACGCGTGGGCGACCTTCGTCAAAGAAGGCAAGACCGCGTGGACGGGCGTCCGCAATTTCCAGGCGCGAAACCACCTGCGCGCGATGCAGGCCGGCGACCGGGTGCTCTTCTACCATAGCGTCACCGACAAGCAGATTGTCGGTGTGGCGCGGGTGGTGCGGGAGTTTTATCCCGACGCCACCGCCGCGGAAGGGGATTGGTCGTGCGTGGACCTCGCGCCCGTGGAGCCGCTGGCGAACCCCGTCTCGCTAGAAACCATCAAGGCGGACAAGGTGCTGCGCGAACTGCCGCTGGTGAAGCAATCACGGCTCTCGGTGACGCCGCTGACGAAAGTGCAGTTTGAGCGCGTGCTGGAACTTTCAGGGACAAAGGGTTGAGGCGCGCCATAGGGAGAAGTGACTTTCGCCAATTCTCGCATTGGGCCACGGTCTCATAATCAATCTGCAAACCACTCAAAAAATCTCCGAGGTCGAGCCGCCCAAGGACAACGACCAGCCCAACAGAGACAACAAGCAATGTGAGCGCCGGCCAGATGCGATGATAGACCGCAAGCCGCCACCCGACAGCCACGAGTCCGATCGTCGCCAAGGCAACGACTGGCAGCGCCATGAGTCCGAACCAAGTGGACGGATCATGAAACGTGAACCCGAGGTCTTTCGGGGCTGGCTGATGCGGCGTGGGTCAAGGCCTCAAGTGCAAACGAGCGCGCACAACGAACGCGTACAGCAATGCCAGCCATGCGAGAGCATATGCGGCCAGAATCACTGGCAGACGGTTCGGTGACTTCATCCTGATGACTGGCGAGTTCCTGGAGTGGTCGAGCGGCCTGACATTGGAAGGACGGTGAGTTATCGTCTGGCAGAAGTTTTATCCAGAACCGGCTTCACTCGCGCGTTAGCGATTGCCGCACGAACGGGTGGTTGGTAGTTTCGGCCGCATGAAACACTTCCTCGCCATCTTGGTCGCCGTGATTGCTCTGGTCCGTCCCGCCGCCGCAGGGTTGGAGCCCGGGTTTGTCAGCTTGTTCGACGGAAAAACGTTTGCCGGCTGGCAGATGGCCACGGAGAACGCCAACACCTGGAGCATCGAGGACGGCGCGTTGGTGGCGCGCGGGGCGCGGTGCCACTTGTTTTATGTGGGGGACGAGAAGCCGTTCCGGAATTTCGAGTTGATGGTGGACGTGATGACGGCGACGAACTCGAACGGCGGGATTTATTTCCACACCAAGTACCAGGAGAAAGGCTGGCCGACCACCGGTTTCGAGACGCAGGTGAACGTGAGCCACAGCGATTACAAGAAGACCGGCAGCCTCTACGACGTGGTGAATCTCGGCCACACGCCCGCGAGGGATAACGAGTGGTGGACGCAGCACATCATGGTGCAGGGCAACAAGGTCACGGTGCGCATCAACGGCATTCTCGTGCTGGAATACAACGAGCCGCCGGGGGCTCAGCCGGGGAAGGCCTTTACCCGCAAGCTGGCCGAAGGCACCTTCGCCTTGCAGGCACACGATCCCAAGAGCGTGGTGCGCTACAAAAACATCCGCGTGAAGCGGCTGGATTGAGGCCCGGAGACCCTCGCGAACCGGCGGCGACGGCTTTCCGGCTTGCGCCCGCCGCGAGGGGCTTCATATTGCGCACATGGACAAGAATCAGGTCGCCGAAATTCTGGCGGACATCGGCACGCTGCTGGAGTTGAAGGGCGAAAATCCCTTCAAGACCCGCGCTTACGCCAACGCCGCGCGCGCGCTCGAAACCCTCGCCGAACCGCTCGCCACCATCGTCGCGGAGAACCGACTCGGCGAGATCAAAGGCATCGGCGACGCGCTCCAGCAGAAAATCACCGAACTGGTCACCACGGGGAAGCTGAAATATTACGAGGAACTGAAGGCCTCGATCCCGCCGGGGCTCATCGCAATGCTGGAAATTTCCGGTCTCGGGCCGAAGAAGATCCAGGCGCTGCAAAAACAGCTCGGCGTGGACTCGGTGGAAAAACTCGAGGCCGCCTGTGCCGCCGGAAAAGTGGCGGAGCTGACAGGTTTTGGGGAGAAGACGCAGGCCAACCTGCTGGAAGGCATCGCGCGGCGGCGGCAATACGCCACGCAGCATCTGCTGGTTCGCGCGCTGGCGGTCGCCGAGCCGTTGTTGGAAAGTCTGCGCGAGCATCCCGAAGTCATCCGGTGCAGCACGGCCGGTAGTCTGCGGCGGCACAAGGAAGTCATCGGCGACGTCGACCTGCTGGCGTCGTCCAAGAAACCGGCGGCAGTCATCGCGGATTTCGTCGCCCAGCCGGGCATCGTCAAGGTGCTGGCCGAGGGCGAGACCAAGGCCAGCGTGATTTTGGAGGGAGGCATCCAGTGCGATTTGCGCGTGGTGAGCGACGTGGAATTTCCGTTCGCGCTCGCCTACTTCACCGGCAGCAAAGAGCACAACATTGTCATGCGCCAACGCGCCATCGCCCGCGGCCTGCGGCTGAACGAATACGGCTTGTTCAAATCCAAGGAGGAGACGCGCGACGCGAAGCTGCTCGTGAAATGCCGCACCGAGGAAGATATTTTTGCGGAACTCGGGCTGCCGTTCATTCCGCCGGAGTTGCGCGAGGACCACGGGGAATTCATCGCGGCCGAGAAGAACGCCTTGCCCCGGCTCATCGAATGGACGGACTTACGCGGCGCGTTGCACAACCACTCGACGGCGAGCGACGGTCACGACACGCTGGAGGAAATTGCCGACCACATGGAGGAACTCGGTCTCGAATACTGGGCGGTGACCGACCACTCGAAGTCGTCGTTTCAGGCAAACGGGCTGGATGCGAAGCGGCTGCGGGCGCAGATCGCGGAAATTGCCGCGCTGAATGAACGGCGGGCCGCCGCGGGAAGCGAGTTTCGACTGCTCGCAGGCAGCGAGGTGGACATCCTCAAGGACCGGCTGGATTTTGACGATGATTTGTTGGCGGAGCTGGAGGTGGTGGTCGCCAGCCTGCACGTTCCAAGCAGCACCGAGGCGGAGAACACCAAGCGGCTCATCCGCGCAGCGCAGAATCCGTTTGTGCACATGCTCGGGCATCTCACGGGGCGGTTGCTGCTGCAGCGCGAGGCGTATCCGGTGAACCAAGAGGCGGTGATCGACGCCTGCGCGGAAACGGGGACTTGGATCGAGTTGAACTGCAGCCCGTATCGCTTCGACCTCGATTGGCGGCGGTGGGCCTACGCCAAAAGCCGCGGCGTGAAGTGCGTCATCAATCCCGACGCGCACCGGAACGAGCAGGTGAATTATCTCCGATTGGGCGCAGGCATGGCGCGGAAAGGCTGGCTGGCGGCGGCGGATGTGATCAATACCTTGCCGCTCGAAAAGCTGCGGCGGGAATTGCGGCGCAAGCGTAACGGCGGGAAATAGATTCCGCCGCTGTCGGCTTCCGGGCGGAGAAAGTTTGTCCGTCGTGCTGCGTTGCGCAAAAGTCACTCCGCGCCGCGCGCCTCCTCGCCTCAGTCCTCCACCACCTCCTCGCCGCATGAACCCGAACCCTTCGTACCGCTTTTACGGAAAGGTGATGCCCACCCGGTAGAAGCGGCTGGCGTTCGTGGCGGACAAGTCGGTCACGGTGCGGACATCGCCATTGTCGTTTTGGGCCAGCGAAGGGAGCGCATAATAATTTCCAGAGGCGAGATCGGTGGTGTATTGCACCGTGTAGGTGCGATTGGTCAGGCGCGGACTGAAGCGGATCTGTGCTTGCCCGGCGACTGCGGTTGCCAGGCTTACGGAAAAAACTGAAGCCGGATTTGTCGGATTTAATCCCGCCGTGTATTTGAACAACACGTCCGATCCCGTTCCCGCCGGATTGTTCGCGCCGAAAAACTGCACCTGCCACGAATCCGGGATATTGTCATAAGCGTAGAGGCCGTAATTATCCGGGTGGGTGTCTAGCACCCAAAAACTCCGGGTCACGCCCAGATTACCCAAGCCCCCCACCACCATTCCGGGCAGGTTGGTGTAAACCGCCGCTGCTGTCACCAAGCCGGTGGGCGACACCGCCGCGATGGCTCCGCCACTGAACCATTGCAAAACGGCGGGGGAAAGTTTGGTGCCATCGGACAAGCTGGCCTGCGGATTCAATGCCACCGAGGCGGTTTCATTGAGGTTGCTGCTGACCGCGTTGATCGTGAGGTTGGTCACTTCAAAGAGCTGTCCCGAATAGCCGTGGCGGGTAGCGTAATTGGCGGAAGCACTGATGCCACCCACGCCGCCCACGCTGCTGCCCTCAATCGAGTAGTTGGCGCTGGCCACCCGCGTTCCGCCGGTATCAACATTGCCCGGGCTGGTGCCGTAATTGGCGCTGGTGGCGGCGCTGGCGGCAACCGTCCAGAAAAGGTGGAGGCACACTGGCAGCTTTTTCATAAGCCGTTAAATGAACCCGTGTAGAAACCGGGCGACCACAGGCCGTTGCCGAGATAAACCACTTCAATGCTCGCGTAGGCATCACCAAAGACATAAACCGAACTCCACCGAGTGATGTAGGTCGGAGAGGTGTAGATGCTGCCATAATTCTGCACCGCCACGAGCTTGCTGCCATCAGCGG
>Ga0075471_10001645_pt1 | contig 14749 bp, 16 predicted proteins | sample DEB19_08_DNA_2_FD_74787 | JGI IMG/M metagenome (GOLD analysis project Ga0075471, IMG submission 74787) | Aqueous microbial communities from the Delaware River and Bay under freshwater to marine salinity gradient to study organic matter... | ecosystem: Environmental > Aquatic > Marine > Coastal ... | reverse complement strand
TGGTCTCTCCGAGGGTGAATCCCTGACTTGAAACCTGGTATCACACTGAGGGGCGGGTCACGTCCCAGTGCTGTCTAGTACGCCCGGCTGGACTCGAACCAGCGACCCTGGGATTAGAAATCCCATGCTCTATCCACCTGAGCTACGGGCGCGAAGGGGTTTTTGAGGTTCCGTGTTGATGGTTTTGTTGAATTTCATCCTCGTGCGGGGCGGCTACCGGTGAAGCCGTGCTCTGCCGGGGCACCCGGCTCGCAACATGACGCTCGTACGCGTCCCAGCATACATCGGCCGTTCGCTCAGCATTGGCGCCCACATAATACCGGAGAGTCGTCTCAATCGACTCGTGCCGCATGAGCTGCTGGAGATGGGCGGGCATGATCAACGCCGCCCACCGCTCGCCAAACGCCCGGCGCAAATCGTGGGCCGATGCGTATTTCACCTTGCCGGTCTCGGGGTGCACCTGCACTTTGACCCCGGCCTTCTCCCCGATTTCCGAGATCTTTTTGCCCACGGACTCCTGCCGCCGTTTCTCGGTGCGGCCGCTGATCCCAGGCAATTTGAGTACCGGGCCCTTGCGGTCCGCTCCCGGCGTCTCCATGAGCATCATCGCGAACTCCGGCGCCAGTGGTAATAGGCGATCTGTGTGCCCCTTCTCAAGCTCGCCTGGGACCCGGAGTACAGGTCGCCCATGTGCACCGAAAACAGGATGCAGACGGTCCTGGCGATCCCAGTGGAGCTGAAGGGCTTCGCCCCGCCGAAGCCCACCCAACCACAGGGCCGTGAGAAACCGCCGCCACTCCGCCGCCGCGTCCGGACCAACCACGGCCTCGGTCGATGCCAGCATTCGCTCGAACTCCTCGCCCGTGATGGGGCGGCCCTTCATGGGGACGTTTTTCGTCTTCTTCTTGCGCTGGACGGTGGGGAACTTGGGGCACTTCGGGAGAAGCCCCTGGTCGACGCCCCAGTTCAGTGCCGCCTCCAGCGTACCGAGATAGCCGTCGATCGTGCTCTCGCTGAGTCCCTTCTTGCGCATCCCTGCTGCGAAACGGGAGATCGCCTCGGCGGTCATCGATTGCAGCTTCGTTGGGTTGAGAATTTCCTCGACGTGATTCATCACGGTGCCAATCTTGGCGACGGAGCCGTCCGAAAGGCCTGACGCATGCTCATCTTCGTAGCGAGTACGGAAACGCTCCCAGGTGATGTTGCTCGGAATGAGATCCTCGTTCAATTTCTTCTCGTACTCGCGGGCGAGGCCAGCCGCTTCGTCGCGTGCCTTGCGGCCGCCTGATTGCGGGATGTTGGTGGTGAGCGTGCGAAGCCTGCCGGTTACGGGGTCTTTCCACTGCAGGAGGAAATTCGGGCGATCGGAATACTTGCGGACGTGAACTTTGATGCGGTGGTCCATGATGTGGACTCCTGTGTGAATCAAAGGAGGCGGGGAAAGAGGCGACGGTCAGTCGTCGCTCACGGGTTGGTTTCGCAGGAACTCGTGCCAGTCAGTGCCGAGCACGTAGCGGTTGCGGCCGCACTTGCGAATTGGCAGGCCTTTTTTTCGGGCAGCTCGTAGGCCGTTTCTCCCAAGGCCGGTGCGACGGCTGAAGTCCCCGAGTGAGTAGGCGTGGTCCGATCGGATTGGCGTGAGGCTTGTTGTCTTTGGCGGCAGGCGAGAACCGTCTTCGCTGTTTCCGGCAGTGCCGGGAAGCGACGGGTCGGCGTCCGCTAGCCTGTTGTCGGAGGAAAGGTCAGCTTGTCGAATCATCGGAGACCTCGGTCGAAAACTAGATCGGGAAGCATCGTGATTTCTTGGGCAATGTGCAGTTTCAGAAGTACCTGTGCGGTTGCGGTAACCGCTTGCCGACGGTGCGGCGGGTGAGGGCAGGTGGGAGCCGGCGGGCGGAGTCACAGGCTGAGCGCCGGGCCTCGAACTCCGTCACCGCGGCCAAGGCGATACGGAACCGTGGGCGACGTGAGCGCGATGAAGCCACGTTGAACGCCGCAAGCTCGCCGGTACGGATAAACTCCAGAACCTTGTCATGCGACACTCGCCATATCGCTGCGAGCTCGGCGGGCGTGAGGAAGGTTGGCGGCTTGGTTTCCAGCGGTACGAGCTTGGCTGGCCGCGTAGCTATCGCCGTCGTCTTTTCAGATTCATGTTTTTTCATGGCCAAGTCTCTGTGATGGAATGTGATCAAGGGAAAAGTGATGGTGATTGCGGGTTGGCTATTTGGGCCCGCCGGTTTGTGAAGCGCGTAGTGCTGCTCGGGGCCGTCTCTGGGCTCATCTCCCGCCTCTCCTGCGACGGGCCGCCGCGGCGTTGAGATCCCTGGGCGTCCTCATCGGGAATGCGTTGCGGGGAAAAAGGGTTGCTACGGTGTCAGCGGGTTTTCTTCTCTTGTTCATTTGCAGCGACCCTTCCGTTTACCGCGTTGTACGGCACACTTGGCTTTCTGAAGCTGTGGAAGGATTTCAAAAAGCACTTTGCAGTACACCTTGGCGTATGCCCGTCCCCAGGCAGCATCGTGATCAATCGGGCCGCGGATCGCGATCGGCTGCCACCGATATGAACAGCGGCTCTGGCCTCGGGGCCACGACAACGCGTGTGCCCATTCGTGAATCAAAACCTGGATAGCGAACTCTTCCGGCAGCCGGCTTGATACGCGAATGCGAAACCGTGACGGCTCGAGGGTGCAATCGCCGTATCGACGGGCATCGCCTGCACCGAGACACACGTCAATTGGCAGCCGGGCTGGAAGCAGCTCGTGAAGAAGGGTCACGATCTGATGGAAGAGCCGGTACTTGGGTCTCCGGTGAATTCGTGCTGCTGTCACTCTTCGGGTTGTCCCCGAACTCCCTCTATTCATCACTGCTCCTCCTCCTCGGGATCACGAAGAGTCTCGATATAGGTGTTCCTGATGCGCGGGATCTCGCGAAATGTCTCACGGTCTTCTTGCGAAAGCAGTTCGGCAAGGTGCGAGGGCCCATAGACTTTCAGAGTGCTCTGGCAGACATTCGGCAAGGTTCAACGGCGTGTGCCGCTCCCGTAGGGAAAATCGACATCGGTTCGTCCATGGTGATCTCGTTTGTGGTGTCAGACGGCCCGGTGCTCGACGATCCGGCCGTCGACGGCCCGCAGCTGCCGCCGCCCGCCGGTGTTCAGATCGTCGTATTCCAGCACGACCGTCACGGAGGGCACTTGGGCAACGAGCCTGTTGAAGGCCGTGAGCGCCGGCGCCGCCTCGGTCGTGAGCTCCATGCTGCCGGCGACGTAGCTCTCGGTGCCATTGGTCGTGTACTTCACGCCGGGACGACTCGCCGCGGGGATCGCGTCTATCGCCAACGCCCGGCACCGTTCAACCTCCGCAGGCAGGCCGTGGAAGATGAGCCGGTTTCGCACCTGCGGTACCGTGCCGAGCGTCACAGGCTGCTTGGTACCCGGCCGCCTGGTGCCCGTGCCGCTGCCGCCCTGGCAGCCGGCCTTCGTCCCGCGCCGCCGCTGTGAGCGCCGGCGACGCTTGCTCGTGCTGACATAACGCTGCTCGATCCGCACGGCGTTCAGCCCGACCGCATCTGAAAACAGTCGCGTCTTCGACATCCACGCCCCGCCGAAGCCGATGTTCAGCGTCATCCGATCCGTCTCGCAGGACAGGGTGTAGCAAGTGAACATCATGCCGGGGTTGCTCTTGGCGGCCCTGCGAACCATGTCGATGTCGGCGTCGAACTGGACGAGGCAGCGGAAGCCGGTGCCCGGGTCACGCTGCTCTTCCCAGCCAGCCTGGACGAACTCCGCGAATGCCTCGTCGACCGATGCCGTGCCGAAAGATTGGGTGGCGGACACGAAAAGTCTTGTCAGCGTTTTTCCGTGGTCTTTTGGCATCGTGTTGGCTCCGTGGATTTGGGGTGTGAGGTCGCGCCTCTCATGAATAAAGGTCCCACGCGTCTGGCCCGGGGCCTCCGTCAGCGGGAGGCGGTGTTACGGGATGTCCGGCGATGAAGGGCGGCGTTTTGTGCGCCGCTATCTCCGCCTCGCTGACGAGTCCGGCATCAGTCCGCGACCAGAATTCGCTTTCTGCTTTCTCGCACCGGAAAACCTCCGCCCGCACGGATGCGATATACCGGTCACGAATCTCGATCTGCCGCCGAAATCCGTGCTGATCCTCTGGAGGCAACAGGTCTGCCAGGACGTGAGAACGGGCGTCATGAATCATGGATCGCACCGCCCACTCCTTCTCGGCCAGCCCGTTCCAGGCATAGAACTCTTCCCAGTCCATGGCGGTGTTCAAGTGACGCTGGGCAAGCAACTTGACCTCCGCACGGGTCAGCGTGACCGCGATCGCAGGCTCCTCCGAGTAGTCGTACGCCGGCGGTTTCCGGGAGTAGACGCCAGCTGCTTCGCATTCGCCGATCCAGCTGTCATGGACCCACGGGAGCGACTCGTCGGGTGCTGCTTCGCTAGCCCACCCGCCGTTTGCGCGCTCCCTGGCCCGTCGCAGGATGCTCTCAGCTGATTCACGAGCGTGTGGTATTCCGGGGGTGTTGTTCGTCGGGACTGGCTTCTGACTGTCGGACTGGTGCATGGGATTTCTCCTAGGTTTCTTCTCTTTCGGAAGAACACCAGACCACGGCGGCCTGGTGCTCGACGAGCTGGCCATCGGTCAACGATTTCCCGCCCGCAACATCGCCTCAAACTTTTCGAGCGCTACGAGCAAGCCGGGGATCTGCAGCAGATATCCCGTGGCCAGCATCCGGAATTCCGCGAGCATCTCCGGGCTCACGGCGGTTTCGAGGTCATCGCGTGAGTAGCGTGCCGATGAGTCGGGCTCGCCACCCTGGCCGTGCCCATCAGCCCGGCTCCGCGCCACGGCCTCCTCCAGGAACATGGTGAACTGCTCGACGCCCCGGTGACCCCAGCGCAGGTCCTGGTCCCAGCCGGTCAGGCGTCGGCTCAGGTAGTCGAGAATGTCTGTGTCTGATCGCATAATCTTTCTCCTTTGGTTTTGAATGGCGAACCTAGTTCTCGTCGTCGTTCTCGTCACCCTCGTCCACGGCGGCCATGACAGCCTCCATGGCCTCGACGGCGTATTCGGCCTGCTCTTGCAAGTCCCGAAGATCGTCAAGAAACATCTCGAGCTCGTCCGCATCGACGGCCAGCAAGTCGGTGCGGGTGAGTTCGCCTTCGGCCTGGCCGCGGTCATTGAGCCAATCGAAGAGCCGCTGGGAGGCTTCGTCGGCCGCGGCAGCTCCACGCAAGATGTCTGACTTCCACTGCCGCAAGATGGGCGGCAACGGCGTGCCGGTGTCCGCGTCGCCGTCCGCGCTCTTGGCCGTCGAGGTGGGCGTGTTGTTCATCGGGCTATGGGGGTGACTGTCGGAGTGGTACATAGGATTTTTCCTTGGAGTGGAGATGAACAAGAGCGTCGTTGGTGAATCGGGGGTCATGGTCGGGGGAATCGCGTGAGGGGTGGCGGCGTTATGGGGCCGCCGATGGCTCATCGCGTTGGCCAGCACCGTGCTGCCCATACCCGAGCCCATCGACATCCAGGGACGCCGCCGCCACGGCGTGTCGCATCGCCTCGGCACGAGCCTTCTTCACCGATGGCCTATCCGCCTCGCACGGCCAGATCTCCTCCGGGAACGCGTTCGCAAGCGCAACAAGGTAGGCAACCTCCACGGGGGCCTTGGGCTCGTTGGTGATGGGTGCCACGCGGACGACGACCCCGCCGGAGCGAAACCCACAGCCTCGGTCGAACCAGTCCGCCTTCACGCCCATGTCCTTGCAGTCGCGGGCAAATACGCCGGCCGGATCCTCGCCGTAACGCCAGTACTTGGCCACCAGCTTGCCCTGGTGCTTCCCACAGGCGACGACGAGGACGAGATAGAAGTACGGCCGATACGCTCCCCGCTCTTTCAGCTTGACGAGCCCGCAAAACAGCGGCCTGCAGACGTACCGGCCCGCCGGCACCTCGAGCTCAAGCCGGCCCTCGTACTGACGGCGACCGGTAAAGAACGGCCGCACCTTGTCCCACACGTCATAGGACGCGTCGATCTCACGTTCATGGGGCTTGATGTATTCCCGGGACGGGAGCGGGCGATAGGGAGGGACCGTGCCTGGTGAGGGCATCGGTTGAAACGAGAAACTCTTGAACGCATTCGGGTCGACAGAGTGGGACATGAAAAGGTTCCTTGGAGGTTAAAAAGGTCAACGGTCGTTCACGGTCGGGTTCGGTGCGGCGGGCCCACCCTCGCGCCCTGATGGCAACGGGTAGACGCCGCACGCGGACAGTCACGTCAGCAAGGCCACTCGGCGTCAGGGTCAGCACGGAGTTCCAAGATCTGCTCGACCGTCTGCAGGGCCTGGTGAACCTGGTCGAGCAGGTCTTGCAGGTTGTCCCGGGCGACTTCGAGCGGCTCCTGGTCCGCAGCCTTGAGGTCGGCCGGAGTCAGGCCCTCAGCGAGCCCGTAGAGGGCGTCGTCCAGATCCTCCGCGAGCGACATGGCGTCGCTCGCCGCCGATCCGAAGGCCTCGGTGTACCCCAGAAGCATCTCGGCCACGGGGCAGACGCGTTTCTTCGTGGTGCGATTCACTGCTTTCATTCTTCTCTCCTGCTTCATGTGCGAAGCGTTGAAGTGCCGGAGTCGTGACCACGCGATCACGACATTCGCAAGGGTAGAAGCAGTGTTTCGATCGGGCTAGTAGCACAGTTGCTCATGTTCACGATCGACTCCCGCGCAGAAGAGGAGTCCAACTCCCGACATGTGAGGAGTCGAATCGTGATCACGAGTGAAAGAGCAATTGCTGTCTACGAAGCACGCGTCATAACGAGATGCAGGCGTGCGACGTGGGATCGCACGCCCACCAAGGAGACATCGAATGGCGAAGCAAATAGCACGCTCGAAGCCGTCAGCTGGCACGCCTCCTGCACGGAAGCGATCAAGAGCACGGCAGGCTTTCTCTAGTGCGGCAGCGGATCGGAGCAGCGGGGATCAGCGCCCGCAGGATGCCCTTGTCGAGCACGGCAGCCATGAAGAGCGCGGGGCAAACGACATACGCGAGTCGCTCGTCAACGACCGCCGGCGGGGCACGAAATACGAGATCACGCCGAAGGTCGATGAGGTCGCGGCTATCCACGGCTTCATGAACGACCTCGACTGCAAGGTGTTCGACCCGGCAGTCGTGGGCGTGGAGTGCGTCGAGTCGGCCGAAGCTTTCTATAGCCAGCATGTCCGGCTGTGGCTCGATCGGGATCCGGTGCTCTCCAAGGCCGAAGTGCGGGACACCGGCGGCGGGCTCCACACCATCTTGTGGCTCGACGAGCCGATCATCGTTGCCCCCGGTGAGGCCCGGATCTGGGACGACATCGCCCGCGGTATCTGCAATGCCCTACCAGGCGACCCAAACCTGAACGGCATTATCGCCCTGACCCGGCCCGTCGCGGCGTTGAACACGAAGTACAACCCGCCCCGGGAGGTTCGGCTCCTGCGGCCCGGTGAGCCTGTCTCTCGTGCCGAGATCCTCGAGCTCAGCCGCCTGGTGGCTGAGCAGCCGGCACGCCTGTGGATGCGGCTGTTCTTCGGCGGCGAGCGGGCGGAGCCGTGTCCGTTTTGCGGCAAGAAGTCGCTGGGCGTTGCGGGCTGCTGGCAGGTCCGCTGCTACCAGTGCGGCCGCGCCAACGCCGCGTCGCTCGTCTACCGCTTCTACTCGCCCGAGTTCCTCGATAGCTGCAAGGAGAATCACCATGGTTAGTTTCGCAGAGTTCAACAGCCGCGGTCGGCACAACTGGATTGCACGTGATCTCCGGAGCGCGCTGCGGGCAGTGACGGCGCTCGAGCGGGGCTACAGTCGGCCGCGGCTGATCTCGAACGTCACCGCCTCCGGGCAGTTCATCGGCGACGCGGACGAAACGCTGCAGCGCATGATGGAGAGCCTTCGTGACAGCGGTCGGCTCTACCGGCAGGGCAACACGCTGATTTTTTTGCAGGGGGAAAACCGCCCTGGCGGCGGCTGCAGCCCGACGCCGATCGTCGTGGACGGCGTGGTCTCCAAGATCGCCCCCGCGATCGTGCGCAACGTGGTGATGTGCCGTGAGCTGCGCAGTAATCCATCCGGCAAAGGCAAAAAAGTCGATCAGCCGATCGAGTACGAGCTGCAGTTCGCCGTGCCGCAATCCGTGCTGCAGCAGGTGGTCGCCACGGACGGCTTTGTCGACCAACTGCCGATGGCTCAGTACATCATCAACCACCCGGCGTTCGACAAGGACTTCAACTGGCTTGACGTTGGCTATCACCGCGCGCAGCAGATCCTCGTGTGCGGCGAGTCGTTCGAGCCCGCGATTCTGGACTCGCCGATCGTGCGGGGCCCGATACGCGCGGTCGCAGACGCCCTGGACCGGCTGCCGCCCCTGACTCGCCGCATGGTCGAGGGGTTTTATTGGGCGGGCCCGGTCGACGCCATCAACATGATTGGCGCCGCGCTCATGACGCCGCTGATGCCGATGCTCGTGGAGGACAAGCACCCGGGCGTGATGGGGTGGGCGAACAAACACGGCATTGGAAAGACGCTCTCGTGCCAGTGCCTCGCGATATTGAAAGATGGCGAGCCGGCGGGCGTGACGTCGGTCGAAGGGGGAGCACGAGAGGTCGAGAACCAGATCGCGTCGGAAATGAACGACGGGCGGACGGTGGTATTTCTCGACAACCAGAAGGGCAAGCTCGACGTGCCGGTGCTCGAGGCCAACATGACGTCCAGCCAAGTGGCCATCCGCGGGTTCCAGATCCAGCGAAAGGTACGACGGCCGAACGATCTGCTCTGGCTGATCACGACCAACGACGCGGTGCCGAGCGACGACCTTTTGTCTCGCTGCATCCATATCCGCCTGCATTACGAGGGCGAGCCGGATAGCCGGGCATTCGCGATGTCGGATGGCGAGCTCCTCAACTATGTACGCGACAATCGGGCCGGCATCCTGGCCGAGCTGGCCGGCATGGTTGTCCGCTGGTTGGACGCCGGCCGCCCGCTTGCGCCGGCGCCCTGCCGCTTCACCGTCTTTGGTCAAGTCGTCGGCAGCGTTCTCACCTACAACGGCCTGCCCGGCTTCCTGTCGAACACCAGGGAGGAGGTGCGGCAGCATTCGACCACGCACCAGCAGCTCGTCGCGATCGCGGAGCGGCTCCTCGACGGCAGGGACCGGTCGCTGGTTTGGGAGGTCGAGGGGGATATCGAGGCGGCCGACGAGGCGTTCAAGAGTGGCCCCCGCCCCGAGAATCCCCGGGAGCAGAGAGACTGGGTCCATATCTTGACCAGCGCGGGCGTCATCACGGCGGCCAGCTCCACGCCAGAGAAACAGAAGGCCGCCGCGACTCAGTACCTCAACAGCATCGTTAACGTCCCCGTCGACATAGATGTCGGGGAGCACACGATCCAGGCGAAAATCGTCAGTCGCCCGCTGGGAAAGCGCCGAGTGGCCTACGTGCTCGCCGTGAAGGGGCTGTCGGCGGCGATCGCGGCTGACGGGGGAGATGCCGGCTCGGAAGACGCCCAACCGGCGGGCCAGGCCGGCACTACCGACCCGGCCGCCGCCCCCAACCCGACCGTCGACGACCAGGCGGCGGGCGGCACGACGGCCTCGGGCGGCACGGGGTTGATCGCCGAGGTGGAGCAGGAAGACGACCTCTGGGGGCCGACCTCAGGGTGAAGAGGTGAAGTAGGGTGAAGTGCAAAAAAATTCACTTCACCCTCGTTTGGATCTAGAAAACAAGGCACTTTCGTGCGGAGGGTGAAGAGGTGAAGTCAAAACCAGAATGGGAATCGGGAAAATCAAAAAGTCTTGAAAGTGGTGTCCAAGTTGGGCCTGTTGGAGGGGGCAAACACAATCCCAGCAACCAACCAGATTTCACTTCACCTCTTCACCCAAATGCAAAAAACACTGGAAAACAAGGCCCAAATGAGGGTGAAGTGCCCCAAAACGGCACTTCACCCTGCTTCACCTCTTCACCCTCCGAGCCCGCGTTCCTGCTCACGCTTGGGACCGGCCAGTACCCGTTCCGCCGCTGGTTGCCCGCCCTTGGTCGCGTCATCACTGGCCCATTCGCGCTGGACACCGAGACCACGCTGATCGACGAAAAACGGCCGGCCCACATCCCCCTCCTCGTGCTCGGCATGGCCTTCGACGGGCGGCAAGGGTGGTTCATCTTGGCCGAGGACATGCCGGCGTTCTTGGCCAGCCACCCCGCCAACTCGCTCGTATTTCACAACGCGGCCTTCGACTTGGCCGTCATCCAGGCGACCCACGACAACCGGGAACTGGATTCAGATATTTATGCCCGCGCGGAGGCCGGAAAAGTAGCCGACACGATGATCCTCGCCCGGCTGCTCTCGCTCGGCACGGTTGGTCATTCAGCCCGCAGCCAGTGCTCCCTCGATTACTGCGCCGGCCACTATCTCTCTCTGCCGCTCCCCAAGGACCTGCAGACTCCGGGCGGCGAATCTGTCCGGCTCACGTTCGGCAGGTACTTGGGCAAACCCCTCGAAGCGTTCCCAACCCAATACCTTCAATACGCCGCAGGAGATCCGGTCGCGACTTGGCTCTTGTTTCAGCACCTCAAGACGCGGCTTCCAAATATCAAAACCGCCGCCACCAAGGCCTACGGCTACATGGGCGACAAGTGGCTCGACCAACAGTGGAAAAAACACGGCCCAGGCACCCACGACATCCAGCTTCGAGCGAGCATTACTCTGGACAAGATTTCGCGCACGGGGGTTTTCATCGACCAGACCCGCCGCGAAGAAAAGCTGGCGGTCCTCGAACAGATCGTCACAGAGACCCACCGGACGCTCGCGCTGGCTGGCCTCCCGGCTGAGGGCAAAGGTGCGCCGGGTGCCCTTCGCAAGCGGATCGAACGGCTCGCCAAGGAGCACCAGCGGGCGGGCGAAACCCTGCCGCTGATCTACACGGAGACCGGCCAGATTGCGACGAGCGAGGAGCAGCTACATGAAATCGCCGGCTTGGATCCCGTGCTCGACGTCCTGCTCAAGCACCGGCAGGCTACGAAGCTGCTCTCGACCTATGCCAAGAAGATGCTGCCCGGGAAACGCGTCCACGGGCGTTTCCAATACCTCATGAACACCGGCCGGACGAGTTGCAACGGCGGCAAGTTGGAGGTCGGCGGGTTCAATCTCCAGAACCTGCCAAAGGAACTCGACGCCACAAAAAGCCATGCCACGACGATCCGGGGCTGCTTCGTGCCGGCCCCGGGAAACGTGTTCGTCGTGGTGGATTACGCCCAGATCGAACTCGCGGTACTGGGCTGGGCGTGGAAGCATCAACTCGGGTTCGGCGGCAGCCTCAACGAGATTGTTTCACAGGGCCGCGACATGCACCGACTGATCGCGGCTAAGGTACTCGGAAAAGAGCCGGCGAACGTGACTGACCCGGAGCGCAACGCCGCCAAGCCCGTCTCCCTTGGCCGTCCAGGAGGCCTCGGCTGGCGCACGATCCAGAAGCAGGCGAAGCTTGTCTACGGAGTTGACCTGACCGAAGAGCAGGTCCGCGAGCGCATGCTGGCGTACGAGAATCTGTGCCCCGAGCTAACCGAGCACTTGAGTGAGCGGGTCAACGCCGGCCTCGAAATCGCCCGTGCACTGGGGCTCACACCGGCAGCCTACAACGCGGCGATCGGCAAGCCCCGGCTCTTCCCCAAGCCCGAAGATGAACTGCCCGCATGGTGGCTCGGCCGCATGCTCCTGAGGGTCCTGGAATCACCCGCGCCGATGACCAGTCCGCCCCCTGATACCGGCAAACAACCCCGCCAGTATTCAGCCGCCGAGATCGAGTTCTTCTGGCATGCTGCGGCACGGCTTCCCACGGACGAACTGGACGAGAAACTCTGCGACGCCCTTCGGGAGCGAAAACCCTCGAAGAAGCTGCGGGATGCCGTCGGGAGGCTGTATGGCCGCGAGCCGGTCATCACGGCGACGGGCAGGCTCCGGGCAAACGCCAGTTACTGTGCCTGCAGGAACGGGATCATGCAGGGGCTCGCAGCTGATGGGGCGATCTATGCCCTCTGGAAACTCATGCGGGCCGGCTACACGATCGCGAACTTCATCCATGACGAGGTGATTTGTGAAGTCCCCGAGAATGAGAATCTCCCTGCCAAGATCGCCGACATCGAGCGGCTCATGATCGCGGGCATGCACGAAGTGGTGCCCGGGGCCAACGTGCGGGTCGAGACTTCGGTGCGACGGTCTTTCAGCAAGGCCGACACGGTCAAGTCGGTGAAGGAGGCGGCGGCTCAGGCGGCGGAGGAGAAGGTTGTAGCTGAGCAGGTTGTGTTGGTGAGGCCGGCTGCGACTCCGAGGGAACAGTCGCCCCAGGGACTGGACGGCCAGCAGCATTCGGATCAGGTGGCATCTGTTCGTCCGCGAAACTGATGCCGCCTGTCCTGTCATCCCACTCAGGCCAGCCGTCAAAAACCTCGCGGCCCAGCGGGGTGAGATACCGGGAGTAGTGCGGAATTCTTTCCCGCGGAATCGGTTCCTTCTTCGCGAGGCCAGAGTCCACGAGCACCGCGAGCCGGTGATCTAATTGCTCATTGAAATAATTAGAGTGCTTCTTCTTGGGGCGTGAAGACCGCTCCTCGAATATCGCGGCAATGTCATCTGTGAGATGAACATAGTCTTGCCCGGGGCCCGCTTCTTGGTCCGGCCGGGGTACTGCCAGCCGGAAAACACTGCGTACGGTGCTTAAAATCCCGAGAAACAGTTCCTGTGGGCTTTTGGAAGTCCTCTGGTTGATTGCTCGCTCGTCGTTCATCACTCGCCCGACGATCGCAGGAGTGGGGCGTATGAGATTCAAGGCTCGGCACTGGTTGGCGAGCGTCCAGCGACACCCGGCTTTGCGAGCCGCCGCTTCGCGATCCGGTGCCGGTGCGGGCGGCCGCTGGTTCTCCTCCAGAAGAGTGAGCCTGCTCAGTATCGCCGCTATAGCCGCCTCGTTGCGGGCATCGCGCTCTCGAATCTCTGAGGTGGTAGCCAGCAAGCGACCCATCGCGTTGTCTTCATATGGCGACGGCTGAACAGGCACACTCACTACAGCCATAAGTCGCTCAAGAGTCCGCTGTTGATCCTCCAGCCGGCGATCTACGAGGGCACTGTGGCTCTCTATCGCCGCGCGAAGTACCTCGACGTCCTCCACTCTGACTTGGGGGTCCGGCAATGATCTGGGCTCGTCAGTAGCACCTGCACCGGCACCAGGCTGCTCGCGGCGATCTTCTGCACCCCCGGACTGTTCTTCGGTTTCTGCCCCAGCCTCCTCGGTGGCTTTCTTGCCCGCCTTCTTCTTTTTCTTCGTCATTACTCGTTGAGATCACGGGTTAGCGGATGCGGCGCTCTCAACCAAGTCATTGGCGAGCCGTAGTAGGCGTCTTTTCTGCGCTGGGGGAAGACTCTCCTCGGCCTGTTGCTCGACGGCGGTCTTGAAAAAACCCGCTGCCATCTGGGTCAAGGGTCGGCGAAGCCCGGGCGACATGTCAGCCTCTCGGGCGCTGTCGTAGATGTAGATCAGCCCGGCGATGGCTTCTTTGAGTGCCGTGTCTGGGCCAGCTTCACTTTTCGCAGCAGCAATCCGGCCTTCCAAGATCGCGGCGGCATATTGCTCCGCGTGCGCCGCCAAGAACTCGTCCAAGAGTTCTCTCACGTTAGGGGAAGATTCCAATTCCGGCATGCGGGTCGGCGTTGTGGGAGCAATTTGCAGCGATCTAGCTACAACATCGACGACTCTGTTGATTTCAGTGACGAGTTGGGCCCGCAGGCGTTTGTCTTGGTCCCTTGCACTTGTGGCGGCTTTGCCAACGGCCTTCCCGGATAACGTCACAAGCTTGTCGATCGCTTCGGCGGCTTCTGTCCTGCGCCACTCCACTGAGATCAGGTCTGCATGGCTCACAGGCGCCACGAAGCGCCACTGAAGCATGGCCGCCGCGTTGTAGGTCAGCAGCGCGGCGTCATGAGCCCGGCCGTCGTTGGCTGGGTCCGGGATACGCTCGGCCAGCCACGCGAGATGGTCCAGCACCGGCGCTATTCGTGATTCGTATTCCATTGCGATACCCAAGCCAACCTAAGCCGCTCAAGGGCACTTCATGAACTCACGCCAAACCCGGGAGTACGCACAGCCCCACGCCTCGCCATGGGCTTCAGCCTCGAATTTCTCGCGGTCAACGTGTGGGTTTCTCGCCAGGGCATCCAGCGTGAAGTTCCAGGCCAGCGCGTGCGACCACTCATGGAGCAACGTCTCGACAGCCATAGTCTCGTTCAGCTTGTCGCTCAATTTAATCACAAACCGCTCGGGACGCCGGATGCACTCGCCAAGGTTCCCGTTCGGCAGCCAGCTCGTCCGGACAATAACTGGTTTTGCGGCCGGACAAGTCTCCCGGAGCTGGGCCAAAACCTGCTTGAAATGGCTGAACCCCAAGCCCGCCGCGAAACTTACCCGTGAGGCCCCGAAACTTCCCGGCTCGAAATCCCCCCGCCAAGCCGGAAGCCTCATTCGGCAGGCTATGACAGGCGCACTGGAAAGGGCTCGCTTCATGGCAACCCTGAGCATAGCGCCTGCAGGCCGGAGCGCAAGCCCGATAGGCCGCTTTTTATCGCGTGTCAAGTAGCAACAGCCGCGTAGCCTGTCAGCATGCGATAGCTGACCAAGTACCCGCATCAAGCTCGCGGTATTCCTATCATTATCTTGAGCGCCACCATGCCCGAACC
>Ga0075471_10001644_pt1 | contig 14752 bp, 10 predicted proteins | sample DEB19_08_DNA_2_FD_74787 | JGI IMG/M metagenome (GOLD analysis project Ga0075471, IMG submission 74787) | Aqueous microbial communities from the Delaware River and Bay under freshwater to marine salinity gradient to study organic matter... | ecosystem: Environmental > Aquatic > Marine > Coastal ... | reverse complement strand
GTCTCGCGCTCGATGGCGACGCCTTCCTTGGCTTCGACCGCCTGATGCAAGCCGTCGCTCCAGCGGCGGCCGGTCATAAGCCGGCCGGTGTTTTCGTCCACGATGATGACCTTGTTTTCCTGCACGACGTATTGCACGTCCTTGAGGTAAAGCGCGTAGGCCTTGAGCAATTGCGAGATGCAATGGATGCGCTGGGCTTTGCTCTCGTAATCAGCCTGAATCTTGGCCTTGGCCTCGAGCCGCTTGCGGGCGTCGGGCTCGGGGCCGGCGTCCACTTCGTGCAACAGCGTGGTCAACTCCGGCAACATGAAGGCGTCCGGATCTTTCGGCGACAGGAAGTTGCGGCCCTTCTCGGTGAGGTCGGCTTCGTGGCTCTTTTCGTCGATTGCAAACAGCAATTCTTCCTTCTCCGCGTAAAACTCCTTCTTCGACTGGTCGGCGTGCAGCGACAACTCCGCCTTGTTCATCAAGCCGGCGATCTCCGGGTCTTCCAGCACGCGCAACAACGCGTCGGAACGCGGGCTGCCGGTCTTCACGCGGAAGAGCAGCAGGCCGATTTCGCGGTCGAGCTGCTCGGGGTTCTGCGGCTTGGCGCCGTCGGCAGGCTTGCGCTTTTTGATGAGCGCCTCGGCTTCGGTGAGGAAGCGGGCGCAAAGTTTATCCTGCGCGCGGACGATGGATTCCACGGCGGGCTTGAACTGGCCGTATTGGTCGTCGAACGACATCCGCACCGCCGGGCCGCTGATGATGAGCGGCGTGCGCGCCTCGTCAATGAGGATGGAGTCGACTTCGTCCACGATGGCGAAGTAATGCCCGCGTTGCACCTGCTCCTCGCGGCGCGAGGCCATGCCGTTATCACGGAGATAATCAAAGCCGAACTCGGCGTTCGTGCCGTAGGTGATGTCGCAATTGTATTGCTCGCGGCGGACTTGCGGCGGCTGGTCGTGCAGGATGCAGCCGACGGTCAGGCCGAGGAACTTGTAGACCGCGCCCATCCATTCCGAGTCGCGCGCGGCGAGGTAGTCGTTCACGGTCACGACGTGCACGCCGCGGCCGGTGAGGGCGTTGAGATAGACGGGCATGGTGGCGACAAGCGTCTTGCCTTCGCCGGTGGCCATTTCCGCGATGAACCCGCGATGCAACCCCATGCCGCCGATCAATTGCACGTCAAACGGCACCATCTCCCAGCGCAACGGATGGCCGCGCACGATGACATCCTGGCCGCACAACCGGCGGCAGCCGTTCTTTACCACGGCGAAAGCCTCGGGCAGGATGGCTTCAAGCCGCGCTTTGAGCTGGGCGTCATCGGAGATCTGCGAAAGCTCGGCTTTCCAGGCGGCGGTCTTGGCGCGGAGGGCGTCGTCGGAGAGCTTCTGGAGCTCGGCCTCGATCTGGTTGATGGCGGCGACGATGGGGCGGAGGCGTCGGACTTCCCGGTCGTTCTTGGACCCGCCAAACAATTTAACAATGGCTTTGAGCATGATAAAAATTGAGTGGAAACGCTACGGCAAGCGGGGCGGGGCGTCAAAACCATTCGCCGGGCGACGCGGCAGGGGATTCGCGCTGGCCGCCGCGGGAAAAGCTATTTCGGCGCGCGTTTGCGGCAGAATTGCAGCAGCGGCTTTTCCACGGCCAGATAAAAGCCGTAGCTGCCCGCGAACACCAGGGCAGCCAACGCCAGAAACATCCACTGAGGCGTTTCCCCGGACCCGCGGCCTTGAGCCAACAGAAAGTTGATGCCGAGATTCACCAAATTGCCGTGGAGGAGGTAGATGGAATAGGAGGCGTCGCCGGTCGCCTTGAGCCAGCGGGGGACAAGGCCGTCAAATCTCTGGCCCAGCGCGACCGAGCCAAGAACGATCATAGCAAAGGCCAGCCCGAGGTAAAACCGCTGGACCAGTTCGCCGCACTCGTCCAGTTGCCGCAAAAATCCGTAGCCCAGGATGAACAACCCGCCGCCGCCGAGAAAGATTGCCAGCGCCGCCGCGCGCCGGGCGCGCCAATGCCGCACGAGCGCGCAGGCAGCGCAACCGAGGTAGAACTCCAGGAAATACGGGCTGAACAGGAAGCTGGCCGGGAAAGTCAATTCCGGCACGCCCGGCAGGTGAAGCAGCAGCACGACGAACGCATGCGCCACGACCACGCGCCACAAACTCGCGCCGTAGAAAATCAGGAATAGAAACAGGAAATAGAACGTCATCTCAAAGCTCAAAGTCCAAGCCACGTCCAGAAACGGCGGCCGGTCCAATGGCCAGAGCAGCAGCGAGGAAAGGATGTAGCCCAGATCTGTCTTGCCTTCGCGCACGCCACCGCCGCCAGCGAACATGAATCCCAGCTTGAGTGCGCAGATGCTGAGGAACACCGGATAGATGCGCGTCAGCCGGGCATAAATGTATTTCCGCGCCGCTGAGGGATCGCCGATGGAACGCCCGTTCGCATGGAGGATGATGAACCCGCTGAGGACGAAAAAGAAATCCACCCCGAGATTGCCGGCGTGAAACAGGCCGAACCACAGGTCGCAGCCGAGCTTGGTCCGCGCGAGTTCGGTGACGTGGTAAAGCAACACCGCCACGGCGGCGATGCCGCGATAGGCCTGCAGGCAGGAAAGGTAATTCCGTTGGGGAAGCGCCCGGGCGGCATGGGGCATTGAGGCATTCATGCGTTAACAGTCGCCGCCGGCCGCGGCTACTCCGGCTTCCTGGCGGCGATCTTCGCCAGCAACTCCTCGCGCTCGCTGGTGGCGGCGGTGGCGCAGAGGCTGCCGCCGAGCGCCTCGTGCGGTTCTTCCGCCTTGCGGGAGAACGCGGCTTGCGCGCCGTTCATCGCGGCGCGCGGGGAATTGATGGCGGCCTTGGCCTCGGCGAGATGGCCCTTGCCGATGCTCATGCCGTTGAAGGCGGTCTTCACCAGCTCCGGCGAGGCAGGGTAGGGCGCGGGCTTGGTGCCGAAGTTGTAGGCGAAGTTCTTCCAGTTGTCGCCGCGCTGGTAATTCGTGCCGAGCGCGCCGCTGGGGTCGTAGCCGCAATGCACCATGCAGTTCTCGCAGCGCGGGTCGCGCGCGACGCCGTCCGCGACACCATATTTGTGCCACGTCACTTTCGTGAGCATTTCCTGGTAGCCGTCGTAGTGACCATCGGTCATCAGGTAGCATGGGGCTTTCCAGCCCTTGACGTTGTAGGTGGGGATGGCCCACGCGGTGCAGGTGAGTTCGCGCTTGCCCGCGAGGAATTCCTGATAGACCGGCGTGCCGAAGATGGTGAACTTCTCGCCCCACTCCTGGATGCGGGCGAACTTCTGCCGCGTCATCTTGCGCGTGAGGAAGAAATCCTCCGGCTGCTTGCCGAGCCGGGAGACCATGTCCTTCTTGGCGGCGTCGTATTCGTAGCCGGGCGAAATCGTGTGACCGTCCACTTCGAGCGAGGAGAGATATTTGAACATCTCCTCCAACTCCTGCACGTCCGTCTCCTTGTAGACCGTCGTGTTGGTGGCGACTTGATAGCCGAGAATCTTCGCCATTTTGATGGCTTCGACGCATTCCTTGAAGACGCCTTCGCGCTCGACGATGAGGTCGTGGGTGAACTCCAGACCGTCCACGTGGACATTCCAATACATCCATTTGGTCGGGCGGATGACAACTTTGCTCTTGGCAACGCCGTCGGCTTTGCGGATGGCTTCAGCTTCCTTTTCGGAAATGAGTTTTCCATCAAGCAACTGCTTGAGTTTGAGTTCGACTTCGGGCGTGTAGATGGCGGCGAGGTAGTCGCGCATCTTCTTCCGCATGAACACGCCGTTTGTGCAGATGTAGATGACGCGGCCCTGCTCGCGGAGGCCGGCGACGAGCTCCTCAATTTTCGGGTAAATGAGCGGTTCGCCGCCGCAGATGGAAACCATGGGCGCATCACATTCCGCGGCGACCGCAAGGCACTTCTCGAGCGGCACCATGTCCTTGAGGTTGGTGGAATACTCGCGGATGCGCCCGCAGCCCGTGCAAGTAAGGTTGCAGGTATGCAGCGGTTCGAGCTGCAGGACCATCGCAAACTTGGGCGTCTTGCGAACTTTGTGTTTGATGATATGACCGGCGATTTTCGCGGTCAGGGCGAGAGGGAAACGCATAAATCTATTAGGCTTGGGCGAGCGCTTGGGCGGGCGGAAGGACTGGCGTGAACGCATCCGGCGCGGGCGCGGGCGGGTCAGCCCGCAGCAGTCCCGGGAGGAGAAATGACGCCGGGGAAACGCTGTGTGAGGCATGGATTCCACTACAGCCGGCGGTCGCCAGCAGCAGGGGCAACAGCCCGGCGCAGATAAGTTTTCCGTTTAATTTCAATCAAAAGCGAGTATAAGACGCGCCAGCATGTGCGCAATCTCAAATTCCCCGGGCCGCCGACGCGGCTGGGGCTGGTTGCTGGCGGGCGCATTATTGGCCGGCGGCGGACCGATTTGGGCACAGGCGGAGGCGGATCCGGCCAAGGGCGGAGTGGCTTACGCCGAAAGCGTTCTGGTGGCCGCCCGCAGCCGTTACCAACGCGAGGCGACCAACGCGGAAGCCGCCTGGCAATTCGGCCGCGCCTGTTTCGACCGGGCGGAGTTCGCCACCAATGACACCGAGCGCGCCACGCTGGCGGTCGAGGGCATCGCGGCGATGCGCGCGCTCACGGCGCGGGAGCCGAGACTCGCCGCAGGCCATTATTATCTGGCGATGAATTTCGGTCAGCTCGCCCGCACCAAGCTGCTCGCCGCGCTCAAGCTCGTGGACGAGATGGAGCATGAATTCAAGGTTGCCCGCGCGTTGGGCGAACACTTCGAACACGCCGGGCCAGATCGCAATCTGGGCCAGCTCTACTTCCAAGCACCCGGCTGGCCGGCGAGTATCGGCAACCACGCCAAGGCACGCAAACACTTCGAGCACGCGGTCGTCCTCGCGCCGGATTATCCCGAGAACCGGCTCAACCTGCTGGAAGCCTATTGCGACCGGAACGACCACCACGGCATCCGCCGCGAGCTGAAAGCCATCGGTGAAATCTGGCCCGCCGCGAAAACCAACTTCACCGGCGCCGCCTGGCAGTCGTCGTGGGCGGACTGGGAAAAGCGCCGTGGAGCATTGCAGGCGCAGGCGGCGAAAAAACTCAAATAGCCCGCCGCACCCCTCACCGCCGGGCGGACCGCGTGATCCTAACCTCTGGCTGATAATCTACACGCACCAGCAAATCACCGCGCCCGCCCCGCGGCTTGGGCAAGCCTTCGCCCCGCAGACGAATGATTTCACCCCGCGCGACGCGCCGCGGCAGCGTCACCCGCAACCGCTCCCCCGTCACACCGCCGACGAATTCTCCACCGCCCTGCGTGGCTCGCGCGCGACTGATGCGCAGGTCGCAGCGCAGATCCGCACCGCGCACCTTGAACCGGAAATCCGGCCGCGCCAGCAACCGCACCACCACCACACCGCCCGGGAACGGCGTCGCGCGCGGCAGCCGAAAGCGCGTTCCCGGCGCGGTTTCCGGGGGAACAGCGAGCTGGTAAACCTCCGGCCCGGCCGGGTTGCCGGGGTCGTTCACGCGCACCTCCAGCGTCGTGCCACGCAGAAATTCTCTCAGTTGCAAGGGAACGTCCTGCGCGAGGTTGCGCTTGGGTTTCGCGGTGCGGGCGGGCGCGGCGGATTTTTCTCCGGCCGCGCGGGCGTGGTCGTAAGCGCGGCGGGCGCCGGGGTCGCTGAGGACTTCATGGGCGGCGTTGAGCGCCTGGATCCGGGCCAGCGCGTCCGGCAAATCCGGATTCACATCGGGATGCTGCTGTTTGGCCAGGTAGCGGTAAGCGGCGCGAATCTGCGCGGGCGTGCAATCGGGATCCAACCCGAGCACGGCATAGTGATCTGGCGCGACAGCTTGCAACCGCCAAAGTCTAACTGGCAGCCCTGCCGGGAGACAACCAAACACTTGACTCACCGGACGGAATCAACAACTCTCCGGGCTCATGTTGCACCTCGGGCAATCTCAAGTCAGAAGCATCTGGCGGTTCACCGGATTGATTGCCCTGGCTTCAGCCGCCTTCGCCCATTTGCAACCCCTGTTCCTCGCCACCGCGTTTTTGCTGGCGATCAACCACGGCCACGATCACCAGATTGCCGTCCAATCCAACGGGAATCATTTCGATTTCCGGCTGTCCCATTGCCACGATGCCGATCTCCAGCATGAAAGCCCCTTGAGCCTGATAACCGCGGTTTATTCCAAGCCCGACCATGAAGGCGCGGACCATGTCCTGCATTTCAAGCTGAACGCCGCGCCCGATCAACTCCGGCAACGCAACCCCATCACCGCCGCCCCGACTCCGCTGTCCCTGACGTCGGGCGCAGCGATCAGTTCCGTTTTCCTGCTCCCAGCTTCAACCGCAATAGTGGCGGCCCTTCCAAGGCCATCGCCGCCATCCGCAGGCTGGTATGGTCTGCGCACGATCATTCTCCTCATCTGAGGCTGATCCCCCTCCGCACTCACGCATATAGCAGAGGTGCGGATCGTCTCGTCCCGCAACCCGTCCAGTGACGGTGTTTGCCCGAAATTTTCACCATCCGTCTGTCCCTATCGAATTATGCCCAAATCATTTGCCTCACTTGGCCGCCTGGCGCGGGTCGGATTAATTTTCTGCACCGCCACCCTCGGCGTGGCCGCGACCGAACCAGCCACACCGCCCGCCGGGCTTACCCTGCGGGACGCCGCCACTCTCGCGCTCGCGCGCAACCCCGCCCTACGGGCGCACGGCCATGAGCTGCAAGCGGCCGCCGCCCGCCGCCTCCAAGCGGAACTGCGCCCTAATCCCGTGCTTTCGCTGGATGTCGAGGACGTGCTGGGCAGCGGTGAATTCCGCGGCGTCCGCGCGGCCCAGACCACCCTGCAACTGAGCCAGCTCATTGAACTCGGCGGCAAACGCGCGGCCCGCGGCGAAGTCGCCACCGCGCAACAAGCGCAGAAACGCAGCGAAGCGGAACTGGCCCGCGTTGAAGTGCTCGCCGCCGTGGCCGAACAGTTCATCCATGTCGCGGGCGGTCAACATCAGGTCGCGTTGGCCCGCGAGGCCACCCGGCTGGCAGAGGAAACTTTCGCGCTAGCTCAGCGCCGCGTGGCCGCCGGCAGCGCCTCGGCCATCGAGGAAAATCGCGCCCGCATCCTGCTTTCGCGCGCCCGCATCAACGAGGAACACGTCGAACACGAGCTGCTCGCCGCCCGCCGCCAGTTGGCCGCGTTCTGGGGCGCGACCAACGCCACCTTCACTGAAGTGCGGGCGGATTTGTTTCTCCGGCCCGCGCGATCATCATTCGACGACCTGGCCGCCCGCATCAACCGGAGCCCGGAACTGGCGCGCTGGGCCGGCGAGAAATCCGTGCGCGCTGCCGAAGTCAAGCTCGCCGCCGCCCGCCGCCGCCCCGATCTCACGGTCGGCGCGGGCGTGCGGCGGTTCGCCGGTCCGGACGACGTGGGGATGGTGTTCCAGTTCTCGCTGCCGCTACCATTCAGCGACCGCCAGCAAGGCACTCGGGCTGAAGCCCAGGCGTTGCGTGACCAGGCGGAGGTCGAGGCCGCGGGCACGGAACTCCGCCTGCGCACCGCCCTGTTTGGCATCTCCCAGGAGCTGCTTCACGCCGCGACGGAACTGGACGCGCTCGAACGCGAGATGCTGCCCGCCGCCGAATCGGTTTTGCAGTTGGCGCGCGAAGGCATCGAGCGCGCCCGCTTCTCCCAGCTCGAATTGCTCGACGCGCAACGCACGTTGCTCGAACTCCGCCGCGAGCGCATTGCTGCCGCTGTCTCCTATCACCAGTTCGTCATTGAAATTGAAAAGCTGCTCGGCGAATCGCTCTCGCCGGAATCCACACAATCCACCAAACCCGCTCAACCCTGATTCTTCCCATGAACAAGAAACAAATTATCTCGATAGTCGTCGTCCTCGCCCTCGGCGCGGGACTGACCTTCCTGGCGCTTAAAAACAAGGCCGCCCACGGTCGCGATCACGCCGAGCCTGGGCACGCCCACGGCAGCAACGCCGCGCCCGCTGCCGAAGCCGTCAAAGGCCCGCACGGCGGACGGCTGTTGAGCGCCGGCGATTTTGCCGCCGAAGTGACCATTTTCGAGCGCGGCGTGCCGCCGGAGTTTCGCGTGTTCCTTTACGAGAAAGGCAAGCCGATTGAACCCGGCGCCGCGAAGGTGACGATCGAACTGCATCGCTTCGGCGGCCGCGTGGACAAAATAGGATTCGCCAAGCGCGAAGAGTATTTGCTGGGCGACATGGAGGTTGTCGAACCGCACTCGTTCGACGTGAAGGTCGTGGCGGAATACAAGGGCAAGTCTGCCAAGTGGGAGTATGATTCCTATGAAGGCCGCACGACGATGACGCCCGAGGCGGTGAAGAATTCCGGCATCGTCATCGAAACCTCCGGCCCGGCCAAAATCAAAACCGCGCTCAAGGTCAATGGCCGCGTCGTGCCCAACGAAGACCACATGACCCACGTCATCCCCCGCTATCCGGGCGTTGTGAAACAAGTCCGCAAACGTCTCGGTGATGCGGTGGCAAAGGATGAAGTCATCGCCGTGGTTGAGAGCAACGAGAGCTTGCAGTCCTACGAGGTGAAATCGTCCATCGCGGGAACGGTCATTCAAAAGCACATAACGCTGGGCGAGTTCGTCAAGGAGGGTGAGATAATTTACACCGTGGCCGACCTCGGCGCCGTCTGGGTGGATTTGAATGTTCACCGGAAAGATTTCGCCAAGCTCAAGGTCGGCGCGGCGGCGACCCTCTTTGCAGGTGAAGGCCAGCCCAACGCGACTGGCGCGGTGAGTTACATCTCGCCGTTCGGCGCGGAAGATACGCAAACAATGCTGGCGCGCGTCGAGTTGTCGAATCCCACGGGCGCGTGGCGGCCAGGGTTGTTCGTCACCGGCGAGATCATCGTGGAGGAAGCGGAAGTGCCGGTGGCCGTCAAAGCTGGCGCGCTACAAAGCTTCCGCGATTGGGACGTGGTCTTCATGCACGACGGCGCCATGTTTGAGATCGCTATCTTGGAACTGGGCCGGCGCGACAGCGGATGGGTGGAAGTGTTGTCCGGTCTGCCCGCTGGCCAGAAATACGCCGCTGAAAATTGTTTTATCATCAAGGCCGACATCTTGAAGTCTGGCGCGGGCCACGATCATTGAAGAATTACCTGCCAACGAAACACCCTCAAGCAAACAAATCATGAGCAATCTACCTTCCGAAAATCCCCGTAATAAAACCCTCGGCAGTTTCATTTTCTTGAGCCGCTGGCTGCAAGCACCGCTGTATCTCGGGCTCATCGTCGCCCAAGGCATCTATGTCTACCGGTTCATGCTCGAGCTGTGGCATCTGCTTCACGCCACGCCCACGCTGGCGGAAACGGCCATCATGTTGAGCGTGCTGGGGCTGATTGACGTGGTGATGATCGCCAACCTCCTCATCATGGTCATCATCGGCGGCTACGAGACCTTCGTGTCCCGGCTCAACCTCAGAGGCCACCCCGACCAACCCGAATGGCTGTCCCATGTGAATGCCGGCGTGCTCAAGGTGAAGCTGGCCACCGCGCTCATCGGCATCTCCTCGATCCACCTCCTAAAGACGTTCATTGACATCGAAAAGCACAGCGAAAAGGCCGTGTTCTGGCAAGTGATGATCCATCTGTCATTTGTCGCTTCGGCGGTGTTTCTCGCGTGGATCGAACGTATCGTTTCAGTCAAACCAGAGGCGAAGCACTGACCGCTGACAAGTTTATGCTCGAACGCGTCATCCATTTTTCCATCCGCCAGCGCTGGCTCATTCTCACCGCCACGCTCGCCATCGCCGTCCTGGGCATTTTTAATTATCAGCGGCTCACGATTGATGCCGTGCCGGACATTACGAATGTTCAGGTGCAGATCAACACCGAAGCGCCCGGCTATTCACCCCTCGAAGCCGAGCAACGTGTCACGTTTCCCATCGAAACCGCGCTGGGCGGCCTGCCGCATCTCGAGTACACGCGCTCCCTCTCGCGCTATGGCTTGTCGCAAGTGACCGTCGTGTTCAAGGACGGCACGGACATTTACTTCGCCCGCCAGCTCGTCAACGAACGCATCCAGGAAGTGAAAAGCAAGTTGCCGCCCGGCGTCGAGCCGTCGCCCGGCCCGATCACCACCGGCCTCGGGGAAATCTACATGTTCGCCGTCAAGGGCGAACCGGGCGCACGTCATGCCGCCGGAACGGAAATCACGCCCACCGACCTGCGCACCGTGCAGGATTGGATCATCAAGCCGCAATTGCGCACCGTGCCCGGCGTCATTGATGTCAATTCCATCGGCGGCTTCGTGAAGCAATATCACGTCACGCCGCATCCCGACCAACTGCGCGCCTACGGCCTGACCTTTCGCGACCTGATGACGGCGCTGGCCGACAACAACGCCAGCATCGGCGCGGGCTACATCGAGCGGAACGGCGAGCAATACCTCATCCGCAGCCCCGGCCAGGTCGCGGGCGTTGCGGACATTGAAAAGATCGTGGTCGGCAATCGCGATGGCATTCCCATTCACATGGATGATGTCGCGGATATTTTTCCCGGCAAAGAACTGCGCAACGGCGCGGCGACGCAGGATGGCCGCGAAGCCGTGCTGGGAACGGTCTTCATGCTCATCGGCGAAAACAGCCGCACCGTTTCCGAACGCGTCCACGCGAAAATGGCGGAGATCAACAAGACGTTGCCGGAGGGAATGGTCGCCAAGACCGTCTATAACCGCACTGATCTCGTCAACGCGACCATTGAGACGGTGAAAAAAAATCTCTTTGAAGGCGCGGTGCTGGTGGTGGTGATTCTGTTTCTGCTGCTCGGCAACCTGCGCGCCGCGCTCATCACCGCGCTCGTCATTCCGCTTTCCATGCTGTTCACCATCACCGGCATGGTCGGCTCAAAAATCAGCGGCAACCTGATGAGCCTTGGCGCGCTCGACTTCGGCCTCATCGTGGACGGCGCGGTCATCATCGTGGAGAATTGCATCCGGCGGCTCGGCGCCGAACAGCACAAATTGAACCGCCTGCTGACGCGCCCGGAGCGATTCGAGATCGTGCGCGACGCCACCAAGGAAGTCGTCCGTCCGAGCTTCTTCGGCGCGTTCATCATCATGGTCGTCTATCTGCCGATCCTCACGTTGAGCGGCGTCGAGGGCAAAATGTTTCACCCGATGGCCTACACCGTCATCCTGGCGCTGGCGGGCGCGATGATTTTTGCGGCGACGTTTATTCCCGCCGCCATCGCGCTGTTCCTCACGGGAAAAATCAAGGAGCAGGAAAACATCCTGATGCGCGCGGCGAAGGCGGTTTATCTGCCCGCTTTGAAATTTCATCTGTCGCATCGCGTCGCCACGGCGCTGGCCACGGTCTTTCTAGTGGTCATCAGCGGCATCGTCGCCTCGCGCATGGGCACGGAATTCATTCCCAGCCTCGACGAAGGCGACGTGGCGATGCACGCCTTGCGCATCCCCGGCACGAGCCTGACGCAAGCCATCGAAATGCAACACGCGCTCGAACGGCGACTCAAGGAATTCCCCGAAGTGCGCGTTGTCTTCGCCAAGATCGGCACGGCGGAAATCGCGACCGATCCCATGCCGCCGAGCGTGGCCGACGGCTTCATCATCATGAAACCGCGTAAGGAATGGCCCGACCCGAAAAAGTCGAAAGCGAAACTTGTCAGCGAACTCGCAGCAGCAGTGAAAGAAGTGCCGGGCAACAATTACGAGTTCACCCAGCCGATTCAAATGCGCTTCAACGAACTCATCGCCGGCGTGCGCAGCGACGTGGCGGTGAAATTGTTCGGCGAAGACATGGACGTGTTGCACCAAACCGGCAAGCAGATCGAAAAGGAAATGCAGACCATCCCCGGCGCATCCGATGTGAAGCTGGAGCAGACCGCCGGCCTGCCGTTGATGAGCATCACGCCCAACCGCGCCGCCCTCGCGCGCTACGGATTGAACCTCGCGGATTTGCAGGAGGTCATCGAGATCGCGCTCGGCGGCAAGGTGGCGGGCGAAGTGTTTGAAGGCGACCGGCGTTTTGAAATCGTCGTGCGCCTTCCGGAAAACCTCCGCACAGACATCGCCGCGTTGGAACATCTGCCCGTGCCGTTGCCCAAGCGCGCTGGAAATGGCGGCGACCCGCCGCGCCGCTCCCGCGTCTCGGGTTTGGCCACCCCCAGCGCGCAGGCGTTCGTTCCATTGAGCGAGGTGGCCGAAATCTCCATTGCGCCCGGCCCGAACATGATCAACCGCGAGAACGGCAAGCGCCGCATTGTCGTCACCGCCAACGTGCGGGGGCGCGACCTCGGCTCATTCGTCGCGGAGGCGCAACAGGTGATTGATGCCAAGATCAAAGTTCCCGCAGGCTGCTGGCTTGCGTGGGGCGGGCAGTTCGAGCAATTGATCTCGGCGACCAAGCGATTGCAAGTCGTCGTTCCCGTTTCGCTGCTGCTCATCTTCCTGCTGCTTTTCGCCACGTTTGGAACGGTCAAAGACACGCTGCTCGTTTTCTCCGGCGTGCCGCTGGCGCTGACCGGCGGCGTGGCCGCGCTCTGGTTGCGCAACATCCCGCTCTCCATTTCCGCAGGCGTCGGCTTCATCGCGCTCTCCGGTGTGGCGGTGCTCAACGGCATGGTGATGATTTCCTTCATCAACAAGCTTCGCGCCGAAGGCAAACCGCTCGCCGACGCGATCACCGAAGGTTCGCTCACGCGCTTGCGCCCCGTCTTGATGACGGCGCTCGTGGCATCGCTGGGTTTCGTGCCGATGGCCCTTGCCACCGGCACCGGCGCGGAAGTGCAACGCCCGCTGGCGACGGTTGTCATTGGCGGCATCATCTCTTCGACGGCGCTGACGCTGCTGGTGTTGCCGGGGCTGTATCAAATTTTCACCACGAAGACCCTGAAGCAGACACGGCTTCCGTCTGACGGCTGACAAACCTGTTCATGCCCCACGCAGAACCACGTTCGATTAAAGGGTTTCCCCCGCTGGACAACCCAACGGACGGAACATAACATCGCCGGAACCATTTCGCGCCGCGCGTCGAATTTCCAATGGTCATGGCGCGTCGAAAACTGAAGCAACGCATTTCCAATGAACCCGACCATCATTTCCCTCGGCCTCGCCGGCCTGACCGCCGCTGCCGTGACCACCGCCGCGCCGGCGCCTTCCCCCCGCGTCACCAACAGCGCGGGCGTCGTCGGCTACAAGAGCACGCCCGGATTGCCCGGCACCCCGTGGCACGTCCATGACCCCGACCGCCCCCAGCCTGTCGTCGTCACGCCCGGCACGTTCAGTTCGCAGGAAACTACCGGCCAGCCGCCATCCGATGCCATCGTGCTGTTTGACGGCAAGGACGTGGCAAAGTGGCAAAGCGCCAAGGGCGAGCCGACCAATTGGAAGGTGGAAGCCGGCGCGATGTTCCCCGGCAAGGGCGACATCGTCACCAAGCAGGAGTTCGGCGACCTCCAGCTGCACTTGGAATTCTGCACCCCGCCGCCCAATGGCAAGAGCGGTCAGGGGCGCGGCAATAGCGGCGTTTTTTTCATGGGCCGCTTCGAACTTCAGGTGCTTGACTGCTACGAAAACAAAACCTATCCCGCCGGTCAGACCGGTTCGCTCTACGGCCAGCAACCGCCGCTCGTCAACGCCTGCCGCGCCCCCGGCCAGTGGCAGACTTATGATGTGGCCTTCACCGCGCCGCGGTTTGACGCGGACGGCAAGCTCCTGCAACCCGCCTACATCACTGCGTTCCACAACGGCGTGCTCGTGCAAAACCACGTGGCCTATGGCGGCCCAAGCAGCCACAAGGTTCTGGGCAATTACGACAAGCCCATTCCGCCCGCCGGCCCACTGCGGTTGCAGGACCACGGCGACCCCGTCCGCTTCCGCAACATCTGGGTGCGCCCCATCCCGCCGGCCGGCAAATAACCTTCCGCCAGTCTCAAACCAAAACACTTCAACATGAAAACAAAATTACTCCTCCTCACTGTGCTCACCGCCACCACCCTCACTGCCGCGCCGAAGAAACTGCTCGTCGTCACCGTCACCACCGGTTTCCGCCACAGCTCCATTCCGACCTCGGAAAAGGTCATCGCCGACCTCGCCAAGTCCAGCGGCGCGTTCACCGTGGACTTCGTTTCCCAGCCCGAGGGCAGTCCCGGAAAATTGAAGAAAGACGCCAGCGGCGAAGAGAAGGCCGCGCATAAAGCTGCCACCACCCAGTGGGAAAAAACCAAGCTCAAACCCGCGCTGGCCAAGCTTTCCCCCGCCGCGCTGAAGAACTACGACGCCGTCGCCTTCGTCAGCACCACCGGTAATCTGCCCGTCCCCGACCTCGGCGGCTTGCTCGATTGGATCAAGGCCGGCGGCGGCTTCGTGGGCATCCACGCCGCCAGCGACACCTTCCACGGCTCGCCCGAATTCATCGCCATGCTCGGCGGTGAATTCAAGACCCACGGCCCGCAGGTCGGTGTGGAGTGCCTCAATCACGATCCCAAACACCCCGCCACCGCGCACCTCGGCAAGACCTGGACCATCCCGCTGGAGGAAATTTACGAGTTCAAGAACTACGACACCACGAAAGTCAGCGACCTGCTCACGCTCGCCAAACATCCGCAGCAGAAGACCGCCGGCCACTTCCCCGTGTCCTGGCACAAGCCTTTCGGCCAAGGCCGTGTTTTCTACACCTCGCTCGGCCATCGCGAAGACATCTGGGACAC
>Ga0075471_10001643_pt1 | contig 14754 bp, 14 predicted proteins | sample DEB19_08_DNA_2_FD_74787 | JGI IMG/M metagenome (GOLD analysis project Ga0075471, IMG submission 74787) | Aqueous microbial communities from the Delaware River and Bay under freshwater to marine salinity gradient to study organic matter... | ecosystem: Environmental > Aquatic > Marine > Coastal ... | reverse complement strand
CGACTGCTCGCCTCCGAGGCGACGCAGCGGGGCGTGACGCTGGACCTCGTGTCGGAGGTGGCGACCCTCTACTTCGAGCTGCTCCAGCTCGATCGCGCGCTCGAGATCGCCAACGAGAGCGTCGACTCCTTCGGATCGACCCTGCAATTGTTCCAGCGCCGCTACGTCGGCGGCGTCGGTTCCCTGCTGCAGACGTCGCGCGCGGACGGTGCCCTGCAGGCGGCGCGCGCGCAGGTGCCGATCTACGAGGCCCGGATCGTCGAGGTGGAGAACCGCCTGAACGCGCTGCTCGGCCGCCCGCCGGGCTCGATTCCGCGGGGTCGCGCGATGGTGGAGCAGCTCGTCCCGCCGGAGATCCCCGCGGGTCTCCCGTCCGAGCTGCTGCTGCGCCGCCCCGACCTGGTCGCGGCCGAGGCCGACGTGATGGCCGCGAACGCCGAGGTCGGCGTCGCGATCGCGAACTTCTTCCCGAAGATCGGACTGACCGCGCTCTACGGCGGCCAGAGCACGCAGCTCGGCGACGTCGTGAAGAGCAGCGCCAACCTCTGGAACCTGCTCGGATCGCTCTCCGGCCCGATCTTCACCGGCGGACAGCTGATCGAGCAGTACCGGGCGCGGGTCGCCTTCTGGGAGGAGTCGAAGGCGCGCTGGGGCCAGGCCGTCGTGACGTCGTTCGCCGAGGTCTCGAGCGCGCTCGTGCTGCACCGCAAGCTGGTCGCCGCCCGCGAGGCGAAGGAGCGCGAGGTCGCCGCGTACCGCGAGTCGGTGCGTCTCGCGCTGCTCCGCTACGAGGCCGGACTCGCGAACTACTACGAGGTGCTCGAAGCGCAGCAGTTGCTGTTCCCCGCGCTCCAGCAGCTCGCCGAGGTGCAGCGCGACCAGCTCGTCGTGGTCGTCCGGCTCTACCGCTCGCTCGGTGGCGGCTGGACCGTGCCGGTCGACGGCTGGGACACGTCGGCCCCCGCGGCCCCGGCCGCCCCGGCGTCGGGAGACGCGGGTGCCGACGCGACGCCGCAACCGCCCGGCGCACTCGTGCCCGCGACGGCGATCGGCGGTTCGCTCCCGCCGCCGCAGCCGGTCGCGCCCCCCCCGTCGGGCTCGACGATCCCGCTCGACTCCTTCGGCGTGCCTGCCTCGGTCCGCTCGAATCGATACGGCCAGGACTCGCCCGCTTCGTCACGGCCGATGCCGTGAGCCGCCGCTACGACCTCTGCGTCATCGGCAGCGGACCCGGTGGCGAGAAGGCGGCGATCCAGGCCGCGAAGCTCGGCAAGCGCGTGTGCGTCGTCGAGGCCCTCGACCGCATGGGCGGAGTGGCCGTCAACACCGGCACGATCCCGTCGAAGGCGCTGCGCGAGATGATCCGTCGCCTGGTCGGCGCGACCATCGTGTCGCCGACCATGCGCGACTCGGTCGCGGCCTTTCGCCCCGACACGATGAAGCGCCTCTGGGGCGACTACGAGCAGATCGTGCGCGACGAGGGCCAGATCGTCCGCGACCACCTGGTCTCGAACGGCGTCGACATGATGGTCGGTCGCGGTCGCTTCGTCGACGCGAACACGGTGGAGGTCGTGGGCGCCGACGACTCCGTCGACACGGTCGCGGCGGACCACGTGCTGGTCGCGGTCGGGACCGCGCCCACGCGTCCCGAGGGCATTCCCTTCGACCACGCGAACGTGATCACGACCGACGAGCTGCTGCTTCTCGATCACCTGCCGCGCTCGATGGTCATCGTGGGCGGCGGCGTCATCGGGACGGAGTACGCCTCGATGCTGGCGCTTCTCGGCATCCGGATCACGCTCGTCGAGGGCCGCTCGCGACTCCTCGAGTTCGCCGACGCGGAGATCGTGGAGGCGCTGCAGTTCCACCTGCGCCGCGAGGGCGTGACGCTGCGGCTCGGCGAGAAGCTCGTGAAGATCGAGACGCGCGCGGCCGAGCCCGGGTCGCGCAGCCAGGACGGGATCACGGCGGAGGCCGTGCTCGAGAGCGGCAAGCGGCTCTCGGCCGACTGCGTGCTCTACTGCATCGGCCGGCAGGGCGCGACGTCGGGTCTCGGGCTCGACCGCATCGGGCTCGAGGCCGACGCGCGCGGGCGCATCGCGGTCGACGAGAGCTACCGGACGAAGGTCCCGAACGTGTTCGCGGTCGGCGACGTGATCGGCTTCCCGGCGCTCGCGTCGACCAGCATGGACCAGGGGCGGATCGCCGCCTGCAACATGTTCGGCGCGCCGACGGCGTCGGTCGGACGGCTCCTGCCCTTCGGCATCTACGCGGTGCCGGAGATCTCGATGGTGGGCGCGAACGAGAGCGAACTCACCGCGAAGGGCGTGCCCTACGAGTGCGGGATCGCGCGCTACTCGGAGATCGCGCGCGGCAAGATCCTGGGCGACGACACCGGCATGCTGAAGCTCGTCTTCCACGCCGAGACGCACGCGCTGCTCGGCGTGCACGCGATCGGCACCGGCGCCACCGAGCTCATCCACCTGGGCCAGGCCGTCATGGCCTTCGACGGGAAGGTCGAGTACTTCATCGACAGCGTCTTCAACTACCCGACGCTCGCCGAGTGCTACAAGGTCGCGGCCTTCAACGGGCTGAACCGGCTGCGGGACGTCTGAGGGGCCGCGCCGCTGTCCCGGGCGTCCGTCGGCATCGAGGTCGGGCGGGAGCATCCTTCCCGTGCGGCCCCGGGTCGACCCGAGACCTCGCGCGTGCGCGTCGGCCCCGTTGACGGACCTCGCCCCGCGTGCGAGCCATCGCAACGGATCCGGCGACCGTCGCCGGAGAGGAGGAGCAGACCCATGCGCAAGGCGATTCCGCTGCTCGCGTGCCTCGCCGCCCTCGTGGCGCGGCCGGCCGTCGCGAGCCAGTTCACCACCGAGGACTTCGTGGTCACCAAGGCCGAGGACCTGATCGACGTGTGCTCGGTGGGCCCCGACGACCCGCATTACACCGCCGCGGCGAACTTCTGCCAGGGCTACACCGTCGGCGCCTGGCAGTACTACCAGGCCCTCATGGAGAAGCCGGGCCACAAGCCCTTCGTCTGCGTGCCGGAGCCCGCGCCGAGCCGGAACCAGCTCGTCGCGGAGTTCGTCACCTGGGGCAAGGCCCACCCGGAGTACGGGTCGAGCCACGCGACGGACGCGATGTTCAAGTTCCTCGCGGACAAGATGCCGTGCCGGCCCGAGACGAAGAAGGTGAAGAAGTGATGCGCACGAACACGAAGAAGACGATGGGATCGGCCGCGTTGCTCGCGGTCGCGTTGGCCGGATCGGGCTGCACGGGCATGTCGCCCACCGCCCAGCGCACGCTCACCGGCGGCGCGGTCGGGACCGCGGGCGGCGCGATCATCGGCGCGATGGCCGGCAACGCGGGCCTCGGCGCGGCGGCCGGCGCCGGCGCGGGCCTGCTCGGCGGCTTCATCTACGACCAGTACAAGCAGGGCGAGGAGCGCTCCTACCAGCAGGGCTACCAGCAGGGCGTCCGCCAGGGGCAGCACCGCAGCTCGGGCCAGAACCAGAACTGATCCGCGGGTGCTCCGCTCCGTTCTCGCCGCGTCGGCGCGCGCCACGGCGCTCGTCCTCGCGGCCCTGCTCGCGGCGGGCTGCCCGTCGAATCCCGAGCCCGACCCTCGCTCCCTGATCCCGACGCCGACGCCGGTCCCGGCGATCCGGATCGGCATGGTCGAGGACGCGCCGCCCTTCTCCTTCCGCCAGGGCGACCGGCCGGCCGGCATCGACGTCGATCTCGCGACCTACCTCGGGCAGGACCTCGGTCGCCCGCTGCGCGTGTTCACGATGTCGTACGACGAGCTCGTCCCGGCCCTGCTCGACAAGCGGGTCGACATCATCATGTCGGGGCTCTCGATCAGCCGGCTGCGCGAGCTGCAGGTCGACTTCGGCGACCCGATCCTGCGCTCCGGCGTGGGTGTTCTCGTCCGCCGAAGCGAAGCGAGCCGCTGGAAGTCGCCGTCGCAGGCGGTGAAGGAGGCGCAGCGGATCGGCGTCACGAAGAACACGGCGGCCGAGCGGTACGTGCGCGAACACGCCCCGGACAGCCAGGTCTTCGGCTACGTCTCGAACACGAACGCGATCGCCGAGCTCGAGCAGCGCCGCGTGGACGCCTTCGTCGCCGACGCCCCGATCATCGCCTGGTACGCCGCGAGCCACGAGGGGTCGATGATGCCGATGCTGCGTCCCCTGCTCACGCAGGACCAGATCGCCTGGGGCTTCCGGCCCTCGAGTCGCCGGCTGCGCGAGCGGGCGAACGAGTCGATCGCCCGCTGGCGCACCGACGGCACGCTGAACGGCGTGTTGCGCCGCTGGGTCCCGGCCTGGGAGCCGCACTGAAGCGAGCGCCGCGGCGACCGGCGCGCTCGCTTCTACGCCTCAGCTCCCCGCGCCCGCCGGCAGGCTGATCGGCACCGGCAGCGGACGGGCCCGTCCCGGCTGCGTCGGCACCTGCGTTCCCGGCCCGATCAGGCCCGCGTTCAGCAGCAGGATCCGGCGCACCTCGGCGATCACGAACGGGTTCGCCTGCAGGGAGTGGCTCGAGTCGACCACGACCTCGGAGTCGACGCCGTCGATGTGGGCGCTCTCGTACTTCACCACGCCGTCGCCGCCGCCGTCCGCGGGGTTGCCTCCCTGGACCGCGATCACCGAGTGGGCCGACACGCCCGGCGCGATCGGGATGTCGTGAAGCGCCTTCAGGAACGGGTTGCCCGGGGTCATGTTGTCGAGCGCGGTCGGGATGCGGCCCGTGCCGCCGCCCATGCGCATGGCGTCCGGGTTGAGCGTGAGCAGCGTCGTGCCCGCCTTCAGGATCGTCGACGGCAGCTTGATGAACGACCGGAGCCAGCCGGTCACGCTGAACAGCGTGAGGTAGCTCCCGCCGTGGGGCGTCGCGAGGAAGATCACCCGGTGGACGAAGGGCAGCGGCTTGACGAACATCATGTAGCGCAGGAGATCGCGGTCCTCCTCGGAGAGTCTGACGTCGTCGAGCGGCTTGCTGCTGATCTGCCGCCAGAACGTGTCGCCGCTGTCGACCGCGGTCATCTTCGTCAGCAAGCCACCCTGGCTGTGACCGATCACGACCATTTCGCGTAGCGCGGGATCGGCGCCCTGCGGGTCCAGCTTGGCGACCACCTCGGTGAGCGCCTTGCGGAGCAGCATCGCCGAGTAGGCGACGGGCGCGCCGGTGTCGTAGGTGAACATCCAGAACGTGTAGCGATCGCTCACGTCGTGGTCGTTCGAGAGGTCGTTCAGCATGTCCGCCCAGCGGCCCGAACTCGAAGCGGTTCCGTGCACGAGGACGACCGGGATCTTGCCGCGCTCGTAGGGCTCGCTGAACAGCAGGTTCGGCATCCGGCTCGCACCGACCAGGTCGAAGAAGAACCCCTTGATCTCGCGCTCCCAGATGGGCGACTCGGCGAGCGTCGCGGCGAGCGCCGCGGTCGGCTCGGCCTCGAGCGGGACCTCCCGGCCGTCGATCGTGACGGTTCTTCCGACGCGCCCGGGATAGAGCTGGATGCGGGCGTCGACGTGGCCGGAGAGCACCTGGGCGCGCGGCCGGTCGATCTTCATGAGCGCCGTGACGGAGACCTTCTCCTGCATGTCGAGGTGGTCGCTCGACTTGGATGCGCTGTCGGGGAGCACGTTCGCGCTGGCGGCCAGCGGCGCGCCGATGCCCGGCTGCCGGTAGCGGTTGCGCAGGCCGAAGACCTCGAGTTCGGCGACCGGCACGAATCCCGACAGCGTCCGGTCCTGCCAGGCCGAGGCGTCGCGCGACAACTGGACGTTCACCGCTCCGAAGGGAACGGAGACGATCCCGGGCTCGACGGCGACGTCGCCGCCGCGCGAGGCCTCGAAAGCCTCGGTGAGCCCGCGGTTGTAGAGGTCGGCCGCGGTGCGCAGACGCTGGTCGAACGCGTTGGGCGGCTCGCCGGGCGGCTCCGGGAACAGGTAGGCCCAGGCGTAGATCGCGGACGCGAGGAAGTAGCCACGGTCGCGGCTCTTCTGCGCGAACTGGAAGCAGGTCTCCGCGAGCGCGAACCAGTCGCCGGAACTCGCGTTGATCCCTCCGAGTTCGCCCTGCAGCAGGCGGATCGCCTCGACCGGGCTCTTCTCCCAGGTCTCGTCGAGGCCGTGAGCCCGCAGTCGGTTCCAGGTCGGCACGCTCAGCTGGCCGCTCGACAGCACGTCGGCGGTGAGCCGCTGGTGGACGAGCTGGGGGTTCGCGCGCTTCACCCCGATCGGGGCGCCGCAGCCCGTCGCGAGCATGATCGTCGCCACGGCGAGGATCGGCCACGGGGAACGGGGGACGAACGGGCCTCGGGGACGCGTTCCCCGGAAAGCTGGGATCGTCATGCTCGTCTCGCCCTCCATCGAAGTTCTCACCGCGAACGCGGGATTGAAACACGGGCTCGGCGCGATTTGAAGCGCCGTCGCTTCCCATCGGCTTGCAATCGTCGATGCCCGCGGCGCATGGTTCCCCCGCGCACGGATCATGAGCCACGAACCCTTCACCCCAGGCGATGCGATCTCTCCCGTCCGGGACCGCACCTCCGATGCCGCGCGAGGCCTCGCGTGAAGACGCTCGCGCGATGGCTTCTCGCGCCCGTCGCCGGGCTCGCGTTCCTCCTCCTCCTCGCCTGGGGAGCGCTCGCCCTCTCGGTGACGGGGCCGCGCCCGGACGCGCTCGCGAAGGGCCTCGCCGCGGCGTGGGTGCTCGCGATGGCGGGGCTCGCCCTGTTCCTGCGGCCCTGGTGGGCGGCGGCCCTCGGCTGCACCCTCCTCGCGGCGCTGCTGCTCGGCTGGTGGAGCACGATCCGCCCGTCGAACGAGCGCGACTGGCAGGAGGACGTGTCGCGCGCGCCGTGGACCGAGCGCGACGGCGACCTGCTCACGATCCACGACGTGCGCAACTTCCACTACCGGTCGACCGAGGACTGGGACGCCCGCTGGGAGGACCGGACCTACGACCTCTCGAAGATCGTCGGTCTCGACCTGCTGCTCTCGTACTGGGGGCCCAAGGCGATCGCGCACGCGATCATGATCTGGGAGTTCTCCGACGGGAAGTTCCTCCCGATCTCGATCGAGATCCGCAAGGAGAAGGGCGAGGAGTACTCGGCGGTCGCCGGGCTCTTCCGCAAGTACGAAATCGTCTACGTCCCCGCCGACGAGCGCGACCTCGTGCTGCTGCGCACGAACCATCGGCGCGAGAACGTCTTCGTCTACCGCCTCGCCACCTCGCCGCGGAACGCTCGACGCCTGCTCGAGCTCTACGCCGACGACATGAACCGGCTCCACGCGAACGCCGAGTTCTACAACGCGCTCACGACGAACTGCACGACGCAGGTCTTCCGGAACTTCCGGGCGCTCGCGATCCCGATCCCGGCCGACTGGCGCTTCCTCGCCAACGGCTACCTCGACGAGCTGCTCTGGGAACTCGGCGCGATCAACCGGGAGGCGCCGTTCGAGGAGATCCGGCGGCGCAGCTCGATCGACGAGCCCGCGCTGGCCGCGGGGGACGTACCCGAGTACTCGACGAGGATCCGCGCGGGTCTCCCGGGGCGACCCGCGCGACCCGTCTACCCGTCATCTCCCTGACGACCGCGCCGGGGGGATCGTCGCGATCCCCTCGGCGATCTCGCGCGCGAGTTGCATGAGCAGGTCGCTCTGCGCGTCGACCGACCCGGATTCGTCGGCGGTCGGGGAGTCGCGGTGGCCCGACGTGTCGCCCCGGACGAGGCTGGCGCCGGTCGCGGCGTCGCGGACGCTCCAGTGGGCGAGCAGGTAGGCGGCCCCGCTCGGCTCGCGCTCGAAGCGCTGGACGTCGATCGACACGGCGAGGTCGGGGCGGTCGCTCGCGTACCACGGGAAGGCCACCACGCGGGGCGCTTCGAGGCAGCGCCGCAGGTCCTCGCGCAACACGCGCAGGACGCCCTTCTCGATCGGCTCCGCCCAGCGGTCCTGGTGGGTGGGGCGGATCTCCGCGTCGCTCACCCGCGTGACCATCGCCGGACGCTCCAGGTACTCGGGAAGCGTGATCGGGCCGACTCCGTAGGAGCGCGCGCGGACCCACGCGGGAAGGTCGAGCGACGGCGCGGGGCGGACGCTCAGGACGAAGAAGCGCGAGGGATCCGCCCTCGGCGCGAAGAAGTTGCTGCAGCCCGCGAGGGCGGCCAGCAGCGGGAGCAGTCCCGCGACGCGGTGGAGACCCGGGTACCTTCGCCTCACGGCTGCCTCTCCTTCGTCGAGCGCCCGAAGACGAGCGAACTCGGATTTCGGTCGAGCTCGTCGGCGAGCGAGCGAATGGCCGAGGCCGCGCGCTGCAGCTCGTCGAGCGACTGGCGCAGGTCGACGGCGATCGGGGCGTCCGGGTCGACGAGTTCGCGCAGCGACGCGAGCGTCTTGTCGAGCTCGGCCAGCGTCTTCTCGAGCCCCTGGCCGGCCTTGTCGATCCGCTTCGAGGTCGAGGCCACGCTCGAGGTGAGCGGAGCCACGTTCTTGTCGACCGTGTTCGAGAGGTCGCGGATGCTGTCGAGCGTCTCGCTGGCGGACTTGATCGCGGTCTTCAGGTCCGGGGACGAGGCGAAGTCGCGAACCGAGTCCGAGGTGTTCGTCAGGCTGTCGATCAGGCCCTTGAAGTCGATCTCGTTGATCTTCGCGATCGCGCCGCGGATCTGCTCCTGGAGGCGCTCGAGCTGGGTCGGGAGCGTCGGCACCTCGGCGGTGCCGTCCCAGGAGCCGACGTAGATGGCCGGCGTCTCCGGGTGGAAGTTGAGCTCGACGAAGAGCACGCCGGTCAGGATGCTCTCGGTCTGGAGCTGCGCGCGCAGGCCGTGGGCGATCGCGTTGGCGAACGCGGCGTCCACGGTCTGGTCGGGCTTGGGCAGGACGCCCGCCTTGCGCATCTTGTCGAGGTCGAGCGCCAGGTACACGGGGATGCGGGCGTTCTGGTCCTTGGGGTCGATCTGGATGAAGATGTGCGTGACCGAGCCGATGTCGACGCCCTTGAACTTGACCGGCGCGCCGACCGAGAGGCCGTTCACGCTGCCCTCGAAGAAGCTGACGAGCGGGAACGTCCTCTGGAAGAAGCGCCCCGACCCCAGCACGACGATGCCGGCGACCGCGAGCGCGATCGCCCCGACGACGAAGGCCCCGATGGCCGTGGGGCTCGCCTTCTTGCTCATGCGGGCCTCCGCCCGGGCTCGTCCTCGGCTCCCCGGGTGAGGAAGCGGTGGACGGTCGGGTTCTCGCAGGTGCGGAGCATCTCGCGGGGGTTGCCGCGGGCCGCCATCGTCCTCGTCTCGGTGTCGAGGAAGACCGAATCGTCGGCGATCGCGAAGATGCTCGGCAGTTCGTGGGTGACCATGACGATCGTCGAGCCGAGGCTGTCGCGCAGCTCGACGATCAGATCGTCGAGCAGGTGCGAGCTGATCGGGTCGAGCCCCGCGCTCGGCTCGTCGAAGAACAGGACGTCGGGATCGAGGGCCATCGCCCGGGCGAGCCCGGCCCGCTTGCGCATGCCGCCGCTGATCTGGCTCGGGTAGTAGTCCTCGAAGCCCTTCAGGCCGACCAGCGCCAGCTTGAGCTCGCAGATCTCGCGGATCTCCTTCGAGGAGAGGTCGGTGTACTGCTCGAGCGGGAGGGCGACGTTCTCGGCGAGCGTCTTCGAGCTCCAGAGAGCGCCCTGCTGGTAGGTGACGCCGAAGCTCCGGAGCAGTTCCTGGCGCCGCTCCTCGGTCGCCCGGGTGAAGCTCTCGTCCCCGTAGAGGATCTCGCCCCGGGCCGGCTCGACCAGCCCGATCATGTGCTTGAGCAGCGTCGTCTTGCCGCAGCCGCTGCCGCCCATGACGACGAAGATCGAGCCGCGCCGGACGACGAAGTTCAGGTCGTGCATGAGGACGAACGAGCCGTAGGCCATCGTCAGGTCGCGGACCGTGATGCGGGCCTCGGCCGTGCCGGGGGCGGGACCGCCTGCCGCACCGGCCACGACCGCCCCGGTCGCCGCACCCGAGGGGCCGCCCGGGGCGGCCCCCGGGCCCGTCTCCACGGTCGTTCCGCCCTCCGCGTCCGCCACCGTCACAGCCCCAGCGCGTCGAAGATGACGGCGAAGATGCCGTCGGCGACGACGATGAGCACGATGCTCGTGACGACCGCGGACGTCGCCGCGTCGCCGACCGCCGACGCGCTGTCGCCGCACTCCATGCCGCGCAGGCAGCCCGCGAGCGCCACGAGCACGCCGAAGACGCCGGCCTTCATGATGCCGAGCGCGAACTGCGTCGTCGAGGCGTAGTAGAGCGTCTGCTGCCAGTACTGCGTCGGCGTGATGCCGAGCATCCCGATGCCGACCACCGCACCGCCGATCATGCCGACGATGTCCGAGTAGAGGCACAGCAGCGGCATCATGAGCGAGAGCGCGATCAGCCGCGGCAGGACCAGGTATTCGATCGGGTCGATGCCGAGCGTGCGCAGCGCGTCGATCTCCTCGGTGACCTTCATCGTGCCGAGCTGGGCCGCGAACGCGGCACCGGTGCGGCCCGCCATGATGATCCCGGTCATGATGGCGCCCATCTCGCGCGCCATGCCGATCTCGACCAGGTTCGCGACGTAGATCGTCGCGCCGAACTGCTTCAGCTGCACCGCGCCGACGAAGGCGAGGATGAGCCCGACGAGGAAGCTGATGAGCGAGACGATGCCGAGCGCCTCGATCCCGGTGTTCTGGACGAACAGCAGGACGTCGGCGAGCGGGACGCGGGCCTTCATGCGCAGCAGCGAGAAGAAGGCGATCGTCGCCTGGCCCAGGAAGTCGAGGAAGTCCCAGGCGCTCTTCCAGGCCGACGAGGCGCTCTCGCCGACGCGCTCGAGCCACGTCGACCGCGCCGCTCCGGCGCGTGCGCCCTTCTTCTCCGGCACGGCCTCGGCGAGCGTCATGAGGCGCTGCACGCCCTCGGGGAGGCCCGCGCGGTCGCTGCGGATCTTCGCCGCGTGGAGCGAGCCCTCGAGCCGCTCGAGGAACGTGAGCAGCGCCGAGTCCCACTTGCCGATCCCGGTGCCGTCGTAGACCACGCGTCGCGGCGGGCGGTCGGCGAGTTCCCGGTCGACGTCGCGGGTCGACGCGCGCGGCCCGCGCAGCAGCCAGTCGCCGGAGAGCCGGAGCTCCATCGTGTCGACGCGCGGGCGTGACGTCTCGACCCGGGCGGGCGACGCGGTCGCGACGGCGGTGGCGGCCTCGGAAGTCATCTCCCGGGAATCGATCGGTCGCCGCGGCGGAGCGAACTCACCCGCGTTGGATCTTCACGTCCTCGTATTCCAGACGCTCTTCGTTCCAGGCGTGTCCCGAGATGCCGGTGACGGCATGCCCGTCGACACCGAGCACGATGTAGATCGCCTCGGGATAGATCGGCTCGTCCCACATCTTCGCCCGGGCCTCGTCCTCCTTCGAGAAGTAGGCCTTGCCGTTGGGATGGGAGTGGTAGATCGAGCGGAGCTCGTAGCGCTGGCCGTCGATCTCGCGCGTGACCTCGAGCAACTCCCTCTCGTCCATCACGTAGCCGTCGCGCCCGTCGCGGGGGAAGTTCTGCGGGTCCTTCTGGTGGCGCTCGGTTGCGACGTTCCGGATCCTGCGCACCAGCTCCACCTCCTCCTCGGTGTCGAAGAGGATGAAGCCGCAGCATTCCTCCGGGTAGGCTTCGAGGGCGTGTTTCTTGAGCTCGTCGAGCAGCTCCTTGGCGACGCGGTACATGGCGCGGACCCTACCTCAAGCGGTCGCCGGGGCCAAAACCCTCCTAGGGCTCCATCTCGCCGGCGGAGAGGCTCACGAACGCCTCGCGGAGCTCGTCGTAGTTCGTGGTGACGGGGAACTGCGGGAACTCCTCGACCACGTTCCGAGGGGGGCGGAACAGGATGCCCCCGTCGGCCGCCCCGAGCATGGTCGTGTCGTTGTAGGAGTCGCCGGCCGCGACGACCCGGAAGTTGAGCGCCCGGAGCGCCTCGACCGCCCGGCGCTTGCCGTCGGGGATGCGGAGCCGATACCCGGTGACGCGGTCCTGCGCGTCGACCTCGAGGTCGTTGCAGAACAGGCAGGGGTGACCGAGCTGGCGCATCAGGGGGGCGGCGAATTGGTAGAACGTGTCGGACAGGATGATCACCTGGGCCCGCTCGCGGAGCCAGTCGAGGAAATCCCGCGCGCCCAGCAGCGGACCCATCGCGTCGATCGCGAGACTCAGGTCGCGCATCTTGAGACCGTTGCGGTCCATGATCTCGATGCGCTGCCGCATGAGCTTGTCGTAGTCGGGCTCGTCGCGCGTGGTGCGACGCAATTCGGCGAGGCCGGTGCGCTCGGCGACGTTGATCCAGATCTCCGGGACGAGCACTCCTTCGAGGTCGAGGCAGGCGATCATGGGCGGACGCTAACCGAGCCCCGATGGGGCGACAAGCGCTCGCTGCGAGCTTCCGCGGCCGCGCTCGCGCTCGCCGTGCTCGCGGCGGGCTGCACCGCCGTGCGTCCCGCCGACCGCGCGGCGGCGCGTCCGGTGCGCGTCGGCACGAGCGGCGACTACCCGCCGTACAGCGCGAGCACCGGCGACGGGGACCTGCTGGGCTTCGACGTCGAGGCGGCGCGGGCCTGGGCGCGCGACCGCGGCCGCCCGGTCGAGCTCGTGACGTTCCGCTGGCCCGAACTCGAGTCCCGGCTCGAGAGCGGCGACTTCGACGTCGCGATGAGCGGCGTCACGGTGCGCGGAGACCGCCTCGCCCGCTCGCCCATGTCGGCGGCGGTCGCGCGCACCGAGGCCGTGCTGGTCGCGCGCCCGGGCGCGCCGCGCTTCGACCCCCGAAAGGGCGGGAAGGGCCTCGTCGTCGCGGTGAACCGGGGCGGCCACATGGAGCGCGTCGCGCAAGCGGCGCTGCCCCGGGCCGAGCTGCGCCCGACCGACGACAACCGCGCGCTCGCCGAGATGCTCGCCCGGGGCCGGGTCGACGCGGTGGTCGTCGACGCGGCCGAACTCGCGAGCTTCTACCCCGACCCCGAGGGCCAGATGCCCCCGATCGCGGCCGTGCTCTCGCGGGACCGCAAGGCGTGGTGGGTGTCGGCGAAGGACCCGGCGCTGGTCGACGACCTCGACGCGTGGATCACGACCCGGGAGAGCGACGGGACGCTGCCGGCGCTGCGCGCGCGCTGGGGCATCGAGCCCCAGGCCGCGCCCGACGCGACGTCGCGGCTCGCCGACCTGGTCGGGCGCCGCTTGATGCTCATGCCGCTCGTGGCCGAGGCGAAGCGTCGCGAGGGGCGGCCGGTCGAGGACCCCGAGCGCGAGGCGAAGGTGATCGACTCGTGGGTTGCGGCGGCGCGCGCCTCGGGGCTCGACGAGGCGAGCGTGGCCGTGTTCGCGCGCGCCCAGGTCGAGGCGGCGAAGTCCGTGCAGCGAACGGTGCTCGCGTCGCAGCCACGGGCGGGCCGGGTGCGCGCGCGCGGGACGGCGGAGGCGAATGCACCCGACGCGGGCGCCGAAGCCGGGCTCGACGCCCTGCGGTCCGCGATCTCGCGGATCGACGGCGAGATCGAGTGCGAGCTCGCGCGCTCCGCGCCGATCGGAGCTCCCGCCGTCGAGATCGCCTCGGCGATCCGCGAGTCCTCCCCGGTGCCGGGTCTCGACCACGAGGACGTCGCGCGCATCGCGGTCGCGCTGGCCGCGATCCCGGCGGCGAGGCGGCCGACGGCGGCCGCCTCGGAGCCTGCGACCCCGCCGGTCGCGGCCCCGGCCCCGACCGTGCTCCCCCCCCCGCCCGGCTTGCCGTAGCCGGGTTCCAACGGCGCGGCGAATCGGATAGCGGTCGCCTGCGTGCAGACCTGGATCGTCGCGACCGTCGCCCTCGTCGCCCTCCTTCTCCTCGCCGAGGCGACGGGATTCCAGTCGGCCAAGTGGATCGTGAAGCCGCTCGCGTCGGCGGGCTTCGTCCTGACGGCGATCGCGGCCGGCGCGACCACGACCCCGTGGGGCAAGCTCGTGCTCGCCGGTCTCGTACTCGGATGGCTCGGCGACGTGCTGCTGATCCCGAAAGGGGCGCATGCCGCCTTCCTCGCCGGTCTCGCGAGTTTCCTGCTGGGCCACCTCGCGTTCACCGTCGCCTTCCTCGAACGAGGCGTCTCGCTCGCATGGCTCCTCGTCGGCCTCGCGCTGATGGCCGGCCCGGCGCTCGCGACGTGGGCCTGGCTGCGGGGCCGGGTGCCGACCGACATGAGCGTGCCGGTGCGCGCCTACGTCTCGGTGATCAGCGCGATGGTCGCGTGCGCGCTCGGCACCTTCGGGCAGTCGCCGAACCGGCCCCTGCTGGTCGGCGCGATCGCGTTCGCGATCTCGGACCTCGCGGTCGCCCGCGAGCGCTTCGTCGCCCCCGGGTTCTCGAACCAGTTCTGGGGGCTGCCGCTGTACTACGGCGGCCAGCTGCTGCTGGCCGCCGCGACCGCGGTCAGTGCAGCCTGAAGTTGCGCCGGGCGGGGTTCGAGATCGTCCCGAGGACGTCGACGATGCTCATGACCGCGACGTAGTCCCCCGGTCCCGACAACGTCACCGTCAGGTCGTCCGCCGGCACGTAGACCGCCGTGGGAGGAACCACCACGACCCCGGTGTCGCGCTCCTCGACGCTGAAGCGGTAGCCGAAGATCGGCTCGGGGGAACTCGAGCCCGTGCTCTTCAGGGCCACCTCGTAGAGCCCGTTGCCGAGCGCGGTGTCGTCGACCGTGACGCGCGGC
>Ga0075471_10001642_pt1 | contig 14760 bp, 32 predicted proteins | sample DEB19_08_DNA_2_FD_74787 | JGI IMG/M metagenome (GOLD analysis project Ga0075471, IMG submission 74787) | Aqueous microbial communities from the Delaware River and Bay under freshwater to marine salinity gradient to study organic matter... | ecosystem: Environmental > Aquatic > Marine > Coastal ... | reverse complement strand
GTCCGAATCACCCCCGACGGCCATCGGCCCGGAAGGACCCGCTTCCCCCATCCCCATAGAATGCCCCGCCAAGCCCGCCACAAGCCCGCACAAGCAAGATTGCAAGCCCGCCCTAGCCGTATAGCCAAGACATATGCCCTATGCTCTAGAGGCCTTAAAATCGGACATGCTCTGAGGTGTCGCATAGGCACAAAAAAAGGGCCGCCAGATGGCGACCCAATGAGTTAACGGTGATGTATGGCTAAGTTGGTTCACTCTCTCGCATCACCAAGGCGGCCAGCTTCTCTAATGTTGGCGTTACATTGGCATGGCCCGCCTCTAGTTTCTGATAGTGCCTAGCCCCTACCCCTAACAGATGCGCGGCCTCCTCCTGAGTAATGCCCATTGCTTTACGTCTCTCGCGTAGGGTCATGCTGCTACCCTCTCTCTGTGGATTGCCCATAGTTCGACGCAGCCATTCAAAGGGCCGCCTATCTCAAACGTCTGTCTGACGCAGTATCCACGGCCTTTAGGTCTAATGACCGCGCAATCGGCCTTACGCATCAGATCATAGGCAATAGGTCGATCTAGCAGCGCATTGGCCTTTAGCATCTCATAGACGGCCCTACGCAGTGCCAACCGGGCCGCATGGCTCTTATGCCTAACCTCATAACTAACGGCCTCCATAGCTAGGCCAGACGGCCACCGGGTGATCTCATAATGAATAGTCATAGTCCTACCTTTCCACGCTAACGGTCGCCAACCAATCGCCAGCTTTGCCGATATAAGTTGATGCCGCATTGCCATAACAGGCCGCATAGACCCGCCGCCATCGGCCCTGCCATTGCACCATATAGACCGTAGGGATGCGCGACCCGTAGCCTGTGGCCGTATAGCTAAGGCCACGCTTCTGCCACCATAGGGGAAGCTCTTTTACAGCCACGCTCACAGTCTGGCGTGGCTCATTGCCCTTTCCGAAATGTAGCCATGCGTTCATGCTATCCCTCCTAATGTTTGTTTAATGATCTGGCGCATCCCTCTGAGTGTGTCGGCATATAAGAAACGGTCGCCGCAGTAGGACAGCCATTTAAGGGCCGCTGGATTGCATGACCGGGTGATGGCGCACCCGCGATACCAGTAAAGCTCACGCATCGGCCACCTCCATAGAGTTGAACGCATCCCATAGATGCCATCCGATGGTTTCGGCCTCTGACCTAATGGCCTCACCTATTGCCACCATGACGCCTAGTTTCGGGTCGCCACAGTCACACAGGAAATCATCCAACAGGTCGACCCGCGACCCATGACTAGAGAGCCATTCAAGGCGCTCTGAGTTATAGTCTGGAATGGCATAATCCGCGCCCTCTGCGATGATGTCATCAATGCAAGAGCTGCTATCCGCCTCTAAGCTGCTGGCGATGTAATCCGCCATCCGATAGATCAGGCGATAGGTCCAATCATTCGGCATCATGCCGCTATGCGCGTCTCTCGCGGCCTCTCGCATCCATTCTGGCGCATCATCTCTCAGGCAATAGAACTTGCTGCCATCTGACCTTTTGCGCTGCTCTAAGCTGTCATTGAATGACCATGCTGCTAATTTATAGTCTGACATATTGAACCCTTCCCTAGTCTTATTTGCAAATGCGGTTTTCGATCATATCGCGCATGACAATGTGCGCCCATTTAACGGCCATCTGGTAGTCATCCATCCAAGCGTCTGGCGCTGCGACATAACAGCGCTTGCCGGTGTTATCTGAAACCATGACCCGCCACTCGCCGTTAACCATTTGTTTTATGCCAATCTGATAGCCATTTGGTTTGTTTATGACGGTCTGTTTATTCATCGCGGCCACCCGGCAATGTGGCGATTAGGGCGGTATACGCGCCAACCATCATGGTGAAACCGCCAACCAACAGGTCGCCAGCGGATATGATGGCGATTGACCCAAACAGCATGACCGTGGCCGCTGTCATTAAAACCGTCGTTTCTTTTACCTTAAACATTTAATGCCCTTTCTTCTTAATTGATGCCCTCCCCTACCAGCACGCCATCATGGCGTGAAGCCCCTAATTCAAGAGACTGTCCCAATCTGGCGCAATAAATTGCACCATCACGGCATGATGGCGTGGCGGCCTTATATACTAGGGGCTATTTGGGATGGGTTGGCGTGATTGACCCGGCCTAGACGCTGCCATGCGTCAAAGCTCTCATTCTAAGGCCAACAAATAGGTCAGAAAATGGCGGAAATCTGCCACTTTTCATGCTTCCGCGACCCGAAACAGAACAAACGGCCAACGCAAAATCGGAACAAAATGCGAACGGCGTGTAATTTAATTGCGCGACGCCATATGGCGGTACGATCTTTTTAAAAAAAATTTTGGGGCCGTTTATATTTTCACGCCCAAGACGCCCGCGCATTCGTCCGCCCAAAATTTCCAGTCATATGCAAACTCAACGCATTCATTCGAGTTGACGAACCGCATATCCGCTTTCTCAGCGCAGCGCAGGAGATCATGCAAATCTTGGATAAGGCGCAGACACTCAGCGTGGTGTGGTGTGTCGGGCGTTAGGTTGTCGTTTGCCATATTCGGAATCCTCAATGTCTTAGACGATCCCAGTATCAAACACGCAAACCCATGTAAACAAATATTATTGCGTTAAGCAGCGGCCCGCATGGGAGTGACGACAGACCCCCCTCCCCCCATCATCCGGGAGAATATGCGATTGAAGTGCTTTGGCAGCGATGTCTGGACCTGACGACGCGCCACACCGTAGAAGTCGTATCGTTTTTTGTATTGAGGCAATGCACTGAAGACCAGCATGATGACAGCCTGATCCCCACGCTTCTCAGCGATAGCAAACGGACGGCCATCTTCACGGCGCATCACAAAGAATTGCTTATTTCCTTTCGTGCGTGGATTGCGCTGCGACTTAGGACCGCCAAGGCCAATGCCCTGCACCCCAAGCTCCGCCAGCATACGGGTATACTGACCGCCGGGGATGTCCCCGTGCTGATCCTTCTCATAGTTTCTGCCCTGAACGGTCCATGTTCCAGCCATTGGGCCTTTAGGGCCGACAGAGCCGTTCAGCACACCAATTTGCCTCAGAGCCTTTTCACTGCGTTTCAGGCGGCGCGTACCGCCTTTGATGTGCGGCATGAGGTATTTGTACGCGGGCGTACCCTTCACACCAAATTCGCGGAATGCGATCCCGGCTTGCAGGATATTGCCACGTTTACCGGCGTAACGTGGATACAGTGCGTTCAGAGTGTAGGGGCGAGGGTTGTCGAATACCTTACGCATCTCGACCCGCTGGCTGACCACCATGTCGTCAACAGTGTCGTTGATAGCGAAGCGGAGCAGATCGCTCATGCGACGGCCCTTCTCCTCTAGAGCCGCAATGACGCTGTCAGCGTTCGTCCGCGTTGTCATCGATATGCTCATTTCGGAACCTCCACTATCTGGTACTGTACAATATCCCAGTCGCTTTCCCAACCCCATGATTTCCAGCGCCATTTGTCTGGATCGACATTGCGCTTAATCACGCCGTTACGAAACCTTATGTCCACTAACTCGGAAGACGGCTTCCGGCCCGTATTTTTTGGCACGACGGCGAATCCAATCAATCTTGTTTAGCGTTTCAAGGGCGATGCTGTGCTTCTTCGCGATGGCGAGTTTAGCCTCATCATGCTTTACCAAATCAGCGTGGATGCGTTCAATGTCCTTTGGTGTCAGCGCCTTGCTATGGGTCATTTGCGATAATCCAGATCAAGGAATTTCACGCCACGCTGGTCGATCCTGACAATCGCCTTCGCAAAGGTGAACGTCTGGTTAAACCATTTCGCATATTCATCGACGCCTGATGGCGTTCCACTTTGTCCGGGTATTGGCTTGGCACGATTGAGATTATTTTTGAGCTGATTAGTCATTGTAATTGCCCTCCAATATCTTCTGGAAATTGCCCTTCTTAAACACCCAATCGAATGTGCATCCTCTCCAGCCGTTATCCCCCCGCAGGAATGGGCTTCTTTCGATGTTGTTAAACACCTGCACGAAGTCATCCAATGCGTATTGAGACATTCGAGCCTTCAGTAGCTGCCGTCGCTCTGGCGTTAAGTCCCTGACCTTTGGCTTGCCGAGCTTAACCGCTGTGTCATTCCAAACCTCAACCACATCCTTTGCATCAAACTTGTCGTCCGCGTCTGGAACAGGCGTTTCAGACAGACACTCTTTAGAGTGTATAATTGGTTCTTGGTTATTGGTTATTGGTTTATGGTTATTGGTTGGTTGAACGTCTGTTGAACGGACGTTGGACCGACGTTGAGCAGACGCTTTACCGGCGTTGGATGCCTTCTCTCGTTTATCGCGGAAATGCGCGATTTCTGTGTCAGCACGTTTATGCGACCAGCCATCCTCTTGCTGATCGAAAAACTCCGTTAGCACCTGTTGAATCTCTAAAATATGGTCCCGCATACCAATAAGACGCGCAACATCCTCCGCCTTAAATGGCAAATGCTCTTCGTTAAGATAGTAGACATCGAGCATCCGACGGTATGCCAAATCCTCCATCAATGTCAGATGACGGGTGTGGCTGGCATAATCGCCAATGTTGAATTGGAAATAGTGCATCTCAACCTCCAGCGTGTTGCGTAGAGGGAGTAATGGCGGTATTTAGGGTCATGGCGTTGCCTCCTGTTTAGGCGATGTCGGGGTGGGGTCAGGTTGGGCTTGACCTCACCCCCATCTCATATCTCAACGATATTGTTCTCGCAAGGTGCTGTACGCGACCTTTGAGTTCTTCCTCATGCCGAGGTGGTGCAATACGCTGGTGCGGTCGAGCTTCATGATCTGAGCTATGTCTTCAACCGTGTAGCGGTATTTGAAATGCAGGATGGCGATAAACTCGCGCCTAGCCTCTACCACCGCCCGTGGCCGTGATCCGCTTAGAACGTGATACGGCAGCACATCATGGCGCTTGCACACATCCTTCATGATTTTGCCCAGATTTTCGGGCAGAACCACCTCATTCAGCCTGATTAATGGCGCTTTGAGAAACTCATCAAGGCTCTCGAATTTCATATTCGGCTTTGACTTATACCTATCGTTATATCTGATCGTATACATATTGCCCTCTCGTTGACCGAAAACGTCAATTCAGTTAATCGTTGTGAACGCACTGCCTCTTGGTGCGTGGTGGGTCAGTGTCCCCCTTTCGCACTGACCCACCTACCTCTCTATCTTCTTTATCTCTCTCAGCGTGATGTGCCTGAACAGCGCCTTGAACACGGCTTTGCGTAAAGGCCAGTCGGATGTGATGAATCCCTTGCAGTCTTCAACCACATTAAGATCGCCCTTAAAGTACTGGAAATCGGCTTTATAGCCCACCCGGCGACCGTTCTCATGCTTTAGCTGCTCACCATCAATGACGAACCAGAATTGCGGATGCACGGTCAAATGGGTGATGTCCCCCATCCGCTGCATCATGTGCAATTGGTCACACCGAGCCGCCTCTAGCTTGCTATCGTGTGTATGCAGTTGACCGCATATGGTCTTTTTGGCTCCGTATTTCACGCTGCCTTTTCCGCGATAAGCTCTTCAAGTGCGACCCGCGCCTTCTTCCATGTGGTGAAACGCGGTGGCTTACCCTTCTTATGCCAGCCGCTAATCGTGCCACAGGTGATCCCCGCCCTATCTGCAATCTGGTAATGCTTGATGCGGTAATAAGCCGCACGGGCGAAAAACTCTCTAATCTCGTCGTCCATAAATCCTCCTTGACACCACCCCACTAGCAGCATATTCGTTCGTTGCAACATGATTTCGTGTTGCTTATGATTAAGAGGACGCAATATGCCTGTATACAAGAACCTGAACTCTGCCCGTATGGCGTTCCACCAGCTAAAGCTGAAGAAGACGGGTAAGAACGCATACGCCGGGTACAGCTACTTTGAGTTGGCCGACTTTCTACCATCAGCATTACAGATCATGGCGGATCACGACTTGTGCGCGACCATCCTGTTCAGATCAGATGTTTGCTTCATGCAAGTTGTTGATACGGTTGATGGCTCATCGATTACGTTTGAATCGCCTATAGCTGATGCCCAGACCAAAGGCTCTCTGCCCATACAGGCGCTGGGGTCAACGCACACCTATATGCGTCGTTATATGTGGATTTTGGTGTTAGAGCTGTGCGAATCGGACGGCATCGAGGCCACGGCTGGCAAGAAGGGCAATGAGCCTGTGGCGTATGAGGTCATCAACCCGAAGCAGTTGGCCGAGCTTCATGACTTGATTGAGAAGACCGGGGCCAGCATCGAAACCATGTGCGACTATTACAAGGTCGATACGCTTGATGAATTGCCCGCATCCAAGTTTGAGGCGGCTAAGGCTATCCTAACGAAAAGGCTCGGCTAATGTTTCTTTATATCGACGTAGAGCAGGGCAGCGACCTGTGGCATCAACAGCGGTGCGGCTCTCTAGGCGCGTCTCAGGTCCATGAGGTTCTTGCCAAGACCAAGAGCGGGTATTCGGCTGCAAGAGGCAACACCATAGCTAGAATCGCTTCTGAGAGGCTTACAGGGGTTACTCAGGAGACGTTCAAGAATGCCGCTATGCAGTGGGGCAACGATATGGAGCCTCGCGCCCGGTCATCGTATGAATTTGTCACAGGGCGAAAGGTGTCTATCGTCGGGTTGTTCAAGCATCCGACGATGACTGGCACTCACGCATCACCTGATGGTCTGGTTGGGCAGAACGGTTTGATTGAGATTAAATGTCCCAATACCCTTACCCACATCGAAACGCTCGATTCTGAGAAGATCGATCCAAAGTACATGACGCAGATGCAGTGGCAGATGTTCATGACCGAGCGTGATTGGTGCGATTATGTGAGTTTTGATCCGCGTATGCCGGATGATCTCCAATTTTTCGTGAAACGTGTTGAGCGTGACCCGGTACGCATTGCCGAGCTTTGCGATGAGGTCGCCAAGTTCTTGGGCGAGGTCGATGCGATGATGAAACGCATTGAACAGATCAGGGCGCGTCGAGCATGAACACCATCTGGCTGAGAGGCGATAACTATCGTCGCAAAGCGCATGAGATGATTACTGATGTGCCTGACGGGTGGTGGATCATGTTTGGCCCACCAGCCCGGTCCAACTCTCAGAACAAGAAGATGCGGGCCATGCTTAGGGATATAGCATACTCAAAGCCGGAAGGCCGTGAGATGGCGGAAGAGGATTGGAAAGCGGTGTTCATGAACGCCCTTGGCCTGAAGCCTCGCTATGTCACGAACCTAGACGGCAATGGGCTGGTTCATCTGGGATGGCGCTCGTCCCTTATGAGCAAAGAGCAAATGAGCGAAATGATAGAGCTGATGTATGCGTATGGTACGCAACACGGCGTTCAATGGCAGGAATAAGACTATGGGTATCCAAATTATTACGATTGAAGGCTATGCAGGAACGGACGCAAAGGTCCACACGAACAATGACGGATCAACCGTTTTGAGCGTCAATGTGGCCGTCCAAGACCCCAGCAACAAAGAGCAAACGAATTGGTATCGATGCTCTGTGTGGGGCAAGAGGGCGCTGTCGCTAGAGCCTTACATCGTCAAAGGCATCAAGATATTTGCGGTCGGCACGATGTCGGTTGGTGAATATGATGGCAAGCCGCAGTTCAATGTCCGGGTAAACGACCTGTCCTTCACATCGGTGCAGAAGACAACAGGCGACAATAGGAAACAACAGAGAACACCTACAGCGCACGACCGCGCCAAGCAAAATGGTTTCCAACCTGACTTGGAAGATGAAGTCCCATTTTAATGTTGATAAGCTACAATAATATGATATTAATGGTGGCCCACTTCGGTGGGTCACTTGAAAGGGAATAATATGACAAAGCATTACAAATCTTACGAAGATTACATTCGTCCAAAGTATCCCAACAAAATCGTCATTGAGCGCACATCGAAGAAGCCCGGTGACCATGTACTTGTCACAAGCAGCAAGCCAGCGGAGTTGGTGAAATGAAGATGGACAAAATTGACCAGAAAGAGCGCAACAAGATGATTGTGCATGACTGTGATTTTCACGGTCTTAGTCGCGCTGATGTTGCCAAGAAATATAATCTATCAGGCGCTCGAATTGCTCAGATTTACTTTCAAGAGAAGGCAAAGAAGAGCCTAGAGAATATGCCTGTAGAGCAAATCCAAATGATGAAGGTGACAGACTTGCCGCTCACATTCAGGTTTAAGGGCTGCATCACTCAGACATATGGCTACAATGTCCTATGCCGGGACATCAATGACATCTTGGATTATGAGCTACTTGCGATTCCCAATTTTGGCAGAGACACCCTGAAAGAATGGCGAGAATTTCAGATCAAACATGGCCTGATTAAACGCCCTCAAAATACTCAAGGCAATGATGAATTGATCAAAAAAATCGATTTGATTCGCGAAAATTTACAGGACCAAATCAATTCAATCATGGATCAACTTAGGGCATTAGATAATGCAGTGTATGCAGCCTATGATGAGCTTTCATTAGAATGCCGGTGAATGCCTTTATGATTAGACTGCCTGTTGAGAGGAAGAGCGTTCACATCGTCAAGTCTGATGATGTGACGCTTAAACAACAGATGCAGATAATTGAAGGTTCTAGGATGCTCTGTGGGGCAATCCTGAAGACGAAGAAGTTGTATCGAAAGATGAGCCGCCATGAAATCAATGCGGCCATAGAATATGCTCACAACGTCAATGTCGTGAGCATGGAGGATTAGATGAAAAAGCAACCAGCATGGTACGGCGGAAATAAAATCCCACTTAGCTACTTAGCTAAATTTAGCCCCAAGACTAAAGATGATTTACCGCACGATCTGCGGTTATTCTTAGGCTCATTCTCATGATCCGCCGCATCATCGACTGGCTGCTTGAGCGGCTGTTCAAGAACTATAAGGATTGGGATCAATGACCAACGACATGGTGGAAGCAATTCTTGAGCAAGGCCGGATGCAAGAGCGCCAGCGCATTCTAGAACGACTTCGATACGGCGTGACCGAATTTACCAGCATGGCTGAATACGATCCAAAATGGGAATTGGTGGCCGAAATTCTAAAGGAAGAGGCTGATTGCATAGAATCAGGAGATTACTGGAATGCGCCCGCTCTACGAAACTGAAGAGGATATTCATCGGGAGCGTGGGACGATCCTAACGCTGTGTGCGACAACAGATTCACACGCAATCAAATTGCCCGTTAAGGCATACGCAGATTACATCATGAGCCGCAATGGCGAGGCAAAGGCTGTCGTTGAGGTCAAATGCCGGAATAATAACAGACTTGCCTACGACACCTACATGATCTCTCAGCGTAAATATGAGGGCTTGCTCTCATGGGCGAATTATGGCCTGACACCAATCCTGCTTGTCGGATGGCTGGATGCAATCGGTTATGTGAGGCTCCCCTGCCCCCATGAGGCCAGTATGGGGGGGCGTAGGGACAGGGGAGACGCTCACGACATTGAGCCAGTGGTCCATATCAAGACCAGCGACTTCAAGGTCATTCTAGACCTTTAGAGGAAGTACTCGACAGCCGCCAGAAGCAAGCCAGCGATACCGCCGCCTACAACGAGCTTTTTGCCCATACCGCTCTTTTCAATGACAGGATCGATGATCTTCTGAACAGGCACATCGTCCAGCTTGTCCTTGATCTTCTTCAGCGCCACTTTCTTGGCAGCGCCAGTCAGCTTCTTTTCAATGCTCATATCAGCCTCCTTAAAGCCAAGTCGCGTACTTCTTGGTCTTTGCTTTACGGTCATCAAGACCGTGGGTTCCGCCATTGATCCGCTTTGTTAGAGCAAGGATAGCAGCGTCTGTGATGCCTTGGTCGCAGATGGACCAGAGCTTATTCTTATCGAAGAACCAAAGCGCCGATTCAAAGGCAAGTTCTGTCGCCACCAAATCAGGGTTCGTCATAACGTCAGGCCGACCGATATAATCGGAGAATGCCTTGAAATTTGACCGCCCAGTGAGTTGGAGGCTGCCTCGGCCACGATACTTCCAGCCATCGCCAGAAGCCTCATCGCCATTGCCCATGCGGTTGGCATAGACCCGGTTGGCAATACGCTCCGGCTGACGCTCATAGTTCTTAGCCATGCCTTCAGTCGGAAAGTATTTGCCAAAGATGCCGCGCAGACCCTTTGCGCCATAGTTCAGGTTCTCTGAGAACGCCATGAAATTGCCGCTCTCATGAGCCGTCTGGGCAAAGAAATGTGCCGCACGGTTCTTGTTCAGCTTATAGTAGGCCGCAGCCGCTTTGAGCGTACCGGGGCCAAATGCGCCATCAGCGGGTACGCCGATTTTGGCTTGTAGGTTCTTTAGGCTCATTTGCCCGCACTCCTCCAATCAGGAAAGTCATTCTCATCGACCACGCCGTCACCGTTGGCATCATACCGCAAGTCGTTGCGATATTTCTCCCACGGAGCCATATCGTCGTCATCGTCGTCATCATCCACCACTTCGGTCAGTTCCAGTTCTTCCTGAACAGGAGCAGCCATAGGGGCAGGAGGAGGAGGAGGAGCAACAGGTTCTGGTGCTGGTTCAGGTTCTGGGTCATCCTTATCCTCAGGGGGAGGCGGAACCAGTTCACCCTTCATACCCATCAGGGTAGCGTAAGAGCCAGCCACAGCGCCTACCACAGAGGTCATGACGTAGCTGAGAAGGCCAAATACATCCTTGTTGTCGATTAGTTCATTGGGAGCAAACAACCCAACAATCATAGCCAGCGTGATAGCCACAATCACAAATGCCATCGTGATAGCGGCAAGCAATAGCGCCTTAATCCGCGCCTCTAATAGTTTATCATCCATTAGTCGTCCCTTCCAGCAAGAGGATTAGCCAGCGTCTTGGTGATTTTGTCATCCACTTGCTTCTCAAGTTCCTTAACCCGACGCTGTTGCTCCAAGTCCTGCAACCGAAGCTCGCTGATGATAGCACGTTGAGACTGCAATGTCTCCCTTTCCGAAATTTGTGTGCGTTGAGCAACAGAATCTGCCGTTTGCCGCGCACTCATAACGCTACTGCTAATGCTGCTCGACAGAGCTGCGAGATTGTCTGACAGATACTTGGTCGTCTCCATGTTCATGCGGATCAGGCGCTCGTTATTGTCCTGCTTCGCCTTCATCTCAGTGAACTCATCGCCCATAGCCGCATAGGTGGCCGTGACATCCTGCATGGTCAGAAATTGCTGGTAGACTTGGAAGCCCGCCCAGAGTGACCCTACGACGGTCGATAGGGCAGCAAAAATGATTGCAATCTTGCCGCTGCTCAATCCGCCAATGTTGAAGCTAAACCCGCCCTCATCGAACGAGACTTTTGGTTCTTCCTTGTCGTCACTCATATTGGCTCTCCACCATTTCAGTCCATGTTGCGTCATTCCCTTTCATCATCTGGTATAATGCCATACTTGCGTCAGGAATGCGACGCCCGCGATAGATGTCTCGCGGCTGGTAGAACGGCATATCTGGTATTCTGGCTTGCGTGTACGCCCCATAACCCTCTGGGATGGCTGCAAGCTGGGCCATAGTTGTGGCATCCTCAGTGCCAATATCTCCAATATCGGTTGGCGCACCAGCGGACATATCGCCCTGCATCCCGGCCATATTGAGCAATTCCATCTGTTGCGTCTGCGAAGATGGGCTTGTTGTGTCAGCCACCATGCCAGTGACAGGCGGTGCGCCAAATGTTGAACCATCGACAACGGACAGGGTATACGCCCCCTCTTGAGCCTCTGTCGTCGTCTGCTCACCGTTCAGTTTGTTGTATTGAGCATCTGCCTCCGCCACAAATGCGACGTTTTGGACGCTAACAGCCAGCACCGTTTCACGCGAAAACGTGTCAGCATCCTCAATTGCTTCCTTCTGGAAGAACTGAACATTGGAATCATCACGCCCACTGGAGCCATTAGAGGCGATTACAGAGACATTTGAGCCTGATGGCCCCTGAGTAGCCTGACGGGCCTCTTCTGCCTCCTGTGCGCTCTCAGAGGCGTTCTGGAGGGCATTTGCAGCCTCTGCATCTGTAGGGCCGTCGCTGACGCTGCCAGCATCCGCACCGCCACCAGCCAATGCCTCCAATTCATCCGGGCTTAAACGCTCTTCTTCACGGGTGTCTTCAGCCTCTTCCTCAGTCTCAGCAATTACCTCATTCTCTGCGACGACCTCTTCAACCGTTTCGGTGACGACCTCAGTTTCGGTTACAGCCTCTTCCACCGCCTCCTGAATGGCCTCTTCAACGACAGCGGGTGTCTCCTGAACGACTTCCTCCTGAACAGTCTCGACGACCGATTCAGAGACTGGATCAGGCGCAACGCTGGGAGCTACCTCTACCGGGTTGAACACGGGTTCAGGCTCCGGCTCTGGCTCCTGTGGCGTTAATGACAGGATGCCAGATTGGTTCTGCAAGAATTGCACATTATGGCCGTGAAACAGCGACACGTTATCAACCGACGTTGGCCCGGTAATGCCCGCCGTTACCATGTGGTAGGTGTTCGCCAAACTGCCGTAATTGAATTGGATTTTGCCGTCAGAGAATAGACCAATCTCGAACGTGACCTGATTAGCTGTGCCGTACTCATAGGTGTTGTACCAGCCAAATAGGCTGACGTTGGCATCCGTCCTGTAATATGGATTGCCTTGGCTAATCAGATCGGTCCAATAGCCGTAAATCGTGTTCCTCTGGGCCTGTTCGATAGGCTGACCGTTGCAGCACAGGTTTGCAGGGCCATAGAATGACACAAACCCGTTGGTAGATACCCACGCTTGCGTAAATGTCTGGCCGTAATACTCAAACGGGAAGCCAAGATTGACTAGGCGAGTGCTATCGTCACCCCCATCAATCGCAGTCATCGTCGTCGGTGAGCCAATGATTTGTGGCGGAATGAGGGCAGGGGTGTATTCTTGCGCCCAGACCGGCCACGCTATCAGCGCCGCGATGAACGCTTGGGCTTGTTTTCTTCCCATGCCGCAGCCGCCTCTTTACCAATCTTGCCTTGATACGGACAAGGTGTGCCAGCCATCTTCATAGCGTCGAATACCCGCTCATCCTGACAAAGCAGCGACACGGCAGCAACACGCATACCCATGTCATAGAGCGTCTTGGATAGCTTCAATGCCTCGCAATTCTTGTCGCGGACCATTTTGCCAGCCGAGATGCCGAGTATCTGCGTCTGAACCGCGCCAGACATCCCGGTGGTGCAAAGGTCTTGGCTGTAGCTCATCATCGACGGTGCAATGGCTGACGGAGGCGGAGACTTGATGTTCTGGTCAATGACCTGACGATTCACGCTCTCGCTGTAGCTCTTGCTGTCGCTGACGTTGACGTTGTTGTTCTGATTGACGTTCTTGTTGTCCGAGGTGCTGTTGACCGTCGATTTCGATACGTCGGTGTTGAAGTTATTGTTGGTGGACGAATTGACCGAGGTGCTGGTCGAATTGTTCGTGTTGATGTTTGTGTTGGCAGAGGTGCTGCTCGACACGCTGTTGTTGTTGTTCGTGTTCGTCGAGGTCGAGACGTTCGTATTCAGATTGGTATTGTTCGACGTAGACGTACTGGCAACCGTGCTGGCATTCGTGCTGTTAACGGTCTGATTGACCGTGCTGCTCGACGTATCGATATTAAAGTTGTTGTTCGTCGCGGTGCTAGTGGACGCATTCGTGTTCTGATTTACGTTCGTCAGCGTACCCGACTGGATATTGTTGTTGGTGTTGACATTGGTCGATGTAGCCGTGCTGGTCGATGCACTCACGTTATTGTTGTTGTTCGTGTTCGTGCTGGTAGCCGTAGACGTAGACGTATTGACGTTATTGTTCGTGTTCGTCGTCGTAGAGTTGGTCGTGGTGTCATAGACGTAGCTGGTAGACTGAGCCATCACCATGCTAGACCAGCCAAGAGCAACAAGAACCCAATAGCGTTTAATCATCTGTCTGCCACCTGTTGTAATCGATCTTCGATTCTCCGCAGATGGGTCATCATCTCATCGAAGCGCCTATCGATTGATTGAAATTTCTCATCGCCAAACTGCAATCGTGATTCGAGCTTGGTCAGGCGATTGTTCAGCGTTGTCCAAACGCCGACAAGGCCACCAATGAAACTCAGAACCGTGACAATGGTGTTAATATCAACGTTCATTATTCAACTTTCTATAACCTTTCAGCTTCAAATTGAGTAGCTACGGCGATGTTGACACCGTGACTGTCCAATACCGCGTAACACCGCCCGCTGTGGCATTAACCGTAAATGTCGTACTGCGGTAATTGAAGTTGTTTGGGTTTTGGTAAAACGTGATTGACGTACTTGTTCCACCGGTGTTAATACTTGCATAAGAGCCTATATCTCCTAATTTTGTCCAATTCCATGTCGCTGCCTGACTGCAATTGATCGTGACACTTGCGATATTTGGATAAGATTTAGAGTCACTTAGCGAGGTGGGTGATCCAGAGGATGTTCCGCCATTTGGTGTAAACGTCACCGCAGACTTGCCGCGCAGATCATTCATCGAAATTGCGCCAGATGCTACCCCAGCCAGAGTACGCACAGCCGTCTCGCCCAACGAAATTGAGGCGGTACTAGACCGCCCCAACTCGGTGTTCACCTGAGACATGGATATGGTTCCTGTGGGAAGAACCACGCCTTACGCCTTCGGTAGCTGCTCATTCGCTTGAGTGAACAGCTTACGCATCACGGGATCGGATACCCGGTGCGGCAGTTCGCCCAGAGCGGCAAAGAC
>Ga0075471_10001641_pt1 | contig 14765 bp, 13 predicted proteins | sample DEB19_08_DNA_2_FD_74787 | JGI IMG/M metagenome (GOLD analysis project Ga0075471, IMG submission 74787) | Aqueous microbial communities from the Delaware River and Bay under freshwater to marine salinity gradient to study organic matter... | ecosystem: Environmental > Aquatic > Marine > Coastal ... | reverse complement strand
AGCGCGCGCGTCTTGTTGCGCGTTTCCAGCCACTCGTTCTCGGGGATGGAATCCGCCACGATTCCGGCCGCCGCCTGGACGTGCAGCTCACCCGACTTCACCACGCCGGTGCGAATGGCAATCGCGAGATCCAGGTTGCCATTGAAGCCCAGATAGCCCACGGCGCCCGCGTACACGCCTCGCCGTTCCGGCTCGAGCTCATCGATGATTTCCATCGAACGAACCTTGGGCGCGCCTGTCACGGTGCCCGCCGGGAATGTTGCCCGCAGCAGGCCCATCGGGGTGAGCGAGGAGTCGACCTCCCCCTCGACATTCGACACGAGGTGCATCACATGCGAATAGCGCTCGACCACCATCTGGTCCGTCACGCGCACGGTGCCGGTCTTGGCGATGCGGCCGATGTCGTTGCGGCCGAGGTCGATCAGCATCAAATGCTCGGCGCGTTCCTTGGGGTCGTTGATCAACTCCTGCTCCAACTCGCGATCCCGCTCAGGCGTGGCGCCGCGCTTGCGCGTGCCGGCGATCGGGCGCAGCGTCACCTTGTCGCCCTCACGGCGCACCAGGATCTCCGGCGAGGCTCCCACGATCTGCGCGTCGCCGAAATCGAAATAGAACATGTACGGAGAAGGGTTGATCGACCGCAGGGCCCGGTAGAGCTCGATCGGCGCGTGACGAAAGGGTTGCGTGAGGCGTTGGGAAAGTTGCACCTGCATCACGTCGCCATCCTCGATGTAGCGCTTGGCGCGCGCCACTGCGCGGTAGAACGCCTCCTCACCGATGTTCGAGCGCGGCTGGGACGGCGCGGCGGGCGCGACGGTTCCCGAGCGATGCTGCGGCGCCGCCTTCAATTGCTCAACCAGCCCGCGCAATCGGGCCATCCCGCGCTCATACGAATCCGGCGCGGAGGCATCGGCGTAATGAATGAAGTAAGCCTTGCACGCAACGTTGTCCACCACCACCAGTTCATCGGCGAGCAACAGGCGGATGTCGGGAAGACCTGCCGGGTCTGGCCGCCCGTCGTTGGCGAGGCGCGGCTCGATGTAGCGGACGGTGTCGTAACTGAAGTAGCCCGCCAGCCCGCCCGAGAACCGGAGCGCCCCGGGCAGGGGCGCCGCGCGCTGGGCTTTCAGGTACTCGTCGATGAAGGCAAGCGGGTCGCCGGCCGGCGATTCCTCGACTTGCCCATTGCCTCGCCACACAAGCGCCCGACCCTTCGACACCTCGAGTCGCTCACGGGCGGGGAGCCCGATGATCGAGTAGCGACCGAAGCGCTCGCCGCCGATGACCGACTCGAGCAGGTAGGTATTGGCCGTGTTGGCCAGCTTGAAGTAGATGGAGAGCGGCGTGTCGAGATCGCAGAGCGCTTCCAGGACTACCGGAATGCGCCGGTACCCTTGCTCCGCCAGCGCGCGAAACGCCTCGGGCGTCACGGCCGGCAGACAGCCTGCGCAGCTGCCGCAATGGTGGGCACAACCGCGTCGGCCCCCAGCGCTTCAATGGCGAGTCCTTCGCGATAGCCGTACGGAACGACGACCACCGGACATCCGGCCGCGCGGGCACTCTTCACATCGTTCAGGGAATCGCCCACCATCAGCGTCTCGCGAGGCTCTGCGCCGAGCTTCTCGGCAGCATGGAGCAGCGGATCGGGATGCGGCTTCTTGCGCGCCACCGTGTCGCCCGACACGACCACACCGAAGTAATCCCGAAGGCCCGTGCGCTCGAGCACCAACTCCGTGAAGCGCCCCGCCTTGTTGGTGACGCATCCGAGCGCGATGCCGTGGGCCTGCAACACTTCCAAGCCATCCACCACTCCCGGGTAGGGCTGGGTGGCATCGGCAATGCCGGCCAGATAATGGCGCTGGAATACGGCGAGCGCACGCTCGAATTCCGCCTCGGCGCCGCCCCCGGTGGCCTCGAGGCATTGGCGAACCAGGTTCACGATGCCCTTGCCGATGAAGTCGCGGATGCGGGCCTCGGCAAGAGCGGCGCGGCCGATATCGCCCAGCATGCGATTGCCCGCAGCAGCCAGGTCCGGCGCCGTATCGAGCAAGGTTCCGTCCAGGTCGAAGAGCGCTGCGCGGATGCCGGGCAGCGACAGGGCATGAGTCATGCCTTGGCGAGCGACTCGCGGAGGCGGCGAATGGCCGCGGCGCGGTCCTTCTCCCCGAACACGGCGGAGCCAGCGACCAACGTATCCGCTCCCGCCGCCACGATGGCGCCCGCGTTCGACGCATTCACCCCGCCATCGACCTCGAGCCAAATGTCGCGCCCGCTCTGATTGATGCGCCGGCGCGCCTCGCGGATCTTGTCGAGGGCAGACGGGATGAATGCCTGCCCACCGAACCCCGGGTTCACGCTCATCACCAGGATGAGGTCCACCTTGTCCATCACATGGTCAAGGTAGGCCAGTGGCGTCGCCGGGTTGAACACCAGCCCCGCCTTGCAGCCGCTGTCGCGGATCAGGGCGAGCGTGCGATCGATGTGGTCGCTCGCCTCCGGGTGAAAGCTGATGATGCTGGCGCCCGCCTTCGCGAACTCCGGCACGATGCGATCAACCGGCTTCACCATGAGGTGCACGTCGATCGGCACCGCGCAGTGCGGACGCACCGCCTGGCACACCAGCGGCCCCACCGTAAGATTGGGGACGTAGTGGTTGTCCATGACGTCGAAATGCATCAGGTCTGCGCCGCCAGCCACGGCGTCGCGAACCTCATCACCCAGGCGGGCGAAGTCGGCGGACAGGAGGCTGGGCGCGATACGAATCATGGGGGGAAAATCCGGGGACGACAGAGGAGATTCTACGCGAAGGCCTCGGAATTCGGCCGCTCGATCCTGCTACCATTTCGGCATGACCGACCTGAAGAAATACGCCGTGGCCGTCACGGCTCATTCCACCTACTTGCCCGACCAGTCCGACGAGGAAGACGACCGGTACGTGTTTGCCTACACCATCCGCATCACCAACACCGGCAGCGTGGCTGCGCAGTTGGTCAGCCGGCACTGGATCATCACCGACGCCGACAACCAGGTTCAGGAAGTGCGCGGCATGGGCGTCGTGGGCGAACAGCCTCTCCTCAAGCCGGGTGACACGTTCGAATACTCGAGCGGCTCGTCCATTCCCACGGCCGTGGGCACGATGCGCGGCGCCTACCAGCTCGTTGCGGAGGACGGCACCCGCTTCGAGGCCTCGATCCCGGAGTTCGCGCTCAGCGTGCCTCGCACGCTGCACTAGTCCTTCCGGCTCTCGCCCCGGGCGGCTTTGGGTTTCCGCGGCCACGTCCACCAGACGATGCCGACGGCGATGGCCAGTGCAAGAAGCACCTCCAGAAACACCCAGATCATGTGGACCCCTGGCTTGTGTGCGGCTACGGACTCCGCATCGATACGAAAGTTTCGCACGCCTGCTGGCTATACTCGCCCGATGAATTGGCCGCTCGTGCCGCGCGTTGTTTCGCTCGCCTGGATTGCGGTGATTGCGGCAGGCTGCGTGTCCACGCCTGACGCGCCACCTGCTCTGGCCACTGCCGCCTGCCCCGTGCCGGCCGCACCAGCCCCACCGGTGCCAGCCGAGCCGAAGGGAAAGCCGACTGCGCCCGTTGCGTCGCCACCGCCCCCGCTTGCACTTGCACCCGACCCGCCCGCCCCCGCGCCGGAGCCCTATCGCGGCCGGCTCGCGCCGGCGTCGTGGCTATCGCTTCCGGGATGGGCAGAGGAGTCCTTCGGCGAAGCGCTCGCTGCGTTTCGGCAGAGCTGCACGGTGCTTGCCACCCAACCCGCTTGGCGGGAAGTCTGCGAGGCCGCCTCTGCGCTGCCCGTCGCCACTGGCAATCCGGATGCCGCGCGCTTTTTCGAATCGCGATTCGTGCCGCACCGTGTGCTCAACCCGGACGACTCCGATACCGGAACCATTACGGGCTACTACGAGCCCTTGCTCCGGGGCAGCCGCACGCGCACCGCTCGCTACCAGCACCCGGTCTACGCAGTGCCACAGGACCTGGTGGTGGTCGACCTCTCCGGCCTCCACCCAGAGCTGCGCCACAAGCGGCTGCGCGGCCGCCTCGAGGGAAATCGCCTTGTCCCCTACCACTCGCGCAGCGATATCGACTCCGATGGGGCGCCCCTCAAAGGGAACGAAATCGCCTGGGTCGATGATCCCGTGGAGCTTTTCTTCCTGCACATCCAAGGGTCCGGGCAGATCCAGCTAGAAAACGGCGAGCGCCTCCGCGTCGGCTACGCGGAGCAGAACGGGCACCCGTTTCGGTCTGTCGCTTCGCTTCTCATCCGGCGCGGCGAGTTGCCCGCGGAACGCACGTCCCTCGAGGGTATGCGGGATTGGGCTCGGCGCAATCCCGCGAAGGCGAGGCAGTACCTCAACGCCAATCCGAGCTTTGTCTTCTTTCGACAGCTGCCCCCTGGCCTCACCGGCCCCCTGGGAACCTTGGGCGTGCCACTCACCTCCGGCTACTCGCTCGCAGTCGACCCGCGCGTGATCCCGCTCGGCGTGCCGGTGTTCCTCGACGCCACCTGGCCCGGCACGCGCCAGCCGCTGCGTCGCCTGATGGTGGCGCAGGACACCGGGGGCGCCATCTACGGCGCAGTTCGAGCCGATTTCTACTGGGGGTTCGGTGACGAGGCGGGGCGGATCGCCGGCCGCACCAAGCAGCAGGGCCGGATGTGGGTGCTGCTGCCGAAGGGCTACTCGCCACCTGCGACGATGGCGATGGGGAGGGGCGGGTGACCATCGCATTCTGGTGTGTGCTCGGGGCGATCCTGCTGCCCTACGTCACGGTCGGCATCGCCAAGTGGAGCCGAGACTACGACAACGCCGCGCCCCGGGATTGGCTCGCCACGCGCACCGGCGCCGCGCGGCGAGCCCATAGCGCGCACTTGAACCACTTCGAGTCGCTGCCGGGGTTCGCGGCCGCAGTGATCGTGGCTCACTTGGCGGGCGCGGCCCAAGGCTGGGCCGACGGGTTGGCGCTCTTGTATCTGGCACTGCGAATCGGTTACACCGCCGCCTACGTCGGCAACCGGCCGGCGCTGAGGTCCGTCCTGTGGCTTGGCGCGCTCGCCTGTGTGATCGGCCTTTTCGTCGCGGCGGCGGCGACGCCCTGAGAGGTTCGCCTACTTCTTGGCGGCTGCGGCCTTCGCCTCCGCAACACGCTTTTCGATCGCAGCGGTGGACATTGCCCCAGGAATCCGCTCCCCGTCCTCGAAGATCACCGTCGGCGTGCCCGTGATGCGCTTCTCCTTGCCGTAGGCCACGATCTTGTCCAGCGGCGTCTGGCACTTGGCGTTCGCCGGCGCCGGCACCTTGTCGTTGAGCATCAGGTCGAGCCAGGCCTTGGCGGGGTCAGCGGCACACCACACGCCCGCCGATTGCTGGCGGGACTCCTCCGACAGGATCGGGTAGAGAAAGAGGTACGTGGTGAGGTTGTCCACCTTGGCGAGGTCGCGCTCGAAGCGCTTGCAATACCCGCACTTGGGGTCCTCGAACACGGCGATCTTGCGCGAGCCGTCGCCACGTACGATCTTGATCGCCGAATCGAGCGGCAGTTGGTTGAAGTCGATCGCGGAGAGCTTGCGCTGGCGGGCCTCGGTGATGTTTTCCCGCGTCTTGGTGTCGATCAGCGAGCCGACCATGAGGAAGGTGGTCTTTTCGTCGGTGTAGAAGATTTCGCCGCCGCCCGTCACCTCGAACAGCCCGCCGTAGCCCGCGCGGCGCACCGTTTCGATGGGCGCATCCGGGAATTTCTTCTTGAGCTCGGCCTTCACCCGATCGGCGTCTGCGTTGGCGCACGCCGGGAGCATGAAGAGTGAGAGGAAAGCGGCGGCTAGGTACGGGGCGATGCGGATCATGGGATTGCCTCGGCAGTGGCGTCGGGCGAAACGACGAGCGATTATCGCATCGCGCGAGCCGCGAGCGCGTCCCGCAGCGGGGGCAAGCCGTCCAAGAGGCTGAGGCCGCTGTTGCGGAGGCGACGCGGCAAGAGCCCTTCCGCAGCGAACAGGCCATTCAACTCGTCGGTCATGAACTGCATCGCGTCGACGTCGCCGCGTCGCGCCCGTTCGTGTCGCCGAAGCACCGCCAGGTCACCCGGCCGCTCGAGCGCCGACCGTGCCGCCAGAGCCGATGCGAGGCTCTGCGCGTCCTGGAGTCCCAGGTTGAGGCCCTGTCCGGCGAGCGGGTGAACACCGTGCGCGGCATCCCCCAGAAGCACCCCGCCGGGAACTGCAATGCGCGGCACTCTGACGAGGCGCAGGGGGAAGCCCGTCGGCCCCGCCTCGCACTGAAGGTCGCCCAACACGCTGCCACCCGAATCCCGCACGCGCGCCGCCAGGGCTACAGGGTCGAGCGCCAGCAATTCGTTGGCGAGCGCCTCGGGCGCCGACCAGACGATGGATATCCGGCTTCCCGGCAGCGGCAACCACGCGAGCACCCCGCCCCGCTGGAACCACTGGCGAGCAACACCGCCGTGCGGGCGCTCGCAGGCGAAGTGCGCGACGACAGCCAGCTGGCCGTACGACTTGGCCTCGGAGGCGAGGCCCAGCAGGCCTCGCACCGCCGAGGCGGGGCCGTCGGCGCCCACCAGCAGCGCCGCTTCGACGGTTGATCCGTCCGCCAACTCGCAAGCCACCCCTTCGCCGCTCGCCGAAACCGACGCGATCGCCGCGCGATGGCGCACGTCGACGCCACGCGCGATTGCCGCCTCTTCCACCGCCCGGACGATGCGGTTGCCCTCGACGATCCACGCCACGGGCTCGCCGCGGCGGGATGGAAAGTGCAACCGCCCACCGTCGTCGCCAAAGACGGCCATCGTTGCGACTGGCGCGATCCGTTCGGCGGGCAGCCGCTGCCAGGCGCCAAGCCTCGTGAGAAACCCCTGGGTACCGGGGCTTAGCGCGTAGACGCGAAGGTCCGTCTCCTTCGGGTCGTTCGCGGGCCGGCAGTTCTCGCGCTCGAGCACCACGCAGGGGTCACGGCCCGCGGCGGCGAACGCCAGGCCCACCGCACCACCCCCGGCCACCAGAACACCCGCCCGGCTCACAAAGCGCTTCCCGGGGAGCCGTGGATCATCCGATCGGCGAGGCTTCGCCGCGCCGAGGGAAGGAGGTCGAGGGCCGTGAGCGCAAGCCCGCGCGCCCAACGCATTCCCAGCCCGTCGTTGCCGAAGGCCTCCACGAGCAAATCAGTGAAAAGGACGCCCCGGCCCGCATCGCGGCGCCGCATCGCGCGGAAACGCTCGATCACCGGGCCACACCCCGGGTCACCATGGCCAGCCTCCCGGATGGCCGCCACGGCATCGGCCGCGTCGCGAAGGCCCAGGTTGAGGCCCTGACCGGCAATCGGGTGCATCGCCTGCGCGGCATTGCCGACGATAAGGGTCCGGCGCGCGACGTTCGTGTTGATCACGCGGAGCCGCAGGGGATACGAGGCACGCGAGCCCACCCGAACGAAACGGCCCGCCCGGTCGCCGAATCGGGCCTGGAGCTCGGCAAGGAACGCGGTATCGTCCAACGCAAGCGTCTGCGCCGCCTCTGCGGGAGAGGCGGTCCACACCATGGCGTAGCGGTCCTCCATGGGCAGCAGTGCCATCGGGCCTTCGGCAGTGAAGCGCTCGTAGGCACGGCCACCGTGCGGGCGATCGGCCCACACGGGTCCCGTGATCGCGACCTGCCCGTAATCCTTCTCGTCGTAGGTGATGCCGGCAAGACGGCGCGCATTGGCACCGCCGTCGGCCAATACCAGCAGGCGCGCTTGCGCCTCTTCGCCCGTGGCCAACTGCACGCGCACGCAGGCCTCCTCGAGCGCGATCGCCTCGCACGCGGCGCCGTAAGAGACGGCAACGCCCCGCTCCCTCAAGCGAGCGTCCAGGCATGCCTCCAGCGCAGCGTACGCGAGCGTGTGCCCCAGCGCAGTCAGGCCTTGCTCGGCCGCCGTGATCACGGTGCGGCCCGGCCCGCCTTTCTGGGAAACATGAATGTCGGTAATCGGCGTGCTGGCATGGGCTGGCCACCCGCCCACGCGCTCGAGGCGCGCGCGGCTCGCTTCCGACAGGGCAAGCGTCCGCCGCTCGCCCGACGGGCCCGCGCGAGCCTCGACCACGCGGACCGCGAGCCCCTCATCGCGCAACTGCAGGGCCAGCGCGGCCCCCACGGGGCCCGCTCCGACAACGAGAACGTCAGGCTCGGACACGTCAATGGGACGCGAGCGGGCGCCAGCTACCCCCGCACCGCCGCCTCGACATCCGCTACCGACTTGGGGCACTCCGCGGTGAGGATCTCGCGGCCGCGCGGCGTAACCAGCACGTCGTCCTCGATGCGAACGCCGATGTTCCAGAAAGCCTTGGGCACGTTATCCGCCGGTCGGAAGTACAGCCCCGGCTCTACCGTCAGCACCATGCCGGGCTCCAGGTTTCGCCACTTGCCCTTGGTCATGTAGTCGCCGGCGTCGTGCACGTCGAGGCCGAGCCAGTGGCCCGTGCGATGCATGTAGAACTGCTTGTAGGAGCCGTCCTCCAGCACCTTGTCGACGCTGCCCTTGCAAAGCTTCAGGTCGATCAGGCCACGCACGAGCACGCGGGTGGCGGCGTCGTGGTACGCGATGAACGGCGCGCCGGGCCTCACGGCCCGGATGGCCGCGTCCTGGGAGGCAAGCACGAGCTCGTAGATGTCGCGCTGCGCTGCGCTGAACCGGCCGCCAATCGGGAAGGTGCGCGTGATGTCGGCCGCATAGCTGTCCAGCTCGCACCCCGCGTCGATCAGCATCAGGTCGCCCTTGCGCAAGAGGGCGTTGTTTTCCCGATAGTGCAGGACGCAGGCGTTGCCGCCCGCCGCCACGATGGACCCATACGCCGGCGAACGGGCGCCGTTGCGGCAGAACTCGTGAATCAGCTCCGCCTCGACCTCGTATTCGCGCTTGCCCGGGGCCGCCGCGCGCATGGCCCGCACATGGGCAACGCTGGAAATGCTTGCTGCGCGCCGCATGATGGCAAGCTCGTGCGCGTCCTTGAAGAGGCGCATGTTGCTCACCACGGCGCGCACGTCGCGAATCTCCGCCGGCGCGTGCACGCCGGTGCGCACTTTCGCTCGCACGGCGTTGAGCCAGCCCGCCACGCGCGCGTCCCAAGCCGGGTCGGCGCCGACCAGCGTATGGATGGTCTGCTGGTTGGCGATGAGCTCAGTCACTTTCTCGTCGATGTCCCCGACCGGGTACGCCTCGTGAAAGCTGAACGCCTCGCGGGCGAGGTCGGGGCCGAAGCGGAAGCCATCCCAAATTTCCCGCTCGAGGTTCTTCTCTCGGCAGAACAGGATTTCACGCGGCTTGCGGCCCAGCACCATCACCAGCACCGCCTCCGGCTCGCGGAATCCGGTGAGGTAGTAGAACGCGCTGTCCCAGCGGTATTCGTAGTGGGAATCCGCGTTGCGGGTGCGCTCTGGAGCGGTCGGCAGAATCACGACCCCCTCGCCCAACGCCTTGGCAAGGCGGGCGCGGCGCTGGCGGAAGGGCTTGGTGGCGTTCGGGTTTTCAGGCTTCATGGCAGGGGGCAAGTCGAGTCGGGCGAAGCTGGAATCTTACCGGGACGACGGAGCGCCGACGCTGCAGCCCAGGCTCCTGCCCAGTGCCCTCAGGTGCGCTACCGTCCCCACGTTCTCCCAATGGCCGGCAAAGCGCTCGCCGGTAACGCGGCCGGCGTCGACAAATCGATACGCCCAGGGAAAGAGGGCGAGTCGAGTGCCAGGAGCCACCGAGGAAAACATCCCCGGGTGAAAGACGCCGATGTTGGCGTACGTCAGGCGGGGCGCCTCGCGGCGAATCAGGCCCTCGCGCAGCCCCATGTCGCCCTCGGCATGCCAGGCGGGATTGTCGACGAGGACGAAATGCGCCGCACGACGATCGGGGTTTCGGGCGATGTCGGCTGCAACGTCGTGCAACGAGGCAAAGTCGTAATCCGTGAAGAGGTCGCCGCTCACCAGGACGAAGGGCGCCGGCCCCAGCAGCGGCAATGCCCGCGCAACGCCCCCCGCCGTCTCCAGCGCCAACCGCTCGCGCGACCAGGCGATCCGCACGCCCCATTCTCCACCGTCGCCCAGGCATTCCTCCAACTGCTCGCCCCGATAGGCCGTGTTGACCACGACGTCGCGAATGCCCGCTGCTGCAAGGCGGCGCAGCAGCCACGCCACGAGGGGCCTGCCGCCCACTTGAAGCAGGGGCTTGGGGGTCGCGTCCGTCAGCGGGCGCATCCGCTCGCCGCGACCGGCCGCGAGGATCATGGCCTTCATGGCAGGAGCGCCACCGCCACGCCTACGCCCATCAAAACGTATAAGCCGCTTGCGGCGTCACGCCCTCAAGCCGGTCGAGGAGCCTGCCAAGGGGAGCGAGGTCGCCGTAGCGGTTGCAGGCATGCCGCACGTAACCGAGGAAGCGGGGCGCGTCCTCGAGGTACGCTGGCTTGCCGTCCCGATGCCGAATGCGCGCGAAGATGCCCAGCACTTTCAGGTGGCGCTGTAGGCCCATCCATTCGACATCGCGCCAGAAGTCGGCAAAGTCGGGGCGCACGGGCAAGCCCCGCCGCCTCGCCGCCTCCCAGTAGCGGATGGTTCCATCGAGCACCTCGGCTTCCTCCCAGCTCACGAACGCGTCCCGATACAGGCATGCGATGTCGTAGCTGACAGGCCCATAGACCGCGTCCTGAAAGTCGAGGATGCCCGGGTTGGGGGAGGACACCATCAGGTTGCGCGGCATGTAATCGCGGTGGACAAAGACTCGCGGCTCGGCCAGGTTCGACGCCACGATCTTGTCAAAGACGGCCTCGAGCGCCTGCCGCTCCTGCGGCGCCAACACGACGCCCAGGTGGCGGCCGACGTACCACTCGGGAAACAACTCCAGCTCGGCCCGAAGCAGGGGCTCGCTGTAATCGGGCAGCACGCCCGGTCGGCTCACCGACTGCCATTGCACAAGCGCGGCGATGGCGTCGCGAAAGAGGGGGGCGGGGTCAGCGTCACCTAGGGCCTGCAGATATGTCCTGGGCCCCAGGTCGCTCAACAGGAGGAAGCCCTGCGCGAGGTCTTGCGCGACGACGTCGGGCACATGCAGTCCCGCCTCCCGCATCAGGCCCGCCACTCTCACGAATGGCGTGCAATCCTCACGATCGGGCGGGGCGTCCATCGCCACCCAGGAGCGGCCCGCCGCCCGAACCCGGAAGTAACGCCGGAAGCTCGCGTCGGCGCTGGCCGGCTCCAGCTCGAAGGCCTGGCCGCCAAGCGCGCCGCCCAGCCAATGGCGCAGGGATTCCAGGCGCTGCATCGATCGGGTATGCAAGGCTTTCGCGTATAGTTTTCGCGGCGCAGTCTAGCACCGCGCCTCGCTCCCTCCCGATGCTGCCCACCCGGCTGTTTCTCCTTCTTGCTGCTGCCGTCGCCTGCCTGCCCGCCTGGCCGGATGCAGGCGTCCCGCTTCGTATCGACCGGCGGCTGTCACCGCCGCCGCCCAAGGTCGAGCGGGACACGGCGCGCTTCCTGTCGGCGGACCGGGTGAGTGGCAACCCAAGCAGCACGGTGTCAGCTACCGGCAACGTCGAGATGCGCCAGCGCGGCCTGTCCATTCGCGCCGACCAGGTCGATTACGACGGCCCTACCGAGACCGCGGTTGCCACCGGCAACGTCGTGATCGACCGGGCCGGCGACGTCGTGGAGGGCCCGCGGCTCGTCTACCAGCTTGCCGAGGAGGCGGGGGAGATGGATCGCCCCACGTTCACCATCCCCAAGCGCGACGACCGGCGAAGCGCCTCGCGCGGCTCGGCCCTGCGTGCCGTGCTCGAGCCCGAGGAGCGCAGCCGCCTGTACGACGCGACCTACACGACTTGCCCCGTGCCGCGAAACGACTGGACGCTGCGCGTGGGCGAGCTCGAGCTGGACGGCAAGTCACAGGTGGGCACCGCCCGCAACGCAGCCGTGCACTTTTTTGGGGTCCCCATCCTTTATTCGCCATGGCTCACGTTTCCGACCGACAGCGCCCGGAAGACGGGCTTTCTGCCGCCGACCCTCGGCAGTTCCGGGAAGGGCGGCTTCGAGCTGGCTGTGCCGTGGTACTGGAACATCTCTCCCGATCAGGACGCCACCCTCACGCCCAAGATCTTCACCAAGCGCGGGCTGCAACTCGGGGGGGAATACCGCTACCTGCGCCCGGGGTTCTCGGGCGAGCTCAACACGGAAATTCTTCCCAACGACGCCCTGGCGGATCGCGACCGATACCTTCTCGCCTACCGCCACCGCCATCAACTGCCCTTGGGCTGGTGGCTATCCGTCAACGCCCAGCGCGTGTCCGACGACAACTATTTCCGCGATCTCTCCACTCGGGTGGCGGCTACTTCGCAGACGAACCTGCCTCGCGACGTGCTGCTGGGCTACGCCGACGACGTCTGGGCGCTCGGCGCGCGCGCCATCTCCTACCAGACGCTGCAGGACCCGCTGGCACCGATCGTCACGCCCTACCGCCAGGTGCCGCAACTATCCCTCTCCGCCGTGAAGCCCAATGTGCAGGGCGCTGACCTTCGACTCGCCAGCGAGTTCACCCAATTCCGCCATCCCGACCTCACGGAGGGCCACCGCTTCATTTCCTATCCCCAAATTCAGTATCCCCTGCGCCGCTCGTGGGGCTACATCTCGCCCAAGGCAGGGCTTCACTTCACGCGCTATGGCTACCTCGGCGAGGCAAGCGGCACTGACGCCGTCACGCGCACCGTGCCCATCGCGAGCCTCGATGCCGCCCTCTTCTTCGACCGGCCGTTGTCGCTCGCCGGCCGAGACTGGCTTCAGACCCTCGAGCCGCGGCTCTTCTACCTGCGGGTGCCTTACCGGAACCAGTCAGCGCTGCCCAACTTCTCCACGGCCGAGATCGAGTTCGGCACCAACAGCCTGTTTCGGGAAAACCGCTTCATCGGGGGCGATCGCATCGGCGACGCCAACCAGCTGACGGCCGCGATCACCAGCCGCTTGCTCGAGGCCGACTCCGGCTTGGAGCGCCTGGCGGCGACGCTAGGCCAGGTCTACTACTTCGACCCGCCCCGGGTACAGCTCGACTCGGCTTCGCCAACCGCGCTCGGCAGCCGCTCGGACGTGGTCGGGCTGGTCTCGGGCCAGGTATCGCGGAGCTTTTCGATCGACGGCGCCGCCCAGTTGAACACGGGCAGCGGGCTCGCGCAGCGCCTCGACGTCTCGGCCCGGTTCAGCCCCGAGCCCGGGTCGGTGTTGAACGCGTCGTGGCGCTTCACCCGGGACCGCATCCGGCAAGTGGACGTGTCGGGGCAATGGCCTCTTGCTCGGGGGCTTCGCGCCGTCGGCCGCTGGAACTGGAGCCTGGACGATCGCAAGCTCGTCGAGGGGCTGGCGGGCTTTGAATATAATGCGGGCTGCTGGGAGATTCGCGCGGTGGCGCACCGCTTCATCACCGCCACGCAGCAGGTATCGACCTCCTTCCAGGTGCAGCTCGAGCTGTCCGGGCTGTCGCGAATCGGCATCAACCCGCTCGAAACCCTGCGCCAGAACATCGGCGGTTATCGCCGCTCCGACGAGATCACGAAATGAACCGCCTCCGTGCCCCGTTTGCCGCCCTCGCTGCGGTTGCCCTGCTGGCGCTGAGCGGCACCCCCAATCCAGTTTCCGCGCAGCAAACCGTGCCGCTGCGCCCCGACCGCCCGACTCCGAGCGCCGCCGCTGGCGTGGTGGCCGTCGACCGCATCGTCGCGGTGGTGAACGACCAGGTCATCACCCTCCGGGAACTGGAAGAGCGGGCAGCCGGGGTGGCCGCGCAGATTCGCCGCGGCGGCGGGCAGTCGCTCCCGGAAGACACGCTCCGGCGCCAGGTGCTCGAGCGCATGGTGAACGACCTCATTCAGGCCCAGCTAGCCAAGGAAACCGGCGTGCGGATCGATGACGCCATGGTGGACAAGACGGTCCAACGCATTGCCGAAGACAACGGCATGTCGCCGGACAACTTCCGGGCGGCGCTGGAACGCGAGGGCGTCACGCTCGCCAAGTTTCGCGACGACCTGCGCTCGGAGCTGGCCATCGCTCGGCTGCGGGAACGGGAAGTCGACAGCGCGGTGATCGTCACGGACGCCGAGGTGGATACGGAGCTGGCCCGGCAGGCCCGTGACGGCGCCGCCGAGGTGGAGTTCAAGCTGCGACACGTGCTGGTCGGGGTGCCACCGCAGGCCTCCCCGGAGCAGGTCGAGTCGCGCCGTCGCCGCGCCGTGCAGGCCCTGGCGGAGCTGCGGCAGGGCAAGCCATTCGCAGAAGTAGCCGCCGCTTTCTCCGACGCGCCGGATTCGCTGCAAGGCGGCGACCTGGGCTGGCGCTCCGCGGCACGATTGCCGCCACTTTTCCTGGATGCCATCCGCAGGCTCAAGCCCGGTGGCATCACGGATGTCCTGCGCAGCGCCAACGGCTTCCACGTCATTCGGCTGGACGAGACTCGCTCGGCTCAGCGGGCCGCTGAGGCGATCGCGCAGACACGCGCCCGGCATATCCTCATTCGTGGCCGCGAAGGCTTGAGCGACAGCGAGATTCGCGAGCGACTGGCGCGGCTGCGGGCGCGGGTCGCGGGCGGCGAGCCGTTCGAGGAGCTCGCGCGCGTGCATTCCGACGACGGTTCGGCGCAAATGGGCGGCGACCTGGGCTGGATTTCCCCGGGCGACACGGTGCCTGAATTCGAGCGCGCCATGGATGCCCTGAAGCCCGGCGAGCTCTCGCAGCCGGTGCAG
>Ga0075471_10001640_pt1 | contig 14774 bp, 9 predicted proteins | sample DEB19_08_DNA_2_FD_74787 | JGI IMG/M metagenome (GOLD analysis project Ga0075471, IMG submission 74787) | Aqueous microbial communities from the Delaware River and Bay under freshwater to marine salinity gradient to study organic matter... | ecosystem: Environmental > Aquatic > Marine > Coastal ... | reverse complement strand
CATGGTTCCGGAGCAGCGTGTTCGCACCTGCTCGTACCAGGTGTGCCGCATGGTGCCTGAGCAGCGTGTTCGGACGTACCAGGTGTGCCGCATGGTTCCGGAGCAGCGTGTCCGCACGTGCTCGTACCAGGTGTGCCGCATGGTGCCCGAAGTGCAGGTCCGCCACTGCACCTACCAGGTGTGCAAGATGGTGCCGGAACAGCGCGTCCGGACCTACCAGGTCTGCAAGATGGTGCCCGAGCAGCGTGTCCGCACCTGCTCGTACAAGGTCTGCAAGATGGTGCAGGAACAGTGCTCCCGCGAGGAGTGCTACAAGGTCTGCACCATGGTGAAGGAGACCCGCACCAAGGAGGTGCCGGTGTGCACGACCCGTCCGGTCCACTACACGAAGACCGTCGACGTGGTGCGGATGGTGCCGAAGCAGGTCGCCTACACGGTGACCCGCTGCGTGCCCAAGACCGTGTACCGCGAGGTGCCCTGCTGCGAATAGTCGCAGGCCCCCGGCCGCGGGCAAACGCCCCCGCGGCTGGCTGAACGGCTGATTCGAAACGATTGGGAACGGGCACGGCCCGGGTCAGCAATGGCCCGGGCCGTCGCTTTTCACTACGCCCAGCCAGTCCCCGAATCACTACGCCCGGAGAGGCTCGAACTCCCAGACTGCTTTCCGCACAGCCTCGGCATCGTGCCTCGCTGTGCTTGGCCGACCTCCGTCGGCTCTCGATGGGCGGGCCTCCGGCCCTGGCCCTCACACTACGCCCGGAGAGGCTCGAACTCCCAACCCTCGGTTCCGAAGACCGATGCTCTATCCAATTGAGCTACGGGCGCGTCGGGATGATCGTAGCGGTTGTGCGGGCGGCGGGCGAACGGGCGTTTGACCGCCGGGGAAATTTGGGGGATTATCGAGTCAGCCATGGCATACGTCACGCTCAGAGTGCTGCACGGTGCCGATCGCGGGCGGACGTTCGATCATCTGCCGACGCCCGTGACCATCGGCCGTGAGGAGGGAAACTCGATCCAGCTCAACGACGAGCGGATCAGCCGCTACCACCTCAAGCTGCAGGAAGACAACGACAAGCTCGTGCTCACCGACCTCGAGAGCACCAACGGCACGAAGGTCAACGGTGAAGACATCCAGGTGCGCATCCTGCGCGACGGCGACCTGATCTCGGTGGGCCGCTCGCTCCTGCTCGTCGGCTCCCACAGCGACATCGATCGCCGCATCGCCGAGATCGCCTCGAAGCTGCCCGGCCATGCCGAGGCCCGCGCGAAGCAGATGGGCGAGCGGCTCGATCGCATCGCCAGCCAGGATTCCGACGTGATCGAAGACGTGTCGGAGGTGCGCACGCCGCTCCTCCCCGGCGGCCCGCCGCCCCTGCCCGGCAAGCGCTCACCGGCCCAATCGGCCGAACTCTCCGAACTCCTCGACTACATCCAGGGCATCCTGCGCGAGGCAAGCGAAGATGCCGTGATGCGGCCCGGGCATGAAAAGGTCGAGATCGACTTCGCCCATTGGCAGGCGCTGCTCGACCTTCAGGCCCGCCTGGCCGAAATGCTGCGCGAGATCGGCCAGGCGTAGTGCGTGCCCACCATGCATCCCGAGCGCATTGCGGTCTTCTTTCCCTGCCATTCGCTCGATGATTTTCCGACCTGGCTCGACGAGCCCGAGGCCGACGAGTTGCTGGCGGCGTGGACGGCCGCCTGGCATCCGGCCCTGATCGCCGCCGTCGGCGCGGCCCCCGGGTGGGCGAGCGTCGAGGTGCCGCCCACCGAGTCGGCCGGCCTCCTCGGCATCGTGCCCCCGGCCTGCGACGAGCGCTTCGCCGCCATGCTCGACATGGCCGGCCTCGCCGGATCGCAGTTCGTGCGTCAGGTTCATGGGCATCCAGAGACGATCGCAGCCGCGCGGGCGGCTCTCGCCGCAGAGGGCGTCGCGGTCGCCGGCGCGACGCCGCTCGACGACGACTTCCAGGCTCTCGGCCTCGCGTGGCTGCTCGCCGAGCTGCTCGCGAGGCGCATGCGCTCGTCGACGGGCATCGTGGCGGATGATTTCCAGGCGGCCGTCGTGGCTGCGGCGCGGGCTGCGGTCGCGGGCGACGAGCCGGCCGCCCGCGAGAAGCTCCGCGAATGCTTCGCCTCCCTCGAGGCCACGCGGGCGCAATACTATCCCGTCGACGTGTGGCTGCTCGATCTCGTGCTGGTCGCCGCGTCGACGCTCGGTGGCCGGCTCGCGGCCGAACTCGAGTCGCCCGTGCCGCTGGGCCTCGTGATCACCGGTGGCCTGCTCGAACGGATCAGTCGTGATGATCCCGATCTGCTCGCACGCTTGCGAGCCCGTGTCGCCGCGGGCGCGGTCGAGATCGTGGGCGGCCGCGACGATGCGACGCCCGTCGATTCCCTCCTGCTCGAGAACGTCGCCGCCTCGTTCGATCGTGGCCAGGCGATCTGTCGTGACATGCTCGGCACGGTGCCCGTCACCTTCGGCCAGTGCACCGGCGGCTCGTCGGCGTTTCTGCCCAAGGTGCTCGTCGAGCGGGGCTACCGCGGCGTGATCTGGAATCTGTTCGACGGCACGCCCCTGCCCGACCCCGGTTCAAGCCGGATCCGCTGGCAGGGGCAGGATGGTTCGTGCATCGATGCGGTGGCCCGCGTGCCACTCGATGCCCGCGCGGCCGGCACGATCCTGCAGCTGCCCGAGAAGATCGGCGACGCGATGGATCACGACCACAGCTGCATCGTGTCGTTCGCGCATTACGCCGGCACCGCGAGCCCGTGGTTCGCCGCTCTGCGGCGGATCGCTTCGTGGACGACGCTCCTCGGCCGGTTCGTGACGCCCGCCACGCTGTTCGCCGAGACGGAACACGCCGGCATGCTCGCCGACTTCGTCGCCGACGCGTTTCCCCCCACGCTCCCTCCCGAGAGCATTGCCGCCGGCGCCGACCCGATCGGCGCCCGCGTGGCAGCCGCCGGAGCGGAGGCCCGGTCGCTTGCCGGGCCGGTGCCCACCCTGGCCCAGTCGGTGCCCGAAGTCACCGCGAGCGGCCACGGCCCACTCGTGGCACGGCAGGGCGGGGGCATCTGGCGCAGGCTCGCGGGCGGGCTCCTAGGGCCGCGCACCGACGACGATGCGCGGTTTGTGCTCGAAAACGCCACGATCAGCGTCGCGGTGCACCCCCGCACCGGCGGCCTGCTCTCGTTGCGCAGCCCGCAGGCCCGGGCCAACCGGCTCTCGCAGGCGCTCGCCGTGCGGTCGACGCGGCCGGCGCCGCCCGTCGGCGCGGCCTGGGAGAGCGTGGAGGAACGCGCCGAGTACTCGCAGATGGTCGCCGAGCGGATCGACCGCGAGTCCGACGCGAGGATCGTGAGCCGGGGCTCACTCGTCACGACCTCGGGCACGCGGCTCGGCACGTTCATCCAGCGATTCACCCTCGTTGGCGCGCTGCCGCTCGTGAGGCTCGAGATCGACGTCGCGCTCGATCGTCCGCTCTCCGGCCTGCTGTTTGAGACGCACGTGGCCTGCCGGTTTGCCTGGAACGAAAACGACGACATCGACCTGTGCCGCAGCCTCCATGGCGAGGCGATCGTCACCGAGCGCACCCGATTCACGGCTCCTCACTTCCTGGAACTGCGCTCCGCCGACGACCGGTCGGGCGGCGACCGCGTGCTCATCGCCACGGGGGGCCTGCCCTGGCACGTGCGGTGCAGCCCGCACACCGTCGATACGATCCTCCTCGGGCCCGGCACGAAGCGTGCCTCGCGGCGGCTCGTGCTCGGGCTTGGCATCGCGGCGCCGCGGCCGGTAGCGTTGTCGCTCGTGTGCGAGCAGGCCGACCATCCTGCCGCCGCCGAAGGAGCATCATGATCATCACCCTCGACGGCCCTGCCGGTGCCGGCAAGAGTTCCGCGGCGCGGGCGCTCGCGAAGCGGCTGGGCTGGTGCTACATCGACACCGGAGCGATGTATCGGGCGGTGGCGCTTGTGGCGCTCGAGCAGGGCGTGCCGCTCGACGACGCGGCGCGGCTCGCGGCCCTCGCCGAGTCGATCCGGATCGTGTTCACCGACGGGAGCGTGTTCATCGACGGCCGCGATGTGTCGCGCGACATCCGCACCGAACGGATCACGCAGGCCACCCGGCCCGTGGCCGATGCCCCGCCCGTGCGCGACGCCATGAAGCACCTGCAGCGGCGCATGGCGGAGGGGATCGACGTGGTCACCGAGGGTCGCGACCAAGGATCGGTCGTGTTTCCGCACGCCGAGGTGAAGGTGTTTCTCACGGCGTCGGCCGAGGAACGGGCCCGGCGCCGGCATCGTGAAGAGGAGGCCCGCGGCGTGGCCACCACGTTCGACGAGGTGCGCGACTCGCAGGCCCGGCGCGACGAGGGCGATCGCACGCGGCCGGTCGGCCGGCTCGAGCCGGCTGCCGACGCGATCCTGCTGGAAACCGACGCGCTCTCCTGCGAGGAGGTCGTCGACCGGCTCGTGGCCCTGATCGAGGCCCGGCGGTCCGCCGTGGATCGTTCATGACCGCCGCGGCGCCGCGGCCGCGCGGCCACAGCACGTTTGGCCGCTGCCTGTATGCGGTGCTCTGGATCGTGTGTCGGGCGCTCGGCGTGTCGGTGTTCGGCGTGCGCACGCGGTTCGCGGAGCCATTGCCGGCGCACGGCGGGCTGATCGTCCTCTCGAGCCACCAGAGCCACCTTGATCCGCTCCTCTTGGGCCTGGCCTGCGACCGCCGGCTGTCGAGCCTCGCCCGCAGTTCGCTCTACACGTTCAAGCCCTTCGGCTTCATCATCACCGCGCTCGACGCGGTGCCGATCGACCGCGAGGCGTCGGCGGTGGCCGCGATGAAGACCGTGATCAAGCGGCTCGAGGATGGGGCGGCGGTGATCATTTTTCCGGAGGGCACGCGCACGGCGACGGGCCACCTCGGTGACCTGAAGAGCGGCTTCGCGCTGATCGCCAAGAAGGCCCACGTGCCGATCGTGCCGGTCGCGATCGTGGGCGCGTGGGAATGCTGGCCGAAGGGCCGGCTCCTGCCACGGCCGGGCCGGATTCGCCTCGAGTTTGGCCGGGTGATACGGCCCGACGAAATCGCGGCCCTCGACGATCGCGCCCTCGTGGCCGAATGCACCGCGCGGCTCACGGCGCTCGATGCCGCCGCGCGGGAGGCCCGCAGACCCACCCCGTAGGACAGGCTTTAGCCTGTCTCTTCTCGTGACAGACTAAAGCCTGTCCTACTGTTGCGCACGGGCGCGTTTGAACGGGTCCACTCGGCCGCCGCCGGGCCCTGGTGGCGGGGTGTTCGCGGGCTGGCTGAACGGCAGCAACTTGGGCCACTCAAGGTTCATGCCGGGCCACTGGGGCACGGCCGGCAGCGGTCGCGCCGTGTCGGCCTGGTCGTTGGGCGCGGTGGGCGGTCGAGGTGTGGCCGGCGCGGGCAGCGGCATGGCCACCGTGCCTGGGCCGAGCATGTCGCCCGGTTTCGGAAACGACCCCGAGCCCGGCGTCGTCGTCGAGACGAGCGTGCCCCCGACGCCTCCCGTCCGATCGAGAACCCGCACGGCCACTTCGTCGATGCGGGCCTCGCCGAGGCCGGTGAGCGCAAATGTGACCGTGAAAGGCTCACCCGCGGCGTCCGCCGGCACGATGCGATACAGCACGAGCCGGCGCCAGCCCGATGTCTGACCCACGCGCTCGGCGAGCGCGGGGCCGCCGAGAGAATCGAACACGAGCAGGCCGTCGACGCTCCCCTTGATCGGCTCCGGCACCCACACGCGGGCCTCGATCTCGAGCAGTTTGCCGGTGGGCGGCTGGAGTGGCGGCGTCGTGATCCAGACCGGCGGTGTCTCCACGACGTCGGGGGCGGAGGCCGGATTGACCGCCTCGGCGCGCATGCGCAGCGACGCGCTGCCGCCGGCCGGCTCGCTTCGCGTGACCTCCACGGCCGTGCGCAGATCGCTTTGCGACAGGGCGAAATGCCGCCAGCCCGATCCGGCAAGGTCTTCGATCCGCTCCATGCCGCCGCCGGGCAGCAGATTGTCGCCGGCCGCGATGCCGCCGAGGGCATCGATGAACCGCCAGTGCTCGGCGAGCGTCGCATCGGAGGCGGCGAGCGGGCCGGCCACGAGCGAGCCGATCGCGACCACGCCGCGCTCCCAGGTGAGTCGTTCGAACTGGCCGCCGATCGCGGCTGCCCGCTCGAAGCGGGCGAGGGCAGCCGCGGGGTCGGTGGCGGCGAGCGCCTCTCCTTCGGCGGCTGCCCGCTGCGCTTCGCCGAGCATCTTGGCGGCCGGCAGGTGGCCGAGGGCCGAGGGCGGCAGCCGGGCGAGCAGTTCGGCGTCGTCGGCGAGCACGATTGCCGCCTGCGCGCGGGCCGAGGTGAGCGCGATCGGCGCGAGTTCCCGGGCCCGTTCCTGCACATGACCTGTGACTGCAGGCTCACCGCTCAAGAGCAGGAGGCCCGACGAGCGGAATCCATCGATCACGATCGATACGCCGCCGGTCACGCGGCGCTGGCGGGCCGGCCGCAGCCCGCCGGGGTGTACTTCCCAGGCCTGGTGCGCCTCCGGCACGCCGGGCACGAGGAGCGTGAGCGATGCGCCGTCGTCGGGCAGGTCGCCGGCGTAGTGGCGGGCCACCACCTGCGATCCCTGCACGCCGCGCCACACGAGCACCATGCGGGCCCGGGCCGCTTCGACGACGACGGCCTTCACCTCCGGATCGCTTGCCTGGGCCGTGGACGAATACCGGCCCGCGGCGGCCCACGGCTCGAGCAGCTTGAGCTCGAGATTCATCGCCCGGGCCGCCGCCGCCCGGGCCCGTGATTCGCGGTCATCGCCATCGATGCGCCGCGACGACGCGAAGAGGATGCCGCGGCTGCCGGCGGCCACGGCCGTGAAGGCGGCGAGCGTGAGGGCCTCCGGGTCGACGGCCAGCCCGCGGGCCCCGATCCCCGAGAGGGCCGCCGCCTGGCGGGCGGCACGTGGATCGAGTTCTGTCGAGAGCGTGGCGATGATCGGCGTGCCGGGCCGGGAGAGCCGCGGCCGCTCCTTGAGCCACGTCAGGTAGTCGCCAAGCTCGAGGCTCGTGCCGAGCACCGTGCGTCGGGCCACGAGCATGTCGACGTGCCGCGAGATCGAGCGCAGCCCGGAGTCGGCCGAGGCGATCAGCCCGCGGCCGCCGCGTGGGTCGCAGGCCCGCACCCGGCGGGCTCGTTCCGCGAGCGCCTCAACATCGCCCTCCGCGAGGCCGGCGCCCAGATCCCAGAGCAGCACGCGATCCCAGTTCGAGGAAAACACCGGCACCGACTCCGGATCGCGGATGTCGACGTCCGGGAGCAGCGGAGGCGGGCAGATCACCCACACTCCCGTGCGGCGTGCTTCAGCGAGCAGGTCGCTCGAGGCCGGCGCCGGGAGCCGCACGCAGTTGAAGCCGAGGGCGGCGATCGTCTCGAGCGGCTCGCCGTTGTGGTCGAGGGCGCGCGGGAAGAACGGCAGGCCGGCCACCTCCAGCACGCCGCGATTGATCCCGCTGGGCGGCTCGGCGGGAGCGGTTGCGGCCGGAACATGTGTCACGGGGGCGCTCGGCGCCGGCGCGGTGGTGACTGGTGCGGCGGCCGGCGGTGGCACGAATTGCGCGGGCCGGACTTCCGGGTCGCGCCGCACGGCGGTCGGCGGCGTCGCCATGTCGTGCGGGGTCTCCGCGGCCAGCGTCGTGATGCTGCCTTGCACGAGCAGGTCGTCGATCGCGACGTCGTAGCGGCCCGGGCTCGAGTAGAGTTCGAGCACCACGTGCGTGACGACGGCTCCCGAGAGGTCTCCGGTGGGGCCGTGTTCCGCACGCAGGGCGAGCAGTTGCCGCTTCAGGCCGGTGGTGAGGCCGCCCACTTCGAGCAGCTCCCAGCGGTCGGAGTCCTTCGAGATCGATCCCGGCACGAGCACGTCCACCGGCCTGCCCGTCTTGGGAGCGATGAAGTTGGGGAGCCGGACGCGGGCCGAGATACGGATGTCGGGGCGGTCGGCCCGCACCCAGACCGAGGCCTTCCATTCATCAATCACGCGGGCGTCGCCGACCGGGGTCTGGAGCCGCAGCGTCGTGCCCCCCGAGGCCTCGATCACGAAGCGCTCGCAGGAGGCGCCACGGTGCGGAGCCTCGCGTGAGCGGGCGTGCGACACGACGCGATGGTTCACGTCCGATTCGGCCACCGTCCAGCTCGTGGCCGGCCCCTCGAAGGCCTCTTCGATCGTGGCGGCGGCAGCGGCGCTCGACGTGACACACAGGCACGCGAGGATGGTGGCCCGATGCAGCCAGCCGGGCGGTGCGCGGCCCGGGGCCGATCGATGCGTGTCGGAAGGTGCTCTCTGCATCGCGGGTTCACCAGGGAATTCTTGCAACGCGGGCTTGTAGCAGGCGCCGCCGTGTCGGCTCCAGACCACCCTGCCGCCCCAAGGTGCCCAGAGCCCTTGCAGTCTGGCTTCGGGGGTGAAAAATGAGGATCGTGTGAGTCCCTCCGGCCGCCCCGCCCCCTCCCGCCCCGCATGAAACCCACCACGGCCGAGGAACTCGTCAGCCGCGCCGAGGAGTTGCAGCTCCTCGCACCGAGCGACCTCCACGAGGTGTGGGCCGAACTCGGCGGCCACAACGTGCCGATCGAGGCGATCGGGTCGGCACTGCTGCGGCGTGAGTTGCTCACGAGTTACCAGCTCGAGCGGCTGTTGCGCGGCGATCGCCAAGGTTTTTTCTACGGGAGCGCGAAGATCCTCTATCAGGTTGGCGCCGGATCCTTCGCGCGGGTCTACCGTGCCCGGCACGTCGACACCGGTGCCACGATCGCCGTGAAGGTGCTCCGCAGCCGCTACAGCGCCGATCCGGAGAAATGCAAGGCATTCCGGCGCGAGGGCGAGATGGGCCGCCTCCTGCGTCATCCCAACATCGTCGCGATCGAGGACGTGGGGCAGCAGAACAACACGAGCTACATCACGATGGAGTTCGTCGAGGGGCAGACGCTGCGCGAGCTCGTGCGCATCCGGGGCGCGGTCGACGTGCCTCGCGCCATCGATATCCTCGCCCAGCTCCTTGCCGGCCTCGAGTACGCCCATCGGCGAGGCCTCACGCATCGCGACCTGAAAGCCTCCAACGTGCTCGTGTCGGCAACCGGGGTGGCGAAGCTCGTGGATTTCGGTCTGGCCGGAGTCGACGCCGAGACGGGCGACAAGTCGCTCGGCAAGATGGAGCAGCCGCGCACCATCGACTACGCGACGCTCGAGAACCTCGCGGGGATGAAGGACGACAGCCTGCGGAGCGACATCTTCTTCCTGGGCACGATCGCCTATCTGGCGCTCTCCGGAAAGTCGGCGCTCAAGGAAACCCGCGACCGGGCCGAGCGGGGCAATCCGCGGCGGTTCACGTCGATCGAGCCGCTGCAGACGGCGGCGCCGCAGGTGCCCCGCGACGTGGTCGACGTCGTCTCGCGCATGCTGGCGCTCGACCCGATGGATCGCTGGCAGACTGCAGCCGATGCGAAGCGGGCCGTCGAGCCGCTGCAGGCGAAATATTCCGGTGCCGATGGCGTGGTTTCCTCATCCGGAGCCGCCCTGGTCGCGTCGGCCGGGGCGTCGCAGAAGGCCGCGGCCCGCGGCACGCTGATGGTCGTCGAGGTCGGCGAGAAGGCCCAGCAAGCCCTGCGGCAACTGTTATCGGGCCTCGGCTACCGCGTGCTCATGACGGAGAATCCGGAGCGTGCCTTGGGCCGGTTCTCCACGACGCCGCTTCCTGCCGATTGTCTCGTGGTGAGCGCCCAGTCGCTTGGCGACACCGCCGTCGAGGCGTTCAACAGGCTCTCGACCGATGCGTTCTTCTCAGTGGTACCGGCCATCCTCCTCGTGGGCCCGCGCCAGCAGGGGGTGGCGGCCCGCGCCCTGGTCGACGATCGCCGCAAGACGTTCGAGGCGCCGGTGAAGGCGGAGGAGTTCACCGCCCTCATCGACTCCATCGTGAAAAAGTAGGACAGGCTTGAGCCTGTCACGAAGCAAGACAGGCTGCAGCCCGTCCTCCGCGCCAGGCCCGGAGGGCCGGGTTCGTGCCAGCGGGCGGAGGCCCGCCAAGCGACGGGCGGCAGGATGCCGAGCCGTCGCGTGAAGCAGCCTATTTCGAATGCAATCCGCACTCCGTCTTCGCGGTGCCGCTCCAGCGGCCGGCGCGTTCGTCCTCGCCGGCGGTGATCGCCCGCGTGCATGGCCAGCAGCCGATGCTCACGTAGCCCTGGTCGTGGAGCGGGTTGTAGGGAATGTTTTCCTTCACGATCAGGTCCCACACCTTGGCCTTCGTCCAGTTGGCCAGCGGTGAGATCTTCACCACGCCGAACTTCGCGTCCCAGCCGACGATCGGCACCACGGCGCGATCGGTGCTCTGGTCACGCCGGATGCCGCTCATCCAAGCATCGAAGTTCGTGAGCACGCGCTTGATCACCACGATCTTGCGGTCATGGCAGCAGCGATTGGAGTCGGTGCGGTAGAGCGGTCCTCCGTGGAGGCGTTCGTATTCCTCGACCGTCGTGTCGGGCTTCTCCAGGGCCACCTCGATGCCATAGCGCTTCGCGAGCCGGTCGCGCAGGTCGAGCGTCTCGGCAAATTGGTAGCCCGTTTCGAGGTTGAAGACGAATGTCTTCGGAGCCACGGTGGCCAGCCAGTGGATGATCGCGCAGCCCTCCGGTCCGAAGGCCGTGGCCATGGTGAGCCGGTCGCCGTAGCGCCCGGCAGCCCAGCGGATGATCTCGGGCGGCTCGGCCGACTCCAGGCTCGTGCTCGCGGCGGCAAGCTCGGCGAGGAGTTCGGGGGTGGGCTCGCGGGGTTCTTCGGCACCAGGCATGGCAGGCTCACGATAGGGAGTTTTTCGGGATTTATCGACCCTGGCTGGAGGGGCGGCTACGCTTGCGGGCCCCCGGGTTCATCCGGGGGCAACCAGGAGGAGCAGGTATGGCGCGAACCGTTGCACTGGCAGTCGACCTGGGGGCGTCCGGCGGGCGGGTGGTGTCTGGAGCGTTCGACGGCCGGCTGCTCGAGCTCGAGGAGATCCACCGCTTCGAGAATGGTCCGGTGGCGCTCGCCGGCGAACTGGTGTGGGATCTCGTCCGCCTCTGGCACGAGGTGGTGACGGGCCTGCGGCTGGCCGCCGACAGGCATGGTGCCGCCGTGAAGACCGTGGGCGTCGACACCTGGGGCGTCGACTTCGCATTTTTGGGCGGCGACGGCTCGCTGCTCGCCAACCCTGTCTGTTACCGCGATGCCCGCACGCGCGGGATGCTCGCGGCCGCGGAGGCGATCGTGCCCCGGGCCGAGATCTTTGCGGCCACGGGCCTGCAGTTTATGGAGATCAACTCGCTCTATCAGCTCCTCTCGCTCCAGAAGCGAAACGCGACGGTGCTCGGTGCGGCCGGCCGGCTTCTGATGATCCCCGACATCTTCCACTGGCTGCTCTCGGGGCAGGTGTCCAACGAGCACACCAACGCCTCCACGTCGCAGTGCTACGATCCGCAGGCCCACGATTGGGCCTTCGGCATGCTCGATCGCTTCGGCCTGCCGCGGCGGGTGTTCGGCCCGCTCGTGGAGCCGGGCACGTCGCTCGGCGGCCTGCGGCCCGACGTCGCCGCCGAGACGGGCCTTGCGGGCGTGTCGGTCGTCGTGCCTGGCACGCACGACACGGCCAGTGCCGTGGCCGCCGTGCCCGCCTCCGAGCCCCCGAGCCCCCGGCCCGACTGGTGCTACGTGAGCCTCGGCACGTGGGCCCTCGTGGGGGCGGAGCTCGATCGCCCGCTCATTTCGCCCGCGTGCCTGGCCCGCAACTTCACCAACGAGGGCGGCATCGGCGGCACGACGCGGCTTCTCAAGAACGTCTGTGGGCTGTGGCTGGTGCAGCAGTGCCGCGCCGCCTGGCAGCGGGCCGGCAAGGAGTGGACGTGGGAGCAACTCACGGCGCTCGCCGCCGAGGCGCCGCCGCTCGTCACGCTCGTCGATCCCAATCATCCGTCGCTCGTCGCACCGGCCGACATGCCCGAGGCCATCCGAAAGCTCGCCCGCGACACGGGCGAACCGGTGCCGGAGACGACGGCCGCCGTCGTGCGCACGGCACTCGAGAGCGTGGCGGCGGCCGTGCGGGCCACGCTCATCGAGCTCGACGAGCTGGTGGGCCGCAGGGTGTCGCGCATCCATGTCGTGGGTGGCGGCGTGAAGAACGCGCTGCTCTGCCAGATGATCGCCGACGCCACCGATCGGCCCGTGCTCGCGGGGCCCGTGGAGGCCACGGCGATCGGCAACCTCCTCGTGCAGCTCCTGGCCCGCGGCGGATCCGTCGACCTCAGGAGCGTGCGGGCGGTGGTCCGCGACAGCTTCGAGATCACTCGCTTCGAGCCGCGGGATCCGGCTCGCTGGGCTGCTCGGCTGGCGGGGGCAAAGGCGCGCGGGACGCGAAACTGAAGGCGATCATCCCCACGAGCGACGCCACGATGAAGGCGGCCGCCCAGATCGATCGCGTCAGCCAGACCTTCGCGATCCGCTCCTCCTCGGCGCGCCGGGCCTTCGCCTGCTTCTTGCGGTGCTCGAGGCTGTCTTCCTTGCGCAGCGTGAAGAGCTCGTTGCATTCCGGGCAGACCACCTGCTGCTCGAGCATGTGAGGCTTCGCGGTGAGCACATGCCCGCGCGGGCAGGGGATGCGGTAGGTCTTCGGCTTGGTGTCGGGCTTCTGCGGAGCCGTCGGGCGCGGGCCGAGCGGGGCGGCGGCAGGTGACGGAATGCCCGGCATGCCGGCCGACGTGGGGGGCGCCGCAGCAGCCCGGCAGATCGGGCAGACCGCCTGGCCGGCGACGGTGACGGCGGGGCCGCGATATCCGCAGACACAACTGACGGCTTCGGCCACCCGCTTCGTCACGCGGCCTGCATCTGGGCAGCCGGCCGCTTCGTGACGACTCCGTGTTCGATCTTGATGATCGCATCGGCGAGCGCCAGCGTGCTCGCCCGGTGCGTGATCATGATCACGGTACGGTTTTCAACGTAGCGTGCAAGGGCCTCGTGGATGAGCCGTTCGCTCTCCACGTCGATCTGGCTGGTGGCCTCGTCGAGCACGAGGATCTCGGCGTTGCGGAGGAATGCCCGGGCCAGCGCGATCCGCTGCCGCTGGCCGCCCGACAGGCGGAAGCCGTTGGGGCCCACCATCGTGCGGTAGCCATCGGGAAACTCGGAGATGAATTCGTGGGCGTGGGCCTTCGTCGCGGCCTCCACGATCTCCTCGTCGGTCGCGTCCCAGCGGCCATAGCGGATGTTGTAGAGGATCGATTCGTTGAACAGCTCGGTCTGCTGCGTGACCATGGCGATGCGGCGGCGCACGTCGTGGAGCGTCATCTCGGTGAGCGGCACGCCGTCGAGGAGCACGGCCCCCTGCGTGGGGTCGTAGAACCGGCAGACGAGGTTCACGAGCGTGCTCTTGCCGCCGCCATTGGGGCCCACGATCGCCACGCGCTCGCCGAACGGGATCGTGAGGTTCACGTCGGAGAGCACGGTGTCGATGCCGTCGTAGCTGAACGACACGTTGTCGAGGCGGATCTCGCGGTGCGGGCTGGCGACAGAGCGGGGCTGGGCCGGCTCGTGCAGCTTCGAGGGCGTATCGAGCAGCGGGTAGAGCTGTTGGGCGCCCACGATGCCGAGGTTCACGCCGGTGAACACGCCCGAGAGCTTCCGCACCGGATCGCTGGCCCCGATCAGCATCCCGAAAAACACCATGATGCCCGGCACCGTCATCGGCCGCTCGGTCATCGTCAGCCCGAAGATCTGTGTCTCCTGGTTGATCACGAGCCAGGCGCCGACGGCGATCGACGTGGCCACCATGCCGATGCCGAGGACCTCGGTGATCGGGTTGGCCAGCGCGAAGTAGAAGCTGTGCCACATGCCCGTCTTCATCATGTCGCGGGTGCAGGAGCGGAAGCGTTGCCGCTCGAACTCCTCCATCGTGTAGGCCTGCACGGTGAGCACGTTGTTGAGGGCCTCGAGCAACACGTGGTGGAAGCCGAGGGCCCGGGCCAGGATCCCCTTCGAGATGCCCCGGATCCGCCGGTTGAGCCACACCATCAGGAAGCCCACGACCGGGGCCATCGTCAGGCAGGCGAGCGTGAGCTGCCAGGAGATGCACACGGCGCCCGCGAGGCAGGCGGCGATCTTGAGCGGCTCGGTGACCGCGCCGCCAAACACGCTCGTGATGCCGCTCGTGAGCATGTCGGAGGTGGTCGTCACCTGGGCCATGAAGCCGGCGGAGCCGTTGCGCATGAACTGGGCGCGATCGAGCGACAGCGCCTTGTCGAAGACTTTCAGCCGGAGGTCGCGGCTGATGTTCATCGCGATCCAGGTGACGATCAGCGTGCTCGTGAGCAGGAAGGCGTGCTTCACGAACGTGCTCGCCACCACGAAGGCCACGACCCACAGCACGGTCGTGAATGGATCGGTGGGGAGCAGGCGATCGAGCCAGGGCCCGAGCTTCTCGGAGGAATACATCACCGCCTCGTCGCCGCGCACGGCGAGCGAGAGCGTGTCGAGCCGGGTGCGGGCCCGGGCGGCGTCGGCCGCTGCCATCTCGCCCGCGGCGAGCCGGGCCTCGAGGTCAGCCCGCTCCTTTGCCGCCGCCTCCATGCGAGCCTTGGCGTCGGTGAGGCGGCGCTCGTTCCACGACTGGAGCGAGTCGCCGTTGAGCGTGACCTCGATGATCGGGAACAGGGCGGCGATGTTGGCGCCCCACAG
>Ga0075471_10001639_pt1 | contig 14775 bp, 12 predicted proteins | sample DEB19_08_DNA_2_FD_74787 | JGI IMG/M metagenome (GOLD analysis project Ga0075471, IMG submission 74787) | Aqueous microbial communities from the Delaware River and Bay under freshwater to marine salinity gradient to study organic matter... | ecosystem: Environmental > Aquatic > Marine > Coastal ... | reverse complement strand
GCCACAACCAGGGGCAGATGATGAAGACCAACGGCCAGCTCTGCAGCCGGGAATCGAGCGACGATTGCCGAGGCTGCTTCCCGAACCATTCGCCCGAGGATTTCTGGAGGCGAAAGCATTTCCTCCAACGCCACTTCGATGCCGTCGATGCGTTCGTGTCACCCTCGGAATTCCTCCGGGATCGGTACGTCGCCTGGGGAATCGCGCCCGAGCGGATCGCGGTGATCGAGAACGGCCAATCTCCGGCCGATCCGCTGCCGCCGCGGCCGCTACGGGACGGCGACTGCCGCAATCGCTTCGCCTATTTCGGACAATTGACGCCATTCAAGGGGCTCGATGTGCTGCTCGCGGCGCTCGGCATGATGACGCCGGCCGAACAGGCCCGAATCGTCCTCGAGGTCCACGGCACTCCGCTCGACAGCCAGCCCGACGCCTGGCGGCGGAAGATCGAGTCGCTCCGGCAACCCCTCCTGGAAGCCGGCTGCCTGCAGTGGATCGGTCCGTACCAGCCGCACGACCTGCGAAACAGAATGGCGAGCGTGGACTGGGTGACGATGCCTTCCATCTGGTGGGAAAACAGCCCTCTGGTGATCCAGGAGGCCTTTCAGTGTGGTCGCCCGCCCCTCGTCAGCGACATCGGCGGTATGGCCGAGAAGGTGCGGCATGGCGTCGACGGATGGCACGTCGCGACGGCCAATCCGCGGGCCTGGGCCGACGCCATGCTGCGGGTAGCCGAGGACTCCTCTCTCTGGGATTCATTGCGTTCGGGGATCCGCCGTCCGCTGACCCATTCCGAGTGTGTGTCCCGACATATTGCGGCTGTTATCGCCCCGGGCTGAACGGCGGCCTCGCGTTCATGGCGGGCCGGCGACGGGGGTACCGAGACTATAGGTGACGCATGCCTGACCGTGCCGCAGACGTCGCCGCAATCGTCCGCATCATGCGGCCAAAGCCGATGCCCTTTCCGCTGGTGCGGATCGGTGGAACCACCGACGGAGCCTATCTCGTGCCGGACGATCTCACAGGCATCACTGCCTGCTTCTCGCCGGGTGTGAATAACTGGAAGACGTTCGAGGATGAACTGGCGAACGACCATGGCATCACCTGCCACATGTGCGACCGGTCGAGTGACGTCGCGACCTTTGCCACGCCGCTGATCGAAGGGCGGCAGACGTTCCTCAAGAAGTGGCTCGACGTGGACGGCGCCGCCGACAGCATCTCACTGGCGGACTGGGTGCTGACCCGTGCTCCAGGCGACTCCGATCTGCTGCTCCAGATGGACATCGAGGGGGCGGAGTATCGCAATCTCCTGGGCACTGCCGATGTCGTCCTGCGGCGGTTCCGGATCGTCGTCCTCGAGCTGCACGGGCTCGAGGCGGCGCTGGATTCCGACCGGTTCGAGGAACAGCTCGGGCCGCTGCTGCGGAAGCTCGACCGGCACTTCACCTGCGTGCATGCCCATCCCAACAACTGCTGCGGGGAGGTGATGCTGCCCGGCACGGACATGAACCTGCCGCGGGTCATCGAGCTGAGCTTCCTGCGGCGAGATCGGTTTCCGGTGATGAACGACGGTGCGTGGCCCGCCCCGGTCCTGCCTCATCGACTGGATATCCGCCGCAACACCGACGCCCAACCGCCGCTGTTTCTCAACGCCGCCTGGAGCGACGGGGCCATCGAGGCGACACAACGCAAGCGGCTGGAGGACGAACTCGACTTCTACCGCTGCGGATTCCAAAGGCTCCAAGAGGACTCGTGGACGCTGGCCCGCATCTACGAGATCGGCCAGGGGTTCGCGCGTGGCCTGGCGGCGAGTTCCGGCAGGCACGACAGGGAACCGATGGAGGTCGCCGCGGGCAAGCCGTATCGCTTGAGTAGCGGCTACGGCGGGCATCCGATGGAGGGCGTTGTGGCAGACCGCGCGCCGTTTTTTTTCCACACCGGCTTCGGAGTGGGCGAGAGCATCACGGTGGATCTCGGGACGCCGCACGAGGTGACCTCGATCGTGATCTGGAACAGGACCGACGTCTGTCGGGATCGTGGTCGCTATCTCTTCTACGCCGTACACAACGCCGCCGTCCACGACTGCGCCTCCGGCCTGCCGCTGACGATCACCCACAGTTTCTGGGACGGCAGCAGCGGGCGAAGTGAGACCGTCGTACCGCGGATATCCGGGAGGTACGTCACGCTGTTTTCCCCGGAGCACACGGCGGTGCATCTGGCATCCCTACGCGTCCACGGCATTCCTACCGGTTGATCGTCGCGCCGTGGACGGGGTCGAGGAGTGCCGTCAGCAGAGGACGGCCGCAGGTCTCGTAATAGTGCCGTTGAAACCCGTCGAGCGTCCAACGCATGTTGCGGAGGCCGGCAGACCTGACACGCTCACGGAGAGCCTGGTCACTGTCATAGCGGGAAAGAAAGCCACGAACACTCGCCACGGCGGCCTCCATCAATCCCCGCTCGTCCTCGATCGAGTCGTACCGATTATCGAGGCAATCGTCGAACGTGTCGTAACCCAACGCCTGCGCCACGGCCAGCGAGTGCGGGTGGCCGATCGTGATGCAGGGCTGGCCCAAGGCCAGCGGCTTGAGGGTCTTCTCCGTGATCCGCTGCACGTCAGCCCCCAGGCTGGTTTCCGTCACGACTGAAATTTTCGTGTCGCGGTAATGCCGCAGATCGATCGCGAAGGCCAGGGCATTGCCGGTGGCGGGGAACGCGTCCACCCGGAGCGGTGTACGGGCCAGGAGTCGTGGCAGGTGGATCAGGAGCTTCTCATGGCCCTCGGCGATCATCCGCCGCTCGACATCCTCGACCAGCACGGGATCCCACCGCTCGAGCTTGTCGTAGACCAGCCCCGGATAACTCACGAAGGGAATCTGGCAGTGCGGGGCATGATCGGGAGCATCGAGGTCGATGATGCCGGCGTCGGCGAGCATCAGAAGCGTCACCAGTCGATGGAACCGCGGCGTGGCGTTGAGGCAGAGGATGTCGTGCCGAGGCGCGGGAAAAGCACGCGACGCACGAACACCGTCCAGGGGAAGTCCCTCCGTCAGCAACAGCTCGCGGCAGGCCTTCCAGCCTGCGACGAGAAAGGCGTCGAAGCAGGCGTGGCGGATCGGCAAGTCCACGCGAGCGAGTTTACGGTTCTGACAGATGATCGTCAGATTACCCAGTCGGCGGATGCCGGCCTCGGCGGCCAGGTCGACGAGCGGCCCGACGATGTGCGGATGCCCGGCCTCGTTGCAGAAGTCGAAAAATACTCTGCAACGGCCGCCATCCACGTCTGAGGCCACCGCAGCCAACGCCGCCAGCACCACCGCCCGTTGCTCGGCATCCAGCATGCCGTTCATAAGCGGCACCAAAAGGCTGAACGGATGACCGCCGCCCTGTACCGCGGCGAGCGATTCGAGAAAGGGTCGGCAGGTGGGAACGGGTACCGCGTCGTCCAACCCTGCCGACAGCATGCCGAGCGTGTGGATAAAAAAACCCGGATCCGTGTGCCCGACAAACAGCACCGGCCGTGCGGCAGTCGGCCCACTGCCCCTCCGCACACCGCCGGCTACTGCCGCTGGCACGTGGAGCGGCTGACCTTCGTTGCAGCCTGCTACGTGCTCGAGCTGTTGATACACCTGCCGGCACTCTTCATCCAATGCAGATGGCGGATGCCGGGGCGGCGCAATTGTCGCCAACAGCCGCGGATCGTAGACGTCGGGAGGATCGCCCAGCGGAATGCCCAGACGATTTCGCAGGTCGCCGCACAGCCGACCGGGAGCGGCAGCGATCTGTGCCACGCCGCGAACGAGGCACGCCTCGGGATGGCGGCCCACGAAGTCGAGGATCGCACGATTGAAGACGAGCCAACTCCGAATGGCCAGCGAGATGTTTTCCCGGATCGAAACATCCCCGCGACGCACCAGCGAGTCCATGACGGCCCACGGGCTGCGGAACACGAATAGAAAACGTGCTTCCGGCAGGAGTCTTCGCCAAAAGTCGAGAAAGAGCGTCGTGCGCGGGTCCTTCCATCCCCAGGGGATCCTACGAGCCCGACGCTCGGCAACGAGTTCCATCGCGACATGCTCCAGATCCGTCGGCACCCGCGGACCTCCTAGGGAGATGAATCCATCCTCCTGCAGACCGTTGGCCGCCAGGGCTTTCTTGTGAAAGTCATAGAAGTCGAGGTCCTCGAAATGCCCCTTCTCGTTCCCTTTGTAGGGCCCCATCAACCGCGCGCCGATGAACAGTCCGGCGCCTTGGAGAAGCGAGGCTGTCAACGACGTACCCGAGCGGTGCATGCCGCCGATCACGAGCACGGGCTCAGGACTGACGGATGTCATGGTCGTCGATCACGCAAAAAACGCCGCATACGCTGGAAAGGCATCCCACCACGGCCGGCAGCTGCTTTCGCTAGGACAGGCTGCGGGCATCGAGACAGTGCGGATCCGCTGGCTACCCCAGGAGCGACTGGTGTACTCGAGAGTCCTGCGATCAAGCGGGCCTACTGTGCTCCGCTTCGGTCCCGTCATGTGAGCCAGCAGCACCCATGAGACGTATGGTAGCCAACGCAGACGATCGCGTTTTCCCCGCCGGACGGACCGTCTCTCGTGTCGGCTTTCTTGGCGCATTTCTCCCCACGGGCAGGTCCTGACCCCGGCCGAAGGGCTGAATTCCGCCTTTGCAGGCAGCCTTGGCGAACAATCCGCTCATGCGGCCCGTATACGGTTGTCAGGAGGTCTGAGGGTCGGAGGCGAGGCGACGCACTGTGTCGCCCTGCCAGCCCTTGCCACCCAGGGAGGAAGCGATGGTACGCGAGGATCTCTTTTTGATGTGCGAGGAGTACGTTCGGCAACGTGCCGCCGAGTCGGCTCGCGAGTCTCCCCAGCCGGCGGAAGATCCCGCGACGGAGATCCTTCGCAGCTTCCGGCTGGCGGAAATCTCCGAGAGTGAAATGGAAGCGCTGCTCGCCTACGTCGGCGACCCCGACGAGGATGACTGCTGCCAGACCGCCGGTATCGCCGAGGACGACTACCACAACCTGGCACCTCGAGTGCCGTCGCACGAAGACGGCCTTCCACCGCGTCACCCTCGGTGACGCGCGTATCGGACGTGCGGACGACCGCGACGGCGGGGCAGCCCGCCCCACGGAGTCGTGACGGCGGCTATCGTCTCGACCTACCCAGGTGGGGACGTGGCCCCAACGCGCACCCCGCTTTCCTGGAACGAAGTCCGGGACATTGTCGTCAGCCAGGCGAGACAGACGCCGCGCGCTCGACGAGTTCGCGGCCGCTGCGGCCCGAGCGAGGAGACTTTCGCCGCTTCCGAGCGGGCGCTCCTCCAAAGTCGACTGCGCTCTAGGCGTTCCCCAGCATCCAGTCGGGCAGCCGGCGGATCTTCCCCTCGCGGTCGACACACACCACGGTCGTGCTGCCGGTCGCCAGGATCTGCGTGCCCCGGATCAGCTCGTAGGCGTGCTTGATGTGCGCCGCTCCGACCTTCTCCACGCGGGTCCGCAGCCGCAGCAGGTCGTCGTAATCGGCCGGCGCATGATATTTGCAGCACACCTCCGAAACCACCATGAACAACCCCTCCTCCTCGAACTCGCGATAGGTCCGACCGTACGACCGCAGCATCTCCGTGCGGCCCATCTCGAAGTACGTGAGGTAGTTGGCGTGGTGCAACCGGCGCTGTCCGTCGGTCTCCTGGTACCGCACCCGGATCTCGATCTCGTGAACTGCCTCGGCCATGCTTCTCCGCCCACGAAACTGTCGGCCACGGTTGGGACGGCCGATGCCGCGGTGTTCATTGACCGGCACCGCCGACAGACTCTATCCTTTGTCCCGTCCGGCCTCCAAGGCTCTTCCATCTTCCCTGCCTCCCGTCGCTCGCACCTCAATTCCAACAAGGAACCCACCACGTGAGCCTGGGGGACGCTGGTGACCGTACGGGAGTGGGTTTCGCGACGGCGCGCGGGCGAAATTGGCCCACGCTGCGGCAGTTCACGGTGTTCCTGGAAAACCGCGTCGGCCAACTTCTCGACGTGGTGAAGCGGTTCGATGGATCGAAGGTGCGGATCGTCGCCCTCTCGATCAGCGATTCGGGGGAATGCGCCTTCGTGAGGTTTCTGCTGAGCCATCCCGAACAGGGTCGCGAAATCCTCGAGCGGGCCGGCCTGGCCCTCATCGAGAGCGACCTCATCGGTGTGGAACTGCCCGATGACGACCAGCCGCTCTTGCGCATCTGCACGGCACTGCTGCAGGCGGAGGTGAACATCATCCAGGCCTATCCGATCCTGTCGCGTCCCCGCGGCAGACCGGCCGTGGCGCTGATGGTCGACAACACCGAGATGGGGCTCGAGACCCTGGCCAACAAGGGTTTCACGACCATCACGGAAGGTGATCTCGACGCCAACGAGTGATGCCCGTCGGCGGATCACGGACCGCGAGGAACGTCACTCAAACATGCCGTCGGGAAGTCCGTCGACGTCCCGGACGACGACCATCTGGATGGCATCCCAGGCGATGACCGTGAGCGTCAGTCGTTGATTGGGCGACTCGGACGCGAAGAGACCGTGGGTCCCGTTCGACCAACGCGGATCGAACCACGACGGAGTGATCTTCGTGCCGCCGACAAGTTGCAGCTCGATTTTTCCACCGTGTTCGATCTCTTCCCAGAGCCGTGCGACCAGCGTCGCGACCGATACGGTCTTCGGCACGTGCGGCTGGTGTACCCCGTCTTCGGCCGCTGGTGCAGCTTCGGGGTGGTCCTCCGCATGAGATGCATCCGTTGCCGGATGAATCGCCGAAGCCGAAGCGGATGCCGACGTGCCTCCCAGGCCGACGAACATGGCAGACTCGTCACTCACCGGCGGCGCGGGCGGTTGCTCCGTCGCTGCAGCGACAGGCTGTACGGCCACCCGCGGTGCACCACCGCCCCCCGCCTCGCCGACGGCCGGGATCTGAAACGACTCCTGGCACTTCGAGCATTTGGCCCGCTTGCCTGCGAGCGTCACGGGCACGACGAGCCGATGGCCGTTGGCGCAATGTACCACGATCGTCTCGCCGGATGGCTGACGCCCTCCCCCCGCAGCGGCGTCGAGCTTGCCCCAGTCGAATCCCTTGTCGTCGGCCATGTTCCCTACACCTGCCCATGCGGATGACGCACTGCTCTTCATCTTGATCCTGCCGCCTCGGAGCGGTCCGAGACGTGCCGCTGCATTCTATCCGCCGGTCGACCAACGCAGCCGGCCGTCCCGTTTTCGCCGACAGTCCGCCCCGCCTTGACGCGTCGCCGCCGTCCTCTGACACTGCCGCGATGGCAGGCAGCCCGAGTGCCCCGCCCAGGCCGCCCCTCGCATCCTCGGAACAGTGCCATGGCAATCAAGGTCCTCTGCCCCGGCTGCCGGACCCTGTTCACCGTCAGCGACAAGTTTGCTGGACGCACCGGCCCGTGCCCGAAGTGCAAGGCTCCGATCACGATACCCGCCACCTCGGTCAAGGAGGTGACGATCCATGGCCCGGAGGAGGAGGCCGCCCAGGCGGGCCGTCCGCCGCTGACTCCGATCGTCTTCGAAGAGCAGCCGATTCCGGCAGCGGCTTTCGCGGCGGCGGGCGTGGGCGCGGTGCTGGCGATGCTCCTGGCCTTCATCACCGGCCGGATATGGTCGCCTGATCAGGTGCCGGCGTGGCTTCTGGCGGCAGCCGCGCTGACGGTCGCCGTTCCATGCTGCTGGATCGGATACGAGATCGTCCGCGACAGGAATCTCGCCCCTTACAGGGGTCGGCCACTGCTGGTGCGATCGGTGATCTGCGCGATGGTGTATGCGTTGCTGTGGGGTGTCAAGGGTTTCCTGCCACCCGATCTGACCAACGACATGTGGCCGTGGCTCTATCTCGGACCGCCGTTCTTTATCGCCGGCAGCCTCGCCGCACTCGCCGCCTACGACCTCGATTGGGGCACCGGGGTCGCGCACTATTCGCTCTACGTGATCTTCACGGGGCTGCTGCGCTGGCTGGCGGGATTCATGCCGGTCTGACCCGGTGCCGGGCGGTGGAGGCGCGATGTCGCTCGATCAACTGCCGGAATTGGCGTCGTTCGAATCCCATGCGGAAGGAGTGCGCATTCCGCCGGGCGTGACGGTGCCGCTCACACCTCGGGTGCGCGACCTGCTCGATTCCGCCGTGATGCGGCGGCTGGCTCGCGTCGGCCAGCTCGGCCTCGTGGCGCTCGTCTACCCCGGCGCCGTGCATACGCGTCTGGAGCACTCGCTCGGCGTGTACCGGCTGGCTCTCGAGTTTCTCGCCCGGCTGCGACACGACCGGCGGTTCGCCGACACCGTCACGGAGCCCGATGCAGCGGCATTCCTCGTGGCCGCACTGGTGCACGACGTCGGCCACTGGCCTTTCTGCCATCCGATCGAAGACATGGGGCTGCCGCTCTTCCCCCGGCACGAGACCCTGGTGCACGACATTCTGGCGCACGGCGAACCAGCCGAGGTGCTCTCGCGATCATGGGGACTCGATCCCGGCCGCGTCGCAGCCCTGATCACGGGCACCGCCCGAGATCAGGCCGGACTCATCATCCACTCCCTTCTTTCGGGGCCAATCGACGTCGACAAGATGGACTATCTCCGTCGCGACAGCCTGCATGCCGGCGTCCCCTACGGAAGGCACTTCGACGAGGAGCGTCTGCTATCGAGCCTTTGCCTCGATCGGCAGGGCACTGCCGTAGCCATCACCGACAAAGGCCGTACCGCCGCCGAGATGCTGGTCTTCGCGCGGTACGTCATGTTCAGCGAGGTCTATTGGCATCATGCCGTGCGCAGCGCCACAGCCATGCTCCAGCGGGCCGTCTGGCACCTGCGTGACCGTCTCCACCCAGACCGTGTGGTGCGGTGCGACGACGCCGGATTCATAGCCACCCTCTCGAATGTCTCCGCCGACACCGTGGCCGCGCCACTCGTCGACGGACTCTTCGGCCGGCGCCGAGCGCTTTTCAAGCGAGTGGCCTCTTTCGATGCCCTGCGGCATCCGGGGATCCATCGCGCTCTCTCGGGCCGCACCTACCCCGAGCAGATCGGCATCGCCGAGCGGCTGGCGACATCCGTCGGCATTGGTCGCCACTCGCTGTTGATCGACGCGCCGCCGAAGGAGCGAGAGGTGGAGTTTCGACTCACCGTGCGGGAGCGGGCCGGAGGATCGTCGGAGCGGCAGGACTACCGTTGGACGAACTTTGCCGAGCTCTCGCCCGTCGTGCGGAGCCTAGCCCACGAGCAGTTCGACGACATCGTCAAACGCGTCCGCATCTTCGCGCCAGCGGAAGACGCGGAGATCGTCGCAGGCCGCCCGGACCTCGAAGATCTGATCCTCGAGGCCGCGGGGCGACCATCGCGCGACTGAATACTGGGGTCATTTTCCGGCGGGAAGCTTGCCTTCTTTGATGAGCGCGCCGAACGTCGGAGCACCGGCCTTGGCCGGATCGCTCGACAGCGCTGCGACCTCTCCGAGCACCTTCTTGATCTTGGCGGCGTCCTTGTCGTTCTTATCGAGCCGTTCCGACAACGCGTTGCCGTAGGCGTTGCGATCCTTCTTTACGCTGCCGACGTGGCAGACGTTGCACTTCGCCGTCTCCACCTCCGCAGCCAGCGCCTTCTCGGCGGCGGAGCCATCCGCCTTCGCATACATGGCCTTGAATTCGTCCATGTATTGCTTCCGGGCAAAGGCCTCACGGGTCGATCCCGCACATACGATCGCCACGATCGCTCCGGCAACCATGGCATACCTGCTGCTGCAAGACATCGCTGCTCTCCAAGGTGGATGAAACCGCAGGCGGAATCCTTCCGAGATCCCTCCAGAACGCGGCCTCATTAACTAGAGCCCCCCCGACCGACGCCGTCAAGGAAATGGACCTTCGATGCCCGCAAAACCGGGAGATGGGCGTGCCCGCCCGCGGCGGCCGACGCCGCCCGGCTCCGGCCACCGCTATGTCAGTCAGCCTGCGGCCAGCCGTCGATCCGCAGCGTGTGATCGAGCGACTGTGGCTGGGAGGTGAAGTCCATTTCCATCCGCTCCGCTGCCCCGTCGATGCGGCGGAAGATGCGGCTGCCCTCGTAGCGACTGCCCACGTCCACCCACTCGAGCGCCGAACGATACGTTTCCGGGTCACCGATGCCGGTTTGCTCGAGCAGCCCGTGGCCCTCGGGCACCATGAAGCGGCAGCCCCGGGCGAGGGCCCGAAGGCTGGGAGAAACCCGGAGCGTCGGTGAATCGGTGAGGCACACGAGGCCGGTGCCGCAGGCGAAGAGCCCGTGATCGAGCGTCATCCGGATCCCGGTGCCCGACCGACGTGCCGGCGCCGAGCCCTCGACGAGGAGAAAGCGGCCCGGCGTCACGACCCGGCCCCCAAACCACAACAGATCAATGCGCCCTCCGCCGGCTTCGAATGCGGCCGACGCGTTCTCCGCCGGCGGGTCCGGACTGGACTCGAGAAACACACCGCCGCCCGTGAAGCTGCTGTCGGTCATGCGCACTTCCTGACGGTCGTCGCCGGTGCGCCCCGCACGCACGCCAGCCATCGCGGCCGATGCATCTCCTGCCAGTGCGAACGCCACGCGTTCGCACACAAGCGTCGCCGCGCCCTGCAGCGTGATGACAGACTGCCGCCGGCTCGCCGCGGCGAGGAGCGCCGGACGCAGCGTCAGATCCTGCAATTCGAGCGTGCCGGAAGACACGGTGCACCAGCGCCCGCCCGCGCCTTCGCCCCCCCAATCGCCAAACCGCACGATCGGCTGCATGCCGGCTGCCGCTCGAATCGTGACTCGCCGTCCGTCGATCACGAACGGGCCGTCGTCGCGCGGTTCCAGACACGCTATCTCCACGACGTCGCCGTCTCCCGCCTGCCGCACGGCCTCGCCGAGCGTGGCAAAATCGTCGTCGGACGTCGGCACCTCGACCACCCGCAGGATGCGCGGCTCTTCCGGCGCAGGGTTCGGCGACGCACCTCCCGCGAACGTCCCCTCCCCTTTTTCCATGGACGTGGACGCACCGATTGCCGGAGCGACGCCCGCCGACGGACGGAAAGGCTTCAGCCAGAGCGCGGCCACCACTGCGCCGAGGCCGATCAGGGGAACGAGCCAGGGCACGTGTGCCGCGACCGAGGAGGGCGCGGCACTCGTGGCTGTTCCCGTCACCGGACGCGGCACGGCCAACTCCAGCCCCATCTCGTCCGCCAAGGCCGCTAAATCTGCCACCAGATCCGCCGGACGCTGGTAGCGCTCGTCGGGTTCCTTTCTCATGAGCCTCGCGAGGATGTCGCCGAGCCGCTTCGGAACATCGGGCCGCAGCGCTTCGATGGACGGCGGCGGATCCTGCTGATGGGCCAACAGCTTCTGCACCATCGTTCCCTCGGCGAACGGCGGACGTCCGACGAGCATGTAGAACATGGTGCATCCGAGCGAATACAGGTCGCTGCGGACATCCGCCGACCGGGGATCGCGGGCCTGTTCCGGCGAGATGTAATCGAACGTGCCGAGGGTCATCCCGCTGACGGTGAGATCCTGGTCGCCGGCCACATGATGGAGCCTCGCCAGCCCCATGTCGACGACCCTGGCTCGGCCGCCCGGCGTGATGATGATGTTCGACGGCTTGATGTCACGGTGCACGACGTTGCGCTGCGACGCGTGCTCGAGGGCATCCGCCACCTGAATCGTGACGTCGATCGTGCGGGCGACGCCGAAAGGCCCGTCCCGCTGCACCACGTCCCGCAAGTTTGTGCCTTCGATGAACTCGAAGACGATGTAATGCCAGCCGTCGTCGGATCCGACCGCGTGCACGCGGCCGATGTTTTCATGGTCGAGCCGCGCGGCCGATTGCGCCTCGTTGCGAAACCGCCGCAGCATCTCCTCGTCGTCCGATTGCTGCCGCGACAGCACCTTCACCGCGACGATGCGGTCAAGCGTGGTGTCGAGCGCCCGAAAGACGGCGCCCATGCCGCCTCCCCCGACGAACCGCTCCAACCGATAGGGGCCGAGCGACTGCCCCTCGAGAGACCTGCCGATTTCCGCCACCGATGTCTGACGGACCTCGCTGGCGGGGCGGCTGGAGATCACGGTCGCGTCGGGCGTATTCGCGCGAGCCGACATCGCCCCGTCCACCGGCTGGTGCGGATCCGTTCCATCAGTCGGCGTGCGCGGCAAACCTGGCATCCCTGGACCCTAACAAGACCGGATGTTCTCGGTCAACAAGCGGTTCACATGATCGCTGCAGCCACATCCATGACGTCCAACATCTGGCGGCAGGAACGTTCGCCGGTAAGCAACGAGTTCCCCTCGGCGCTTCTCGCGATGAACCAGGAAGAATGCGTGTATGCCTTAAGCCTTAATGGTGCCCGCCTTACGGAACTGCACTCGTTTCTTGCAACCTTTGCTCCGGCTCCGGCTGTAGTAAAATGCTCCAGAGCAGCGCGTAACTCGCTGCCAGAATAACCATGCAGCCGTCCGCGCATGATGTGACCCATGCCCGTCCGGACCACGGCCATCATCGCCGCCCGCAACGAAGCCGCCTACATCGGCCGGTGCTGCCGGCATCTCGCCGAGCAGGGGATCAGGTTCGTGCTCGTCGACAACGAGTCGTCCGACGACACTCGTGCCATCGCCGAGTCGTTTCGACACCGGGGACTCCTGAAGGTGGTGACACACCCGTATCCTGGATACTACGACTGGACCGGCATCCTGAAAATGAAGGAGCAAATCGCCCGAGAACTCGATGCCGATTGGTACCTCCATCTCGACGCGGATGAGATCCCCGAACCTCCGGAGCGGGGCGAGTCGCTCGTGGAGCGGCTGTCCCGCGTGGATGCCGCTGGCTTCAACGCCGTCAATTTCGACGAGTTTGTGTTCGTACCGGAGTCCGAAACCGACCATCACGAAGGAGGCGACTACGTCGCCAGCATGTTCACCTACTACTTTCACCAGCCTCGCACGATGCGGCTGGTGAGGGCTTGGCGTCGGCATGCCGCCGTCGATCTCGCCACTTCCGGCGGCCATGACGCCACATTTCCGGGAAGGGTTGTCTGCCCCGACAACTTCGTGCTGCGGCACTACATCGCGTTGAGCATGCAGCACCTGCGCCGCAAATACTCCAGCGAGCGGGTCTACTCAGCTGCCGAGCTTGCCCGGGGCTGGCATCGGGCACGAAGCCAGCTCGCCGGCGAACCCATGCACCCCCCTCCTCGGGATGCGCTCTTCGACATCCGGACGGATCGCGGCTGGAACCGCTCGACGCCCCAGCCCAGGCATCTCTTTTTCCCAGACCTTCAGGCCCCGTCCTCGGAGAACTGAGTGTTCCAGAGACGATCACCGGAAATCACCGCCGCGATACGTTGAACCCAAGGGATTCGACGTAGGCGATGTCATCCGTATCGAATTCGGACAGTAGATGGCTGGCGGAGCGCCCGATCGTCGGAGACGGCCGCACGAGGGCGGCCAGACGTTTCGTGTGCCACTCCGCGTCGACGCCGAGAAACTCGCACAAAGCTGCCGCCTGCTCGGGCGGACGCTGGCAGAAGCCGTCGTAATTGACCACGTGAAAGCGGCCACCAATTGCTACGGCCGTCGCGAGAAGACGGCGATGCGCGGCGCACCAGTATCGCAATGAGTAACGAGGGGTTCCGTCATAGGGCTCGCCAAGCAAGACAGGCCCCCACAGGCGGGCTTGGTTCTGGTTCGCGCTGAATGCCATGTCCAAGGCATGCCGCATGACGAGAACGTACTTCATGCCTTCGAACACGCGGACCAATTCCGCGAGCACGATATGGCTGTTGGGCTCCTTCCAGCCCCAAGGCTCATCCGCTGGACGAGGCTCGTTCTGCGTCAGGAGCGAGTCGGCCCGCTGCCGGAGCCAGGCCGCCTCATGCCCCTCGCGATCCTCGGCGGCAAGACGACGAACAGCGGCCTCATCGTCGGGGCTCACACGGCCTCCGCCCAGCATGGCCTGGGCGAAGATCCTCGCCAGACGGGAAAACTCTTCGCCGGCGATGCCGACGACCTCACGCCTACTGAACAGCAGGGTAAACCAGAGGTTGTCGTCGGACTGATTGCAGTCGGTGCCGATGTGGTAGCCCAGTTCACGAAGGATGAGCGCCACGAGCCTCGTGCCGCTTCCGCCGATGCCGCCCACCACCACCGGCGCACGCCGGGAAGCGGCCGGCAGCACCGCGTCGTTTGGCCGTTTTTTCATCTCGGCAGCGAATCCATCAGGCTGGTGCCCGCTGGCACTCACGCAAACGCCCCGCGAAGCGGCCCCATCGTCACGCGGACCACCGTGGTCCTTCGACGGCCAGCCCCGCGCGTCCAGCGGACCATGACGAAGACTCCAATGCCGATCGCGGCGCACACGAACGTCGAGGGCTCGGGAACCAGAACCAGCTGGCCTGCCTGGAACTGATCGCCGATGGCATGGCTGTTGTCCACGAAGAACAGCAGGCTCTCGCCCGTATTGAGCAGCCCGCCGGTCGCCACCCACTCACCGCTTCCCTGATAGTTGAACACGAGATCGCCGTAGGCACCGCTGGCGGTAACCGAGGAGAAGTTTCCGGAGTGGCTGCTTCCGGAGAACAGCTGCCACAGATCCCCCACCACGAAGCCTTTCGTCGCGAAATCGATCGCGAGCGTGCCGCCATAGGTGACCGAGCCGAGGGCCACGATCTGGTCGTAGAGGCCGGCGGAGGTGCCGCCGATCGACATGGCCGCCGTGGATCCAGCATCGAGTTGCAGCGAGCCCACGCCGA